>ERZ791821.63-NODE-63-length-109844-cov-71.870278_pt1 | contig 109844 bp, 98 predicted proteins | sample MGYA00510300_ERZ791821 | MGnify/ENA primary metagenome ERZ791821 (study PRJEB30046, sample SAMN00792034) | human gut metagenome | study: EMG produced TPA metagenomics assembly of the A metagenome-wide association study of gut microbiota in type 2... | reverse complement strand
CCGATTTGTATAACAGTAGTCTAACACACGTTGTTTAAAAATACTACAGCCAAGCCAATGTCTGTAATTTGCCCTAAAATTTCATTTTATGGAATTTGGACTACTTGATTTTCTAATTGCATACGCAATTCGTGAAATGTATCATTATACTGTTGATACATCAGACACACAAATGTGAATAGGGACAAAAGTATAAAAAGTTGTTTCTACCAACAAAAAAGGATTGCCGTAATCATAATACAGCAATCCAATATATTTTACGCATAAGATATATTTAACATATGAATTAAATTATGCCATCTTCTGTAAAAAGCTTCTTGTTCTTTCACTCTTTGGATTATCTATTACATCCTCTGGTCTTCCCTCTTCTACTATAACTCCGCCGTCCATGAATATAACCCTGTCTGCTACATTCCTTGCAAATGCAATCTCATGTGTAACTATAACCATAGTCATCTTTTCATCTGCTAAAGCTCTTAAAAGCTTGAGAATACCAGCAGTTATCTCAGGATCAAGGGCAGATGTCGGTTCATCAAAAAACAATATCTTAGGATTCATGGCAAGTGCTCTGGCTATAGCAACTCTTTGCTGCTGTCCGCCCGATAGCTGACCCGGGTAGTTATCTTCTTTGTTTTCAAGGCCTACCTTTCTAAGCAGTTCTCTTGCTTCTGCTATAACTTCATCCTTATCCCTTTTCTGGACATTGATTGGCGCATCTATTACATTCTTAAGAACTGAGAAATGTGGAAACAGATTAAAATTCTGGAAAACGAGTCCAAAATCATTCTTAATCTCATGCAGCTTTTTCTTATCCACATATCGTGTAGGACCTGATTCGTTTAAGGTTGCACTTTCTTTGCAGTAGGCAAGTGTTCCTTCATCCATAGTTTCAAGAAGAGTTGCACATCTTAAAAATGTTGACTTTCCAGATCCAGATGGACCTATAATAGCTACAACTTCACCCTCTTTTACCTCTATAGATATATCCTTTAACACCTCAAGATTATCAAACTTTTTCTTAACATGTTTCATTTCAAGTAAATTCATATTATTCACCCTGCTCTCCATTCTACTACTTATAATAGCGCATCTTCTTTTCTATAGTTTCCATAACCCATGCAACAACAAAGTTAAATATGTAATAGAACACACCAGCTACAAAAAGTGGCATTATACTTGCATTGGCTGCTGCAATCTGCTTTGCAAGTGTGAACATTTCTGTATACGCAAGTGCAAAAGCAAGAGATGTATCCTTTACAAGTGTTATTACCTCATTAGTTACAGACGGAAGAACTATTCTCATCATCTGAGGCAGAACTATTCTTACAAATGTCTGGCTTCTGGTATATCCTAAAACAGAAGCTGCTTCATGCTGTCCAACCGGTATAGCTTCTATACCTGATCTGAATATTTCTGCAAAATAAGCTGCATAGTTTAATGCAAAGCCTATGATAACTGCATAGAATCTATAACTATATGATAACGATATTCCAAATATATAATATGGACCAAAGAATACGACAAGCAGCTGAAGCATAAGTGGCGTACCTCTCATAATAGATATGTATATCTTGGCAATCCATCTTACAAGCTTAATCTTTGATATTCTTATAAACATAAGAAGCATACCAAGAGGAAGCGAAAAAACAAGTGTAAGAACAAATATCATAAGAGTAGCAAGCATACCACTTGCAAGCTTTCCTACAACATCTGCAAAATCACTCATAAACTCTGATGTTTTCTTATCAGCTGTAATATCATTAACTTTATTATCAGTACTTAAACATATGCTTTCTTCCAGTCCCCAGTCTTTAGCTATATTCTCAAATGTACCATCAGCAAGCATATCAAACAATGTCTCCTGGACGATATCTCTTAACTCTGTATTACCAGGCTTAAAACCTATACCATACTGTTCCTTTGATACCTGTTCTGATAGCATTCTGAACTGGCTGCCTCTTGCTTCAAGTTCATACTTTGCAACACCCATATCCATACATATAGCATCAACTGAACCTGATTCAAGATTCATAAACGCTGCATTATAGTCTCCAACCTGCTGAAGCGATGCAAAGCTTTTAGCAAGTGCAAGATTATCCTCTGTTGCATCTTCTCCTGTAAATGCTGCAAGTGCAGATGAATCCGCCTGTACAACAACTACCTTTCCTGACAGATCTGCTAACTTGTTAATAGAAGAGCCCGACTTAACAATAACTACCTGAGAGTTATCTATATATGGAGTTGTCCATGTATAATCTGACTCCCTGCCATTCATAGTAAAACCGTTCCATATACAATCAATGGTTCCCGAAGACAGCTCCATATCCTTTGAATCCCAGTCTATTGGCTGTTTTACCAGCTCCCATCCGTTACGCTTACATACTTCCTGTGCAAGTGACAGGTCAAAGCCTACATACTCACCATTATCATCCTTATATCCGTATGGTGGAAATTCAGCATCAAAACCTACTGTAAATGTTGTAATACCAGACTGCTTTTTCTTACTTCCACATGCTGTCAGAGTTCCAGTTATAAGTGAACATACTAAAAGCACAAGTAACATACGTTTTATCGTTTTACTACTAGTAAAAGTCTTCATGTTTCAATTCTCCATTTCACTTCACTACCACGTGAATAATTTATAACTTTAACACACTAAATCGTACCCTACTTGCTGTTATATGTCAACCAGCTTTTACATATTATTTTACGAACCGGCTTTTACATATTATTTTTATAAAGATTATACTGTTTTTGTTTTATACTGGTTATTTCTTTGATCCCCATATTATCAAGTGTATTAAGGTATGCATCAAAGCTGCTTAAAGACTGCCTTCCTGTTATAAAATCATTTTCCTCATCATCAACATATTTGGATATATAGTTTATATAGCCATTGTTCTTGTCAACGTCCGATGATGAAACATACATAAAAGGAAGTGGCTTTCTTACATACTTAGCAAGCTGCTTATCAAGTCTTATATGCCATTCTGGAAGAAGCATATCTGTAGCTGCTACCGACTGTCTTGACGGAACACATATAGGATTAACACCAAGCTTCTGAATGAAAGCATCGTCCTTTGCAGCATCCATAAACACTTTATTTCCCTCGTCATCCATATAATAACTTACTCCATCAATTCCAAAGCAGTACATGTCTTCATTATAATCAGATATAAGATAATCAAGAACTTTAACAGCACTTATAACATTGTCAGTTTTAGTAACACCAAATATGCCGCTTACAGCATTTCTTCCTATGTAAAAGCCCTGATGCTCACCTGATAGTGGAATTCCTCCTTTAAATACAGGAGTATCACCATTATATTCATTATACTGTGCACTATACAGCATTGACATATGCCAGCTGTAATCAAATGTTACACCTGTAATATTCCTGCTGCATCTTTCCTTTATAATATCCCTCGTGCATTTTTCATAGTCTTTCTCGATAAGACCTTCCTCATATAAATCATTAACGAACTCAAGATATTTTCTATAATTGACACTATCACTATATGAATAACTGACATTCCCATAATCATCAACTATAAACCCTGTTGAAAGATCCAGCCCGAAAGCAGGTCCAAACATATATGGTATAAAATCAGGGATAATGCTTAATGGTATTTCATCTGTGCTATAGCCATTATCATTCATATCCTCTGACTTATATATGCGAAGCAGTTCAACCAGCTCATCTAGTGTCTGTGGCTCTGATTTACCTGCTTTTTTCAGCCATTCCTGGTTATACATAACACATGGTACATAATTATATGTAAGGACTGTCTGTGGCACATAATATATATGCCCTGTATCAGTTGTCAGTGATGCTTTTATATCCGGATTAGACTGGAGAAACTTTTTATAATTCGGCATATAATCAAGATATTCATCAAGACACACGAATTTGCCAGTATTAATATATTCCATATTCATATCCATATCCGGCAGCTGTATAATATCCGCAAGTGTATCTCCATTTAGTATAAGTTCTCTTACCACATCATAATAGCTGTCCGGCTGTCTAAGTTTCCATTCTATATCATATCCTGAGTTCTCTGATACCTTTCTGATAACCTCTGTACTCTCATAATCCACATCTGTATACTGTGAATTCTTTGCAAGTATTGATATATGTACACCTGCTGTATTATTTTTGACAGAACATGCTGTTGTCATGCATATAACCATCAACATTGTGCCCATCAATATGTATTTTACAATCCGGCTCATATATTTCTCCATTTTCTATTAACTGTATTCACTTGGATTAACCCCCATTACGCTTTTAAAATTTCTCCGGAATGTGAGCATATTAGAATACCCACATAATGCTGCTATTTCCTCTAACGAATGTTGTCCATCCTTTATATACTCTGTTGCCTTCTTTATCCTCAATTCCTGAATATACTGTATATATGTCATTCCCTTTGTGCTTTTACAAAGCATGGTGATATATTTATTGCTTACGCCAAACTTATCTGTAAGGTATGCCAGTGACATATCTGCTTTCATATAATTATCATCGATTTCTTTCATTATTTCTTTATTAAGCTCATTAGTATCTTTTCTTGATGCTGACATATCCATATACTGTTCACAAGCCATATTATATACTGCCTTATAATATGTAAAGATTTCCTCAAGCGTTGCGGGATATTCCATTTTTTCAAGAGTAAATCCAACTACATTATCCTGTTGTATATTTTTAAGAACTTTGGCTGTGGTTATATGCAGTTCATCTATCATCAGACTGATAACTTTAAGATTATCAGAATTATTCTTCATGTTAACATTCATAATATCATCAAGAATATACCCGATATCCTCTTTTCTGTTTTCTCTTACATATCTTATAAGCTTCTGTTGTGTATCTGATGGAAAATAATATTCACATGCCATATACTTCTTATCATCATCATAATAATACACAGCATCTCTTCCACCTGTCATTATATTGGCAAGTGCATTATCTGCATTATGGCATGCAAGTGATAACTGTTCAATATCATCCCTTACTTTATCCACTCCGATTGTAAATACATACTCTTCATTATCAATGCGTTCTTTCATGGAATTATGTATATCATAATATATGCTGTCCAGATTATTGCCATCATCACTGTTAATTATAAGAAAGACATTATAATCGTCCTTATCATACCATACAACATATGTTTCATCATCTGTGTAACTATCTGCTGTCTGCTCTATAATATGATGCATTTTTCTAAAATATGAAACATCAGCAGACCGTGAGCCTATATATGACATATTGACATCTGCTATTACATAGTACTGCTTCTGAAGTACTTTATAATCATCTGTAAGCATACAACTAAGCTTTGATGGCTCTGTACTGTTGTTAAGCATACCATGCAGCATTCCCTGCTGTGCATATGGTTTTATTGATATCATACGTTCCTTATAGCCATTATTCTCACCTATGAGATTCTTAATACCATTAATTATATTGTCATATTCTTTATCAAGTCCACTGTCAGTCTCCGTATGTCTTAATAAGCCCAAATCAGCCGCTTTATCTGCTGATTTTTTATTTCTTTTTGTTTTTATTTCATTTACATCATTTTCACTGTTAATACCTATAATCCTGCTTATGTTATTTAATGGTGTATAAAATTTTTTCGACATATAAAGTGAAGATATTATAAGAATTATACAAAATACTCCTGCTACTACAACACTAATCCAGAATCTGTAATCTGTGTTAAATCTAAAACATGAACTGTCTATCTCTATTTTGTAATCTATTCCGGTGTTAAATACAGATGAAACGTTATATTCTATTGGTTTTTTTACATCACCATATGAATATGCAGGTTCATCATTGATATATATATTTATAGGCATATCATGAGTAATCTGTGAATCTATCATATCAATCAGGCTTTTTTTATCATATAATACACATATAACACCTTTTGCATACACAGAATTATAATTCTGTGTATATATTATAAATTCCTTATTGAAAACAACTTCGCTGTTTCCTATATCATATATATCATTAACCGACTTTCCACTATGCACTTTTCCTCTTACCTGAATATTATCTGCTGCTTTATCAAGTCTGAATATTCCAAAAGATGAAAATGCAGAATCAGAATCATTTAGCATAAGTAGAACATCATATATATTAATATTATACCTTGATATCATATAATTCTTTATCTCTGTCATAACTTCCGCTTCAGAAACATTATTTTTTATAATATCTTTTTTCTGCATAGCATACTTATTTATAACATCTGATGAATTAATATCTGATGTTATGACATATGCATCCATAAGGAGCACATCAATACTGTTAGATATCTTTTCAACTGCTGACTGATAGTAATTCTCCTGGCGTTCCATTGATATTGCCCATGCTTCATATAACATAGCTGCTACAAAAGATACGAACAGTAAAAGTATGATTATTATATATGAAGAAAACAGTTTTTTGAATATCCCGCTTTTAAAATATTTCTTATTCATAACACAAAATTTTCCCCTTGCCGTACAAAATATATAAATAATTATATATTTTATTAAAATGTACGACAAGAGGAATATTATCCTATATTTTACTTATATTTTTTACATTTTACTTTATTTTCACTTGATTGACAACTAACAACTAACGGTCGGTACGCTTCTTTGATACTGCTAATACTGTTACCCCTGCTATGACTGCAAGCATAAGAATAACTGCATATAGTGCTGTATTATACACATCCCCTGTTGCTGTAGATGTATCTGATGCACCTATGTTTTCTGTGCTGCCGGCTGTACCGCTGTTATCAGTGTTGCCATCTGATGCATCAGGACCCTGTGTTTTATCATCTGTTCCAGGTGTTGGGTCTGGTGTTGGTGTTGGATTTGGCGTTGGTGCTGGGTCCGGTGTTGGTGTTGGGTCCGGTGTATTCTTTTCAAGCGATGCGATCGCAGCAAGAATATCATCTGCCATCTTCTCAACTTCGCCCTGTTTATCAACTGTATAATCCTTTACAACTGCCTTAACTGCTTTTTCCACAGCTGTGAAATCCTTATAATCCTTTGCATTAAGTGCCTGTGCTTTCTTAACAGCATTGTCAACATTAGTGTAATCTGCTGTCTTGTTATAGAACGCGCCAAGTGTAATCGCTGTCTTACCATCATCTATAACTGGAGATTCAAGAACCTTAGCCCATGCTGCTCTTGATGCTGAATTATTCTCACCTGAAAGCTCTTTAGTTCCATATTCATACATCATAGGTGATTCACCACCAAGTGTATTATTCCATCCTGCAGGTGCTATAAGCGATTTGCCTTCCTGTCCCTTAAAATCTGTTGTCTCAACTGTTGTATTGTAGAATACAACTTCTGATGTATTAGCTGCCCAAGGTCTTCCAAAATAACCTGGTTTAGAGCGGTACTGTGATGCTGTATCAATACCTGGTGTTGTTGATGTTACATTACATTCATACATAAGGTAACCTCTTCCACCTGACTGCTGTGCAGCTGTTATGTAAGCAACATCAGAATCTGCCTCACTTGTGTTAAGTCTTAACTGACATCTGTAGAATACGGCTGTCATACCACCAAAGATATAATCTACTGCACCAAGTACATCGCACTGGTTAAACATAGCACTGATGCCTGTTGCACCATATAATGTATCCTGACGTCCTATAAACTTACAGCCTGTAAACACAGCATTATCACCAAGAACTGCTAATGCTGCAGCTCTTTCAACAAAGCTTCTTCCCTGGACAGATGTATCCTTTGCTGTTGTAGATCTTGTTCCTTTACCACCTGTTTCCCATTCAACTACAATATCATTAGCTTCTTTTTCTGAAATATACTGATTGAATGAGTTTTCAAATACAATACCATCTGCCTTAAAGCCTTCTGCTGATACGACTACTGTTGCATTCCAGTAAGAACCATCTGTACTACCTGAACCTGGATTCTTCTTTGTAAGGTATCCATTTTCTTTGTTTGCTGCAAGTAAATCTGCATCATACTTGCAATCATTACCCATACTATAGTAGTTGTATCCATGTCCATAATAAGAAGTTATTCTTACTACATTTTCTCCTATATCAACACCTTTATTCTTTATCTCCAGGCTTGATTCACTTCCTGCTGCATTAACAAGTGATACATTAGGTACATCGATAACAAGCATTTCCTCGTAGTTACCTGGGTCAATAACTATCTCAACTCTCTGGTCTTTTGTTCTTTGCATAGCTGCAGCCCTTGTAAGCGCATCATTGATCGTCTTGAATTCTTTATCAGCTCCTACATAAAGCTGTGGCTGATAAGCTACAGCATCACTTACACTTATTGATGTAAAATATGTCTGCTTGATTTCCTTGCCATCAACAGCTGCTGTTACACCTTTGATATTAAGATTTCCATCTTCTTTTACTACATACTGTGTAGTTTCAATATTAGTAGTACTTCCACTATTACTTACTACTGGTTCCTCACCATTGATAGAGAATGCTGCACAATAGCAGTAACCTATATTGACAATCTGGCCTTTCTTAACAGGGAAGTTAATCTCTCCATCTGTAAGTGCAAGAAGATATATCTTGTTTTCCATAACAGAGCCTGTTAACGCAAGTCCTGAATAATAATTATTCTCCCCAATAGCTTCAATACCAGGATTGCCATTGAGCTTAGAAAAATCCCAATTGGTATTCTTAATAAAGCTTACTGTCTTATCAACAGCTTTTCCATCTACCTTTAAATTAGATGTAATCTTCTGTCTATAAGGGACATTTCCAATATTATTTACTGTTACATCATACTGTCCATCTCTTAACTTTATATCAGAAAGATCTGTGAATGTGTATGTATAGCCGTCTTCATTAATATTAGAAAATGTAACACTTGCAGCAGCTTCCTCTGGAAGATTATCTAATTTCATATTAACCTTATAAGCTGGTTTTGCTGAAAATACAATATCCTTTGTAATATCTTTATCTGCTGATATTGTCTTGATATCAGACAGATAATAATCATTTATTCCTTCAGCCACGATATCATAAGTTACTCCCTTTTCAAGATTAACTGCAATATCATCACCATTTATTTTGATTTCTGGTACGTATACATAATCTTTATTAACAAAGCTTAAGTTAAGTGCTTCAAGAGCTGACTGTGTAAGACCTGTTATCTTTCCTGTTAATTTTACAAGGTCTACTGACTTAATAACTATATCAAACTTCTTAGCTCCATCGCCTTTAGCTATAGATAACTTATTGGCTGAATTTATTACATATCCGTTAGCATCCATAAGAACTACATCATAGTCATACATCTCATTAAGATATACACTGTAAGAACCATTCTCTGGTTTTACAATATTCTTTTCGCCTGTTGACTTATTAACAAATGCTATGCTGTAATCTTTTGTATCAAGTCCGCTGGCATCCTTTGTATCAACAGCACCACTGACAACAACTGGCTGTGTATGCTGTCTTACAGCTCTGTATACAACAAGCTTTTCATTTGTTGAATATATCTTGTATATACCATACTCAGATGCTGTAAACTGTATCTTTGCACCTGAAACATTACTTTCTGCTGTCTGGATACGTCCACTTGGTGATTCGCATACTATAGTTGAAGCTCCACCATTAGAACCTGTATACAATGTAAGTATATCATTCTTATATAACTTTAATCCCATGTATACTACAGGAGTTGCATTGTTAGAATAAAGATATCCACTTAATGTCACTCCATCTATAGTAATATCATCTCTCTTATCGTATCTTGTAATAGCAGTATTAGATGTTCTGATTCTGTTATTAGTCTTTCCTGATGGATTAAAATATAATTCATCTGTCATAAATGAACCAATAGTAGCACCTTCTGAACCAGCCTTAACTGATTCTGGATACCATGAATTAATAACATCCTCTGTAAGCATATTATTATAGTCTGTTTCATCAAGCTTTGCAGCACCAAAATCCCATACATCTGCCTTACCATTACCTACAAGTTCTGGTACCTCTGTCTGTTCAGGTTCATTAGCTACATTGATACCATGAAGATACATTTCTGCTTTATCTGCACAGGATACCGTGAATTTAAGTGTAGTTGCAACTCCCTCATATCTGAACGACATAGATGAAAGTCCATCTGCTTTGCCATCCATAAGAAGCTGCTTTGTATCTGTAACAAATTCGCCCTTTTTAGTAGATGCAACTATCTTACCCTCTGCATCGCCACCATACTGGCACATATTAAATGTAACTGTTGAATTACCTGCTACCTTCACTTCAAAGGTATTGCCATTGTATAAAGCAAGACCATGCTGTGTATCATGCATATAAAGGTCGCCACTACCAGTTATCTTAAGATTGCCATCCTTTGATTCAATACTTCCTTTAAGTGGATTAACACTATCATAGCTTGCTGGCACTACTGAACCATCTGCAAAGTTATACATATATGTTGAATCCTTCTTCACACCGTTATCATCTGGAGTATCAGCTGTATAAGGTCCAACAATAACCTCAGGAACATATACTGTGCATGAGAAAGCAATTGTTATTGTTGTCTTTGCCTCACCTGTATATGCAAAATCTATAGTTGTACCATCCTGATGATAACACATAGCAGTTCTGGCATCCTTTGTTTCTTTATATGAACCATCTGCACTTGATGCTGTTATTGTTCCATTGTTAGAATACTGGCATCCGCCAAGACTTATTTTTGATGGTCCATCAACAGCTATTTCAAGTGAATTGCCATCTTTAAATGCAACACCATGATCCGGACCATTATATTTGTATGCATTCTTAGTTCCAACCTTTACTGTAAGTCTGTCATACGTAACATCCTTCTTACCATCTGTATCAGTAGCTATGATTGAACCATCACGCAGATTATAAATAGCTTCACCAGCTTTTGCTTCTACTGTTTTATCTGCTGCGCTTACAGTTCTGGCTGAAAAAGAAAGACCTGCTGGAACTGCAAGAGATACAGCCATAATCACAGCCATCATTGCTGACATATGCTTACGCAGTTTACCTGTTTTTATATGATGCATAAAAGCCTCCTATAATTATATAATTTTAATGTCATATTGTATGCTGCATTCAGAATCAGCATCCATCCATTTTGAATCTGTTATAATAAGATTTTATATTGTGTATATTTACCGTCTCACGTTACCTTGATTAAGATTCAACTTATACACTATATACGTCACTGCTCCTTCCCTTACATATTCAACATAATATCTTACAGTCAGATACATATGACTATTAATGCTTTAATTATATATAACAGCTTACATAATTATAAGATTCATTTTTTTCATGGTTCATTTTTTTCCACACCCTGCCTGAAAAGTTATACTCAGACTACTTAACAACATTATTTTCTCTTATATCTGAAACAAGCTGCCGTCTGAATGCACGGCATCCGGTTTCATTCCAGTATTTCTTCTTTTCTATCTTAATAACCTCAAATGTTGTATTAAGTATATGTGATTTATAACTTGCAGCTGGTTTCTTTCCTGGATAAAACACAGTTATAGAATCTCTGTATTCATCCTCATCAAGATCATAATCCTTTGCAAACTGTTCAGCTAATTCTTCTGTAGTTATTCTCTTAATATGTGCATAATATCCAACAAGATAAGCAAAATAGTCAACATCAAACTTTTCAACCCAGTAATCATCTGATGCCACAAAGACTACAACAGGAAACTCCCTGTTTTCATCTGATATAAGCTTCTTAAGCACATCATATTCTTTCGTATGCCCAATACTCTTAACTGTCTGTCTTAATCTTTCTATATCGCATATTCCTATATTATCAGCAATCTCACCATAGAAATTAGGACGGCTGAATAATATGTTTTCGTTATCCCTGTACTTATCTGCTGGTTCAGCATATTCGTTGCTTACATCAAACACAAGGGTATCATTCCTTTTTTCAATAGAAGCTATTGATATCCATACCCTGTTCGCTATCTTTGTATCAAGATGCGTTGTTACTTCCCTGAAATACAGCCTTTCAGGATCATATGAGATTGCAACCTTATATCCTGGCATCTCATTTTCATATGCTCCTACACTCTCTGGCAGATCATCAAAGACCTCAAGAAATCTTGATTTAATCCATGAATATATATAGTTAACTGCCTTTTTATATGCATCCTCCATGGAAAGGTTGGTAAGATCTATAGCCGAATGTGACTGGAATACTTTATATGTACCAAGCTTCTTAAAAGGCTCAAACTTTCTTCTCTTACTTACAGTCTCGTTATCCTGGCCTTTTTCATGATCTATTTTCCTAAACGCCTCATTTAATCTTTCATCATCCGGACCAATCTGGTTAACTATTCTTACTATATTGTTAACAGTAAGTTCTATTCCCTTTTCTGATGTATCCATCCAGAGCTGTTCTATAGCCCCTGGTCTTTTAAACTTATAGAATATCTTTGCAAGCTCTGTATCCTCATCAAACAGTTCTTCTATATATGGATGTAATGGCTCATTTTCAAACTTTAGTCTATAATGGCATCTTAACATATCATTCCACTTTTTATCCTTGTAATGCTGGTGGCCAAGATCCTCCAACAGCCCCACAATCGAATCGTCACATAACTCAAACGTAGCAAGTATACTATTCATCTTGCGTGCAAGGGCTTCATTTCCGATTCCAAAAGCTGATCCCTTATATCTCATGTCATGTTCTATCTCATGCCATCCTTCAAACGAATTCGTTCTTACCTGTACTTCAAATGTATCATCTACATAATCTGACAGATATGGATTAACAATTGTTTTGCTAAGATATGCTGGTAATCTGAATATACCATTTACCTTCATAGCCTTAAATTCATACTCGTTATTTTCTGTAGTTTCCCACATGCCAGGCGATACGAACAATGTATCCAGCAGCTTTCTGCATATATCAACATCATCAACAAAATACAGTATTATTCGAATGCCAACAAGATCCTGCATTTTCTTGTCAGCATTTTCTGTACCAGGTCTGCGGTAATCCTTAAATATAAGCTTGTTGACCATAGAATCAACCGTCTTTACCCTGTATGCTATTCTGTAATAAAAACCTGCCCTCTTTAACTTTTCTTCTATAATACTTAACAGATCATCCTTAACAACCTGTGGCACCACTATCTTCTCTACATTTTCTTTAGTAAATAATTCATTAACCTCATTCATAAGTTATACCATCCAGTTTTTAATATTTACATACTGTTGTATCTTGAATATCAGATACCTGATGAATAATAGCTATAGTATACCACATTTTTCCTTTTAGAAACTAATAATTTGCTTAATTTTATATTATATGTTATAATCTAAGCACTTATTACTATATCGACTTTATGATTTGTTCATATTATGATATATACTAGGGGGAATTAACGATGGTTATTCATGAATCAGCTGAAGATTATCTTGAAACAATACTTATGCTTAGTAAAAAACTGCCTGTTGTACGTTCTATAGATATTGCCAATGAAATGGGATATAAAAAATCCAGTGTAAGTATAGCAATGAAGAATCTAAGGGAAGCAGAGCATATACGTGTAACTAAAGAGGGTTATATATACCTTACGGATTCCGGAAAAGAAATAGCTGAGATGATATATGAAAGACACCAGATTCTTTCATCATGGCTCATAAAACTTGGCGTTGATAAAAAAGTGGCAGAAGAAGATGCCTGCCGTATCGAACATGACATAAGTAAAGAATCCTTCAACGCTATTAAGAAAGCTATATCAGCCCAGCTGAAGGAACTTGAAAATAATAAATAACAACTAACTACTAACAGCTAATAAACAATAACTAATAAATAATAGCTATAACTAATAACCCCAGAGTGCCGCATAAGAATCATTTCACATTCTGTCACGGCACTCTGGGGTTGTTTATACTGTCTTCTATCCAATATCTGGATATCGTGTGATTATCACTTCATATTCTTTATAAGCCTCTGGCACTCTGCTGTCTGTTATGAACTTTACCTCGTCAAGTCTGGCAAATGTAACTGAGCTTATATTGTCAAACTTATCCGAATCTGCAAGTACATATTTACAGCTGCAATGTGCTGCTGCCATTCTTTTTACAGCAGCCTCACTTATATCAGGTGTTGTTATTCCGCTCTTTATGCTTATTCCATTAGCACCAAAAAAGCCTTTATTAAAATTATACTCTTTTAATGCCTCTACAGCACTGCTTCCTACAACTGCTTCAGTTGAGCCTTTAAGCTCACCACCTATAAGAATTACCCTAAAGCCTGCTATAGCAAGACTCCTTGCATGTGTAACTGCATTAGTCACATATGTTGCTCTTTTTTCCTTTATATAATCTATCATACAGCCTGTAGTGGTTCCTGCATCAATAAAAACAAAATCATCTGGCTCAATAAGCGTTGCTGCATACCTTGCTATACTCTTCTTAGCCTCCAGATTAATCTCTTTTTTCTGTGAAACTGTAGGTTCTTTTCCAGAAAATCCGTAGTTAACCGACACTGCACCACCAAACACCTTAACAAGTCTGCCTTCTTCATCCAGTGTATTAAGGTCTCTTCTTATTGTAGACTCTGATATTCCTAGTTCATCCTTGATTTCATTAACAGTTATGCTGCCTTTTTTTCTAAGTAGCTGCAATATAATCTCATGTCTTTTCTCTGTCAGCATATCTTATCACTCCATTTAGATTATTAATAATATTTTATGAAAGCTGTGAAACATCTGTATCAAGAATAATCTTTCTTATTGGAAGTATTCTTCCTGGTGATACTGAAAGCTCATCAACACCCATTTTCAAAAACTCTCTTGTAAGAGATGTATCTGCGCCAAGTTCTCCGCATATTCCTGCCCATATACCAGCTTTATGTGCATTATCCACAACCATCTTTATCATCTTAAGTACTGCTGGATGATGTGGGTCAAAGAAACAGTCAAGTTTTGGATTCTGACGGTCAACAGCAAGTGTATACTGTGTAAGATCATTAGTTCCTATACTAAAGAAATCTACTTTTTCAGCCAGCTCATCACTTAGCATAACAGCTGCCGGAGTTTCTATCATAATGCCAGTCTGTACATCTCCTATATCAATTCCCTGCTGCTTAAGTTCATCCCTGACTTCTTTTTCAATCTCTTTTATTCTGTCGATTTCCCACATATTAGCAATCATAGGATACATTATGTTTATGTTACCATAAGAACTGGCTCTGTACAATGCCCTTAGCTGGGTTTTAAATATCTCTGTTCTTGTCAGGCATATCCTTATTGCTCTCATGCCAAGTGCCGGATTATCTTCTTTATCCATATTAAAATAATCGCACTGTTTATCAGCACCTATATCAAGCGTTCTTATTATAACTGGTTTTCCAGCCATATTTTCAGCTACTGTTCTATATATGTTAAACTGTTCTTCTTCTGTTGGAAATGTATCTCTTTCAAGATATATAAACTCACTTCTGAACAATCCTATACCAGCAGCATCATTAGCCTTAACAGTCATAACATCCTTAACATTTCCTATATTGGCATATAATTTTATTTTTCTTCCATCAATAGTTATATCTTCCCTGCCCTTTAAAAGCTGCAGAAGTTCCTTTTGTTTTAGCTGTTCATCCCGTTTTTTTCTATAATATCCAAGTTTTTCATTATCCGGGTCAACATATAAACATCCACTATTACCATCAACTATTCCCATTTTTCCATCTATATCATTGTCAGGAATAACAGGCGTTCCTATAAGTGCTGGTATACCCATAGTTCTTGCAAGAATAGCTGTATGTGAATTAACAGAACCTTTAACACTTACAAACGACAATATTTTGTCCTTATCAAGCTGGACTGTTTCTGATGGTGCAAGATCCTCAGCCACAATAATAACAGGTTCGTCAGATACCATGGATGAAGCATTAAAACCGCTGAGTATATTTATAAGTCTTTCAGATATATCCTTTACATCTGCTGACCTGCCTCTCATATACTCATCTTCCATAGCTGCAAACATAGCTGCATAATTATCTCCGGTCTGTGCTACTGCATATTCTGCATTAACATGCTGGCTGTCTATTATATTTTCAACTGATTCCTTATAATCATCATCCGTAAGCATAATCTGGTGCATCTCGAATATAGCTGCATTAGCTTCTCCTACTTCTTTAACAGCTTTATCGTAAAGCTCCTGAAGCTGCATGGCTGCCTTATCCACAGCAGCATAATATCTTTTCTTTTCATGCTCTGTATCATCAATATGCACTCTTTTAACCTGCTGCTCCGACTTATTATATACCTTTATCCGTCCTATGGCGATTCCACCAAAAACGCTTTTGCCCTTATATTCTTTCATAAAAACCTCCTTTCTGCAAGTCTGTATCAAGTATATTCACACTAATACCATCATCACATATTTTCTTCAAAGAATTCCTTCATCTTCTGTGCTGCTGCCTCTTCGTCCGCACCTTCAACACTTATAGTTACTTCCTGTCCATTCTTTACTGCTAATGACATGATAGTAAACACTTTCTTGCAATCACCTGTTTTTCCATCCTTTGATATGGTTATCCCGCTCTCAAACTGCTTTGCCGCCTTCACAAGCTCACCAGCTGGTCTCATATGGATTCCCTCAGGGTCTGTTATTGTGTAATTGAATTCTTTCATACTTAGCCTCTTTCCGCTTACGCTTTTATATTTTTATTTTTAATCTTCTACTTTCTTTTTGAGTACTCCTAAAAGGAATGTCGAAACAATAGTTCCTACAGCTAATGCAAGCAGATAATATAATGGATTACCAACAACCGGGAATACGAATATTCCACCATGTGGTGCCATAAGTGTACACTTAAATACCATGCTTATTGCTCCTGCTACTCCAGAACCCGCGATACATGCTGGTATAACATGCAGAGGATCTGCTGCTGCATAAGGAATAGCACCCTCTGTTATAAATGCAAGTCCCATAATAAAGTTAGTAGGTCCTGCCTGCTTTTCTTCCTTTGTGAACTTATTCTTAAAAAGTAGCGTTGCAAGTGCTATCGCACAAGGTGGAACCATACCACCTATCATAACTGCTGCCATGATATCGTAGTTACCAGAAGCTATTGCTGCTGTACCAAACACATACGCTGCCTTGTTGAATGGACCACCCATGTCTATAGCCATCATCGCAGCCAGTATAAAACCAAGTATAACTCTGCTTGAGCTTCCCATGCTTACAAGAAATGAATTAAGTCCTGTATTGATAGCTCCCATAACAGGTTCTATAACAAATGCCATGCCAAGTCCGATAACCAGAATACCTACAACCGGATATATAAGAACTGGCGCTATCTTTTCAAGTGCTTCTGGAAGCTTGTCACACAGCTTTCTTAATCCAACAATGACATAACCTGCTACAAAACCTGCGACAAGTGCACCAAGAAAACCTGACTTACCATTAGCTGCTATATAACCACCAACAAAACCAAGTGCAAGTGCCGGTCTGTCACCTATCGCCATAGCTATGAATCCTGCAAGCACTGGTAACATAAAGCCAAAGGCTGCTCCACCTATAGTCTTAAACATAGCAGCAACTGGTGTAATTGTGCCGAAATTAGCTCTTTCCGCCTCAGACAGGCTGTTCATATCAACATTAAGTCCATCTATAAGAAATGCTATCGCTATGAGGATACCACCACCAACTACGAATGGAAGCATATGTGAAACACCATTCATAAGCTGCATATATATCTGATGTCCTATACCACCTGACTTTCCCTTTTTAACCGAAGCTGTTGGTCCATCGTTTCCATCCTTACTCGCTCCCTGAACCTCATATAATGGTGCATCACCCTTCATGGCTCTCTTTATAAGCTCTTCTGCCTTATTGATACCATCAGATACCTGACATTCTATCACTCTTTTACCTTCAAACCTTGTCATAGGCACCTTTGCATCAGCTGCTACTATAATGCAGTCTGCTGCTTCTATATCCTCCTCTGTCAGGACATTCTTTGCACCACCAGAGCCTCTTGTTTCAATCTTTACTGTACAACCAAGCTTCTTAGCTGCCTTTTCAAGTCCCTCAGCTGCCATATACGTATGTGCTATTCCTGTAGGGCACGAAGTAACAGCAAGTATCTTAGCCGGCTTACTGGCAGTTTCTTCAAGCCTTTCGTTTATGCTGGCACTTTCTTCATCTGCTTCATCAATAACTTTAAGAAATTCCTGTGGTGTTCTGGCTGCCTTAAGTGCCTTTGTGAAATCTTCATCCATAAGAAGCACAGATAGCTTACTTAAAACATCCAGATGTACGTTATCTTTAGTATTTGGTGCTGCTATAAGAAAAAGAACATCCACTGGTTCACCATCAAGTGAATCAAAATCGACTCCATCTTTTATAATCATAGCCGCAAGTCCTGGCTTTGTTACAGCATCACACTTTCCATGTGGGATTGCTATACCATCACCTACTCCTGTAGTACTTTCCTCTTCCCTTGCCATAACCTGCTTAGTATAAGCTTCTATATCTCTTATGTTTCCGCTCTTTGCCATAAGGGCTGCTGCCTGCTTTATAGTATCATTCTTATCTTTAGGCGCTGCATTAAGATCAATACTTTCAGGCTTTAAAAGTTCTGTAATCCTCATATATTTATTCCTCCAATCATCTGATTTTAATCTATACATTCATATTGCTGCATTGTTATGTGATTTACGTAATCACTATCTGATACATCGTTTCATAAATAACTATACCACCTGTATAACTTCAATCCTGCTTACCAGACTATCTACCTCATGCATAGTTGCAAGATTATCTGAAAATGCACTTGCACTTCCAGCTGCTATTCCCATCTTAAATGCATCCTCATAATTATGTTCTTTAAGCCATCCTGCTATGAATCCTGCCACCATGGAATCACCCGCACCAACAGAATTCTTAAGAGTACCTTTAGGAGCCTCTGCCATATACACTTTGTTATCATCTGCTACAAGCACTGCTCCTTTACCACCCATAGATATAAGAACATTGACAGCTCCCATTTCCTTTAATCTTTCTGCATATGGTATAACCGACTCTTTAGTACTAAGAGTTACACCAAATATATCACCCAGCTCATCCTGATTAGGCTTTATAAGAAAAGGCTTATACTTAAGAACATTCATAAGAAGACTACTTGTTGCATCTACAACAATCCTAACCTTCCTATCATCAAGCATCCTCATGATATTCATATAAATATCATCTGGAATACAGGCTGGGATGCTTCCTGCAAGCACTAACACATCTCCTGCTTTAAGACCTTCAAGCCTGTCTAAAAGACTTTCAATATTCTTTTTGGAAATATCTGGTCCTGCACCGTTAATCTCTGTTCCATCTATAGATTTTAACTTAAGATTAATTCTGGATATTCCACTATCTGCTTTTATAAAGTCAGCGTTAACACCAGCTCTATCAAGTCTTCTACTTATCTCATCACCTGTGAATCCTGCAATAAACCCATAAGCCGTATTCTCCAAGCCAAGGTTCTTAAGTACTATAGAAACATTAATTCCCTTGCCGCCTGCTAACATCTGTTCGCTGCTTGTTCTGTTAGTCATGCCAAGCTTGAAATCATCAACTGAAACTATATAATCTAACGATGGATTAAATGTAACTGTATATATCACCTTTATCCCTCCCTTCTGTTCACGTATCTTTAAGTTATTATTATAATAACTCCATATTCATTCATAATCAATCACCATCATTCACAAACATTCATCACCCGTTTTATGCATATTGCATAGTTTTTTATATTTTTCCATAGTTTTTATGTGTAATTATACCCATACATGATGTTTTGTATACAATCAAACCTGCAAATCATTCTTTTTCAATCAATCCTGTCCAGATTGTTCACGACAATATGCATTCCGCACATAAAAAGAGACTGCCGCCTCAACGATTTTCAATTTTCAATCGTTAAAGCCACAGCCCATTTTTATTTTTATTATATGATGTCGGGGTCCAAAGGTCTTTCACACACCTATGAGCAGGCTCATGTGGATTTAGACCTTTTTACCCTGGTATCATTATATTGTCTTAAGCTCAAACTTTCTTCTGATAAAATCAACCAGAAAATCTGCTGTTTTCTCAACACCAAGTACACTGCTGTCAACCATGATATTTTTATGCTTAGGGTCAGATGGAAGGAAGCCGGCATAATGCATGTGATAGTTATCTCTTGCCTCATCTACTGACCTTATCATCTTTTTTGCATCTTCTTCTGTCAGATTCAGATCCTTTACACAATTCTTAACACGTGCATCATAAGGTGCATATATGTATATGTGTATTGCAGCAGGTTCATCTGATAACACGAAATCTGAGCACCTTCCTACTATAATGCAGCTTTCTCTCTCAACAAGAAACCTCATAATATTCTGCTGTGCTTCAAATATATTATCCTGCTCAGAGCTTGATTCAGTTCCCAGAGGAAACATCATCCTCATATAAGAATTCTTTCTTGTCTTTTTAACCTTTTCCTCAAGCTCATCGATATGCGATACAGGAAGATTCAGCTTTTTTGCTGCTTGTTCTACTATATCCCTGTCGTAATATTCTATTCCAAGCTTCTCACTCATCATCTTAGCTATAGGTCTTCCAAGACTGCCAAACTGTCTGGCTATTGTAACTACATATTTCTTTTCATCACTCATAACTGCCTCCTATACAGAAATATCTCTTTTATCTCTTTTGTCTGATTTTTTCAATATCAGTCCTAAATCTTATTTCAATAACATTTTACTTTTTATTATTATATCCATTACATCATTTCTGTTTTCTAGTACACAAAACCAAGAACCAGAAATCCCATAATACTTACTGCCGCACCTATAAGCACATATGGCAGCTGTGATACTGCATGGTCAAAGTTATCAATACCTGAACCCTGTGAAGCAAGAACTGTTGTATCACAATAGAAGCATGCATGATTACCAAATGCACAACCTGAAAGAATAGCCGCCATAATAAGTATTGCATTAGCACCTACACTTGCACCAAGTGGGAGTAATACTGGTGCTACAAGTGTACATACGCCCCATGCATTGGCAATCATAAATGCTAATATACCTGTTATGATAAATGCTAACATAGGGAATATCTTAGCTGATAATATAGGCTGTGTAAGATCTATAAAGAATTCTGTCATCTGCATCTTGCTTGCTATAGTCTGGAAAGTAAGCGCTGCAATAAGAAGAATGATTATAGGTAACATATCCGCAAAGCCTTTTACAAAGTTATCCCAGTATTCGGTAAATGTCATAAGCTTTTCTGCAAGATACATAACTAACGTAACTGCAAGACATACAACCTGTGCTACTACAAGATTACCTGTTACACATGCAACTACTACAAGCACAAGCATAGGTATAAGGAAGTTAAGGATATTACCATCCTGAGCACCCTCTTCATCATCCATATTATACTTCTTACTTGCATCACTGTACACCTTACCAGTTGTTGCAACTCTGTCATACGCTTTCTTCATTCCACCAAGCTTAGGAAAAAGACCTGCTGAAAAAAGAATAACTATAAGAAGTGCAACTATAGGATACACACAGAATGGGATTGCTTTAATATATGCTCCCATCCATGTCTTTGCGCCAAGTGCCTGCACACTTTCCTGTGCAAAGAATATTGCCCCGAAATATGCCGCCCACGAAGAAAATGGGAACATAACACATACTGGTGAACCTGTACTGTCAAGAAGATAAGCAAGTGCCTCTCTTGGAACCTTTACTTTATCATACACCTTTTTCATAGCCGTTCCAATTGACAATACATTAAGATAATCATCTATAAATATGATTACACCAAGTATAAATGTTGTAAATAATGTCTTTTTTTCAGTGTTGCATATTTTAGATACAATCTTGGCAAATCCAAAATGTCCCTTAGATGCTGTAAGTAATGCTATTATACTTCCAAACAAGCCACATACAAGTATCAGATATGCCTCTGCACTCATGACCTCTTCAAGTGTTGCCACCCACTCTGTTATAAAATTCTGTTTATATAAGAATAAAGCTCCTATTATTGAACCCGCTATCAAAAAAGGTTCGCATTTTTTAGTAGCTATAGCACCGATTACAATACCGATTACTATAATTACCGCTATAAGACCATAACTCATAATCAATCCTCCTGTTTTCTGTGTAACTTTTGTTGAATCCTGATGTTTTAGAATATTGTCATATACATTGGCAATAATCTTTTTTATGACAGGTTATCTGAATAATATCTTCTTAAAGCTTCAAAAAATCCTCTTAAATGTACAAAAAAGGGACTTCTGCCGGTCGTCACCAGCTAAAGCCCCTTTGCTTCATAAGATATTATATTTAAATTACTTCCTGTTCATGAGTGTAATATATCACCCAGCCTTATATGTTTCAACATAAAATATTTCATCAACCTGCTTTATATCATTCAGATACAAATCAATTACAGCTCATTTGTGCTCACAGCACAAACAGTATTACTACTCAACATATATTCTGATAACATGCTGTCAGCTGATTTCCATACATATAATGGCATTCATAAATTCCAGCCTGGTTATGGCATCATCAAAATCCCTGCCTGTTAACTGACTTATGCGCTGCACTCTATACTTAACTGTATTCCTATGGGTGTATAACTGTTCAGATGCATGAATAAGACTGTTATTGTTCCATAAATATGCTTTCAGTGTTTCCAGAAGATTAGAATTATTATTCCTGTCATACTCAATAATAACTCCCAACGTATTGTCTATGAATTCCTGCATAACCTTTTTATCTGCTAACTCTGAAAACAGGTTATATATTCCCATCTCTTCATACCAGAATACTCTTCCTGACATATTCATTTTCTCTGAGAGTATTACACATCTTGATGCTTCTGTAAAGCTCTTCTGTAAATCACCTATTCCTTCATATGCACGCCCAACCCCCATAACAAGCTTTATATCAGAACTTATGCTATAAAGGTACTCTGATAAGCTCTTATATATCTTAGCCAGCACTTCTTTTTTATCCGATTCACTCACTGTATCGGTGTCCTGTATATTTTTCATTGAAGAATCAACTGGAATAATCTCTGATATATTATTACCTGACATATTAATATCAGCACTTCTGCCCGATACATCCATCTCTCCCTTTTTTAAGCAGAAACAACCGACAATATTGTTGCCATATCTTGATAACAAAGCATTCATGTTACCTGAATTGAATTCATTTTTTATTTTACTTATAACTGTGTCATATTCATATTCTTCTATTCCTCTGTCACCATGAATATTTATTGTAAACATGCGGTTCTTACCATCCAGATCATAACCAGCTTCCGAAAACTTCATTGCAAATGCATCTGCATTAATATTCTTGCCAAATATAATCCCTGACAGAATATCATCACTAAGGGCATCTGAATTCTTATTATAAGCTATTGCATGTCCGATTTCTTCAAATATATCTACAAGTGGAATCTCTCCAGATATAACAAATATCGGAAAATTATTAAGATTCGCATATGACACTACACTACTGTCTATACTGGCTATATACTTGTCACCTGTCAGAAGCAGTGCTCCTGACATATTAAGCTTATTTGCTTTTTTAATAACAAGCGGCAGATTGAAATCTTCACTCTGAATAACAGGAGTACTTATTATAAGAAGCTCCTGACCTTTGACCCACTTGGCAAAATTCATATTTTCCGGCTTATATACCCATCTTATACTGTTAGACAATCCACTCTTACCAGCAATTATTCTCGCCTGTGCCATAGACGGCAATGTTAATAGATCTTTACATTCAAACATTTTTTCTCTCCTGTCAAACTTTAATCCTGTGCGACATAAAATGTTCCTGTATTGTATATTAACTTACATTATAGCACATTCTTTATATATCATAAAACATAAAAAACAGATTAGATTGGCTTACAAGTAAACTAATCTAATCTGTTTGTCACACATTATAATTCTACTTCATCAACTATGAATCCATTAACTATCATTCACTCTTACTTTGCCATAAAATCACTCAAAGCCTCATACTGTACCGGAGCCTTCTTGAACAGATATTCTCCATCTCGGACACTTGCCACTACATCAGCTCTTTCGCACACTGCTTCAAACTCGCTTTTGGCATCAACTACAATAAAGTTGGCTGGCTTTCCCACTTCAATACCATATTGGTCTGATATGTTCATAGTCTTAGCACCATTCACTGTTATAAGATCAAGACAGTTATCCATCTCCTCAAATGACATCATCTGTGCGATATGAATACCATTATCAAGGACATTCATAAGGTTGCCGTTGCCAGCAGGATACCATGGATCCTGTATAGAATCCTGTGCAAAACATACATTTATACCATTTTCGTATAACTCCTTAACCCTTGTAAGACCTCTTCTCTTAGGATATGTATCCTGTCTACCCTGAAGATATATATTCTCTGTTGGGCATGATATAAAGTTAAGACCTGCCTTTTTAAAGTTCTTCATCATTCTGAATGCATAGCTGTTATCTACAGAACCAAGTGAACAGGTGTGGCTTGCTGTTGTCTTAGGTCCGATTCCTTCAACTATTGAAAGCGCTGTAAGAAGTTCTACGAATCTGCTCATAGGATCATCACTTTCATCACAATGTACATCTATAAGCTTATCATACTTAACTGCAAGTTCAACAACCTTATGTATAGACCTCTCACCAAACTCCCTGCAGTATTCAAAATGTGGTATGCCACCAACACAATCGGCTCCCATCTTAAGTCCTTCTTCTACAAGCTTATCTCCATCCTTATATGAGTACATACCCTCCTGTGGAAAAGAAACTATCTGGATAGTTACTATATCCTTCAGTTCTTCCTTTAACTCAAGCAACGCCTTAAGTGCTGTAAGGTTAGGATCTGTTACATCTGCATGTGTCCTGATATACTGTACACCATGTGATACTTCCATCTTAACTGCCTTTATAGCTCTTGCCTTTATCTCATCTATAGTAAGATCCGACTTGGTTTCACTCCATCTTTGTATTCCTTCAAACAATGTACCTGTTCCATTCGTAGCTCCCTGCTTTCTTGCCGTGAATACATAATCAAGATGAATATGTGGATCTACATATGGTGGCAATGTAAGCTTACCACCAAGATCTTCTACCTCACAGTCAGCAGCAACCTCAATAGATGGTGCAATCTTTTTAAACACTCCATCCTCTACAAGTATTTCCTGTAACTCATTATATCCCTTTAACTTTGCGTTAATAAACTTCCTTCTAGCCATAATAAAACCTCCTGAACATTGTTTTTATACGATAAGTTTTTATCGATACCGAATAATTCTTGTTGTTTCTTTATGACCAGAATATAATCCTATACTATGTTCTTATCAAGATTTTGTGCACTGGTGACAAGATTTTTATACTGTTTTAACAAGTTATGCTGCTCCTTTTTGTTCTGTCAGGACATAATAGATGATATATTTAATATATTTGTTACATCTTATGTTCAAGTATACCGTTAAACTTCGCCATAAATACTGTTGTTGTTACTATCGCGGCTATGATATCGCTGACCGGCTCTGCTAAAAATACTGCAAACACCTTATCTGAAAGCAGCAATGGTAACGTAAATATAAGCGGAATCAGCAGAATCAGCTTTCTTAAGCATGCCATAACAAGACTTACCTTTGCCTGTCCAAGTGCCATAAATCCCTGCTGGCAGCTGACCTGGAATCCAAGTGCAAATATTCCTGCCATATATATACGCAACGCCCACGATGTATAGCTTACCAGACTGGCATCTGATGTAAACATTCCTGCGAATATCTGTGGAAACAACATCATTACAAGCCAGCTTATACATGTAAATATTACGCATATCTTAAACTGCAGAAAAAATGCTTTCTTAACTCTATCCTTTTTATTGGCACCATAGTTATAACTTATAATGGGCTGTGCCCCCTGACATATTCCCTGTACCGGCATGACAACAAGCTGGTTGGTACTTGTAATGATAGTCATGGCACCAACTGCCATATCCCCTCCAAACTTTGACAGACTTGATGTAAAGCTTATAGAAAGAATACTCTCCGTTGACAACATAACAAAGCTTGATATTCCAAGTCCAAGACATGGACCTATTATACTGCCCTTTAACCTTAAATCACTCATTTTAAGCTTTAATATTGTTTTATTACCAGTAAGAAATCTTAATATCCATATTGCACCAACCGCCTGACTTATAACAGTTGCTAGTGCTGCACCCTTCACTCCCATTTCGAATACAAATATAAATATTGGATCAAGTACTATGTTAATGACCGCACCTATTACCGTTGTAAGCATACTTATCTTCGCAAAGCCCTGCGTTGTTATAAAAAGATTCATGCCTAATACAGTAACAACAAATATACTTCCCAGTATATATATTCTTGCATATGACACCGCATACGTAAGTGTTGCACTGCTTGCACCAAACCATACAAGAAGTGTTGGTGCTGCCGCATAGAATATAACAGTAAGTGCAACTGCGCATATCATAAGAAACGAAAAACAGTTTCCCATTATTTTCTGTGCAGTTTCATTATCCTTCTTTCCCATATATATAGCTGCTCTAGGGGCACCACCTGAACCTGCTAACATTGCAAATGCATTGATAAGCATAAGTATAGGTGTAAATAATCCGACACCTGTTAATGCACTCGCACCTATGCCAGGAATATGACCTATATATATTCTGTCTACTATATTGTATAAAAGATTGACTACCTGCGCTACAACTGCCGGAACAGCCAGCTTTGCAAGAAGTGAGCCTATACTTCCTTCTCCAAGATTCGTTGTATCTGACATATTAATCTCCATTCCTGCGTATCTTTTACGCACATTTACTTTTATATTATGATATAATGAGCGCAAAAGAAAAGGAAGCGGCTGCGAAGCAGACATTTACTTTTCTTGCGCCATTAACGAACGAACAGCCATGCGAAGCAGGGCGAGATAGCGCGTAGCGCGGGTTCGTGAGTGTACGGGGTGAGAAAGAGTAAATTATGCCTCTTACTGCTGTAACCGGATTGCTTCATTGCCATGCAATTCCCGCAATCCTTAAACACCTCAAACTCTCATAAAATATTAATCTATACAGAAAGCGAAATCTAATGAAGCATACTAATACATACATCAAAGCAGACAACTTAAATACCCAATTAAATACCAATACACAATCTAATCCTGATTCCTGCTCACCATATAAATCCTCATCCAAATCATCATCCAGCTATGGCATCTTTCCTGATGGTACACCCATAAATAGCTGGTTTTATTCGAATTATACCAAAATCAAGTCAGCTTTGCAATCACCACCAGCTACTGCCAGTTCATATATTATAACAGACTATGGAATAAAGGATGATGGTAACATATATACAGAACAATTCCAGAAGCTTATAAACTCTGTGTACGACAATGGTGGAGGTTATATTGTAATACCTGACGGAACATATATGACAGGTGCCTTGTTTTTTAAACCTGGAGTTAATCTATATATAGAAAAAAACGGCATATTAAAAGGAAGTCAGGATATTACAGACTATCCAATAATAAAAACACGTATTGAAGGCGAAAGCTGCCTGTACTATGCCGCACTTATTAACGCCAGCCATGCAGATGGCTTCACTATATATGGTGAAGGAACAATAGATGGCAACGGTCTGCATGCCTGGAAATGCTTCTGGCAGAGAAGAAGCTGGAATCCTGACTGTACAAACAAGGATGAACAGCGTGCCCGCCTTTTATATATCGCACATTCAGACAACGTAACTATATATGGTATTCATATGAAAGATTCCCAGTTCTGGACGTGCCACATATATAAATGTACACATACCGCAATCTATGACTGTACAATATCAAGCCCACGTACTCCGGTGAAAGCCCCAAGTACCGATGCAATCGATATAGATGCATGTTCTGATGTACACATAAAGGGATGTCACATTAATGTCAATGACGATGCAGTTGCACTTAAAGGTGGTAAAGGAATAAATGCCAAAGCTGATTCTGATAACGGACTAAATGAAAGAATAATAATTGAAGACTGCATATATGACTTCTGTCATGGCTGCCTTACCTGTGGTTCAGAAGCTATCCACAATCGTAATATTATTATGCAAAACATCCGCATAAATAATGGTTATAATCTCCTGTGGCTTAAAATGCGGCCTGACACACCTCAGCTTTATGAACATATACTTATTAAAAATGTAACTGGAAAAGTATCAAGCTTTATAAACATTAATCCATGGACACAATTCAGCAATATTAAGAATGAAGCTTCTTTAAAAAACGGCAGCGATAAACCTCCCATCCTTCTATCATATATTAACAACATTACAATGCAGGACTGCACCTGTGAATGTGATGCATATTACAATGTTAAAGAAGACACCTCTCAATATCTTATCAATAATATACAGCTTATAGATAATGCTATAACACTTATGGATAATAACAACCTGCAGCTTCATAACAATGCTGAATGACAAGAATGTTCTTTGCTTACAAGCAATATATGTTTGCCTATTTATAATAAAAGTGCTATAACAATATAGCTGATTAATGTATCGTAAAATGTTTATATGCTATATTTCTTAAAAATAACATATTATAATCACAAAATTACAGACATTTTTATAGTCACAATAAATGCACAGGATATATGTCACGAGGTATATATGAATTATATAAGTAACACTATAAATAAAACTTTTAAAAACAAGTATCATAAGGATACTTTAAAAATTGCTATCAATATGGCATGGCCAGCTATAATTGAATCTTTCTTTATAGCATTTGCAGGATTAATCGACTCGCTAATGGTAAGCTCCCTTGGTTCTGCCTCTGTTGCTGCTGTCGGACTCACCACACAGCCTAAGCTTTTAGGGCTGGCTCTGTTTTTTGCACTGAATGTTTCTATATCAGCACTTGTTGCCAGAAGACGTGGCGAACAACGTAAGGATTCTGCCAATGAGATCATGCTTACAGCTATACTTTTTATCATAGTATCTGCCATTATTCTTAGTATATGCTTTGTTACTCTTGCAGGACCAATCATCAGCTTATGTGGTTCCACAGCAGAAACTCATGATGGTGCCGTTGCTTATTTCAGGATAATCATGGGTGGTATGATATTTAACTGTATACAGATGGGTGTTAACGCTGCCCAGCGTGGAGCTGGTAATACTAAGATTACTATGCGTACCAATGTAACCTCCAATACAATAAACATTATACTTAATTATCTTTTCATCAATGGTCACCTTGGATTTCCTGCTCTTGGAATACAGGGTGCTGCTCTTGCAACCGTATCAGGAACTGTTGTTGGCTGTATCATGAGCATAATATCCGTAACAAAAAAGGATAACTTTTTAAGTATACCTTATATAATAAATAAAAAAATAAAACCAGCCTCTAATGCTTTTATCAACCTTATAAAGGTTGGTTACAGTGTATTCTTTGAGCAGGTGCTTATGCGTATCGGCTTCATGCTTACAGCAATCATGGCTGCTAATCAGGGAACAGATGCCATGGCAGCACACCAGGTAGGTATGAACATTATGTCACTTTCATTTGCATTTGGTGATGGTCTTCAGGCAACTGCTGTTGCACTTATTGGACGAAGCCTTGGAGAAAAGAAGCCTGAACTTGCGAAGGAATATGGAAGAACTTGCCGTCTTATCGGAGCATTTATAGCTGTATTTTTAGTTGCTGTTTACTTCTTTGGTGCAAGGGGATTGTACAGATTATTCTTTACAGAAGAGCATATAATAGCTATTGGTATTAATATAATGCATGTTATTATCTTCGTTGTTATATTCCAGATATGTCAGGTAATCTACATGGGTTGCCTGCGTGGAGCCGGCGACACTCTTTACACTGCTATAGCATCTATGATAAGTGTAACATTTATCCGTACTATTGTTTCTTATCTGTGTGGATATGCACTTGGTGGAGGAATAATCGGCATATGGCTTGGCGTGCTTGCCGACCAGATGTCAAGATTTATATTAGCCACTGTACGATTCAAACAGGGAAAGTGGATTAATATAAAAATATGAAGAAAATATGTGGTCATGTTCATTAATATTTTCTTTTTTTATAGTAGGATAATTTAAAAATTAAATATTCAACAATAATAAAATCTCCCATTAAATGATTATTACATAAACCATTTAATGAGAGATTGTTTAATTATATATGTTAAATACTCAACTACCTATGAATAATTATTATATAAACATTGTAATCACACAAACTTAGTTTTTATACCCTGTATAATCACGAGTATGAAGTATGCTCTCTGCTCTTTCTATCTGCTCCTTAGTTGGAGGCATAACATCTTCAAGTTCATACTTAACTCCAAGATCATGCCATTTAAACACTCCAAGAGTATGATATGGAAGTATCTCGAACCTCTTTACTGTCTTAAGCGACTTAACGAACTCTGAAAGCTTGTTAAGATCTGCCTCGTCATCTGTTACACCTGGTACAAGGACATGTCTTATCCACATATCTTTTCCGTTATCTGATAAATACTTAGCAAGCTCTAGAATGTTCTTGTTAGTCCAGCCAGTAAGCTTCTTATGTTTTTCATCATCTATATGCTTAATATCTAACATAAAAAGATCTGTAACTGCCATAAGCTCGTTAAACTTACTTAAAAATGGTTCTTCCATAGTAAATGGATTGCCAGATGTATCAAGAGTTGTATGAACATTATGCTGCTTTGCTATCTTAAAAAGCTCGGTAACGAACTCCATCTGAAGCATGGCTTCACCACCACTAACAGTTATACCACCTTTATCCTTCCAGTAATTATGATAACGATATGCCTTATCAAACACCTCCTGTGGTGTCTGAAGTTCTCCGCCTTCTTCTTTCCATGTCTCCGGGTTATGGCAATACTTACATCTCATATGACATCCCTGAAGGAACACTATATATCTTACACCTGGTCCATCAACCGAACCAAAACTTTCAACCGAATGAATTCTACCTTTAATATCTGACATTATAATCCTCCATTCCTGCGCTGCTTCTTTGCGCATCTCAAGTTTGTGCGAAGCACAAATCTTGCGTGTGAAAAATCTTATTTTTCACACTAATCCTCATTTCTGTATGCATTTTATACCAAAACATATGATAGCATAACTGATATACATAATCTATATTATTCTCATATTTTAATATTTTATAATCCTGTACAATCTTGTGTAACACAATCATAAACAATCATAACTTTACGCAGAAAACAAGACTTTATTTTAAGAATTATGGTTTCCAGTTCTCCATATGATTGCATATACTATACCACCCATGATACCACCCAATGTGTTATAAAAAAGATCGGAAAGCTGGAATGTTCCAACCCTGAAAAACAACTGAAAAAGTTCTATCGACAGTGAAAATAAAAAGGAAACCTGAAGTGACTTACCGACAATGCCATGAAATGTCACATTTTTTAACAGCTTATCCTTAGCCGCCCACATAAGCAATATAATAAAAGGAAAAAGCATTATAATATTCTCAATACTATCTGTAATGTATACACGGACACCATTGGCATTGTAAGTCCACATTCTCCATCCACCACATACATCTGACAACGGATTAAGCCATAGATTTCTGTTGAAGAATGTCCTGAAAAGCACAAGTGAAGTATAAAGCACAAGCACAAACAATCTTCTAAAAAAGCTCGAATTCTTAAACTGCCTTAACCATGCCACTATAGCTGCCTTGTAACCTCTGCCAGCTTCTTTGGGACAATTGGCATACATATATAAAAACATAAAAAATCCTGCTAAGACCACAGCAAACATAAAAGGCTGATACAATGCCGTAAGCATGTCCGTCACCACTGTATTAATCATCTGCTTCATAATATAACTATCCTTCCTGCTACAATATCACCTGACATTTATAATAGTCCAACTTTACAGGCATATAAAGATAATTATATACATTTTTTAAATTTTATGCAAACATTTAACTACTTGCTTCTACAGCCTGTTATCTACAATCATTATATGCGGTCTTTTATCTACCTGTTATCCACCTTTTCCGGATACATATCATGCTCAGCCAGTCTTTTAAATGCAATCTCTTCCCACTTAGTTCCTGGTTTTCCATAATTGCAGTATGGATCTATAGAAATACCACCTCTTGGTGTGAACTTCCCCCATACTTCAATATACTTAGGCTCCATGAGCTTTATAAGGTCTTTCATGATGATATTCACACAGTCCTCATGGAAATCACCATGGTTTCTGAAGCTGAATAAATAAAGCTTCAATGATTTACTTTCCACCATTCTTATATCAGGTACATAAGATATAGTTATAGTGGCAAAGTCTGGCTGTCCTGTTATAGGGCACAGACTTGTGAATTCAGGACAGTTAAACTTAACGAAATAATCATTATCCTGGTGCTTATTTATGAATGTTTCAAGAACGTCCGGAGCATAATCATCTGGATACTTTGTTTTCTGGTTACCTAATAATGTTATATTTTCTGTCTCTTCCTTACTTCTTCCTGTCATATTCTGTCTCCTAATCTATCTGTCTGTTATTTCACTTTATGCTATGCTTTTATTCCATAGCCGGGTCTTTTATTCCATTTAATTCAAATGCCCTGGCTCTGTCTATACATGTTCCACACCTTCCACATGGCTTTTCACCACCTTCATAACAGCTCCATGTGTATTTATAAGGAACATTAAGCTCAAGTCCCTTTTTTACTACCTGTGCTTTCGATGCATTGATAAATGGAGCCACAACCTTTATCTGCTTTCCACTTCCAAGATATATGGCATCATTTATAGCAGTGTTAAACTCACTGCTGCAGTCAGGATATGCACTTCCAGCAGCATCATCTGCATGAGCACCATAATATATTTCACTACAGCCCTTTGATAATGCTATGCTGGCAGCACTTGATAAAAACAAACCGTTCCTGAACGGAACATATGTAGATACTGGCTTTCCATCTGTACCCTTAATCTGTGCATCATATGATTCCTTAGGTATCTCCTTATCAGAATGTGATAAAAGAGAACAGTCGCTATACTGGAATATTTTTGCAAGGTCAAGATAAATGTGCTCTACATTATAATACTTTACTATCTTATCTGATGCCTCTATCTCCTTTGTATGCTTCTGACCATACGATATAGATAATGCAATAACATTTTCTGCACCATACTTATCAACTGCCATTCCAAGACATGTTGTACTATCTATTCCACCACTGAATAAAACCATTGCTTTCATTGTTAAATCTCCCTCTTAATGTCTGTGTATATGTTTTCGTGTCAGCCTTCCTTATCCCTCTTGCCGTCATACAGCTATGACAGCCTTCAATAAGCACCGCCACATCATCAGTTCCTGTAACCATCTGGATAATATCAGCAATATCGCTTCCGATTCTTTCCTGCAGCTGCAGTCTTTTGGAAACCATATCAGCTATACGTGCTATTTTGCTAAGTCCGATTACGCGGTCTTTTGGAATATATGCGACCGTGACCTTCATATCATACATAAGTGCAAGATGGTGCTCACAATAACTGAAAATATCTATGTCCTTTACAACTACCATATCTGAAGCACCACCATCAGTAGCACATTCCTTATCAGCATGTTTATCAAGTGCAAATGTTTTATTGAACATTTCAGCTATCTCTTCATTGGTATAATTCATTCCCTCAAACACTTCTTCATACATTTTCGCAACTCTTTTAGGTGTATCTTTTAATCCCTCACGCTCAGGATCATCACCTAGTGCTTTGAGAATACCGGCTATATGATATTCGATTGCCTTAGTATCTATTTTTTTGTGTTTTTCCATAAAATCCTCATTTCTGCATCCTGCTAACCTGTATAAAAGTCTGCAGCAGCCCTTTGTATACATTAATACACTAAACTCCTCTTTTATCCGGTGCCCATATTATTTTATGCAGCTGGATCTGCATATTAACATCGTTCATAGTATTATCCTTCATAAAATCAACGATTTCTTCTGGCTCTATCATGCCAAATACCGGACTTATATAAAGATTGCATTTTCCATACAGATTATATTTTTCTATAATCTGCTTTGTCCTCACAAGATCCTCATGGCAGCCTGCAACGAATTTGACTGTATCATTTTTGTTTAATACACTGAAATTCTCCATCCTCATAGCCTGCTCCATGCCACTGCATGAAAGCTTATAATCCATAGTAAAAGTTACATTATCTTTATGAAGCTTACGGATATTATCAAGCGGAATACTTCCATTAGTTTCTATCTCAACATTCAGGTTGTTATCTGCAAGACATTCAATAACATCTTCAATCCCATCCCTTAACAGTGGTTCTCCACCTGTAAGAGTGACATTCTTAACCCCTGTAGATAGAACATATTCAAGGATATCCTCTTTAGTCATCTGCTGTGCTGTGGCATCAGCCTCATTAGCCCACTTCGTATCACAATATTTACAGTTAAGATTACATCCTTTAAAACGTATAAATACCGCAAGCTGCCCGGCCTTAGTGCCCTCACCATTGATGCTTACGAACTTTTCAACGACTTCTAATACAATCATATACGCCTCCACAATTCTTTAATCGTATCTAATTCTTTTATAATTCAGCATGATTTCTGGAATCATTCCATATAAGCTGCACTATTGGCTGGAGTTTCATACACAGTTACAGATTTCATGCTATATCCAAGCTCTTTTATCTTTTCATAAAAATACTTTGCCATATTCTCTGCTGTTGGTCTGAAATCAAGCTCAATAATCCTGAAATTCTCACTCTTTAAGGCCTCAAGTGTTGTTTTCTTAAGTGAATTCTTCTCAATAATAAGTGCATGATCCATAGAATCTGCTATATCCCTTAAATCCTTTTTCAGTTCCCCAAAATCAACATACATGCCTTTATGCTGCAAATCATCCTTAAGCTCATCTGTCTGCACTTCTAAAACAATTCTCCATCTGTGTCCATGAAGATTACTGCATTTTCCATCATATCCAGAAAGAAAATGTGCTGAATCAAAGCTTGCTTCTGTTTTTAAAATATACATATAAATATCCTCTTTTATTAATTTTTTTATTATGGTTTTATTATACTTTTATCATTGCTTGCAATAATTCCATAATAAACCATCATATACGCAAAAAAGGCATAGATACTGCGTACCCATGCCTTGATATGATCGTTCTAAATATATAAGCTATTGTAATAAATATAATAGTCCTGGTTTTATTTAGAGACAGGATGGTACAAACGAACTGTCTATCTTTAATTACGTATATCTTTAATTGCCTTGTAATGTTAACAGATGATTTTATATTTGTCAATAACAACTGCCATGAAACTCAATAAAACTCATCCTTTGTGTCACCTTCTAATATACAGATTTTTAAACATCTTATGCTCCGATGATTATCTTTATAAGCTTCTTATCAAGCATAATCGTCCTGTTCCATGGATTAAGTATTATACCTTCTATTTCATCCACCTTCAACGCTGCATCAAAAAGCTTTCTTATATCTGTCATAAATGTTGACATTACACTATCTGAGCCCTTCACTTCCTCATCAAAGCTTGTAAACGCTGTCCACCATAGCTTTTCATCCGCCGTCTTCACTGCTTTTAACTTAAGTCCATAACCTTGCTGACTGCTGATTTTACCATGCTCTGATGGCTGTCCTGGCATAGGTGGTTCAACCGCTATTATAAGCTGACCATTATCATTCATACGTCTTCTTATAACAGTAAGAGTGTGTGCTAACATCTCCTCTGAGGGTTCCTTCTGTAAAGCTTCTATGGCATTTTCTATGAATTCGTTGCCTGTAAGTTCATTGTCTTTTAACTCATTATTATGATTATTCTTTTTATCATTATTGTTTATAACATTATTGTCTGTAATATTATCATTTCCGCTGTTATTCTGTATATTCACTGTTTCTGCCACCTTCGATTCTCCATATAATTCCATTATACTATTATACATGCCACTTATAACACCGCCTAACGCGCTATACTAAATATGCTCACCTATAAGCTTCTCCATCCACACCATGTTATACCATCTGCCAAACTTATAACCACAGTCATAGAACTCACCTACGAGTCTGTAACCAAGATGTGCATGAAACATGGCACTGTTCTTATCAAGATATTCATCATCCTCTTTAGGATATGCTATACATGCATACATGTTAAGAATACCTCTGTCCTTAAGCTCTCTTTCAAGCTCGTCATGAAGAATTCGCCCTATACCCATATGCCTCATATCCTTATCCACATATATAGAAGTCTCTACACATCTGTCATAGGCTTTTCTTTCATGAAACATTCCGGCATACGCATACCCGACGATTCTTTCGTTATATAACGCCACTATATAAGGATACTTCTTTAATGTAGCTTCTATACGTCCTTGAAACTCCTCTAATGATGGCACATCATATTCAAATGTTATCGCAGTATTCCTGACATACGGTGCATATATGGAAAGAAGCTCTTTAGCATCATCCACTAGAGCAGTTCTTATATGAACCATAGGAGTACATATGCCACCTTTGGCTTCAACACAGATACTGTTGCCAGATGTACTGTAACACATATTATTCATGCTATTATCTGTATTCATTATGTCTGTTCCTTATTTTAATTCAGTTTCTCGACTACTACTTTACATCTCTTTTTGTAAAAAGCAATGCCGTAAAATGTCATATATCTAACCCTGATGACTCCTTTGAATACTTAAGTTCTATCACTCAAACGCAGATTTCTCATCCCAAAAGCCAGTCGATGACATTCACGACTTTTATGCCATCATAATTTCCGAGTGAAAATCGATCCAATGTCAGGACAATTTTTTCATAATTATCCTGAATGCTCCGCAACGGTCTCATCTCTCTCTCAAAGGTTTCTTCTGCCGTCATATCAGCTGTTACCTGATAATAGGTAAGCACGCCTTCCTTCTGTGTAACAAAGTCAACCTCAGTAGAACCATATTTTCCGATGTTGACTTTGCCGCCCCTTCGTGAAAGTTCAAGATACACAATGTTCTCAATGGTAAATCCAAGATCATATCGCTTTCTCGGAAGAATGTGGTTTCTGATTCCCATATCTACCATGTAAAACTTATTGTTTACCTTTAAGAGCTGCTTTCCCACAATGTCAAACCGCTCAACAGGATAAAAAATGAAAGACTCTGTCAGTGCTTCAACATAATCGCTGACTGTGTTTTGGGATACTTTTCTGCCCGCTGAGGTCAGATAATCGGTTATACTTTTCATTGATACCGGACTGCCGATAACGCTTGCCAGATACCTGGCAATTGTCTTTAGTAACGCAATGTCTGTGATTTTTCGTTTTCCGCCCTCTTTTTCCCTTCTTGCCTGACGCTGCTCAATATCTTTTACAATAACAGTATTGTAGATTCCCTCTAAATACTGATCTATTTTTTCATCCGTGCGGTTCATTACTGCCACATACGGAATTCCGCCAGTTTTCATAAACTCTGCAAAAGCTTCCTCTTTTGCCATGCCTGTCACCGCCATATACTCACGGAAAGAAAGCGGCAGCATCTTGATTTCTGTGTACCTCCCTGACAAAAGCGTTGCAAGCTCACTTGACAGCATATATGCATTGGAGCCTGTGATATAAACATCCACTTGATCTCTGATATAAAGACTGTCAACCACTTTCTCGAATGATGGAACTTCCTGAATCTCATCCAAAAAGATGTATGTCATCTTATCTGCACACAAACGCTCTTTGAGATAATTGTACAGCTTCATATAATCTTTTAAAGGTTCGTAATCTAGATTTTCAAAATTTATAGAAATAATCTGTTCCGGTGTGACTCCATTTGCTAAGAGTCTCTGCTGATACTGTTCCAGAAGTACAGATTTTCCACAGCGACGGATTCCTGTCACAACTTTGATCTGCTGCTCGTCTTTCCATGCCCAAAGCTGGTCAAGATATTCTTTTCGTTCAACCATATCTGCATTCCTCCTTTTTCTCAATATAGCATATTATATGCAGAACATCAAATTATTTTCCCATTTCGGAAATTTTTATTTTATACAACTTATTTTTTCCAATTTCAGAAATATATCGAACCCGAATATACAAAATCATGCTTTAACTAGTTTTGGTAACGACAAAAAGCCCACCAGCGTACCATGTATGATTTACACAGTGCACCAGTGGGCGAGGTTGTTATTCTTTCTCATACTGTTCAATCAAACACTCATGCTTTTTGCTGTCTTTATCATAATTGATTCCAACAATCAGAATATCACCTGTATACTGAAGTAGCGATTCTGGATATTTCTTTTCCCTTATCTGTTGAATTGCTGTTTGCACACTCTTCTTCCACTTTAGTTCTACAACCAAGGCCGGATAAGAAGTCACGTACTCAAGTTTGGGGACATAAACAAATTCCTGCCGGACTTCCTCATTCGGAATAAATGCTATCTTCTTTCCAGAATTGTACGCAAGGTATCCCAGATGAATCAGCAGTGTCACAACATCATCCCGACACTTCAAATTAACCATGTCATTTTGGAATGTCAAAGAGTTTACAGGAACAGCGTCGCCTGAAAGCATCTCGATGATAGCGGCTCTCAATCCATCAAAATCCATATTGATGAAAGGCCGTATCGATTCAAAGGTACTTGTCTGCGACCAGTAGCTTCTTCTTATTATGTGATATATATAATCCATCAAATAAGTTTCTATCCGTTCCAATTTCAAAAAAATATCTCAGCATACTCATATTCAGAATTTTACCAAATCGACGTGGTCTTGTAAAAAGATTAACTTTCCCCCAGTTATCAAGCAACTGTTCTATCAGTCCTGTTTTATCTATATAGTAAAATTCAGAATTTCTTATTTCCTGAAAATCTTCAATACTAACCGGAAGCTTTAGATTCTTCATAATATATCTATCCCCTTTACAAAACCATCACTATATAAACTCTTAATCAGTAGAATAGCGGATTTACGGAAAAAATACAATTGCAAAAATATACGGAAAATCTTAGCTTGGAAGTCTTTTATTTTCATCGATTATAAACTTCTTCTATCTACTTTATGGGAAATTGAAAGCGCTTTTCGAGACTTAAAATATACGATTGGACTTCTTGATTTCCATTCAAAAAAGATGATGTGTATACATCCAAAAAACAATATAACTTAATCCTGAAACATAATACCTGTCCGATTAGATAGGCATCGAGAAAGACAAATGACAGCAAAAATATTTCATGGTTTCTTAATGTAGAATAGCATGATTTTACAACATGAATTGAAAATATTTTCAGGCATATGAAAATCTGTCTTATTTGTGTGCTATAAATATAAAAAAAGCAGAAAAGCTATTTAACTTTCCTGCTGATTTTCTTTAAAGACAGACCTCAAACAATGTTAACCTAATGACATTACACTAACAACGATTTTTTTGTTTTCTGATAAATTCCGGCAGTTTTGGTTATAATGGAAGAATGTCTTCCAGAAATGAGCTGTCTGTATCATCCACATGTTCCGGTATCTTTGTTAATAGATATTCAAAGTACTCATATTAACTTAATTCATCATACCATATTTATCTTTGTAAACTATTTTACATATCGTTTTGAATATAATCCCTAATACCGTCCATCCTCCTATGATTATCCATTCCTGCATAACAAGATTACAATCAAACCATGGAAAAATATACACCATAACCATAAGTCCAGACATAAGAATTGCCATTACTCCAACAAATTTATAATGCTTAACTTTATAAGGTCTAGGTTCATTAGCCATTTTCTTTCTTAAAACAAGAAAAGAAAACGAAACCATACAATATGCAATGCAACAAGCAAAACTTGCACTATTAGAAATCCATATCAACATTGATCTACCAAAAAATGGAGAAATTATAGAAAGAAAACCGATTAACACCAATGATATAATTGGCGTATTATATTTAGGATGTAACTTTGAAAAACAATGTGGAATCATATACGACTCTGCCAAAGCAAACATTGCTCTACTCCCTCCTATTAGAAAAGAATTCCAACTAGTAATTATTCCACACATACCACCAATTATTGCCACCTTAGCCATTATTCTACTGTTAAATACTTTCGCCATTGCATCTGCGGTAACCAAACCTGTGCTATTTCGGGATGCATCAACTTCTGCTGGACTAATAGCATAGCTAACTGAAAAAACAACAAGAGCATAAAATAGTACTGCTAATACGATAGACAATATCAATAATTTCCCTAATTTTTTTAACGGAACATTAATTTCTTCTGCAACCTGAGGTATTACATCAAAACCAAATAAAAAAAAGGGAGCAACAACAGCTATGGATAATATATTTTTCAAAGAATTTTCCATACCATCACCTAATAGCATTTGTCCATTCAAATTATCTAATGAACCATTTATAGCAGAAGCAATAACAAGTATTATTCCCACTCCTGCTATTGTAAAAGTAAGAACTGTTTGAAAAATAGCCGCAGTTTTAATCCCTCTTATATTAATATATGTTATCAGAATTGCTACAAAAACCGCCAGAATCACCCACGTCGCATATATATCAAAACCTGCTACAGTATACATATATCCTTTTAAAAATCCTGGCCAAATGTATTGTACAATCGTTGGTAAAGAACAAGCTTCAAAACATACTACACCTATATAACTTAATATAATAGCCCATGTACATATAAATGAACCAATGGGTCCAAATGCTTTATAAGTAAATACATGCTCTCCACCACACTTGGGTATCATTGTTGTAAGTTCGGAATATGTCAACCCAACAAAATATATCATTATTCCACCAATAATAAATCCAAGAATTGTACCAATACTGCCTGCCTTTTGCAGCCAATCACCTGTTGATACAACCCACCCCCATCCTATCATGGCTCCAAATGCTGTTACTAATACATCTTTTCCGTTTAATACCTTGTCTAATTTTTTTTTATTATTTGATTTTTCCATAAAAATCCTCTGTAAATTATTCAGCCTATTCACCTGCATTTAGACTGTTGAAATCTGTATATCTAATTATAATGTCATTATTATTTTGATCGTATATTTTTACTGTAGCATTAATTTGCTTAATGACATCACACATTGTATTACTATCTGAAGTATCAAATGTTATAACATATAAATATTGATGTTTTGATATTTTGTTACCAACTTTTAAATTTCCATCAACATTAATATTTATACCTGGAATTTTCTCTATCTCATTTAACCCCTCAATTCTTGATATTGTTCCTTCTTCTTCACTCCATAGAATATAAGAACATCCGCATCTGAGCGGCTCTTTATCCTGTGTTTTTGGCAAGTCCAATATTGTATGTTTTATACCAGAAGCAACATCTACCAACCACGCATAAGTATCAAAACCACTTACACTTTTATGTACTCTTGCCATCATATCTCCAGACATTCTATACCCTGTTTCCAATACATAAAAATGTCCATCCTTATCAAGCATCATCTCAATCCATGCAATTCCCTCACTACATCCTGACATTTTTAATGCTTCCCTAAAATATGGATCTATCTCTTGTAAATATCTATCCAATTTATCTGTGTGAGTTGTGGTTACAGAATAACAATTGCTTGGATATCCCGGTTGATTATACATAGATGAAAAGTTAATTAATGAAGACTTTCCATCAGCCAACGCATACCATGCTGTATACTCTCTTCCTTCTAATTTTCTTTCTATAATTACAGTATCACTTGTAGACATTGATCTTGCATACTTACACGCAGCAACCAGTTCATCTTGACTATTGCAATAACTCATTCCTCTATTTGCACTTTGATCAATCGCCTTTACAACTACTGGATAAACCACCTTTTTGTATTCTTCTTCTGTTGGATTCATACCTATATAATAATCCTGTGCAACTGGCACATTGCATTTAATACACAAATCTTTAAAAGCTCTTTTATCTATAGTATAATTCCAAGAATCAGGTGTTGCATAACATGGTAATCCCAATCTTTTACATAATTCCATAGCAACAGAAATATTATATGTACTTATACCATTTATTATTGCATCAATATTATATTCCTTGCACTTTTTTTCTAATTCATCTATTTCACTTGTGCTTATCATCCAACACTCATCAGCATATTTTTTAGTAGGAGATTGTTCCTCACTTAAATTATCTGTTATTATTGTATAGATTCCTCTTTTTTTCGCCTCTAACAGCAGTTCTTTTGTTCCTCTACCAGTTGAACCAAGCATTAACATTTTTTTCATCTTAATTCACTCCTCTTCTTATTCAATTCATTACAAAATTCCTTAAAAAAATTTATGTCTACCATTAGCATTTTCTATAATAGTTATATGATCATTTCATTGCTCTTATCATACCAACAATATATTCCATATCACTAATACTATATCTTTGATCTATAGGTATTGGAAGAATATTCTTTGCCATATCATATTCTAATTCATCTTCATTACATATTTCGAATACTGCAGGCCATAGAGTAGGAATAAAAATCTTATGTTCTTGTAATTTTTTCCTTATGTCAACCCCATTCATAAGATAAAGCGGATACATGAAAGCGCCCGCCGGACATATTAATTTAAGTTGATTCTCTTCTTCAAATTGTTTATGAAGATATGCAAAATTTTCTGTCCTTCTTTTCTTTACAAATTCATAATCTATGCCATGTAAAAGATTATCTGTAAGCTTAGACATACGTTTTATTGGTTCATGTTTGAATAGATGATTATTATCTACATAATCTTTATAAAATTCACTAGCAGTTCGTTCATATCGTCCTAGCAAAAAATTCATTCTGGAATATGACTGATCTATGACATCTATTTCAATCCGACTGTCTGTGTACAAAATAGCCCCATCTGGAACTCCAAAAAATTTTCTACAAGTATATAGTGTATCTATTCCATTTATAGGTTCCTGAAAATAAGACTGAGCATTATCAACAATTATATTACAACCAAGAGATTCAATATACTGATTAGATAACTGTCCATAAAAATTAACTATATATAAATAACCGTCCCATGATGATAAAACAGGGCGAAAATCCAAGCCAATATTATAATATATAACCTCAACACCATTATCATTCAGTACCTTATCACAGGAATCACACATAAACTTTGGCATATATATTTTCCTTATTTTCTTACTCTTAATAAGATACGCTAATGCATTTCTACCACAGTTAAGCTTAATTCCGTCACCATGAAGCATCTTCCCAGTATAGGTATCAAGTTCTATATAACCTCCTATTTCTCTCATTCAACCACCACACTATAATATTCATTAATATTAGTAAGAATATCCGTCATTTCCTCTTGATTATTAAATTTCATAAAAATTATTCCAAGAGCTTTTGCAGCATTATCAAAAAAAGCAACATCATCTCCTGTTTTTTTATATAAACATTCCCTAATAATCTTATTTTCTAATTCATTTGAAAATTCTATATTCTTATATTTTCCATTTTGATTCGTATGTAGATTATGCGTTGCACAAAATGGAATTCCTTCATTAATGTTCTCTTCTATTTTTTCTCCCATTGCAGTAAGCACAGCCATTTTTACAACATCAACACCAAATATCATACCAAGAAGATCTGGTATCATATTTCCACCGGCCCTAGGTCCAATATCAATCGGCCATACTTTATTATTCTTATCTACAACCAATTCAACATTTACTGAACCAAATCTAATTCCAAGTTTATCAACCATTGACTGTAATGTATCCTGAACAGCTTTTTCATCTACCTCATCAAGCATCAACGGATAACTCTTGCCTACAGGCACCAAAGGATTAACACTATTATCTCTATGGCAATTAAGCAGTCCCCAAAGAACTACTTTACCTTCGTTTATAAAAATATCTCCCCCAATAAGATATGGATGTTTCTTTTCTATAAATTCTTCGACAATAATTCTATGAGATCGTGAAAAAGAAAAAGCAAATTCTATTGCTTCATTCAAATTATTCCATGAATGAATAACAGTTGCCCCCTTAGATCCAGATGAATCTACAGGCTTAATAATAACTGGTAAAGAAAATAGTGATGTATCAACATTATTATCACTATATCCTCTAGCTACTGGTGCATTAAATCCATTATCTTTAAGAAAACTTCTAAATAGATCCTTATTACAAAGTGTCATAACTGAATCATAAGGATTAGTAGGTAGTTCCATCTTTTCTGCAACATATGCCGCTGTAGGTGCTGCTGGATCTGAGGCATAAGCAAGTACACCATCAACGCATTCATTCAACGCAACTTTTAGTACAGCTTCTTTATCTGTTGTAGAAACTAAGTAAAACTTATCCGCTTCATATTGTCCAGGATTATCTGTCAAATAATCGCAAAGAACTGTATAATATCCAAGCTTTTTAGCTGTTTTAATTGCCACAATCTGTTGTGCAGAACCACCTAATAATAATATCTTCTTCATTTCTATTCTCCCAAAATTACATCACAAATTCTATCAACATCTTCTAAAGATAAATCGGCATACAATGGAAGTGTCAAAACTCTAAGTGCCACATGTTGTGCAATTGGTGTTTTTTCAGTTCCCGCTGTTGGATAATTTCGATAACACTCAAAACTGTTTGTCAACGGATAAAAATACTTTCGTGCACCAATACCAACATCTGCCAGTTTTTCGAAAACTTCATTTCTAGTATATTTATATCCATCAAACACTACAGGAAAATAAGCGTAGTTACTTTCAACATCTCTCTGAATTGCTGACAGCTTAATCCCATCGACCCCATCAAGGCGGCTTCGATAATGTTCTACAACTTGCTTTCTCTTTTCAATTTCTTCAGGTAGATGTTTTAGATTACAGATACCCATTGCAGCTTGAAACTCATTCATTTTTGCATTTCCACCGACAAACTGTACAGACTCTGGACCATGAATACCAAAATTCTTCATATCATTTAGTAATTGAACCCATCCATCATTCTTAAAACAAATACAACCACCTTCAATTGTATTAAATACTTTAGTAGCATGGAAGCTAAACATCGATGCATCTCCAAAACTTGCTGAAGACTTTCCTTTATACTTCACTGCAAAAGCATGTGCAGCATCATAGACAACTTTCAATCCATACTTCTTTGCAATACGATCAATTTCTTCAACATCGCACATATTCCCATAAACATGTACTGGAATAATAGCAACCGTATTATCTGTAATAAGATTCTCCATTTTATTTGTATCAATTGTATAGTCGTCTTCCTTAATATCGCAAAATACCGGAACCAGTCCATTTCTTACAATTGCATGTGTCGTGGAAGCAAATGTAAACGGAGTTGTTATAACTTCACCACCCTTTGGCAAATTCAAAGCAGCAATAGCATTTTCAAGTGCAAGATGACCATTTGTGTACAACGCAACATGGGGAATTCCTAGATAATTTTCCAACTCTTTTTGTAATTTCTTGTGTTTTACCCCCATATTAGTAAGCCAATGACTATCCCAAATTTCATTAATTTCTTCACAATACTCTTTAAAAGACGGCATAGAAGATCTCGTAACCAATATATTTGACATAACAATCAACCTCTCTTTCTTACTTTCTTAAACATAGAAGAAACAATACCGAATAGATATTTAAAGGATTCATTTTTAGTAACAATGGATCCAACTAAATATATAGCAACTCCTAATGTAACCTGCATTAATAATGTAATAATTGGTGATAATCTAATAGCTGAAATCGGTAATATAAGAATCCCCATTACTACAGCTAATATAATATTAGGAAATATATCTTTAAGCTGCTCCAAATAACTGTAACCAAGCAACTTTTTATTGGGCCATGAATTTATAATTTGACTACAAACACTACTTGCTAATAGGCTGCACGCCATAGCCTTTACGCTTATATTAACAGTTAGCATTAAAAGAATAATTCCAACTATTTTTTTTACGATCTCCAATTTAAGAAACATATCACTTCTACCTAGTGCCTTTATAGCATTCAAATTTGCCGTATGTATCGGATAAAACATATATGTAATACAAAAAATTCTTAAAAAAAACACACATGGCAACCATTTTTCAGTTAATAAAATTTCGACAACTGTCGTTGCAGTAAATGCAAGTCCCATCATCATTGGTGCCATAATATATGTACTTGTCTTTATAGCCTTTCTTGTCATTTCTCTAACACGAAATTTGTTATCTTGCTCACTTGACATTACTGGTAATAAAACACTATCTATAGATGAATTAATATTAGTAACAATAACATTTGGAAACTGATTTCCCTGGTTATAGTATGCTAAATCCGTTTCTCTATAAACCTTACCAATAATCATTTGCCAGAGATTGTTATAGATAGTATCAAGTAGGGCTGATGCCAAAAGTTTCCACCCATATCCAATTAAACCTTTTAATCTAGAAAACGAAAACATTCGTTTTGGTCGCCATTTAACTATTATCCATAAAGCGAATGTATCTACAGCTAAATTAACAAGTCTCTGTGCAACTAATGACCACACTCCAAATCCATGGTAAGCCATCCAGATACCAACAATAGCTGAGAGAATTGTTCCAGTCAATGTGGACCAAAAGAACTTCTTAAACTGTAAATTCTTTGATACATAAGCTTGCTGAACATTTTTCACTCCTGATATTATAATAGTTAAACAAAGAACTCTAATAATTGCTGACAAGCTCTGGTTATTGTAAAAGGCAGCGATAAATGGAGCAATTAAAAAAACGATTCCATATAAAATAAAACACCAAATAAGATTAAAATAAAACACTGAGGAAAAATCTAAATCGTCAGCATCCTTTTTTTGTATCAATGCATTTCCCAATCCACTATCTACAAAAACTTGAAATATATTTGCAATAACTACAACAATTGCTACAGTTCCATATGCCTCTGGTGCTAATATTCTGGCTAATACAATTTGAACTATAAACTGTATAATTTGTGCACCACATCGTTCTGCAAATCTCCATGCCATATTAGATAAAACATTATTCTTTGTACTCATACCTATTTACCAATTATTCAAAAATTAATTCTCTAAGCTTCGAAATAATAGAAAAAATATATGGGACATTTATTTTAAGAACTAACTTTATTTTTTCCTTTCTATTTAGTTTCCCAACATAATCTTTCAATGGTTCTTTTTTCAGTTCATCATATTGTTTTTTTAAAACATAATAACTGTATCTATTACCAGTAATTCTTTGTTTTACATATTCGTGATAGTGATAATCTGTATCCTGATCGTATTCCAGCAAGTTATTATACATAGCTTCCAAATGTTGTGAAAAGAAACAATTATCTTTTCTCATTCTACTTGTCCATGATCCTACTGAATTTATTCTGTATGCCGACATGACATCTGCAAATGCATATACATATCCTTCACCTGCCAAATATAATTGCCAAAAATAATCTATACAATAATTTTTAAGATACAAAGGTACATCCGATACTAATCTCGTTGGAGCCAAAATGCTATTTGTTGCACAAAATTCTCCTCCAGATAAAATCACTTTATCAATTGAAATTATTCCATTTTTTTTAAAAGTGTTATATTGACCCAAATTCTTACCTTTCTTATTCACTTTAATAGAACTATGAATACACATAGTACACAATGGATTATTCTCCATATAATCAACCTGTTTCTGTAATTTTAGTGGATCAATCCAAAAGTCATCTCCTTCACAAAATGCAAAATACTTACCTTTTGCCAATGGAAAATCTATATCAAGAGTTATATTTACATCCTTTTGATATTGATTTTCTTCTTCAATGATAGGAACTATAATCTCTGGATATCTGCTTTGGTACTCTCGTATGATTTCAGCAGTAGAATCAGTTGATGCATCATCATGTATAATTACCTCAAAGTTGAAATTTGTTTTTTGATTAATAAAACTATCAAGAGTCTGTCGTAGATAACTCTCTTGATTATAAGTATTGCAAATTATAGAAACCATAATCTCCATAGTCTAACCTCACAAAATCTATTTATAAAAAATATACGGATAAGTTGCACCAGCATTTGAAATGACATACATGTATAGCCAATAAATTACAAAATAGACATGTATAGCCAAACTAAATACACTATGTAAAGTGGTTGTATTTTTCCACTTTAAAAAATATGGAATAGAAATTACATAAAAACTCGAACAATAATATGTAATTCGTATTGTTTGCGACGACATACCTGCCAACTGTGAAAAAGCAATCTCAATAATAAGAAGAATGCCATACAGATATTTTTCATCTGTACTCTGTTTTTTCCAACAAATAAGATACAATAGCAAAATTGGTAACCTAAGAATAATTTGATTTGGCATAAATGAAAAATTACCGCTTAAATACCACCCATAGTTGTAAAACAATGATTTAATCATAGGAATTTTTAAAACCGAATACATAGCAAAAATCACACATATTCCAACAAAAATCATTCTTACTATTTTTTTATAGTTATTTCTATTGTATTCTAGTTTTCTTTTCTTTACATTTTTCACGATAAATACATATACACCATAAAATACTACCCCTATAATTGCAGTACTATGAAATAATATTGAAATCACACAATAAATAATTGCTCTCTTTATATTATAGTTACTTGAAAGCATATATGAAAATGCTAATAAAAGGAATCCAATTGCAATAAACTGTCGCATATTGTTTAATGATATATTGAAAAATGTAAATAAATAAATAAATACTGAAAACGCTTTATTTTTGTCATGAGAACAATTCTCTATTGCACCATATGTTGGAAATATTATAAAAGCCTCAACAACAAATGCACAAAATTGTAATGAATGTGTTAATTTAGATACAATATAAATTATTGTTGTAAATCCTATTTCCCAATCCTTGACATATATATATCGCCAAATTGAATACCATCTTGAATTCAAATATTCTATAAAAGAATTGGATTTCAATGCGTTCAAAAAAATGGGTTTTAAATACACCTCGTAATCTGTACCAATTGAAGAAGCTCTAAATGCTGCAAGGAGACATGGAATAAGAAGAGCAATTATTACAACGATCCTATTGTATTTATTTTCTTTACTGTGCTCTACAAGCCATATAAGACCAGTGGTAATTGCAAAACTACAAATATATATCAATTAATCTGCCTCCCTTTAAAATATATTTATCACTATATTATCCATAACTATCTTAAATCAATAATTCCTCTGCCTGAAGATAAATATACTGTTTGACCAACAATCAAATCACCAGCCCCAATTACCATTAATTTTGCAAACTCTGCAATTTCTTCAGGTAAGGTCATTCTTTCTATCAAGCTATCTGAAGTATATATACTTTCCTTTACAGTGCTTTCCTGCATTGCAGTTGCAGTCGAGCCAGGGCCAATCGCATTAACAATAATTCCATATGGCAATAATTGCTGTGCAAATCCTTTCACAATACCATCAGTTCCAAGCTTTGACAAACGATATGGAGACCACGAGGGTTCAAGCCCTCTTGACGAGGATATGACTAAAATATGTCCTTTACTATTATTTCGAACTAAGTATTTAGCAAACTTTTGAATTAAAAAATAAGTTCCCTTGAGGTTAATATCCATTACATGGTCATAATCGTCTTCAGTAACTTTTGACCAGTCGAATCCAGAGTAGTCTGTATGCACTCCTGAACTGCTAACTAAAATATCTATTTTTCCGAATATATTTACAGCCTCCGTAATTTTTTCTTCAAAATTATCACTTTTCTTATAATCAAGTATTAAACATTTTGCTTCTTCTAATTTATTACAATTGTTCTCTAACTTTTCTTTATTAGTACCTGCTAAAATAACTTTACAACCACATTCATTATATTTTTTTGCTATGGCAAATCCAATGCCACCAGAACCTCCAGTAATAAGAGCAACCTTTCCTTCTAAAACTTTTGATTCATCTTTAGTTACTAAAACAGGAACAATCTTTTTTCCCTTAAAAATAACCACAATATTTTGAATTAGATACTTAATTTTTTTTTTAATTGACACAATTTTTTACTCCATTAAATCTTTTTTTAATTCGTTAGATCTCTTTCTTATAACAATTTTTGTATAAACTATTGGCATTAACCCACATAATAGTACCTTCAATTTTTCTTTTGTACTAATCTCACTCCTATGTAACACCTTAAAGCAATTTTTTCTTATATAAACAATACTATCCTTATAAAATTTTCTGTATTTTTCAATTTCGCCAGTACCAAGAATTTGAAGAAGAAGGAATGTATAATTCTTCCATATATGCCAGTCTATTGCATTGGATAAAATATCTTCTTTTATATATTGTTCTTCTTTCAACGTATATATATTTTTTAAAGCATTAATTCCCTTCTGAACCTTATATGTTGTCAATCCTGAACCTGAATTATTAAGTCTATAATTATAAACCTTACGATGTCCTACCCCAACATGATTAGCATGCTGGGCAGCTGTTGTTGCAAAATATAATCCTTCACCAAACCATGGCACTGAAAAAGTTATATTATTTTCATCTAATAAACTTTTTCTATAAATTTTATTCCATGGCCCTAATGGCATATAAGGATAAACAATCATAGCTGCTGCTTTACCAGGTGACCAAGTCTCAATACAATCCTTCTCAATTTGTTTTCTATCCCTTGTTGTGAAAACATGATCTGAGTAAGCCATATCTGAATTAGTTTGTTTAATCAATTTCACCATATATTCAACACAATCGTTTTCCAACCAATCATCACCATCAATTATCATAATAAAATCACCAGTGCAAACACTCAAACCATAATTTCTAGCTTCGCACGTCCCACCATTTTTTTTATGAATAACTGAAATTCTGTCATCTTTCGAAGCATACGTATCGCAAATTTCTCCACTATTATCTGGTGAACCATCATCGACTAAAATAATCTCAATATTACGATAGGTTTGATTAACTATTGAAGTAATCAATTTATCTAAAAATGGAGCTGAATTGTATACTGCTACTATCAACGAAACTTTATATTCTTCACTCATAGCAATCCTCCAACATTTTCTTTAAACATAAAATTGAATTAGCCCTCTCGTTCTTCAAAATTTGATTTGCATGACTGAAATTTATCCGTTTGTCACTTACACTTAATTCATAGTTTTTTGCAATTCTATCGCTTAAACCAGTTAATTGTAATAGACTAACATTCCTTGTCTCAGTTTTATTGTTAGGTAAAATTTCAACAAATTGTGTATTAAAAATCAGTGCAAAAGCTGTTCCATGAAATGAATCAGTTATCATACATTCAGCATTTTTTATATAAGACAAAAACTGCCCAACAGATGGACAGTAAATAAATTTTCCAGGTCTTAAAATCTGATGAGATGACACAGAAATTCTAATTAATGGAAGACCTTTTCTTTTTGCAATTTTCTTTGCATACTCTCCCAATTTTTTATCATTATGCAACTGATAAACCAATATATATCTTTTTTCTTTTATTGGAGAAGTCAGCTCATTCCAATATGAAGGTTCTAATAACAATGTTGGATCTATTACTTGCTTTGATTTAATACCAATTGTGTTTAATAACTCTATTGCACTCGATTCTCTAACTGTTATATGTTCATACTTACTTAACATTTCTTTATAATAAAGCTTTAACTCGTCATTAAAGTCTGCTCGCCCAAAACTTCCTGCATATGCGATTTTTTTAGCATTAGTAAATGCTAAACAGTAGGAGTCGTCATATTCTCCATTTTCAACAGGTCCCCATACTTGATCACTGCCAGTAACATAAATATCAGCACAAGGAGGATTCTTTTTTAAATCATCTGATGAACTATACAAACTTGTCAAATGCAAAAGTTTTTTTCGTTCTTTCTCGAAGCGTTTTCCAGATGAAATGCTTCCAGGCTGTCTTAAAATCATATATATGACTCTTTTTAAAGGATTATTATACCAATTAGCTTTTCTTCTTAATAAAGTTTTTTCATGTTCCTTATATGATTCATCTCGTCTTATATAATCAATAATTTCACACGAATATCCTATTTTTTCTATAATATGCTGAGTTGCATAAGCTTGTAAAAGGGAGCCATAATTTGTTATTGCATGCCTAGTTATTACCGCTACTTTCATTTATTTATTCTCCATCTGCTGTGCGATATCAGCGTCTACAATTTCCTCACCAGTCTTGTGCTTTAGTTGCTCCTTACTTGCCTCACTCAGACCATTGTTGATTACACAGTTCATATCGCAAGTGCTACACTTATCCAGATCCTCTTTGGTGACTTTTCCATCACGGTAGTCGCGGCAAATCTTCAGCTCATACATGCTATACGGATGTTTGGTGAACAGAGCCTTGAATTTGTGAACCACAACCCAAGTGGCAGGCTTCCAGATATACTTGTGCATAGCAGGACTTACGCTACCAATCATCCAGCAGTCACGGTCACAGCAACGTACCTTTGCACGAACCTTCTCAGCCTCTGGGCTGTTCCACAGTTCAGCCCAAGTCTGATTGTTCAGGTTACCCATGACTTCTTTATCCTTGGTGCCATTACAAGGCATAACATCGCCATACGGGTCTATGAAGAATGTGTCAAAGCTCATGTCGCAAGGCAACAGACGTTTCTGACCATAGATGTAGTTAATCAGACCATGATTAAAGTAAGCACGGAACCACTTCTTCGGGCTGTTGCTGCAGAGCAGTTCATTGACCAGGTTCTCAAAGTTCTTTGCAACCATCGGACGATCTTGGATGATATTCTTAGCCTCAACGAAATAGAAGCTGTTATGCAGAGAAGCGGTTGCGAACTCCATGCCCATCTCATCAGAAATCTTGTACAACGGAACCAGGTCAGGAGCATTCTTGTCCTGAACGGTCATGCCGAAGCCAACGTCCTTCATGCCCATTTCACGAAGAATCTTTAGTGTGCCATACCCCTTTGCATATCCGTCTTGAAGGCCACGAATCTCATTATTGGTCTGCTCCAGACCCTCGATAGAAATACGGATACCAATCTGTGGGAACTCCTTGCACAAATCAACGATACGGTCTGTGAAGAACCCATTTGTGGAAATAACGATACGATCAGACTTCTTGTATAGCTCACGTACAATATCCTTCAAGTCAGTACGGATAAAAGGCTCACCGCCGGTGATGTTCGTGAAGTACATCTTCGGTAGCTTCTTAATAGTTTCGATGCTAATTTCCTCTTCCGGCTTGGAAGGTGCTTTATAACGGTTGCACATAGAGCAACGAGCGTTGCAGCGGTAAGTGACGATGACCGTACCATTCAATTTCTTTTCGCTATTGTTAGCCATTTTTAATACTCCAATCTCTCTTTTTTATCACTGATAAACTCTCATAATTTTCTCGTAATACTCATCGATGGTATCGAAGCTGATGCCCTTGCAATTTCTTGTATACTCATCGCACAGCTCCTTATTGCCCCAGAGCTTCTGAATCTTGCTCTTCAGCTCTTCCGAACTACCACTCTTAAACAGCTCACCGGTCTTACCGACCTGAATCAGTTCCGGTATGCCACCGATGTTAGCACCCAGAACTGGTGTTCCGTACATCTGGGATTCCATCACGGAGAACGGGCAGTTCTCATACCACTCAGACGGATAAATGGAGAACTGCGCCTCACGGATCAACTTTTCCAGTGCTTCGCCTTTCTGAAAGCCGACATTCTTGATATTGCTTACGCCCTTGATGTTCTCTTCCAGCGGACCAGTACCTGCGAAGATGAACTGCACATCTGTCAGTTCCTTGCATACCTTAATGAGTGTGCCGATGCCTTTCTCTTCAGAGAAGCGTCCGAAGTAGATGACATAATCCTTCTTCGGAGTCTCTTTCCACTTCACCTTATCGATGAAGTTGTGCATTGCCACGGTCTTCGTTGCAAACAGCGGATTGCTGTCCATCTTGCTCTTCATGAACTCCGAACAGCAGATCATGGTGTCAATGTACCTGTAGGTTCCCTTCCACTTCCAAAACTCGGCCTCCATCGTGCCGATGGCAGACTTCGCCGTAGAGCCGTGGATGCACTTGCCTTTCATGCAGTTCACGAAATGGCCACCTAGGCACTTCTCACAGTTCTGGTGGGTGTTCGGATTGTTCAGCATGTGGTTCGGACAGACAAGCTGGTAGTCATGCGCCGTGAAGATGATTTTACAATCCCTTCCGGTCTCCTTACGCCACTTCACGATTTCCAAAATGATAGAAGGTGTCAGCTGGTAGTTAAAGTTGTTCAAGTGACAGACATCTGGTTGGAAGTCGTCCAAAACTTTTCTCAGCTGTACTCTTGCTTCATTACTGTAGATAGTTTTGATTGGATAGGTCAGCTTGCTCAGCTTGCTCCCGCCGTGAAAATCCATATCGGACGTATAAGCATTAACCCGGTTGCCCACGCAGCGGCCTTCGTGCTCCATTCCGAAATACTGAACCTCATGTCCATGCTGCTCCAGTGTCTCACCTAATTTAAATATGTACGTCTCTGATCCACCATTGGGAAACAAAAACTTATTAATCATCAGTATCTTCATCAATCACTTACTCCTATATAATTCTTCTGTAAGTTTTACAACCTCATCCCAATTATATTTATTACATATGAAATCTGAAGCTTGCTTTTTTAATGCTTTTACTTGTTCCTCATCATCACATGTTTTTTGAAGCTTGTCTCTAAGATCTTCTTCATTGGACTTTCTAAATATAATTGCCTTGTCTTCCACTACATCTATACATTCAGGAATGTCTGATACAAGACAACAATTACCATAACTCATTGCTTCTAAAAGACTTAATGGCATACCCTCAAGATCTGAAGGTAGCGAATACATATATGCATTACTATATAGTTCATCTAATATCTTTCCCTGAACAAAACCCGTAAATATAATTCTATTATCACCTTTAGCAAGTTCTCTTAATTTTCCCGCATATTCATCTGTATCACTTGCTCCACCTGCAATCACAAGCTTCTTATCAGTATTAATCTGCTTATACGCTCTTATAAGATAATGTACTCCCTTTTCTGGTACAAGCCGTCCTAAATACAATATATATGAATCTTTTGTCAATCCATATTTTGAACTTATATAATCTGCATCTACTATACTAGGACGATTAACTCCATTTGGTATAAAGTGTGTTTTCCTGTTATATGTATTTCTAAAATAATCTTGTACACCTTTGCTTAGCACTATTATTTCATCTGCATACTTAACAGCATTTTTTTCTCCCTGTCGTATAAACTTAGAACCAAACCCAGATTTCCACTTCTCTCTTTGCCAATCAATTCCATGTATAGTAACAATTACTCTTTTGCCAAACATTTTAGGAATCCATGCAAAAAAAGCCGGTCCCTCGGCATGAATATGAACGATATCATAGCCTCCAAAAGCACTACATAATGCCGCAAAAAAAGAAGAACTGACTGCTGCTAGTCCTTTTTTTTCAATAGTTGGTACATTTTTCTGATGTACTCCCTCATATTCCTCTTTTTCTTTATTATCATATTCTGAACCACTTACATGATGACCTGATCTGTTATAGCATGTGACTGCATAGCCATCCCTTGCCATTCTTGTACATAATTCTTTTACAACTATTTCGACACCGCCTTCCCTTGTAAGGCGTTTCTGTCCAAACATAGATATTGCAATTTTGCTTTCCATATCTTTTCTATCTTTACCTCTATTTATTTCAGATTACATCTTCTGCACTATCTCCAACCCCACACTCACATTTATCTCCTGATCGAACATCTCTGCATTAAGTACTGCTATCCTCTTGTGTCTGTCTATCTTCTTTATATAAGCTTCCATTCCCACAAGTGGCCCGTCTTTGACTATTACCCGGTTGCCTTCGATTATTCCTGTTGATACAGGTATCTCATATGCTTCGTTAACCATAGCCTTAAACATAGCTTCCTTGCCTGGCTCTATAGATATGAAGTCTTTTCCTTCCCTGCCAAGTATCTTAGTAAGCTCAGGTACATTCTTTAGTTGTTCGTATATATCGCTGGGATTGTCTGTGTCGATAAACATATATCCTGGAAACATGATTTTCTTTTCCCTATGCCAGGCTCCATAGTATCTTTTGGCTCTGTCGAATCTGATTATGAATATGTCTGTATATGATTCTTTGTTTAAAAGTTTTATGCACATATCTTTGGCTGTTTCTTCCCTGCCAGTTGCCACCTGTACTGCATACCACATATCTGCTGATCATCCCTCTCTTTGCCTTTATCTATACCCACATTTCCATCTACATATTTTTTGTAACATCTCATATGCATGGCTTATACTATGTATAATTTCCTTTATCATGGTTTTAGAGTTGGCTTCGCCATTCCACGGCAAATAAGCACTTAACACACATCTTTTAAGATATGCCTTATACCTCATCACCCCGGATTATTTCTGATACTATGTCCACCCATCCTGCTGCCGTGACAAAGCAACGTGCCATCAGATAAAGTTTCATGTTTGATTTATTTCTTTACGTTATCGCAAAGCTTAATCTCTATATGCTTATCTAGTGCCGAAGCATACTTTTCAAGCACCATAAGTGTTGGAATACGTGTTCCTGTTTCGAATCTTGCAAGATTGTAAGGAAGTATGCCTGTTATGTCTGCTACATCCTTCTGTGTAAGATTCTGACGCTCTCTTTCATCTACAAGCTCATTGATAATTTCTGTAGATAATCCTTTTAAGTTTTCCTGGATAGCCTCCTGGAACTCTTCGAGCCTTTTCTTTCTGTAATCGCGTTCGATTATGTAATCTTCTCTGTTGATTTGCATAATATTCCTCATTTCTGCGCCTTTTTTGCTATATTTGCTTGTGTCAAACCAGCGCAGACACATATACATAGTGTGGCTTCTCCACACTGCCTCAATTACAATTATTGATTCTGGGTGACTGCTTACAGCTTATTGGGTGCTGCTTAGCTTATTGTCGATACAACGTAATAAATATTATGTTGTATTATCACAGAATCTTCACAGATGATAGCACATCATTAATGATATAGCAAGTAAATAATACATATTTCACATAAAAATACAATATTTCGACATTATTAAGATGTTAAATCCACATTATTACAGACTACATTTTGTATATTATATGAGTTCTTTCATATTAATAATGAACTACTTATATATAAATATGTCTAATCATACGCCATCTCAGGCGGTTAATCCATATAAGCAATCATAATAAACAACATAATATTTATTATGTTATCCACCCTTCTATGCATTTTGTTCATTTTTTGCTCATTATTTAGTATTCACCATCCTATATCTACCTGTCTTTGTTTATATCTAGTACCTATTATCATATTCATTTTATCCAGTTGTCTTTTATGCTCCCTGCCTGTTGACTTTATATATATTCTTGTTGTATCAATACTACTGTGTCCTAAGACATCTGCAAGCTTTGCTATGTCATTTTTTATCTTATAGAAGGTTCTGGCAAAAAGATGCCGCATGTTGTGTGGAAATACTTTATCAGCACTGACACCTGCCAGCCTGCATATGTTTTTCATCATTCTCCATACATTGCTTCTGTTTACTGGATTGCCACTGGATGTTACAAATATACTTCCATGTGTAATATGTTTTTTTCTGACATACTCTTTTAGAAGCTTAAGCAGCTCGCCAGGATACAATATTCTTCTTGCTTTTCCTTTGTTATGAATATCTGCCATGCCATATTTAAGGGATTCTACTGTTATATATCTTAGTTCGCTTATCCTTATTCCTGTGCTTCCAAGTGTTTCTATTATAAGTGCAAGCCTGTCATCACCTTTTTTATATGCTGTCTTTACAAGCTTTTCGTATTCGTTCATTGTTATTTCTTTATTTTCTGGTATGAAAGCAGCTCTCTGCACTTTTATCATCTTTACTCTTATATCCATCCAGCCCATCACTTCACAGAAATGATTTGCTGCAGCAAGATATGAGTTTATGCTTGATATCTTGTATCTGCCACATTTTTCAAGATATTCCTTGTATTCAAGAAACATTTCCTTACTTATACTTCGCCCATGTGCATATATCATCAGCTTTTTTATATCTCTTATATACTTTTCTATTGTCTGTATACTTTTTTCATTTCTTATAAGTACCCTTTTAAAATATTCTATTGATTCAGTATTTATTATTCTCTTTTCTGTTTCTTCTGTTTTTTCTGCTCCACCTGTTCCTTTAAATACTGTATTTTTCAAGCTTCTTTTCTCCAAATATTCCCGATTTCCGTTTTTTCCCATTTTTCCATTTTCACTCCATTTACTTACACATTTAATACCTGATTGTGCCCATATTATGCTGATATATTCCTTAATACATATATGAACTGTTTTATTATAATGTGTATTTTATATGATATATATTAATTTATGTATCATGTATGATGTTAATGGGAATTTATTTTTTTATCTCTTCACATTTTCCTCACACTTTTTCCATATCCCTGTCACATTTTTCCTCTAATATAACAATTGTTGAAGGACATAAGAACTGCTACATGACATAAGGTTGCTGACTAATATATGTTCCTATATCTTTCAACGATTGTATTTTAATAATACTTTTTCATAAACGATTACTTGTTAAACCTCCCTATACTTAACAGGTATCACTTTCTCCTTAAGCACAATACCCCATAAGAAAACGTCCTCCCAAGCGTTTTCTTATGGGGTATTGTATTACTTTACTGTGTTTATGTATTTTCTACTTTTTTCCACAGCATTCTTTATATTTCTTTCCTGAACCACATGGACATGGATCGTTAGGATATATCTTTCTTTCGGTTTTTACTGCCTTACCGCCTAATCCATCCGGATACATCATTGTAGATATAGTGTCAGCATTTGCTTCCAGATCTACTGTCATCCCATATGAAGCATATTATCAAGCTTTGCAAACACATCTCCCATGGAGCCAGTGTATTCTATATCGTTTTGTGCATTCAGCTTAAAGTCAAGAGGTTCTCTGTTAAGTACAACCAGATGATTTCCTTTAAAGTCCCATACAAGTCCTGCCGCCGGATATACCTTAAGTGATGTTCCGGCCACTATAAACATATCTGCCTCCTTTATAGCTTTAACTGCACTTTCGTATGCACCTGCTGGCAGCTGCTCACCATATAATGTTACATCAGGACGGACTATTCCACCACATACTGTACAGTGCGGTACTGCTTCTTTACTTTCATATATATAATCTGATGGATATTTCTTTCTGCACTTCTCACAATAGTTTCTTGTTGTAGCACCATGAAGTTCTATAACATTTTTACTGCCAGCCAGCTGATGAAGCCCGTCTATGTTCTGCGTAATCACAGCTTTCAGTTTTCCCATTTTTTCAAGCTCAGCCAGTACTTTATGTGTTATATTGGGCTTAATTCCTCTTGCATCCATCTTCTGTCTGTAGAATTCAAAGAACACTTTAGGTTTATGATGAATGCATTCTGCACTAAGAAGATACTCTGGTTCATACTTATCGAATTCAACGTCATGCTGGTTGTACAAGCCGTCTTTACTTCTGAAGTCTGGTATTCCTGATTCTGTTGACACACCAGCTCCACCAAAAAACACTATATTTTCTGAATCCATTATAAACTCATATAACCTGTCAGAAGCTTGTGATGCACGAAGCAGCTCTTGTGCTCTTTTATATTCCTCTTCCGCCTTTTCATATTCATCTTCTGAATACTTTGTAGTTATCTGCTCCTTTGTAAGCCCTAATTCCAGCATAGATACTATTGCTTTTATTCTTTCCTCGCTACGGCCAGTTTCCAGCCCTTCCTGGCGGCCAAGCAATTTACTTTCATCCTGCAATTTCTTTAAAGCATTACACATATTTACCTTCCCCCTTCTATTATTATCAGTTATATCCATTAGATATGGAGCATCAATCATTACACTAATCATTCTTAATACTTCTATTGATATATTTAATCTCTTTTACCGTACAGCCTTAAATAATCTAGTATTATTTATCTATATGCAACATCTCTTCTGCCTTTTCGTATTCCTCTTCCGAATACTTTGTAATTATCTGCTCCTTTGTAAGTCCTAATTCCAGCATAGATACTATTGCTTTTATTCTCTCCTCGCTGCGGCCAGTTTCCAGCCCTTCCTGGCGGCCAAGCAATTTACTTTCATCCTGCAATTTCTTTAAAGCATTACACATATTTACCTTCCCCCTTCTATTATTATCAGCTATATTCATCAGATATGGTGCATCTGTCATTACACTGATCATTCTTAACACTTCTATTGATATATTTCTATGATTATATTTATCATATATATTATTGAAGTTTTCCTCATAAATGGACTTTGTAATCTCAAATACCATCTTTACGTCTTTATTCTTAAACTTATACCTGTCTGAATCCCTCACCTGTACAAGATTCATTTTATAATCTGTAAATATATTTTCTATCTCTGGTCTCATATGTATCATCATATCTTTTATACTGACAGGACCGTCCCATGGCATCTCTGAATAGTATAGCACAATTGTTATTATAGGATGAAGTCTATCATCCTTTTTCATGCCAGACAGAAATTCATCTGATGTCATTCCTGATGTATATCTGTTCTTGCCTTTAAGTTCATTATACTCTTTCAGATATCCAAGTCCATCATATATCATCGTTCTAAGTGGCATAGCATAATGTACTTTATCCTGTATTTCTATTCCTAATATATTAAATTCTACACCATCATACTCTTTCTTGACAATATCCCTTACACGCTTTAATGAGCTCTGTCCCTTCTTCCATTTGATTGTTCCTGATATATCTGTATCCATTTCTTTTAACATATCCGATTTTATAACATTTTTCCCATTAAATAATACTGCATTGAACAAATCTGCAAATCTCTCATTAACCCGCCAGAATTCTTTCATGACAATATCTGGCTTTATACTTTCTTTACTGTTCATAAAGCACCTTCTTTCGTTAAATGATTAAATCTATATTAGCATCAATTAAATATAATTTTCATTATCAGAATATGCGTCTATTTGTTTATAATATTTGATTTTCATGTTTATTATTATATTTTTCTAATTCTTATGGAAAATAACCAGAACCGATAATGAATTACATAAATCAGCATTACATAAATCAGACAAATAAAACAATGTTGATAATTTTAAATAATCTTGTAAGTTGTAAGATTTTAATATAACATTTTTATGATGCAAGGTGCAAAATAGCTTTTAACCTTAACATCTTATTATGCATAATATATATTTAATATATCTTTTATATATAATTATGTCAAGTGTTTATAATAAATTATTGATATATTGTCAGAATGCTTATATGTTCATATATCATTATTAAAATGCTATCGTAACAAGCTGCTTCATTGCAGCTTCTATATATGTTTTCTGTTCTTCAACCCATAAATACGCCTGAAATATTGACATATTATATATCATATGTTATATATACTACGACAGATATACTATGTCTGTCGTAGTACGATAAGCGTAGTATATGCATACAATTATCAGTGAGCTGCAAAATTTACTTTTACACTCACATCATTAAAAACAACTACTCTATAGCATAAAGAATAATAATATAAGGAGGTCTTGATATATGGCTGGTATCAGCAGCGATATCATAAGAGGCTACAATGACACTATAATTCTATATCTTCTGCTTGACAAACCATCTTATGGTTATGAGATATCCAAGCAGATTAAAGCACTATCAGATGAAAAATACATTATGAAAGAAACTACTCTTTATTCTGCATTTACACGTATGGAAAAAAACGGATATATAACCTCTTTTCCAGGTGTTGGCGAGAATGGAGGGAAAAAACGTACATATTACAGCATAACTGATGCTGGGCGCGAATACTATAAAGCGCGATGTGACGAATGGACTTTAACTAAAGAGGTTATAGAACATTTTATACGTAAATAATAACACCACATATATATGAGGAGGATTTTATGGAAACTATTAAAAGCTATCTTGAAACCATGTTTGCCAATATGCCAGACACTCCTGAGGTTATCAGAGCTAAGTCTGAACTTTTTGGAATGATGGAGGATAAGTACAACGAACTTATTTCCGAAGGAAAAAGTGAAAATGAAGCTGTTGGAACAGTTATATCTGAATTCGGTAATCTTGATGAGCTTGCCGACACTCTTGGTCTTAATGCCAACAGCCATGAGGATTCCAGCAAAACTGCCACACCTGATAAAAGAATACTGACACTTGATGAGACCAGACATTACATACGCACCTGCTCCAAAAGAAGCTTACTTATTGCCCTTGGTGTTATGCTATGCATAATTTCACCAATATTTCCTATAATAGGCGACATGGTAGATATATTGATAGTAGAAAATATCATGATATCTCTTATGTTCTTAACTATTGCAGTTGCAGTTGCCATGTTTATTTTTGCTTCCACATTTCTTAAAGATTACGCTTACATAATGAAACATACATGCGTTCTTGACTATCAGGCATCCCAGTATGTCAAGAATGAAAAAGAACGCATGAAACCTGTATATAGCATATGTCTCACGATTGGTGTCCTGCTGTGTATAGTATGCGTTATACCACCTATTATTATGGATAGCTTTAACATTGGCATACTTGAAGATATTTCCGGAGCACTTGTTCTAGCCATCTGCTCTGCCGGCGTAATGCTCATTGTCTTTCAGGCAAATGCAGCTGCTTCATACAGAAGGCTTCTATCACTTAACGGCATAACTACAACATCTGGTACATATACAAATACAGATACAAGTATAAATTCAAGTAAAGATTATAAAAATTTTGAATATATCAATCCAACAGCAGCCTCTGTCATGTCCGTATTCTGGCCTACTGTTTCATGCTTATATCTGTGTATAAGCTTCCTGACTTTTGAATGGCATGTAACATGGATAATATGGCTTGTTGCTGCTCTTATCTACAACGTACTTAAAAGTTTTTTATGTAAGTAAATGTACAGCAAATGTATAGTAAATATATAGTAATTGTGTAGATATTATCTACAACGCACTTATATCACCAAAATCGTAGAGAAACGGAGATTATTAATATGGGAAAAAGAATATATTTAGGCATCATATACAGCATAACAGCTATATGCATAATCATCGGAATTATTATAAATGTATGGGATATACCTTCATTATCATGGATATCTGATTCTTTTAAAAGTAAAAAATATATAACTTATACAGAGAATCTTGAAGCCTTTGATAATCTTGATATTGATACCTCTTTAGGAAATGTAAATGTGATAAATGGAACCTCTTTTAGTATCGAATATAAAGGAAATGCCTCATATTGTCCCGAATATTCAGTAAACAGCAGTACCTTAAAGATAACACAGCCTGATTCAGGCAACAAAATTATTAAAAATATTCATTTAAAAAATGTTAAATCTGAACTGACTATCACTATTCCATCAGATGTTACCCTTACAACTGTAAACTGTGATATCAATCTTGGCAACTCAAAGTTGACTGGTATTAATGGTTCAGACATTACAGCTCACGTTGATATGGGAAATCTTACATTATCAGACTGCAGCTTTAGTCAATATAATATTGATACTAATATGGGAAATATAGACATCAGCAGATGTTCCTTTGACACTATGCACCTTGACGTTGATATGGGTAACGCTTCTGTTCAACTCCCACGCTCTGATGCATACGGCTATAATCTTGAAACAGATATGGGCAACGTAAATCTATATGGCACAAACTATAAAAGAAACTGCTCATATAACACAGCGGCTGAAAAGATGATTACGGCTAAGGTTAATATGGGGAATATTGATATTTACGAATAAAGTGAATATTGTTGTTTAGCAAACATTCGGTTGGCGAACTGACGACATAATATAAGCTACAGGCAGTCCTGCATACTATGTGAAATGCACTTGAAGTTCAATCGTGCTGACTCTTAGACTTTTTCTTAGCTACCCAGCTAGCTTCGTACATGGATGTACGAAGCAATGAGGCCGCGCCACGGACGGCGCGTCCGAATGGTAGCGTCACCTATAACTACCTATATGAAAAGTCTTAGAGACAGCCGATTGAAGCTTCTGGCATTGAACATAGTGTGCAGGACTGCCTGTAGCTTATATTTGTCGTCCGTTCGTCACCAACTAATATTCAATTAAACAACCATTCCCTTAAAAATTAAGATCAATCTCAATCCCCTTAATATCCTCATTAATTAGATTATTCTTCTTCATAATCTGATTAACCTTACTCTGGGCTTCTTCCATGTTATTAGTTTTCTCGTCTGTAACTGATATACTCTGCTTAAGCTTCTCAGCCTCTGTTTCACCCTCAATAATAGCCTGCTCTTCCTTACGTTTTTCTTTAACCTTATCGGTCTGTTCTTCTCGTTCTTCCTTCTTCTCTTGTGCTTCCTCTGCCTTTTCTTTATCCTCTTGCTGCTTATCATCTATATTGTTTTTACCTTCGTTAATAAGACTGCCATATATATCTTTTTCGGCAGCTTCCAATATGCTGTCAGCAGCATCCTGCGCCTTGAGCATATCCTGTGACTTAAGCTGCTCTGTTTTAGCATCATTAATAGACATTGTAAGGCTCATTGCTTTTGTTTCATTTCTGTCAAGCTCATTATATACGGAATCCTTACCTGCATTAATCATAAGAGATTTCTTCTGATATTCTGTAAGTGGCTGGCTCTGGAGCTCTTTTAATCTTTCTATTTCTTCTTTAGAGAACTTATCACTGAATATTCCAGTTTTATTATCCTGATACTTTATTAAAAGCTCAAGGTCATTTTGTTCCTCTGAATTTTTATCAACACCATACTGCTCTCTTAGTGCTTCCTGGCTGTGTTTTATATCCTTAAGCTTTGACATCAACTCATTATTTCTTATTGCGATTGTCTCTTTAGCTTTATCCATGACATTAATATTATCTGTAGCTTTATTATCACTCTTCCACGCATCAGATATAAGCTTTATAGCTTGTTTTCTGGCATTTGTTCTCTTCTCATCCATCATCTGCTGTCTGTCAGTCATATGGTTCAGATTCCTGACATTTATAGCTTTAACATACTTCTTTGTACCAATTCTCTCATTCTTTATACTCATGTCCGAATTATTCACATTAATATTAATACAAAGCGGCATATAATCACCTCATTATTTCATATATTTTATATCAGATATCTCATTTTACATGTTTTATTCCAGATATGTTATTTCAGATATCTCATTTTACACATCTCATTTCAGATATCTTAATTTTCACTATCCATATCACCATTGTATCCTGTGCTGCTCATTATCTCACTTGCACTCTTTATCTGTGGTGCCGTGCCTTGTGCTGTTGCATTGGCTCCAACCTCGTCGGGATCTTCGTACTGCTTTTCTTCCTCATCTTCCCATAGTGATTTATGCTTCTTTCTTTTTTCCACTTTAGCCATCTCACCCATATTCTTAGCCATCTGATACAGCTTGTCGTTATATTCCATAAGCTTTTTTTCATCTGTTGATGGAACTATATCACCTTTCATAAGACGTCTTGCAACTTCCATGACTTTAGCCATATCCCTATAATAGTCTTTCATGGCCTCACCCTGCTGTTTGGCTGATTCAGCATTAGCCCACATACACCACTGTTCTGTCAGATCATTCACATAATCATAATATTCATTCTGTTTATCCTGCAGTGCCTTATATGTAAGCTCTATAGTCGCTGCTTCTTTATCAAGTGTATTTTTATCTGCTCCACTTGCATTCTTAAGCGCATTTTGTATCTCTTTTCTCCTCATGGAAACAGCAGACATTTCACTATTATAATCCCTTATCTGAGCACGATACATTTCCTGTGCATCTCTTATTTTCATATGTATACACCCTCTTGTCAAATCACCTGTAAATCATTTTATGAATCTTCTAACCATCTTATCATCTTATAAGTATATTAAATATATTGGATCAAAAAGTGTTTTACCCTTGACTTATGTATATGGATTGCTACGTTGTGCTACACAATTCATGCAAACCAATAATATAAAATAAAACAGCTATATGCCTATAATGAATAATCAAAGCCCTGTCCTACGTTTTTCTCTTTTTCAGATAATATGTTATCGCTAAGATATTTCTGCGATTCATTCTGTATCTTACTAAGCAGTTCTTCTATCGAAGATGCGGTTATTATCACTGTATCAGAGGCGCTATTTATTTTTCCGTCTGCATCCTTGGTATCAACTGTATCAACATCTTCATCACTTATCTTTTCTGCCTTGTCATGGCTTTTCTTTATTCTTTCCTTTTCAGCTTCTTTCTGTGCTTTCTTGTCCCTGGCTTTTTCTTCAGCCTTTTTCTTTGCTGCCTTTTTTTCTATTCTTTCCTTTTGCGCTGCACTTGATTTTTCAAGCACTGCGAAATATGTTGCAGTTCCGTTATCGTTAACCTGCATGCCATATCCTTTAACACTCGCACCTGTTGCAGCTATACTGCTTCCCAGCTGTGACATTCCACTTGCTGCATTAGCTATTATGGCTTCATACTGCTTTCTGTAGTTCTCATCCTCTGCCATACGTTCTATCTTATCTTCATCTATAAGAACTACCATCTTATTCGCATTAGCATAACCTGCGGCATTGGCCTTTGCCTGTTCCTTCATATCCTCACTTACAAGTATGAAGTTCATATTAGAGTACTTTTTCTTAAGTTCATCGTAATATTTAGATGCTTTTTCACTTAACTTAGGATTTCCTATTGTCTGACCAGAAACTTCTCTTTTACCTGATACTTCTTTTTTACCTGATACTCCGTATGCAGATGTATCATTTTTCACTGCATTTGCGGTGTTCTGATTCGCAGTTTCTTTTTTTTCTGTTTTATTCGAACCAGAAGCTGCATAGGAATAACCTGCCACATACGAAGCATAACTTCCACCTGATATATTATTCATAACAATCTCCATTCTTGCGCTGTTTCTTTGCGCATCTCAAGTTTGTGCGAAGCACAAATCCTGCGTGTGAAAAATCTTATTTTTCACACTAACTCCTCCTTGAATGTATCATAACACTGCCAGAATCCGTTCCGGCATATCTATATGTTCATATATATATTATCGGTTTTGAATTCATATAATTAACCATAAGCTGCCAACTGACTTTAATCTTTCGAATAAAAAGCCATATACTTTTTACTAAAGTATTTTATAAAAGTATGATAAAATATTGATATAAAACAAAAAGGAGGTCTGCTCTGACGTGAATTCAAACAAAGATAATATTATAGAAAAAATTAACAATGGTGATACATTTTTAGGTATAGAATTCGGCTCAACAAGAATTAAAGCCGTTCTTATCCTTTCTGATGGTACGCCTGTCGCACAGGGAAGCCATACATGGGAAAACAGGCTTGAAAATAATATATGGACTTACCATATGGATGATATCATAACTGGCCTTCAATGCTGCTACCGTAGTCTTGCTGATAATATATCAGACACATATAATACAAACCTTACACACATAACAGCCCTTGGCGTAAGTGCCATGATGCATGGATATCTCGCATTTGATTCTAACGATAACCTGCTTGTTCCTTTCAGGACATGGCGTAACACTATAACCAAAGAGGCTGCTGATATACTTACCGGAGCTTTTAATTTCAACATACCTGAGCGCTGGAGTATAGCACACCTTTATCAGGCTGTATTAAACCATGAAGAACATATTAATAATATTTCCTATATCACAACACTTGCCGGTTTCATACACTATAGACTTACTGGAAAAAATGTTCTTGGTATAGGCGATGCATCTGGTATGTTTCCAGTTGATTCAGACACTCATGAATATGATGAACTTATGATAAACATATTCAACAATTTACCGAATAATACAGTTCTCCCCGATATAAGAACACTTCTTCCTAAGATACTTGTTGCTGGTGATGATGCCGGAGTACTTACAAAAGAAGGAGCTTTACTGCTTGATCCTACTGGTACATTACAGCCTGGATGTATATTATGCCCACCCGAGGGCGATGCTGGTACTGGTATGACGGCTACTAACAGTATAAGACAGGAAACAGGCAATGTATCAGCAGGTACTTCTATATTCTCCATGGTCGTTTTAAAGCATTCACTTAAATCACTACATAGGGAAATAGATATGGTCACAACTCCTGATGGTTCCCCTGTTGCCATGGTTCACTGCAACAACTGCACTTCTGATATCAATGCATGGATCAATATTTTCAGGGAATTTGCCAAAGGTATTGGACTACAGATAAATGATAATGATTTGTATACATTTATGTTTACCCAGGCTGGAATGGGAGAGGCTGACTGTGGCAGTCTTATGTCATATAACTGCTATTCTGGTGAACCTGTTATCGGTCTTAACCAGGGCTGTCCTATGTTTATACATCCCGCCGACAGCCACTTTACACTCGCCAACTTTATGCGTACCAACATATACTCTGCCCTTGCACCTCTTAAGACAGGTATGGATATTCTTCTTAATGATGAACATATAAAGCTTAACAGGATTATGGGACATGGCGGTCTTTTTAAGACTCCGGTTATAGGTCAGCGTATGCTTGCAGCAGCCATAGATACGCCTGTATCCGTTATGTCTATTGCTGGGGAAGGTGGAGCATGGGGAATAGCAATACTGGCAGCATACAGTAGTTACATTAAAAGTTATACTGACCGCCAGAAAAAGGACGATTTATCTTTAGCTGAGTATAAGAATGCTTTATCCTTGGCTGATTATCTTGATCACTACATTTTTAACAGTTCTGATATAAGCACTGTTGAACCAGTTCCTGATGATGTTACTGGCTTTAACACTTTTATCATGAATTATAAAAAAATGTTACCTGTTGAAAAAACTGCTGTTACAACCAATATATAAAAATGGTTAATATAAAAAAGATTTTTGTACAGAAATGAGATTTATTATGGAACTTAGCAGAGATGAAATTATTGTTTTATAAATATTCTGTGTTATAATATATATGTTTTTAATACGTGACATAAAACAATAACTATTTTAGCAATATATCGTAACCCTAGTGCAATATTTTTATGGGGCATTTAAAGATTGGAGAATATCTAATGAATACTGCAGATTTATTCTGGAAGGATATGGATTCTTCTTTTCCAGATATTATAAAGGCCATAACCTCACTCTCAAAAAAGTCTTATATCTCTATCACTAACCTGAGAACAGATATAACATGGTGGTCCGGGCGGGCTGTGGATTACTTTCATCTAAAAGAGAATTATACTATAAAAGGAAAAGAAAAAGGAATCCGTTCTATCCATCCTGATGATGTAGATGCTTTCAAAAACGGATTCATGGAACGTCTTGCAGGAAAAAACCTTGATGAGCCATGGGAATACCGTATCAAGGACGGTGAAAAATATCATCGTTTCAGTGCCAAGGCAAGATTAATATACGATAATGAAAATAAACCTTTGTATATTGTAATACGATATGATAACTACGGTATATCAGATGATGTTGACTCTGTAACAGGGCTTAACAACGACTCTCTCCTTAATCAGCATATTACTGATATCACTTCTTATACTGGTAAAAAGACAGTTCTTCTTAAGATTGGTATTAACCAGTTCAGCCACATTAATGTTATGTATGGTGTTACATTTTCAGATAAGATACTTAACAGCGTTGCACAGACTCTTATCAGTACTGTTAAAAATGCTGGAAATATATATCGTTCATCCGGTGCTAACTTTATCATAAGCTTTAAAGATATGTCAAAGGATGAGCTTCATAACGTATATGATGATATCGCCTATGAATTATCTAATCATATTGTTGTAGAGAATATGAAGGTTCCTCTTAAGATATGCGCCGGTGCTGTATATATTGGGCCTCACATGAACGAGATTAACGCTATAAGAAGCCGTCTTACATATGCTATCAACCATTCAAAATCGGCTCATCATGGTGAACTTGTAATATTCAATGATGAAATAAGCGGTAACAGTGAATATCAGTTTAATCTCATCAGTGTTATACATAAAAGTGCCACAACTGATTTTAAAGGCTTCAGACTTTTCTATCAGCCTATAGCCGATACTAAAACAGGTATTATAAAAGGCATGGAAGCTCTTATAAGATGGGAGCTTGAGCCATATGGTGTTGTTTCTCCTGGTATATTCATGGAGTGGCTTGAACAGGATCCTTGTATATTTGACCTTGGAAACTGGATTATAAGAACTGCCCTCTCTGATATAAAAAGACTCCGCAGGAATCATCATGACTTCTTTGTTAATGTCAATATAGCTGCTGCCCAGCTTGAAAGAAAAGAGTTCAGGGATTCTGTGCTGTCTATCATAAAAGAAACCAACTCTACACCAGAGGAGCTATGCCTGGAATTAACAGAAAGATGCCGTGACCTTGATGTTAACTTCCTGAAAAATGAAGTCAATTTCTTCCGCTCACATGGTATTAAAATAGCTCTTGACGACTTTGGCACTGGAAACAGTTCATTAAGTCTTGCCTTGGAGCTTCCTTTCGATGAGCTTAAGGTTGATATGAGTTTCATAAAGGATATAAAGAATAAGCCACAGAATCAGGCTATGGTGCAGTCTATAATTGACTATGCAAAAAGAACTAATACAGAAATCTGTATAGAAGGTATAGAAGATGCCAATGTTGATAATTATATCAGACATTTTGGAGCCACCTGGCATCAGGGATATTATTATTCCCGCCCTGTACCTATTGATGAATTTGAAGCGTTGATGTCTTAGATATCTGCCTGCTGCAGCCAGCTAAGATTCCCAGTCTGTTAAACATTAAAACCGGCATATTGATACATTCATGAATTTTGATGTATTAATATTGCCGGTTCTATTTTTTAGCTTAATGCTCATCACCTGTATTAATAACAGGACATATTATATTAGTTTTTTCTGGGTCAATCTTATCCTTATCCATAATAAGCTCACCTATCTTCTCAGCCTTTATAACACCAGCTGATGGGTTAAATACACTGTCTATTTTTCCATTTATATCCACATTGACATTGGAATATTCAAATGCAAGTGTTGTGTTTATAAGTGTGCAATTTTTCATAATAAGGTTATCTATATAACACATTCCCTGAAGACTTTCTATTGTACAGTTAATAAATGTAAGATTCTTTGAATTCCAGCCAAGATACTCTCCTGATATATAAGAATCATATACCGTCACATTATTAGTATTCCAGAATGCATCCTTAGATAACATCTTGGCATTGTGTATCTCTACATTCTCAGAACCATCAAACGGGTAATTGCCAGCAAGCTGAAAATCTATTATTTTCATATTCTTACTGTTCATGGCAAAATAATCACCTTTTGCACTTACCTTTTCCATAGTAACTCCATCACAGTTCCACAAAGTTTCAGCTGCATTTGGCATAAATACATTTGACAATGTAAGATTCCTGCACCTTCTGAAATTCTTAGGTGCTTCTATAAGCGTATCCCTGACAAGAAGATTGTCTGTATACCATACACCCGCTCTTGCCATTTCAGCCCATGTGCAGTTATCTGCAACTATATCCTTTGCATACCATAAAGGATATTTCCACTGGAAGCTGCTGTTTTTCAATTCAATATTGTCTGATTCTTTCAAAGGCGACTCACCTTCTCCAAATATTGTGTTATTGATTTGAAGGTTACTTTTATTGAATAATGGACGTTCGCCTGTATAATATCTGTCATTTATTGTTTCTATTGATTTATCTGACATCGTCTTTTATCCTTCTTTATTTTATTGTAATACTACTTCAAGTATGCCTGCCGCATCTGCTCTTGCAAGAGCATCAAGCTGTGCATCCGTACTAAGATAATTTCTATAATCATTCACATTACTTAAAAAAGCATGTTCAACTATAATAGTTGGAATTCCCGCACACGTTCCTTCATTGATAAGTCCATAATAATCAGCCATAGAACCATCCGGATACAATTCATTTACTGTATTAAGCCTCTGCAGTATGCCATCCTTATATTCATTACCATTCCAGCTGTCGTTAGCTATTGGAATACCTATCCCATTAAGCTTTGCAAGTATAGAATATGCAAGACTTCTCTCTCTGTCATATATACTTGTAAATCTTGCATTCGCCGGCTGATATCTGCTGCAGCTCATAAGAACCATGCAGCCATGTGCATCAAGCTCATCAGTACTTTTACTGTTAATATGCATTGATATTACATAATCTGCATTATTAGCTGCTGCATATTCTATACGGTCTGCTAAACTTACTGCTGTGTCAGAGTTACGTGTCATCACTACTCTTATATTATCATTCTGTTCAAGATAGTATTTTAGTTTGCGTGCTATAGTCATAGTAATATTTTTTTCTTTAATAAGAGTGCCATCATAGTTTTCCTTAGTTCCTTCGTTGCTGCCTCCATGCCCTGGATCTATACATATCGTTATCCTGTTGTCCACTGTATCACCTGCAGCTTCATCCGAATCCTCATTAGCTCCTTCATCCAGATCATTCCACTCATTATTATCTTCGCTGTCACTATGGTCATTATTATCACTATCATCAGATACCTGCTCATCAGTAGTATATTCTGAATCATCAGATACTTTGGCTTCTTCTGTGCTGTTTGTATCTGTTTCCTGCAAAGCCTGTGTATCCATATCTGCTTTTGTTTCAGATGCTGACTGTGTTTCAGCTTTAGTGTTGTTATCTGCTGGCTGACTGTTATGTACCATAGCTGTATTACTGCCTGAAGCAACATTTTTATTGTTACCACAGCCCGTCATGCCAGTCATGACCGCAACTGTCAGTATGATAAGAAAAATGCTGCATATCAGTCTGAAAATATTGTTTTTATAATGCTTATTATTATATATTTTTTTCATTATTTTTCTTTTCTGCCACTTTCTTAAGATACTCGCTCTTAAGACTGCTTTCAGCCTTAAGCCTTTTATTTTCTTCCTTAAGATAACAAAAATACTCTTTTGCAAGCTTTACGCCCCCTCTTACAGCAACGTCCTCATGATTTTCCATATCATCAAGCCACTGCATAAGAGACTTCTCTCTTATATCATTGTATGTATTGTCTTCAATATTTCTGAACCCTAACATATTTATCTTCCTTTACGCAAACAATTCTCTTACCATATCCGCATCATATGTAACGCTTTTTACATGTTCTACTTCAATCAGATAAAGTGCATGTGCTGCAAGATGTTCTGCGGCCTGCTCAAGGTCACGGATACCTGTTGTATCTTTGAATATATCAAGTACTGCATCAAGTCCCTCTTCTGTTATCATACATTCATCCTTTAAAAGACCTATCTTTTTAAGTACCTTAGGAAGTGAGAATCTGTTAAATATAGTCTTCTTTTCCTCTCTTGTATAATCCGGAATATCTATTATTGCGAACCTTGAAAGTAAAGGTGCACTTATCTGTTCCTTATAGTTGGCTGTTGCTATAGGATATACGCCTGATGTAGGAATCAGACATTCCATATAGTTATCAGTAAAACCAAGATTATCAAGCAGCGTAAGCAGTACATCCGCTGGATTCGCATTGCCATTACTTGAGGTTGCCTTATCAAGCTCATTGATAATAAATACAAGATTGGATTCACCAGCGTTGCTATATGCTTCCATGATAATACCAGGCTTTGCGTTTGAATAGATTCTTGATGAACCTGTGAGCTGTTCTGCATCATTAATAGAACTCATATCAAGTGTTGTCCATGGCATCTTAAGAATCTTTGCAACAAGATATGCTATCTGTGACTTTCCTGTACCAGCTGGTCCTACAAGAAGTATTCCATATGAAGGAAGTGTATGTGTACGGTTAATCTGTATAACTGTTTCTATAATACGCTGCTTAACCGACTCCATTCCAAAAAGCTCCTCATCCAGGATTCTTCTTGCCTCAACAGGATCTATTGATTCAAAGTAGTTACTCTTCCACTTAATATTAAGCATAATAGAAAGTGCTCTCTGGGCATGCCTCTTTTCCTCTGGTGTCACCTCACTTGAACGTGCCACTGCAAGATTACGTCTTGCCCACAGCCTTATGTTTTCAGGAAGTGTCATACCAGCACAGTTAAGAAAATCTGAGATACTTGTTATGCTTGTAAGCTTCATGCTGTCACCTGACTCATCAAAATCCTCATCAGTATTTTCAGCTACTATACTGCTTTCAAGCAGTCTTTCTATCATATACTGAAGAAAACCATCCTCTGATGAAAGCTTCTGGCTGTTGTTGAATGCTATTTCCTGAATACGGTATACTGCATATCCTTCTTCTGTATTCTCACCTGTAAGCTTAACCTTTATACGGTTCTCACCAAGCCATTTGATAAGTGCTGTAAAACGGGCATCCACCCTGAGTATATTGCTTAATATATTCGCATCCTCCATCTGGAATTCAAATGCTGTTTTTTTATAAGGATTGGCAAACATTCCTACTGAGTTGTTCTCCCACTTACGTTGTTCATTATCAAGAACTAATATAGGATGTTCTTTAGTTGCTTTATTATTATCTGAATTAAATGTTGTATATGTACATTCAAATGTTGATGAATTAGATGCATTCTTAAAATCAAATACTGGCATAATGTATACTCCTGTCTTTTTTATTATGGTACTAATAATACTTTCATAAAACTCTTATCTATATGCATATATGCATGCAAAAGCAGCGATTTATAACCAAAACCACTGCTTCATCATATAATAACACATTTTTTAACAGGTGAACACCTTTACCTGAATATATATCTTATCCTTTTATCAAACTTCTCTCCTGCCCTGCACACTGGACTTACGAAGCTGCTGTGATTGATAGCATCCGGATAATACTGCGGCTCAAAGCATACACCATCACGCTCTGAATATATATGTCCATTCTTTCCTGCAACATTTCTTTTCTTATTGCTTATAAAATTACCTGTATACATCTGCATGCCTGGATAATCTGTCTCAATACTCATCTGTATTCCTGATATATCACCAGTAACGTCAACGATTCTATGAAGGCTGCCTGACTCATCAGTTATCCAGTTATGATCATAACCATTTGCATTGTTTAACTGGTCATAATCAGCATCTATATCCTTTCCTATAGTCTTTCCATATCTGAAATCCATAGGTGTGCCTGCTACATCACATATCTTTCCTGTAGGTATGGCATCTGTTCCAGCCGGTGTAAATCTGTCTGCATATATAAAAAGCTTATGATTATATATTTTCCCACTCCCCTCACCATTTAAGTTAAAGTAGCTGTGGTTAGTCATATTAATAATGGTATCTTTATCCGGAATACCTTCATATTCAATCTCAAACTCATTATCAGACAGAAACCTGTATGTAATATACACTATAAGATTACCCGGAAATCCCTGGTCACCATCCCTGCTGTTAAGCACAAATGTCACACTGTCATCATCTGAATCTGCATACTTCCACTTTCTGCGGCAGTATGCAGAAAAACCACTATGTATTGTATTCTCACCATCATTACATTCAAGCTGATACTCTTTGTCGTTGATGATAAAATGTCCTTTGGCTATTCTGTTAACACATCTTCCGATATTACATCCCATATTATTGTCGGAATCATTCTCATATCCATATACACTATCATATCCAAGAACAATATCACGCCACTCTCCGGCTTTATCTTTAACGCACAGACTTACAAGTGTTGTACCATAATCTATTATGCCAAGCTTTATTGCTTCTGTTTCAAGCTTATACATAGTTATCTCTTCACCTTGTGTTGTCTTTCCAAATGTTCTTATAGACATATTCATAAATAAAGTCCTTTCGTTTGCCATAGGCTCCCTTTTGCACATTGACAAGATAGGAGGTTACAAACCCATGACCTTTAGGTCATGGGTAGTTGACAAAAGGTCAGATAATCTACTTAGTTCCGAATATTCTGTCTCCTGCATCACCTAGTCCAGGACAGATATATCCATTTTCGTTAAGCTTCTTATCAAGCTGTCCTACATATATCTGTACATCTGGGTGAGCCTTATGAAGTCTTTCAAGTCCTTCCTCAGCAGCCAGAATACACATAAACTTAATCTTCTTACCACCATGCTTCTTTATCTGGTTGATAGCATCTATAGCTGAACCTCCTGTTGCAAGCATAGGATCTGTTACGATTATAAGTCTTTCTTCGATTGGCTTAGGAAGCTTACAGTAATATTCATGTGGCTCAAGTGTTTCTTCATCCCTGTACATGCCTATATGTCCAACCTTTGCTGTTGGAACAAGAGCAAGTATACCTGAAACCATGCCAAGTCCTGCCCTTAATATTGGCACAACAGCAAGCTTTCTTCCTGCTATCATAGGTGTCATACACTTTTCAATAGGTGTTTCAACCTCTACATCACAAAGTACAAGATCGCCCATGGCTTCAAAACCCTCAAGCATAGCTATTTCTTCTACTAACTTTCTGAACTCATTAGTACCTGTATTCTTATCACGAAGAAGTGATATCTTATGCTTGATTAATGGATGCTCAAATATTGTAATATTTTTTTCCTCTTTAAAATTCATAGTAATCTCCATTCTTTTAAATGTTATTTTTATAATATTTCGTATTTTCTGTTTTATTAATAATATATATTAATTATCATCAATATTACTTATCATCTGTATTGCTTACATATACCCCACGGCTCTGGTCACCCTCCGGATTAACACCAAAGTTATAATCATTGCCTGGTAATACTGCGTTAAGAACTATACCAGCTATTGCAGCTATAGCAAGCGCTGTAAGTGTGATATGTGTTCCTGCTATTGTGAATGTAAGACCATTAGAGAAACCAAGTCCGCATACGAATATAACACCCGCTATTATAAGGTTACGCGACTTTGTAAGGTCTACCTTGTTCTCTACAACATTTCTTACACCGATAGCTGATATCATACCATAAAGCATAAATGAAACACCGCCTATAATAGCTGCCGGCATAGTTGATATAACTGCTGAAAACTTAGGTATGAAAGACAGTATAATTGCAAGCCCTGCCGCTATTCTTATAACTCTTGGATCGTATACCTTTGAAAGTTCAAGTACACCTGTGTTTTCTCCATATGTTGTATTAGCAGGTCCACCTAATAAACCTGCAAATGCAGTAGCAAGTCCGTCACCCATAAGTGTACGATGAAGTCCTGGATCGGCAATAAAGTTTTGCTCTACAGTTGCTGATATAGCTGACATATCCCCGACATGTTCCATCATAGTTGCTATAGCTATAGGTGCCATAACAAGTATGGATGTTATATCAAACTTGCATAACTGGAACTGTGGAATACCAATCCAGCTTGAAGACGATATAGAGGCAAAGTTAAGTATAGCTGAGCCATCCGGATTAGTAACTCCGAATGCATTGAGTATAAGTGCAAATACGTAAGATATTACTACACCCATAAGAATAGGTATAATCTTAAACATGCCTTTTCCCCATATGTTAAACACGATAATAACTGCCAGTGCAACTATGGCAAGAAGCCAGTTAGTTGATGCGTTTGATATGGCTGATGAGGCAAGTGAAAGTCCTATACATATGATGATTGGACCTGTTACTACCGGTGGAAGGAATCTCATAACCCTGTTAACACCTACAAGCTTGAATATAAGTGCTGCCACAAGATACAACACACCTGCAACGACTACGCCTCCACATGCATATGCTGCCTTTTCATTGACACCCATATCTGCATACATTCCACTGTTTAAGTTAGCTACTGTATAGAAGCCACCTAAAAATGCAAAAGATGAGCCAAGAAATGCTGGCACCTTAAACTTTGAACACACATGGAATATAAGTGTTCCTACCCCTGCACAAAACAGTGTGACAGAGACAGTGAGTCCCCTTGTTAATGGTTCGTTACATGCTGTCTGAAAGTAGCCTGCTACAAGGATAGGCACAAGAATAGTTGCACCAAACATTGCAAACATATGCTGTATACCAAGTATAAGCATCTTAGGAATACCTAACTTTCGTGCATCACGAACAATAGTCTGATTGTTTTCGTTCATTTGTTTACTCCTTTGTTACGTAATCTCATTTTAGTCTTTTAACGCTGACATCATTATTATAATAACATATAGCCTACTAACTTAAAAGTTGTGTCTTGATTTTTCTTTTGCCATTTTTTTCTTATACTTTCTTTATTTTATTATGTAAATATGATAAAATATATTGGCTTTTTTAAAAACAGCAATAAATATATTATAAAGAAATGGGGTTTTATTATGGCTAAACCATCACCATCCAGAAGTGATTTAAAATATTTGTTTAAACCAACTGTAAGCCTTTCAAAAGCTGAACGGAAAAAAAAGAAGCGGGGCTTTGCTCTTGCTGCTGGACTTCTGCTGGCTTTAGTACAACTTGTCCTTACAGTACTCTTCCAGATTACAATATTCAGGCTTGACATGCTTCCTGCCAAATATCTTATTGTACTGAATATTATTCTCATACTTGTCTTTTTATATGATTTGACATCACAGTTTTCAAGATCTCACATTCTTGGTAAACTTATATCAATATTGCTTTCAGTTCTGATACTTTTTTCATACCTCTTCACATCAAAGTTTGATTCGGTATTATCTAAGTTTGGCAACGCTGACACCACTGTTGATATTGTCGATGTATGTGTGCTTGCAAGCGACAAAGCCGCCAGTCTGTCAGATACTGTGAACTATAAGTATGCTTATAACTCAGTTGCAGCAAGTGAGAACGTACCAGCTGCCATAGACAGCATCAAGTCAGAAACCGGACACACCTTAGACATTACACAATACAACACATGGAATGAGCTTATAGATGCTTTTTATGCTGGAAAAAAGGTCCAGGCTATAGTTATTAATCATTCGATGATCAACATGATTTCACAGGATTATGAAAACTTTGAAAAGGACATTAAGATTATTAAAACATACCGTTACGAAAAAGAGGTTGAACTTGATACCGCCAATATCAACGTTAAAAAGGATCCTTTTATCATATATGTATCAGGTATATCAAGTGATGATGGTGCTGATACCAAGCTTTTAGACAACGCACTTAGTGATGTTAACATACTTGCAGTAATCAACCCTGAAAGCAAGCAGGTATTACTCGTTACTACTCCAAGGGATTCTTATATACAGATATCCAACAACAAGGGTGTTACCGGATATGATAAGCTGACACATGCCGGCAATTATGGTGTACACCGGTCTATTGAAGCACTTGAGAAGCTATATGGAATTGATATTGACTATTATGTAAAGATTAACTTCCTTGGAAGTAAATCTATCGTTGATGCGCTAGGTGGAATAACTATTGATTCTGAAGTAGAATTCACTAACGGACAGGATGCTGCTCCTGTTGCATACCACTTTGTCAAAGGCGAGAATGAATGTGATGGCGATATGACTATAGCATTTGCAAGAGAACGATATGCCTTCCTTGCCGGTGACTTCCAGCGAGGCCGCAACCAGATGGCTGTTATCAGGGGAATTATACAAAAGGCTACATCACCAGCAATACTTACAAAATATTCTGCTGTTATGGATGCTGTAAGTGACCTTTTCCTCACCAACATTCCTAACAAGGCCATAACAGATCTTGTCAAAATGCAGCTGGGAAATAACACTCCATGGAACATACAATCTTACGGAATAAACGGTGATACAGATGAATACAGACATCTTGAGGTTGTTGGTGCATACAACGCATCCATAGTTCTTCCTTATGCAGATGATATTAAAAATGCATCAGCCATGATAAACAAGGTCCTTGCAGGAGACGTATTTGACGTAGAAGAATATGTAAACGAACATGAATCTTCTACAGAAACACTTGATCCATATCCTAATGGTTCATCTAAAAACAGTTCTTCTGCTAAGACTTCAACATCCACAAAAAAGAAACAATAACAGATATATAAAAACGGATATCGTATGTTAAACATCAGTGCCAACTTATGCTTAACATACGATATCCGTGATTTTATTGATTCTTTTCTGCTTCATCAACTATCTGATATACATTTATTTTGAATCTGTCCTCTGGACTTACACCTACAAACCTACAGCCATAGGTGATATATTTGTCCTGTTCGTTTCCTTTCCTTACTATCTCTATGACAGTAGCTATTGATTCTTTATTAGCCAGAGTTATGATTGTATCATAATATGAATTCAGCTTAAATTCATGCTCAGACTTAAATGCAATGCCATCCTGCGAAATATCTATCACATGAACTTCAACAGATTCTGGAGAAAACCCTGATACAAAGTTATCCCCAAGCTGTCTTATTGATATCTGCACACTTATATCGGTTCTTTTTGACTTTCTTTTTTCAATAGTCATTCATATATCCTCCTCTTATGTAATGACTGCCTTCATAGCAATAAACTTTTTATCATAAATAATTGTAAATCAAATCATTTATAATTACAAGTATATTTATACAAGATTCAACTTACAAAATCTTTACTCTGTTATACAAGATAAGGAAGCTGGGCTTTTGCTATGCCTTCTGCTAACACTCTTAGCTCAAAATGTGTATTTTGTGGAAGTTCTCCATTATACGTTACCTCTTTTAACAACATTTCTGATACCTCTCCTGGTTCTAAGGCTGATATATAATAATAATATCTGTCATTAATATCTCCTGATAAAGAATCTTTATATATCCATTTTGCCTCAGTTTCCTGTGATGATGCCTCAGCCACAACTCCATCTGCTAATATATAATCAACCTTTCCTCTCATATCAAGTGGTACTGTCTGGCCAGCTATATTATCTTTCTTATTCTGCTCGTTATCATCATATACAAGCACCGGAACAAACCTAACTCTCACAACTGTATCTGTAGTCGGATAATCCTGCGAGGTTATATTCTTTACAGCGACCTCTTTAGCCGCCGTTCTCATATTTTCACTTATACGCTCATACACGTTAGAATTATTTTCCATGCTTTCATTATATGTCCCATCTTTACCTGTCCCTGAATCTTCTAATATCATTTCCTTATTTTTATTTTTTTCAACAATTCCTATGTTGACACATGCTCCCTTAAAGACATTATCAACAGCTTTAGTCCTGGTTTTTAACGAAGCATAGGTTACTCCTGTGACTAGAAGCATAACAGCAGCAAGAAGTCCAGCTGATACTGTTATTTTCTTTACTATATTAATCCTTTTCACACCATATTCCCCTTTCTATACTGCAGCACCTTTTTGCAATTCATCTTTTCCATTCTGTTATATAGTATTTCCAGAGCCATCATCACAATAAGCACCCCTATAACAACACATTTTCCATATAACGAACTCATAAATGATGATACATACCCAAGCATCGGAATATCAAACATCACTTTACCAACAACACTATCATATGTTACAAGACCACCATCATTTACCTCGTTAGCATCGCCTTTAGTTATAAATCCTCCACGAATGCTGTCTTTTTCAACAACTCTGTGTGTAACAAGATTACTTTCACTAATGTGGAATGTTATGACATCTCCGGTATTAATAGAATCCACATCAACCAGTTTTACATACACAAGACTACCGACTTGATATTCCGGCTCCATACTGGCTGATAAAACCCTGTAACTTTTAAAGCCAATAACTCCTGGAAGATACGTAACAAGCACTATTCCTGCTAACAGTATAAACATAACATCAGCCAATACCCGTAAGAATTTTCTAAGCCATCTGTTATTTTCACTATCCACATTACTATTTACATTACTATCTACATTACCATACATATTACTATCCATCTTAATATTCATCCTAATATCCATCTTAATATCCTTACTACCGTTATCCATCTATTATTGCTGCTGTTATCCATCTATATATTACTGCTGTTTTTCATTCTTTCCCATAAATCTGTTGACTGCCAAGGCTGCATCGCTAAGCCACTTCCATCCAGAATCTTTTTTATTGGTAAATACTGTCTGTGCCGGTTCTCCATCTGCCCACAATCCATAACGTACACTATCCAAACCATAGAATTGTGGTCTGATATCATTAGCATAATCTGCTTTTATTATTGTCTCACCGATAAATATATCACTCGCTTCTTCAGAACCTGAATTATCATTTTTACTATAATTATCAGATTTTTCTGAAAGCTTATACTCCAATGTCCAGTCCGTATCCTCAGACACCGTATAAAAGCCCTTTTTCAGCCCGCTTATAACTGCTGTTTTCTGTACTACATCTCCATTAGCATCAAAGGATACAGGTTGATAATACACTGCTATCAAGCCGTCCTTTACATCTTCCTTATATCCAAACTGTTCTATCTTGAACACATATGTCTGGTTAGCTCTTATTATTCTGTTATCTGTATATTGTCTGTCTATACATTTTGTTATATCCAGCTGTCCTTTAACAACATGAATTGTATACAATGCATAATCATAACCATCATTGTTTATATCTTTTTCTTTGTTATAAAGTGTTTCATCAGCTATATAGCCATTTGAATTTTTTGTACAGCTGTCATTTTCATCAACCCTGCTCACACCATATTTAACCTTTATTTTGTAAGATGTATCATCATCAGGAGCTATATCAGCTAATTCAGATTCATATACAGGCTTATCATCCTTATACCATAATACAGTGAAATCCTCACCTGAAAGCTCTGTTCCATCTTCACTTATTGTACAGCCGTTTGTTTCAAGGATTTTATTTAGTATTTCTGATTTAGCGCTGTATTCTTCTAAGCTGTCACCATAAAATATTACATCCTCTGTATTTTTAATAAGCGGAAGTGTCCGTACATTAACTGCCGGCTTTGGAAATTCCTTGAACTTACCGTCAATTATCACTCCCGATTCTCCACCATTTGTCGTTACATTATTGCCACCTGCATAATTTGGGTCTGCCTTGACCTTGATAACTTTTTTCCAGCCATATTTTTCATCATCCGCTGCACTGCTGCCTGATGATATATCAGCTTTGTTACTAAGACTTGTTACTGTCTGGTCAGTCCATTCTACATATACCATATTCTTTTCTTCATCATAGCCTATATTTCCACCTGATGCTGTATTCGTACCTGCCTGTGAAATACACACATAGCCACTGTGATTCTTTGCATATTCAGCATCAGTTATCACTATATTTCCTTCATCATCTATGATGTTAAATCTGTTATCTATATAATCCCTTACTGCAACATTAGTTATATCTTTAAGAATAACACCATCTGTATCCTTTAACGATGCTGTAAGTGAAATATCATATGTCCTGTCCTCCCAGTCGTTAAGGTTTACTGTCTTATTCACATCATAATCATCTATGGTGATTATTCTTGCTGTGTCCGGCACTGTAAACTTCATATTGCAGTTTGAAAGATTGCCACCTCTTTCCATATACAAAACAGTAATAATATGTTTTTTGTGCTGGTCAACCCCTGATTTATCATTTCCTGCTTTTACAAGCTCATCTGCCAGCGGACCTGTCTGCCATAGGTCTACATCACCGCCACATTCACTATGGATACCTCCAAGATCTAAAACAAGCTCTCCATCAAGAAACACCCACAAATCATCATCACCTGTGAACTTATACACAAGATCATCATCATAACCATTTAATGCAAACTCAACATCATAACGCATACCGAAATAATAGTTTGTTCCTTTATTTCCATCCGCACTGTTATAACCGCAGTCAGGAACATGCGAGGATGAATCATTTAAAGGAAAAAAACTATCCCCTGCCTGTGTCTTATTACCTTTAGGAGATAATACGTAGTCTAATGTATATGTTGAGCTTCTGTTTCCATTGTCATCCTTTTTAAAAATCAGCTTATAATCTTTTATAACCGTCTTTCCTGTTTTTGCCTCATCAGAAAACAGTCCCGGTTCATCAACATTAAATATGACCCTTCGGTAATCCTCTTTATCAAGCCCCTTTATGATGCCTTGTGAGGCATTGTAGTACTCTTTTTTTGTCCCATCAAAAGTTCCAGTAGTTTTATACTTTCCATCGTTATAATATATGCATGTATTAACATCCAGTCCATTTACATTGCATGAATATCTGTTTTTTCTGTAATTCTGGTTTTTTGTTCCTACAGTCAGCTTATCCCTGCCATCATTTGCATAGTTAGAAGATGTATTTATACTCAGACTGGCAAGCTCCTTAAATCCCGGTTTATATTTTGCTCCTCTATATGGAGCAACAACATAATCATAAAATGTACAATATCCTGCAAGAATATCGTTATCCTTTTCACCATCTTCATCAGCCACATCATTCCCCTCAGTAGCACTGGCACTGACTAATGCCTCACCATTATCACCAACTGCTTTGTTTTCTTTATTAGCTGTTTCTTCCTTTCTTACGTTATATAAAGCTGGTATTTCTGTTAACCCTGTTGTACACATAAGTGTAAGGATAATACCAGAAAACACTACAAACATACTTATACATACCAGTATAACTGGCAGTTTCTTCTTTATCTTACCTGACATATTCTCTCCTTTCAGATTAATATTTTTATTTTTCCACATCGCAGATAAGCTTCTTAAGCTTATACTCTGGAATTTCTTTCTGTTGTTTTTTACTGCAGTTATCTAATATACGTTTTACAATATCTCTTACATTATCTATACTGCAGTCTGAAAGCAGAATAATATAATGTGTTTTATCACAGGCAGCGACTATATCACTCTCCCTTAACGAATGTTTAAGTGTATATAAAAATGTTTCAGAGCTTTTATTAAAAACTACTGTATATGCACTGCTGTTATTTCTACGTATACGGCGTTTTTCTATTTCACAGTTTTTCATGAACTCTTCATAATCACATACTACCGCACCGCGTGAATATCTATGAATTATATTGTCGTGATTTAAAGTAATTTCTTTGTTAAGGTTATATATTTTTTCAGACGGCTTCACGCAAAGGCGTTCTTTAAACAACTGCTCAAGCTGCTTAAAATGTTTTTCTGCCTCAGCCTGTCTGTTCTGGCTTATAAGAGCCCTCATATAGTAATAATGCACATCCTCTGACAAGTCATCTGTCATAAGTGCCCGGCTGCACACTATTTCCATATTTTTATAATCATTACATGCATACAATGTCTCTGACAGTTTCACAACCTCATTTATATACATGGTATGATAGTAAGCGTTAAGTGTAACAATCCAGTAACAGTCAGTATATTTTTCTAAAAATCTTTTCTTATAATATTTTAGGGCTTTTTTCTGATAATCTGTCTTTTCTGATACTGACTTTATTGTTTTTGCTTTTTCACACATGCATTCAAACTCCCATGCATCCGCATTTACTGATATATCCCTGTTCCAGCTATAATATCCACGTCCGGTTTTTATGAATTCGATCTGTCCAAAATTCTTCTTTAATATGCTTCTTGCCCTATACACAAGATTTTTCAAAGCATTGGCAGGATTATCGCTTTCCTCATCATTCCATAATGCATCTGATAATTCCCCGACTGATATATTACTATTCCAGTGACTTATTATATAAGACAACAGCTTCGTTATTTTATCTGATTTTATTCTGCTATTATCAAGTATTATCCCGTTGTATGTCATACAAAAATCATCCAGAAACGTAACATATACTATTCCCTGCTCCTGCAATATACTTCACCAGCTATAATTCTTTTTTTGTAGTGTTATGCTTTTCTTTTCTTCTGCAATACAGACCGGCTAATGTTCCCAAAACCGCTGTTCCTGCTATAACTGCAAGCACTCCATATAACATAAGTAAAGAGTTATCTCCTGTCATGACACTTGTTTTGGTTACAGCTGCATCACTGTTTGGCTGTGCGCTCACATTAATACGTATCCCTCCTTCTTTATTCATATAAGAATTATCCATAGTTTCTCCATCAAGTGTCACAACGATTCTTATATCCGCACTCTCTCCTCCTGAAAGTGTTGCAATATACTTATCCCCTATAAGAATATTTCCACTTAACGCACTATCTGTTTTCGTATTCCCTGTTGTATCCTGACTACCTATGATTCCGTCATATAGCAAAGAATATTCGTTATCTTTAACACTTTTATATATTTTTATGTTGTATATGCCTGCTTTACTGCCTTCATCTGCAATATTACTGATAAGCTCACTATTTATATAAAAATCCATATTTTTATCTGAATTATTATATAAACTTATCTTTCCTTCTCTTGATTCTCCTGGTTCCATATCTTTAAAATCTGCATCTTTTTCGACTACACCAAACTTTACCGCACTGTTATCAAGAGTTATTGATGTAGCATTTTTTTCTGATGTCTTTACAGATGCATCTGCTGCCAAAGCTTTAGCACCTGGTGTTACCTTAGTTATATCATCTGTAATCTCATATTCTTTTCCAGATTCAGGATACTTTATATCCCGTATCATTCCGTCATCATCTATTTCTGCAAGCATTCCCCACTCATACAACATGGCAGCTTTTGCAGCAACTGTCTGTATAGCATTGGCATCATAAGTAACCCTGGCAGACAAATCCCTGTATATATTAGTGTTACCATTAACTCCAAGAAGTACTGTATATGCATCCATAAAATCACTTGTACTCTCCCCAGGAGCTACTATTTTTTTATAATACAGGTAACCATCAGGGTCATCATCATTACCAGACGGACTTACATATATCCAGTCATTGGTATTTACGTAATTTATTCCAATATAATCCTTATTAAGCTTCTGTCCTTCTCTTTCTGTAACTGCTTCTTTATTATCAAGCCACTCTTTTTTCACCTTCACCCTTACATACTGCGGTCTGTCTCCTGTATTTTTTGCTGACACCTTCTGTATTACGCGCTGGTTAACCATTTCTGTATTTATCGCATTTTCATTGGAATTCCTATCAATATTGTCTTCATTAACATTCAGACTCACCCCTATTGAAGATGTTGATATTGTTTTATCGGTGTGTGCTGCAGCCCTATATATGGCCATAGTCCCACCAGCGATAAAATCCGCTGAAAGAATTATTGCCGCCGCAGTGATTAACAGCTTTTTTCTCATAATAACTCTCCATTCCTGCGCTGCTTCTTTGCGCATCTCAAGTTTGTGCGAAGCACACATTTTAAACAGGTGTTTTACATAAACGGGGCAAATTATGTAATTTGCCCCGTTTTCACACACTTTCTATTCTATGACTGACATGTTTTGTTTATGACATATTTTATATAACAGCTTTTTTCCATTTACCCCTTACCGCTGTATACAAAATAACATTTTGACACTTACTTTATATCTGCATTACCCCAGCCTGTGATATTTCCATAAGCATCCTTTACCGGTGTAAAATTATCTGCCTGTATGAATTCTGCCCTTGCATCAATATTAAATGTTTTATCGGCCATTTCATTACCCCATTCAGCTGGTATTGTTACTTTAGTAAATACTTTTGATGATGTTTCTCCATCATTCTTGTTAGATAGTATATTTTGATAATAATAATATCCATCGTCTGACTTTACCCATCCTTTTTGGATATCAAGAGCTTCCTCAATATCTGCTGCCTGCTCATCTGTAAGTCCCTTGTAGTCTATTCTTACTCTGACATATGCATCCTCTGAATCAGACTTAAGGTTAACAGTCGGATCCTTTGACAACACATCACCCGGCTTTACGTTACTATAATCCTTACCTGTTGTGTTATCATCTCTTTTATGTTCATCTGTTTCTGTAAGTGTTCCTGTTACATGACCCAGCGTTACTACGTTAGAACGTATATCCTTATCTGTAAAATATGCTAAAGTTCCACCAACTACCGATGTTATGCATAACGCTGAAGCAGTAAGACCTATTACAAGTTTTTTTCTATTCTTAAACATACTGATTCTTTTACACCCTCCTGCATTTTTTATTTCACTATTTGATTTATATATTTACTCTATCTTAATCAGCTGTAAACTGTGAACCGGCTGCCGTCCTGCTGTTAACAAGCTTTACAAGCTCTGGCTGTGCTTCTTCATAATCTGCAAATGTTGATGCCTGGACAGCAAAACCTGTCACCTTGATGTTAAATGATGGAAGTGTACCTGCATCTACTATATTTCCATCCTGGTCCTTGTAAATAACTGTTGGATCATATTCCTCGCTGTCAACATCAATAATCTCAAGCTTGTTACCATCTGCATCACACTTATATACTGTCGTCGTCTTAGCAGCCGATGACCATTCCTCTGTTATTCCTGTGTATACTTCAACATTATTAAACAACGCTTCTGTAGCAGAACCTGCTTCTACTGCACTCTTATATACCCACATTTCACTTCCATCCTGGTTAACTGCTATCTTTTCCCAGTCATCTAAGTCAAAGTCAGTAACTGATGCATATTTTTCAAAAGCTTCTGCACTCATAAGACTGCCCTGTGCATCAGTATAATCAACCTTAATTGCCATATATACTGCCTGATCTGATTCATTCTTCATAACAGGATTCTTTCTTATAACATCACCAGGTGTATAGTCCTTTCCTGAATCAGCTGTCCATTCTGTCTCTGTAAGTGTTGTTGTTATATTCTTTCCTGATGTAAATGTATTTGTCTTAGTTTCTGTTACAGAATTAAGATAAGCAAGCGTTCCTCCAACTGCAAGACCTGCAGAAATAGCCATGGCTGCTGCTGTTGCTGTGATTTTTTTCATCTTATTCATTGATATGATCCCTCCACATATATTTAATAATCAGCTATGCTGTTTATAAAACTCATCATTTCAGTTTTTGCACTATCATATGTGTTTCCATCTGCCTGGATAGCATATGCTGTTATTTTTATATTAAATTCGGGCAGCTTTTTTTTAACTTCATCCTGCTGTATATCTCTGCTAAGATATACTCTTGTAAACAATGGTTCTGTCACATTCTCTTTCTTAACAGTTGATTCAGCATCCTGGCTTAAGATATCCTTATATATATATACCTCGCCTTTATCATCCGCAGCCATCCCTATATATTCCCATGCATAGGAATAATCTATTCCCTTACTGTTAATTTCATCCTGCTTATCTTTGTTAAGATAAAGCTTACCAAACTCTTCTCCCGTAAGTTCCTTGTTATCAGCACCATAATACTGCACCTTTAATGCCACATAAGAATCAACACTATCAGCCTGTAATGTAACTGTTGGATCCTTGTCAATCTTCTGCCCAGGCACATATCCAAGTGCCTCTGACATGCCATGATCCTCCCACTGTGGTTCATCCAGTTTTATTCTTATATTCTTATCTGACTGAAACACATTTGTTGCCGTAGGTGTAACTGTTTTTAAAACCGCATATGTTATAAATGCTCCTGTGAATATAAGACTTATAGCTGCACATAATATTAATAACATACTGCGCGCCAGGCGCTTATTACCTGATGTCTTACTGATATGAAACCATCCTGGTTTTTCATTCATCCACTAACTCCTTTCCTTTAATATATTCTACGGTAGCTATTATGAATGGGAATGGTCACATGATGGTCACACGGCACAGCTTTTTTATTGTTTATCTGCAAAACAGAAAACACATAAAAAGACCAGCTTATCTGTAACTTTACGTAACAAATAATCTGGTCCTTACATTAATCTTTTATTATATTCTATTGGTGGCTATCGCCTGTTGCATAGTCTATCACTATTCCTGGCTGTACATTATAGCAGTAAACATTAAATAATATTCCTTCACCATTATCTTCTACTGACTCTGCTTCCATAAGAACGCCGCTGGCAACAAGATTATCTCCTATGAATACTGGCGTAACCCTGTATAAAACATGGTTATTAGTCTCTTTAATATAATCTGCAACCATATTCTCAAAAGGCAGCATACCATTTACATTAAGATATCTTGTTCCTGTTATGAGGTTCTTTTTGTTGGCATTCTCTGCTGTTAACTGATATCCGATAAGATGACATCTGTTATACAGATACTTTCCATCCACATTATCATACTTGGCTGTCTGCCATCCAGTAGGTTTCACCGAACCTATTGAACCTCTTTTTTCTGTTGGCATAAGATCTTTTCCCACATTAGCATAAGCGGTTGTACATCTTCCAAGTGAATCAAGTTCTCCATATTGTTCAAAAGATGCTGTCGTCTTGTCAGCTTCTGTGAAAAATGGTGTATTATCATTTACAACAATGTACGGATTGCCTGAGTATTCAGGCAATGTATCTAATGATGCGGCAAAATCTTCATAATCAGACACACCTGAATCATTTTTTATCGTTTCATTGCTGCTTACTGAATTCTGTACTGTATCTTCTGGCTTAAAACATGCTGTAAGTCCTGTTGCACATATCAGCATCAGTACAACAGACAGTATAGCACATCCATGCCACGTCCATTTTTTAATTCTATTTAACATATAACCCTGCACACAATTCTGTTTTATTATTTCTTTCTTCTGTATATTTCTTCTGTAATCTTATCATGAGAACTTCCCTGAAACTCATCAGAGCTTTCCAGCGTGAACTCATTTAACAGCTTTTCAGGAAATGTAGTATCTGATGGATACTCTCTGTTCCACTTATAAAGATATATCATATCAATATGCTCCTGAACATCTGATACCTTATCATCTTCAATAAAACAATAATCTTCTTTATCAGCCTGTCCAAAGTTCTGGCTAAGAACTATATTATCGTTATGTGGAAACAATGACTTTGTATACATAGATACCCACAGCTTATGTTCCTTTGAAATCTCTATTATTCTGTCTATAAGTACTGAATCCTTACTTTGTCTTCTGTTATTAAACATCATTCCATAGTTATCATCTATAATTGCTATCAGCTTCATAAGTAATCCTCCATTTCTGCATTACTTTTTATTCACATGCATTTTAGCACAATCCTGCCCGGATGTCTTATGAAAAATAGCATTTTTTATTTATATTTTTGATTTTATTTTAATAACCATGCTATTTCTTCTTTATAAGGAGGGACTTTCTTATCACTGCCATCAACTGCTACCCATGGTGTTTCAAGTATTTTAGGCACATTAACAAATCTTTCATCATGGACTAATCTATGGAGTGTCCCATATCCAATATTACCTTTATCTATGTTAGCATGACGGTCCTTATGTGCCCCCAATGGATTCATGCTGTCATTAATATGAAATACTGCAATCTGATCAAGACCTATAACCTTATCGAATTCTTCAAACACTTCGTCATAATGATTGACTATATCATAGCCTGCATCATTCACATGGCATGTATCAAAACATACCCGCAGCCTGTCAGATTTTTCAACGCCATCGTATATTGCTTTTAATTCATCGAAGGTTCTTCCTATCTCACTGCCTTTTCCTGCCATAGTTTCAAGTGCTATATATACATCATCATCATTCTGGTTCAATACTGTATTAAGACCTTTTATTATCTGTGTCGTTCCTTCAAGAACACCTGCATTCACATGGCTTCCTGGATGAAGCACGAGTATATGGCTTCTCATGGCAGCTGTCCGGATAATCTCTTTTTCAAGGAATTCTACTGCAAGCTCATATGTCTCTGGCTTAACTGTGTTAGCCAGGTTGATAATATATGGTGCATGTACAACTATCTCGTCTATACCATGTGCATGTGCATATTCCCACCCTGCATCTATATTCAGTTCTGATATCTCTTTTCTTCGTGTATTCTGTGGTGCTCCTGTGTATAACATAAAAACATTCGCTCCATATGAAGCTGCTTCCTTTGCGGATGCTAAAAACATTTCCTTACCTGCCATACCCACATGGCAGCCCAGCTTTATCTCTGACATACTATTCTTTTCTCCATTCTTACTTTTCTTTTTTTTACTTTCCTTTATTTTACTTTTCTTTATATTACTTTTTTTACTTCTGCCTGCAGACATAAGCTATTGGTTTGATTCATTTAATATGTTCTCCATAATCCTTGCATCTGCCGGGTCAAACTTATCTCCTGATAACGTCCTTAACTTGCGTATAACTATCTGACTGCTCTCTCCTCTTCTTAAATGTCTGTCAGTATAATCTGCAACCATGATAATCCTTGCTAAAAGTGGAATCTCACTTTTCTTTAACCCACTTGGATATCCACTTCCATCATAGTTTTCCCTATGATAATGTACTGCTTCTGCTATGCTTTCTGCACTTGATGTTCTAAGCATGCCTACGATTTCATAGCCTTTATCAACATATGTTTTGAATATATCATATTCTTCATCTGAAAGCTTATTCTTATTTATAAGCTCATCTGGTATAGCAGCCATGCCTATCTCATGAAGCAGACCTGCATTATATGCATTCATACACATTTTCTGGTCAAGTCCTTTACGCAACGCTATCTCTCTGGCATATTCTGCAACTTGCTTTAAATGTTCCTCTTCTCCATATATCTTGGCACCAAGTGCATGAACCATGGTATTCATGACCTTCATGGATATATTCTCAAGCCTTATATTCTCTTCATATATTCTGTTTTCCAGCTTATGTTTTATATTCTTTTTCTCAACCCAGTTCTTCTGGATAAAAAACATAAGACAATATATAATAAGCAGCATGCATATGAAAAAATACGGTAACCTTAAAACAATATTTTCATCATAAATATCTATAGTATCAGCATTATTAAACCTGCAGCAATATATAATAGAACCAAGACATACTATATTAATGGGAAGACTATACTTTATTCCGAGTACAAATACTGTAGCACATGAAAAAAGAACCGGATACATTATGCTAAAGGCCTCAATATCAGCCTCAAACAATAAACTATAAACAGGCAAACTCATAATTGCAAACGTAACAAAATCAATCCATATATTATAATTCTTAACTGATATTGCAATATTAACCGCCATGATTAAAACTATCAAGGCTGCCTGTATATCATACTCATATCCAACATCAAGCACTATGCCTACTAACATATTTATAAGCCATACGAATCCGAATACAAGCTTGACACACAGTGCAAGCAGCCTGTCCTCGTATGGACATAAGAATATTTCCCTGTAACTGACATCTTTCCCTGACTTTCTAATCTTCATATTCATACAATATCCCTCTTTTGCTTTTTATCAGGATGGCTCTATGCTTCCGACAACAATTCACCCTTTTCTATAAGACTTATAACGATATGTGCAACTTCATTATCAAACTGTCTGCCAGCACCCTTTTTAAATTCATCTATAATATACTGCTTATCACACTGTTTCCTGTAACATCTGTTAGAACTCATGGCATCAAGTGAATCCGCTGCACTTATTATTCTTACCAGTTCTGGGAGCTCATCTGCCTTAATACCATAAGGATAGCCCTTACCATCTATCCTCTCGTGATGATATATTGCACCTTTATCCGCATCTGGCAGAAACTCAAGATCTTTTAATATCTCACCACCCCATACAGTGTGCTTTCTCATAATATTATACTCTTCATCAGTCAGTCTTCCTGGCTTGTTAAGAATCATATCAGGAACCGCTATCTTTCCTATATCGTGTAGTAACGCACTCCTGTATATGATTTTATAATCTTTATCGGAAAACTTATTCATGCTCTTAGCTATCATCAATGAATACTCTGCCACCCTCTTTGAGTGCTGCTGAGTATAACCATCCTTTGCATCAAGCATCTGACTTATGGCTGTAACTGCATCTATCATAAGCTTCTTTCTGTCTTCAAGAGCTATAGCTACATCCTTTTCCAGTTCTTTTTCATTTTCCTCCTGATTCATCTGATAACGCTTATAAAATATATCTATAACAACAACTATCACAAAAAATGACCAGTAAAATAATGGATAATAAAAGAGATAATACTTAGGATAATCATATATAAGCAGCTCTTTTAATGGTGTATAAAACATTGCTGTAACATATAATCCAAAACCGACACTTACCGGTATTCCAAAAGGCATTCCAAGAAGAATAATAGATATTATAGGTACAAGAAAATACCACATCATTGAAAATCCTTTGTTTAATCCATATAATGAGATTGGAACAGCTAATATAAGAAAAGCAATCACTGCTGCCATGCATATCCGGTATATCTTATCAGAATGGCCTAATGCCAGAATCGCAAATATACTGACCACTGCTACCACAAATGTAATAGCAGCAATAACATACTCACCAAGTTTTAAATTCTGTATATCAATAAGCAGCATCACAACAACAAATATCAGCATGACATTCTGAAGTGTTCCTATATCCACTCTTGATCTTTTCTCATATTGATATACTGCTTTTATTTCGTTTATTATCATTGAACATAGCTTCATAAACAAATCGTATCCTTTAACAATCTTTCATCACCTGTAACTACCTGTAAACACGAATCTATATGCTTAAATAATATCATATTCTGTATTTTTTTTCAATTTACAGTTTATAAATATCTCATGTAAATATCTCATACATGCCTTTTATATTCTGCAGCTTTTACATTATCTGTATGTTATCAATTTTATTTTTTAGAAGAAATACATATTGAGATTTTAATATTTTTTTATATAATGATAAGAGTATAAAAGTCAGGGGACTACTATTATGTCAACTTCCCACGACCTAAAGGTAGTGGGTTTTTGCCTATGGCAAACGAAAGGATTTTATTTATGAAACCAAGATCAGAAGTAAGTATGCAGCTATATAAGCTGATGCTTGAAAGAGATTATCCAGAGGAGTTCTGCGATATCATAACAAGAAATCTTAATACAGACTTCACTGCACAAAGAATGATAGGATATCTTTATCACTACGAACATCCTCCTGTTGCTGAAATAGCAGACGAAATGTTATCTATTCTTGCTGACAGAAACAGGATTATGCAAAAGAAAGAACTTGAGGAAGTCAACGCCAAATGGAACGACTTTCTTATGAATGGATTCAACGATGATGATAACTAACAAAATATAAATATGTAGGAAAGGCAGATTATTATATGAAAATACCATTTAACGTTAATCTAACCGGAAAAACAGCAATAGTAACCGGAGGCAGTGGAACCTTATGCTCAGCCATGGCTTATGGGCTCGCCGTAAGCGGTGCCAAAACAGCAATTATTGGAAGAAATAAAGTGAATATGGAAAAGGTTGTTAACGAACTTACATCCAATGCTTTAAAAGAACACAATGCTGCTGTTACCATAAAAGGCTACTGCAGCGATGTTACTGATAAAGAAGAGCTTACTAAAACATATGAAGCAATCAAAGCTGAACTTGGAAGCTGCGATATACTTATCAATGGTGCTGGAGGTAACCAGCCTGGTGCCATAACATCAGTTGAAATGTTAAAAAAAGAGCCTGAAGATGATGATTATTCATTCTGGAATCTTGATGAAACAAAGATTCGTGAGGTTATGGAGCTTAACTTTATGGGAACTCTTCTTCCTATCCAGGTATTCACACGTGATATGGTTAAAAAAAGAAGCGGAAGTATCATAAACATAGCCTCTGTATCATCTATACTTCCTTTAACAAAGGTTGTTACATACAGCAACGCCAAGAGTGCAATACTTAATCTGACACAATGGCTTGCCACACATATGGGTGAAAGCGGAATAAGATGCAATGCTATTGCACCAGGCTTCTATGCTGCTAAACAAAACCACGACCTGTTATTCAACAAAGATGGTTCACTAACACCAAGAGCCAGAAAGATAATTGCCGGCACTCCTATGGGAAGATTCGGCAATCCGGAAGAGCTTATCGGTGCGGCACTATTTCTTGCAAGTGATGATGCTTCCGGATTCGTTAATGGAATAGTGCTTCCTGTTGATGGAGGATACTGCGCTTATAGCGGGGTATAAGGCTTGATTAATATAAATAAATATTCTACAAATCATTCTAAAAAGGGGTTGTCGCTTCAACGATGAAAATCGTTAAAGCGACAGCCCCATTTATCTTTCTCAAACCAAATACTATATTACTCTGAAATCCTCGCGATGCTAATATCATCACTTCTTTTTTATAACTCAAAATAAATTTACAGTCGTAATCACTATTGTCTTTATAGTTCTTTATAATATATTCTTTATTTGGAGTTAGTATAGAGGAATCTACATTTGCTTTAGTTACTGTAACTATGAGAGATTTAGATTCTAATGATTGCTTTGTGTTATTTATATATTTAATATTATCTACTCTCTCCAGATATACCTTTTCCGTACTCTCAGGATTCCTTGGAATGTTTTTTCATAATTTAATCCTCCACAAATTTAGTGCCGTCGAAATGAAAATTTATTAATCTTTTATGCGTATCACGATTTGAAACATAAAAATAAAGATCATATACGCTAAAAGGTCCCTTACCGCCATAACCTGCATGCACATAATAATTTATATCTTGAAATTTTTTGCTTAAATATTCTTCGAATTCATTCATTTCTTTTGAATAAAGACAATAGTCGCTTGCGTCTCCACCTTCTGCCCAATAACTCTGATTCAAATCAATGCTGCCGTCAGCTTTATAAACTACATGATCTTCCTGAGGTTCTTTAGACGTTGGTTTTTCTGTAACATGTTCATGAGTATGATTAGAATTATTATTGCTTTCATTATTAGAATTATCTTCATAAGAATCATCATTATTAGATTCTTCATTATCTGAATCATTAGAGTTCGAATATTCTACATCTGAATTTTCATCATTTTGATAATCGTTTGAATTATCATCATTGTTAGTTAATTCAATTTCTTCTGTATTTTTTACTTCTTCTGTACTTTCAGCAACTGTTTCTTCTGAAATAGTTTCGCTCGTTTCCTCTTTTTGCTCACCTCTTGTTTCATTAATTTCATTATCCTTTACGACATTTATCTGCTCATTTTTAATATCTTTACTAAAATTACTTGATTCAGCAGCTTTAGAATTAGTCTTGCTAATATGATTTATAGAAATGGCAGATATTGTTACAACAAATAAAATTGCGCAAATTATACTTATTGCAATAATTTTTTTATTTCTCATTTTATTCCTCCTTTAAATTTTCTCTATATCATAAATTTTACAATTAATATTATTATGTTGAACGATACACCATTTTTGGAGGGACATTCAACCACTATATTTAATACAATGTTTTATTTATTTTCTAAACATAGATAAGTGCTCTGTTACAAATCGTATTATAGCATAATATGACTGTTTGTTCCAACTATTTTTTCCTGATAATCCGGTTCACCCGTCACCAAATATAAATTATTATATTGCTTCTCTGTTAAACGTAAAAGTCTCACCATTCCGGTTTTGCACTATCCTCATATACACTTCCAGTGCAATTCGCAAATAGCCATCTTTATGTAAAAACTTTCTAAGCTTTGTATACTCTGTTTTGGTTCCCCATTTCTCTGTCGGACTAAGAATAACAAGTAATCTCATTCCGTAATTCCCTCCATACTTTCAACCGGCAGAATCATAGGCAACTTCAATTTTTCTGTTGAAGCATCTAAAATAATGCGCTTCAAACTTTCCACCATAATATCAATCGCTGACATTACATTTACCTTAACCCCATCAACGATACAAGCATTATGTAAGGCATGTGCCAATTCTCTTCTTTCTGATTTTGTCAACTGAATATTTGACGCTATATTGTTATGTGCTACTAAATCAACTATTGCACGATATGGTTCTATCAAATCATCAGCCAGATTAAATACATTCAATTGATTGTCATGATGTATTCCAAAAGTTGGATGAAAACCCGTTGCCACCAGTTTTCTTGCAATTGCACTTCTTACAACTGCAACTCCATCGTCTGTTGTAATCTCCAATTGTCCTTCTTTTATGTGTAATTCTGCTGCATGACTAATTTCAAGTGTACGAAATCCCATAATCGTTACCTCTCGAAGAATCTATAAACATACATATTCTACCACGTTTCAGTAAATATGGAAAATCCCAGTGAATTGAATAGTATATATCTGTTTGTTGTTTTTGATAAAATAAGAGAGAAAAACTTTCTTTAAGAAAAATAAGGGAAACTATCCATTCCATAGGTCGCTCTATTTTTAACTGCTCTGTTACACCTTGTTTGCGAGCCATCTCCTCAATCAATCTGTGGAACATTTGCTCCACCTGTTGGTTAATATCTGCAAGATAGCGGTTAAGTGTACCTTCAATCAGCATTGTTGTGTAAACAATGTGCCTATGCTCCTTAAATACTGCCTATGGCGTTGCCCCCATAAACCGATAGGCTGTGTTTCTTCTTCGGAAAGTATCAGACAAGGGATATAATAATCACCCTGCATTTCATACCACAAACCGTTGCCTTCATCAAAAATGTACTTGTCCATATAATAAATCCTCCAGTATAATATATTCGCACATACGTCACAGTTCTCCGATTGCCACATTCTGTTATATCTTGTTATCAGATTTTCTTGTCCTTGTGTTTACCCTTATCAGCTTCCAAGGGAAGAATAACCATTTATAAAATTGTGGTTTTCAAATTCAAATTTTGGGGAGAAAGCATGAAATAGGGCTTATTATATTCATAAATGTATATATTATGTAATTTTAAATAAACGATACTGTCTCTGTTAATGCTTTTCTGCTGTTATGATTAGGGAGAGGAGTAGTTGTTTTGTCAGCAACACCAAGATCAAGAATCATTAATATTTCCTCATCTTCTGGTAAATTAAAAGCTTTTGCCAGTTCATCAGGATTAAAGAAGTTAATCCAGCAGCTGTCAACACCTTCATTGTATGCAGCCAACATAAGATGGGTTGCAACGATAGTTGCATCTTCTATTCCAGAGTTTCTTTTATCTCCCGGGTAAGTGAACACATTATTTTTATTAAAAGCAACAATTAGGACTGTAGGTGCGTTATATCGGCAAGGCGTTAATTTATCAATAGTCTCTAATCCACTTTCAGATTGTACAACATATATATGCTGTTCCTGAAGATTCTTTGCTGTAGGCGCTACTCTTCCGGCTTCCAAGATAGCATCTAATTTATCTTTTCCTATTTGTTCGCTGCTAAATTTTTTACATGAATATCTGTTTTTAATTACATCTGAAAATTCCATAAATAACCTTCCTTTCAGTTAATTTTATCTACGCTAATTATATCACTTATACAATAAAATCCCAGTACTGTAATTATAATTGCTAAAAGAGTACTTTCAGCTAGTACATTCGCGGTCCCTTTGCTTAGGTATCTTCTGAACTGCATGTCCTGTTTTAGATTTGCTGTGCCTTAAATGTGATACGGTGAGCTTTCTGTTATTCTTACATGTATAAAAATCGGATATTTTATCGTATTCCATGTTTTCTATCTTTCCAATATCATTCTTGTATTTCCTTGTTTTTGATATCTCATAATTAGCCGGCTTTATGAATGCTATCTGATTGTTTGCTTCAAGAAACAGATAGTTTTCCTCGCTTTCATAACCGACATCCGCAGTTATGTTCTTATACTTGAATTTTAAATGCTGCTCAGCATCTTTAAGAAATGGTATTAGCGTCGTGGTATCGGTTGGCTGAGGTCCTATAGTAAGCCAGGTGATATACTCTGAATCAACACCATGCTGAAGATTAAATGCTGGTTTTAATTGACCATTTCCCATGGCATCCTCTTTCATTCTCATAAATAAATCCCAGGGTTTTCGAAGCCTGAGATTTATTTTTTTTTAGATTATATACCACCTTAACATAGAAAAAGGGGCATCGCACTAATTTCTTAGTGCGACAACCCCACTCTTTAATGTTCATCTCTTTACAGATTAACCCCGAAGGTTAATGGAGACCTAGCTATAATTATCTCGTTAATGAATAATTTCAAGTTATCTTATTCATATATATTATATGTAATTACAATTAAAAAATTAATAATATTTTGATTATTTTTCCCTTATTTCCACTCAGCTTCTCCAACACTCAAAGCCTTCTTACTAAGTGTCGCAAGTCTTCTTATAGCCTCCTTAAGCGTATCATCCTTTTTCGCAAAATGAAATCTTATAAGATGATGTACATCCTCCCTGAAAAAGCTTGAGCCCGGAACTGCTGCAACACCTACATACTGCGCCATCCATTCACAGAATTTCACATCATCCTTAACACCGAATTCGCTTACATCAACAAGAACATAGTAAGCACCCTGTGGATCTGCATATGTAAGTCCAAGCTCCTTAAGTCCGCCTACAAACACTTCTTTCATATGTGCATAATGTGCTGCCAGCTTGTCATAATATTCATCATCAAACTTTAAGCCCGTAACAGCCGCCTCCATAAGTGGTGCTGCTGCCCCAACTGTAAGGAAATCGTGGACTTTCTTTACTCTGTCTATAATCTGTGGATTAGCTATAACATAACCCAGTCTCCAGCCTGTTATAGAATATGTTTTCGACAAAGAATTACATACAATAGTTCTTTCTCTCATGCCGTCAAGTGCCTGCATATAAACATGTTTATTAGGTGCATATATTATGTGTTCATACACTTCATCTGTTACAACATAAGCATCATACTTCTTTGCAAGTTCAGCTATTGTCTGCATCTCTTCCATGGTAAATACTTTTCCGCAGGGATTAGACGGATTGCATAATATAAGTGCTTTGGCTCCACTTGCAAATGCTTCCTCAAGCTTTGCAGCATCAAATGTAAATTCAGGTGGAACAAGTGGAACATACACCGGCTCTGCCCCTGAAAGTATAGTATCTGCGCCATAATTTTCATAAAATGGTGAGAATATAACAACCTTATCACCCGGATTAGTAATACTGAGCATAGTTGCCATCATAGCCTCTGTACTTCCACATGTAACGACTATCTCTGATTCAGGATCAACCTTTAATCCCGAAAAATGTTCGTATTTATCAGCTATGGCATCACGGAAATTCTTAGCACCCCAGGTAAGTGCATACTGATGTGGTCCCTCTTTAGCTACTTCTGCCAGCCTGTCTGTTATTTCCTCTGGTGGGTCAAAGTCAGGAAAGCCCTGCGACAGATTAACTGCCCCATATTTATTGGCAACCATTGTCATTCTTCTTATAACTGAATCTGTAAAGTCAGCTGATCTATTACTTAACTCTTTCATCTTAATCTACATTTACTCCATTTCTGACTATCTGTTACTTACTTCAATAAATTTATCAAGTACTTTATCAGCCTTGCCTGAATCAATAAGCTCTGCTGCCAGCTTTATGCCATCCGCAAGACTGTCTGCCTTTCCACCCATATAGAGTGAAGCACCTGCATTCATAAGAACTGCATCTCTCTTAGGTCCTTTTTCACCGTTAAGTATGGCTCTTGTTATTCTTGCATTATCTTCTGGTGTGCCTCCCTTAAGGTCATCCTTTGTACAACGCATAAGTCCAAAATCCTCTGGCTTGATAACATATGACTTCATCCAGCCATCACGGATCTCGCATACCTTAGTTGGTGCACTCATAGATATCTCATCTAACTTATCCATGCCATATACTACCATGCCTCTCTTAACTCCAAGACTTACAAGAACCTGTGCTAAAGGTTCTACAAGATATTCATCATATACACCAAGAAGCTGCATAGATGGTGAACCTGGGTTAGTAAGCGGTCCAAGTATGTTAAATACTGTTCTTACCCCAAGCTCCTTACGGATAGCACCAACATATTTCATTGATGTATGATATTTCTGTGCGAAGAAGAAGCACATTCCAACTTCCTTAAGAAGTTCAACACATTTTTCTGGATCCTGTTGTATATTAACACCAAGTGCCTCAAGACAGTCTGCTGTTCCACACTTAGAAGATGCTGCCCTGTTTCCATGCTTTGCAACCTTCATACCGCCAGCTGCCGCTACAAGTGCAGATGTAGTAGATATATTAAAGCTCTGCGCATTATCACCACCTGTACCAACTATCTCGAATATATCCATACCTGTTTCAACCTTAACTGCATGCTCTCTCATGGCTGCTGCACATCCGGCTATCTCATCAATAGTCTCTGCCTTGGCACTCTTAGTTGAAAGTGCTGCAAGAAATGCTGCATTCTGCGTAGGAGAGGTTTCTCCATTCATAATCTCATTCATTACAGCATAAGCCTCATCATAACTCAAATCACCTTTGTTTACAATCTTTACAATCGCTTCTTTAATCATATAAATCTCCATTCTTGCGCTGTCTTTTGCGCATCTAAAGTTTGTGCGTAAGCACAAATCTTGCGTGTGAAAAATCTTATTTTTCACACTATCCTCCTTGTTTTGTATCTGTCACAGGATAATTATAAATATGTCTTTCTCATCACTTCTCTCTGTTAGTAACGATTGCATTATATGCTCCTCAGCCTTCATCAATGCATAAAAAAAGTCCCTGACAGAATTATACTTTCTGTCAAGGACGAATAATGTGCTTATATTATATTCACTATCCGCGGTGCCACCTTGAATTCATGATATTAATCATGCTCTTAGCAGGATACTAACATACCCTCGGCATATAACGTCTGCCTGCAACGTCACACTATACTATGCATATATGCATTTCCCTTGTGCCCTCAGCGGTCCATTTGACAACTTGTTTCTTATCTGCATCTCAGCCTAGCAGACTCTCTGTACAGGCATCATTGCCGTTATCTCCGCTTCAACGGTTTAGCTTATTAAATTATTTAGAATAATAGCACTCAGCTTTGCATTAGTCAATATATCATTATTATTTTTTATTATCTTTATTATTTTTTCTACTACTGCACTTCTACAAGCTCTATCTTAAAGTTAAGCTCTTTTCCTGCCATCTCATGGTTAGCATCAAATGTTATCTCATCATCTGTAAGTGCTGCTACTCTTGCCACAAAAGGCTGTCCAAGTGCGTTCTGAAGATATACCTTATCGTCTACCTTAAGGTCTTTTACGCCTGAGCCAAGTTCCTTAACAGGTACTGTTATAAATGCTTCTGGCTCAACCTCACCATATGCTTCTGATGGCATAAGATGTACATCTATGACATCTCCAACATTCATAGCTGCTACTGCCCTGTCAAAACCAAGTATCATCATACCAGCACCACATACGAACTCCAATGGTTCTCCCCTGTCATAAGATGAGTCAAACTGTGTTCCATCGTTGAAGGTTCCCTTATAATGCACCCTGCATGTCTTTCCGACATTAGGACCATCAAAAGGTGGTGTATAACTTCCACCACAGCCAGAACATCCGCCACAACCATGTCCATCATCATCACCACAGCTGCCACAGCCACAATCTTCTTCGTCACTTCCACAGTGTCCACAGCTATGTTCCTCTCCATTATTATGATGATCACAGTTAACACCCTGTGATTCAAGTGAGCCATTAAGATATTCTGCTACTGCCTCGTCTGCATCACCAGATACTCCTGAGCACACCTCTATACCCATCTGAACAAGTGCTTCCATAGCTCCGTTTCCTATGCCACCACATATCAGGGCATCCACATTAATATCATCAAGCATTGTTGCAAGCGCACTATGTCCTGAACCTTGTGCTTCTATAATCTTAGTATCAACAATATTCTGACCATCTATCTCATATATTTTAAACATCTTAGAATGCCCAAAATGCTGGAATATATTACCATCCTCGTATGATACTGCTATTTTCATTAATAAAATCCTCCTTGTTTATGAAACAGAAATAACATTACTTATTGTAATCATTTCATTCTTAAAAAATAATATATCTGCTTCTTAATATTTATTAGTGTAACATATGCTATGTTACCATACTTTCACAAAATATTCATCTATTATTTGTTAAGACAGGCTACTACCGTAAGTTATGATACTCTCCGTCTATCGCAAATGCATGATTCATAGGTCCACTTCCCTTACCAAGGTCAAGCATAGCAGCAAGTGCACCTGATATATAATTCTTTGCACACCTGACTGATGTCTCAAGATCTCTTCCCTTTGCAAGGTTAGAGGCTATTGCTGAAGATAGCGTACAGCCTGTTCCATGCGTATTAGGATTATTTATCCGCTTTCCATAAAACCATACTGGTTCTTTTCCTTTCTGGAATAAAAGATCATTAGCATCGTTTAACTGATGTCCACCCTTTAATAAAACAGAACAGCCTAATGTGTCACATATAAGCTCTGCTGCCTTTTCCATATCTTCTGCTGCTTTGATGTCCACTCCTGAAAGCACCTCTGCTTCAGGAATATTAGGTGTAATAACTGTTGCAAGTGGTAATAATCTGCTCTTTAATGTGCTGATAGCATCCTCACTTATAAGTCTTGCCCCACTTGTCGCCACCATAACGGGATCAACAACAATATTCCCTGCTTTATACTCTGTAAGCTTATCTGCTATTACCTCAATCAGTTCACCTGAAGCAACCATTCCTGTCTTGACAGCATCCGGATATATATCTGTAAATATACTATCAAGCTGCTCTGCTAAAAATTCAGGAGATACCTCCATTATATCTGTTACACCAGTAGTGTTCTGTGCAGTCAGAGCTGTGATTGCACTCATCGCATATACACGATTAGCCGTCATTGTCTTTATATCTGCCTGTATTCCGGCACCTCCGCTAGAATCACTTCCAGCAATAGTTAAAGCTGTATACATACCTACCTCCTTGTTTTACAAAAGTAAAAATAAAAGTAAAAATGCAGGAACCCAACTAAAGATTCCTGCACATAAAAACGCACCCGCGACTTCTTTATCTCCCTACGTTGGCATTATCCACATCAGGTTACTGGGTTAAAGCTTCTGCTTACTCTCAGCCTGTCATACACAAGCACCCCATTATATTTTCATAGTATTTTACATTCACTGATATATTATACACAGATACCACAAAAATGCAAGTTTTCATCTGTTCCCCAAACTTCCAAGACACCTTACCTGGCACTTCGTCAGCTGAATTCCATCAAACAAATGAACTTAATAAACAGCTTTTATCACCCCTGCACTATATTATAATATTCTTTAGCAGTCAGCGCATAAACCAATGCATATATGATACAAAATACTATAACCGTGAATAATGTACACCATACAAAAAGCACCATATTGCTTCCAAGTGATAATATTACCATTATCATTTTTATTATTCTGAAAGAAACTATCACATGTATTGCAGCAACTGCGATTGGAACAAAGAACACCATAAGTATCTGGCTCTTAATAGTTCTTTTAACCTCTTCACGGCTCATACCAACCTTCATCATAATCTCAAAGCGTCTGCGGTCTTCATACCCTTCTGATATCTGCTTATAATATATTATAAGAACAGTAGCCATAAGGAACAGTATTCCAATATAACAGCCTAAGAATAAGAGACCACCATACAACTGTGTAAGCTCCTCTGCTATATCATATCTGTTATCGCACATAACATAGGCTTCAGGGCTGGACTCATCTTCTATAGCCTTACTTAACTGTCTGCTGTCCTGTTCAGAAAGATTGGTATTAACATATATATTATAACTAATGCTTGCAGACCTCTTATCAGAGTTACCATATACTAAATTCCGGATATGATTCATTTCATCCATATCCTTAACTATAAGCATATATGCCTTAACTACCGACGTGACAGCACCGGAGAAGTACTTCTCATCATCTGTAAGCACATCTATCAGCTTATACTCTGATACATTATCACTATTATTTATTGTTATGCTGTCTTTGCTATCCAGCTTTTCCTTGGTAACAAGAATAGCACTAGCTTTATCATCTATAACATAGCTATCATCATAAAGCTTATTAAAGTCTTCTAATGTCATAATCTGACAGACTCCCAGCATACTTTCATCATAACGCGACATATTATCCTTATCGGTATAAAATGTATTATCAGTATTAAGCAGACCCTGAACAGATATTGTTTTATAGGAATAATCTTTTTTTATTACAGCATTGTGTGCATCAATACAATCATATATTCTGTCTTTTGCCTCTTCAAGAACATCGGCATCTGTTCCATATATAACTATATTCTGTTCACTAGGGTAAGCCGTATTCAGCGAATCCTGCATTCCAACATAAAGTGATACAGTAGATGCAACCGCAATAAGAACTATTGTTGATAAAACACATATATTTGCAAGGCCTATTGCATTCTGCTTCATCCTGTATAACATTCCTGAAACAGCCGTAAAATGTCCTGTCTTGTAATAAAACCTTTTATTTTTCCTCAGAAGCTTAAGCAGCGCAATGCTCCCAGCCGTAAATAACAGATAGGTTCCTATAACAACAAACAATGCTGCAACAAAGAAATATTGTACAGCTTTAAGGATTGAAGAAACAGTAAGTGCAAAGTAATATCCTCCTCCAAGACATAAAAGTCCAAGAATAGTCATAATAAGCTTTGTCTTTGGCTCCTTCTCACCTATCTCATCGCTATGAAGAAGCTCGATTGGCTTAGACATCTGTACCTTGACAAAATTGTATATGAATATTACTGCAAATATGCTTATAAAATATATAATAGTGACAACCACCGCATTTGTTGATATTACAAATGCTGGAACAGAGTCGGCTTTAATCAGCTTCATAAGCACAAGAAACATAAGCCTGCTGAATATAATACCAAACACTATACCTGCTGTTAATGATATTGTTGTTATTATTACATTTTCAAAAAGCATCATAAGAGATATATGCTTTTTTTCCATTCCAAGAATATTATATAAGCCTATCTCCTTTGTCCTTCGCTTCATAAGAAAGCTGTTTGTATAAAATAAAAATATCGCTGAGAATATAAATGATACTACAAGTGCAACCTGCAGCAGTAGTACTACATTCTGTCCGCCTCTCATAGCTGCAACATTCTTATTCTTAACAATAGAAATATTCATAAAAAACATCATTACTGTAAATATGGCAGTTATTATATATGGCACATAAAGCTTCTTATTTTTTCTTATATTAGATACTGCCATCTTAGGAAATAACATTTTACTCAATATTATCACCTCCTGTAGCAAGTGCTGTAAGCGTATCTGATATCTTTGTATACATACTGTCATCAGTCATTGAGCCCTTATATATCTGATGAAATACAACCCCATCCTTTATAAAAAGCACTCTGTTTGCGCGGCTTGCAGCCTTTGTGCTGTGTGTAACCATAAGAATCGTCTGTCCATCACAGTTGATTTCATTAAAAAGAGTAAGAAGCTGCTCTGAGGACTTTGAATCCAACGCCCCTGTCGGTTCATCAGCAAGTATTATCTGCGGATTAGTTATAAGTGCCCTTGCTACTGCTGCTCTTTGCTTCTGTCCACCAGATACCTCATAGGGATATTTATCCAGAAGTTGTTCTATACCAAGTCTTTTAGAAAGCGGCTTTACCCTTTCTTCCATCTCGTTATATTTTTTCCCTGAAAGAACAAGCGGAAGAAATATATTATCCCTTATAGTAAATGTGTCAAGCAGATTGAAATCCTGAAACACAAAACCAAGATTGTCTCTTCTGAAGGCAGAAAGCTCTTTATCCTTTATCTGTACTGTATTCTTTCCATTAAGAAGTATCTCGCCATTCGTCGGTTTATCGAGTGAAGCAAGAATATTAAGAAGCGTTGTTTTTCCTGAGCCTGATTCACCCATAATCGCTACATACTCACCCTTCTCAACACTGAAATTAACATCTGATAAGGCATTTACCTGATTAGTACCGAATCTTGTTGTATATACCTTTTTTAAATTTTTCACCTCTAATAATGCCATTTTAGCACCAGCCTTTCTTTACATTATATTTTACTCTTTGTTTTTCCTTTACGCTCATTACATTACAGAGTATATAAAAAAATGAAATGCACAGCCATTGATATGGCTTACATTTCATTTTCATTTCTTACAATAATGTAAGGTTTATTCATGCTTTGTATAACGTTGTGTCATATCAATCACAACTCTGGTGCCATTCTTATAACTGGCATCAAAGGTTATAACAAATCCAAGCCTGTCTGCTGCCTTTCTACACAGATACAAACCTATTCCTGACGATTTCTTATCAAGCCTGCCATTATATCCTGTAAAGCCTCTTTCCATTATTCTTGGAATATCCTCTTCACTTATGCCTATTCCTGTATCTTCTATCACAAGCTGCAGGGAATCATCTTTTGAATTCTTTTTTATATCACCATTGCCATGGAGAGTATATATTCTTACACTTCCTCCATCTTTACTATATTTGACTGCATTGGATATAAGCTGCTCTATAATAAAGCCAAGCCATTTGGAATCCGTACATACTGAATCTTCAATCTGCTCAATATGTAGTGAAATATGCCTTCCGATAAACTGTGGTGCAAACTTCTTAACCACCTTTTTCACTGCCACATCCAGTCTGCACAGCTTGAATTCATAATCGGATGAAATATCTTCAAGCCGCAGATAATCCATAACTGCATCCGTATAGAACTCTATCCTGAACATTTCATGGCTAAGCTCATTTAACTTCCTGTTAAGCTTTTCTAAATCATTATCATCATTTTTTTCATTACTCTGATTGTTTTTTAAATCATCATAACGTTTATCATAACACTCATTACAGGAATTGCCCCATGAGGTATTCTCAAGATTCCTTACTACATCATCAAGTGACTGGATTATCAGCTTTGCTGCGGCAATAGGAGTTTTAATCTGATGTGCCCAGCATGCATAGTAATCCTTGAGATTTCTTGATGCTTCTACACCGGCATCATATTGTTTTCTTTTCTGTTCATGTAGTTTTATAATAATATCAGCATATAATGCCTCAACATCATTCTTCTTATCCGGCAATGCTATATTCTGTATATCATCTGTCTTTATATTTCTTTCAAGTGTCCTTATTTTGTCAGCAAACACCGAATAGTCATATATAAGATATACTATGTATAACGCACCATATAATTCTATTCCAAATGAAAACGCCTCATAATACGGAAGATTGTATAACCATATCACAAGCAGAAGCACTACATAAGCAAGTACAACCTGTATTATATTACTCTTTTTATTCTTTAAATATAAAAATAGCAATCTCATCTTACATCTCTTTCTATCAGCCCTGCTGTCTGATATATAAGGATACTACTCTATAATATATCCAGTTCCCTTTTTAGTCTTTATATAATCTATGAGCCCCGCCTGTTCAAGCTTTTTCCTTAATCTTGTAACATTAACAGTCAGCGTGTTATCATCAATAAAGTCATCACTTTCCCAAAGCTTCATCATAATATTATCACGCGAAACCACTTTTCCTATATTCTCAAGAAGACTCTGCAGTATACGGTACTCATTCTTAGTAAGCTCCATCCTTTTCCCATTATACGTAAATGTCTGGTCATTCATGTTAAGTATACAGCCATTATGTTCTATGATATTCGTGCTCTCGGCAAATGAATACGTCCGTCTTAGCATCGCCTGCACCTTAGCTATAAGCACATTGATATCAAATGGTTTTACAATAAAGTCATCTCCACCCATATTAATAGCCATAACTATATTCATATTATCAGACATAGAGGACATAAATATAACCGGCACCTTTGATATATTTCTTATCTGCATACACCAGTGATAACCATTAAAATATGGAAGTCCGATATCCATAAGTACAAGCTGCGGCTCATACTTTGCAAAGATTTTTAAAACATCATTGAAATCATCTGCTATTTTAACATCATATCCCCATTTTAATAACTGTTCGCATACATTATCAGCTATAATCCTGTCATCCTCAACTATTAATATTTTATACATAGACTCACCCTGCTTCAATG
>ERZ791821.61-NODE-61-length-111402-cov-15.591664_pt1 | contig 111402 bp, 101 predicted proteins | sample MGYA00510300_ERZ791821 | MGnify/ENA primary metagenome ERZ791821 (study PRJEB30046, sample SAMN00792034) | human gut metagenome | study: EMG produced TPA metagenomics assembly of the A metagenome-wide association study of gut microbiota in type 2... | reverse complement strand
AGCCGCATAAATAATTTTTCTATTTAAACTGTATACTTGACAGGCAATAGTGCCACGTTAATGCTAAGGGTGTTATCTTAGACGATACGATCACTGAGATTGGCAGCGGGCTTGACTATAACCGTAAAAAGTGGAACGAACTGCTAGAAAAAGTAATGCAGAACGAAATTGATACAATCTACATTACCTATAAAGACAGATTTGTTCGCTTTGGTTATGAATGGTTTGAACGATTATGTAAAATGTACGACACAAAAATCGTGGTGCTGAATAACGTGGAAACTAGCCCCAGCCAAGAAATGATTGATGATATGGTCAGTATCATACATGTTTTTTCTGGTCGTTTATCTGGTCTGCGAAAGTATCAGACTAAAATTCAAAACGACAAATCTTTGAAAGGTGGTGAAAAAGATGATCCGAACGCAAAAGGTCAGGCTGTATCCGAACAAAACGATGCAAAAGGCGATTGATCAGCTTTGCGATTATCGGCGCTACTGCTGGAATCAAGGCTTGGCGCTTTGGAATGATATGTACGATGCTTCGTTGATTTTAGAAGACAAAAAGTTGCGTCCAAATGAGCGCAAGGTTCGTGATGAACTGGTCGCCAATAAAGCTGACTGGCAGTATCAGCTATCCGCTCGGTGCCTACAGCTTGCAATTGCCGATCTTAGCAAGGCTTGGAAGAACTTCTTTAACAAGGCTCAACCAGATTGGGGCAAGCCCAAGTTCAAATCAAAGAAAGCTCCAAGACAAGGATTTAAAACTGACCGGGCTAAGATTGTTGATGGCAGGTTGCGCTTAGATAAGCCGCATGGTGTTGAGAAATGGTACGACATTCGGTTTAATGGTGCCAAATCGTTGAACGGTGAATTAAAAGTCGTTTCAATTTACCGGGAAAACGGTAAATACTGGGCTAGCTTACCCTTTGAAAGAAAGACAGAAGCAAAAGCTGATACCGCTAAAAAGACGGCAGTTGATGTCAATGTAGGGCATTTTAATTATACTAACGGGCGGATTAACACTTTACCGCATAATCTAAATAATTTATACAAGTGCATCAAGCATTACCAACGTCTATTGGCTAGGAAACGAGCAGTAAATGGACAGAAAGCAACGCAGACAAACAATTACGTTAAGACGAGAGCCAAGTTGCAGCGTGATTATCGGCGGGTTGCCAATATCCAGCATGACATTGTCCAAAAATTCACCACTAAGCTGGTTAATGATTATGATCAGATCGTTATTGAAGATTTAGACGTAAAGCAAATGCAGATGAGCCATGTTGCCTCTAAAGGATTACAGCGGTCGTTATTTGGCTATTTCAGACAGGTGCTAACTTATAAATGCGAATGGTATAACAAGCATTTATTATTAGCCGATAAGTTTTATCCAAGCACTCAACGGTGTTCTCAATGTGGGTTTGTTAAGACAGGTAAAGATAAAATCGGTCTTAATGGCAACATCAAACATCACACTAAGCATAACGAATATATTTGTTATGCATGCGGTGCTGTTATGGATAGAGATAGAAATGCAGTGATGAACTTGCTTGCATTATTATAAAGAATTAATGGGTGGGCTACACCCGCAAGCTATAAGAGTTAGTCAATGTCATTACCCTCTAGTTAGGATATGGGAATACTAATGTTGACGATAGTAAATAAAATTAAGAAAGGAAAACTATATTCTTTCTAATAACATAGAAAACTGTATTACGGTTTCTGCGTTATTCTACATTTTATATAGCAGATTTAAATTGAAGTTAAAGAAATTAACCATCAACTGGTTCAGCATGCTTTGGCTAACTGTCCTTTTGATCACGACAGTCGCGGTCAGCACTACCGCTCGCCAAATGCTTTCTCATGCTGCTGGCCAGTCTTTTTTATTTTTGTGGCTGATTAAAAACGCGGCCGCTTTGAGCGTTTTGATTCTGCCAATGATACTGGGAGCTTTTGACACCAAGATTCCGCATCGGCAAACCGCCGTGATTCTATTAGCGGGGACCGGCCTGATCTTGTTTGGCTTGGCCAATCATCTTACGCAGCCGGCTGTTTTGGAAAGCGTCCCTTCTGCTGAGCGCTATGTCGTCCAAAACATCTTTGTGACCTGGCTGGCCTATTTGGTGCTGCTGCTTTTCTCCCCCTGGCTGAAAAAGCGGCTGCATCAATTCACGATTAAACAGCGCCGGCGTACTTTGCTTATCTTGACGCTGGCGATTTGGCTGCTCAATCTCAACCATGCCGTGGGGGTCTTAGGTCTGGCAGGCGGCAGCAGCTTTTTATGGTTTAGCTACCTTTTTGCCATGGGTGATTGGCTGGGCAGCGATCAGGCACTGCTGCAGTCATTAAAGACCAGCTGGCTGATAATTGGCGATCTGCTGGTCTTTTTGGCAATGTGTCTGGCTGCCTGGTTCAATATCAATCAGCTGAGCTATAATCCGCATGATGGTCTGCTTTTGACCACTCACTATCAGGTCGCCATCAACGCCTTTCAAAACACCTACCTGGCAATGGCAATCCTGGTCATCATCACGCTGGTCAAGCTGCTGTCATCACGATCATTAAGCAGCTTTTATGCCATTTTGGGCGGTTTGATGCTTAATTTGCTGGCCATCCCCAAACTATTCGTACCGTTCTTAAAGTATCAGCCACGCTGGCACCTATCGATTGCTATTGCAGCAGGCTGGGCCGTCAGCTGGAGCCTTGCCGTTTTGCTCAGTCAGTGGACGACCCGCTTTGACTGGCAGCTTAAGTTTGATTTAGGTGCTGGCTGGGACGTTTTAAAGAAAACCTTTGCCAAATGCTGGCCGTTTCTATTGACCGCCGCCGTTATCTGGGGAATGACGATCTGGTCGTTTGGCTACCTTTGGAACTGGCAGCTCAACATGCTGCAGTGGATCATCACAGATCATAATGCCATCGTCTGGGCCAATGTAATGATCATGATGGCCCTGGCCGGAATTTTAATGGCCTTGACCAATCGCTGGTGGCTCAGCAGTGCTTTAACGATCATTATCTATGGCGGCTGGCTGACTGCCTCGCTGCTTAAGATTCAAGCACGGGCTGAGCCGATTCTGCCAACTGACCTGGCTACGCTAACCGCACCTAAAGAAATGCTGGGCATGGTCGAGCCAACGATTCTGCTGGCCGCAGGGGGTGTCGTCATCGTTCTGCTTGGCTTTGCCGTAGCAATCGAGATTCGCCATGGTCGAAAATACCGCCTTAAGATTCAGTGGCGCTATCTGATCGGTGCGGCTGCCATCCTTTATCTAAGCGGTTTTGCCTTTATCAATCACACCAACTCACCAACCTATCGCTGGGCTGAGAAAGTCGACGACACGCCTTATTTTTACGCGCAGCTGCGTGGTGCCAAGGTTAACGGTACGCTCCTGCAGTTTGCCAATAACGTTGACGTTCGCGTAATGGACAAACCCAAGGGATATTCAAAAGCTCGCATGGAAAAAATCGGTCAAAAATATCGTCAGCAGGCTAAAATCATCAACCGGCAGCGAACTCACGCCAGCGTTGGCAATCAGCGACTCGTCTTTATCTTAAGCGAGAGTTTTGCTGATCCGCGTCGCGTGCCGGATCTAAAAGTCAGCGGCAACCCACTGCCTTATCTGGACCAGCTCAAGCATCGCACGACCAGCGGCTTGATGATCAGCACTGGTTATGGCGGCGGGACGGCCAATATGGAATATCAAGCCTTGACCGGACTTTCTATCGTCAACTTTTCGCCAACCATGCCAACGCCATATTCCCAGCTGGTTCCCTACCAAAAACGAGCCGTATCCATTAATCAGCTGTTTTCTTACAGTGATGGAATTCATCCGTTTACCGCCAATCTATACAGCCGTGTAAAAGTCTATCGCAAATTTGGTTTCAACCGTTTCTATCATCTTGATGGCGGCAGCCGACTTTCCTATACGCATAAGATCGACAACAGTCCCCGCATTGATGACTGGTCTGCCTATCAGCAGGTATTGTTAAATCTTAGGAATCATCATGGCAACCAGTTCATCCAATTGGCCACCATGCAAAACCATATGCCATACGACAATTTTTATCATCACAACAACTACAAGGTCAGCGGAACGGCCTACCGAACTCCTCAGGCTCAGCAGCAGATCGAGACCTACACACAGGGCATCCACTATACTGACGAGGCACTGAAAAAATTCATCAGCCGGTTAGACCAAAGCAGCCAGCCGACCACCGTTGTCTGGTATGGCGACCATCTGCCCGGTATCTACAATGGCGTTTCGATGGCTGAGCATGGGCTGGTCATGCACGAAACCGACTACTTTATCTATAGCAATCCAGCTGCTCAAAAAATCAATCACAGCCGCGTTGACAAAGCAAAGATCGTCAGTCCAAACGAGTTTATCCCAATGGCAATGGCGCAGATGGATCTCAAGGTTTCACCATACTACGCGCTCTTGACACAGGTTCATGAAAAGCTGCCGGCCATTACGCTGGATCCCAACGTTCACAGTCACAGCAACCGTCCGCACAGCACGGCCGCTGAATACGTCGATCAAGACGGCCTGCAGACGACGCTTTCTCTAAAGCAGATGCGGCTGTTTGACGACTATCGCATGGTTCAGTATGATCTGACGGCCGGGCATCATTATCTGCTGCATGACTGGTTCATGCTTAAGGTGCCGCATTAATCAGACTGCTTAATCATCACCAAATCATATCAAGACAGATCATCGCCTAGAAAACGCGTTTCCGCTCTTGATAAAAAAGACGCTCAACAATTGAGCGTCTTTTTTATTTGATTCGATCAGCCACCTCGTCAACGACATCCTGCAGCGTAATCTGCTTCATCATGGCTTCTGCAGCTGCCTGGATCTGATCATAGGCCTTGCCTAGTACCGGCTGAATGTTTTTACCGACTGGACACTGCTGATTAGTCTGTTCATCGATATGCAGCAGATGGTGATTTTCTTCAACTGCGTAATACACATCCAGCAGCGTGATCTCAGCTGCCGGGCGACTCAGCTGTGGTGCCGGCGCGTCTGACTTTGGCTTGAGAATGCCGGCCTTGACCATTTTGGCAATTAGACTGCGAATCAGGCTGGGATTGGCATCCACGCTGGCGGCCAGATCCTGACTGCTGATTTTTTGCCCGTGATAGATCTCCAGATAGGTCAGAATATGCACGGCATCACTTAAACGATGAGAATATTTCATAATTCAGCGCACCTTTATTTATGATAGGGAAGACCATTGATAATCGTAAAGGCCCGGTAGATCTGTTCAGTCAAAACCAGCCGCATCAATTGGTGAGGCAGCGTAAAGCGTCCAAACGAGATCTGCTCATTGGCCCGTTTTAAGACAGCCGGACTCAGCCCCAAAGATCCGCCAATCACAAACGTAATGTCGCTGTGACCATAAGTTGCCAACTGATTAAGCGTCTGGGCAAATTCTTCCGAGCTGCGTTCCTTGCCATTGATTGCCAGGGCAAAAACGTACTCGCGATCCTTAATCTTGCTTAGGATACGTTCGCCTTCCTTAGCCATAACCTCATCCATCTCGGCTTGGCTTAGTGATTCGGGTGCTTTTTCATCCGGGACCTCCACGATCTCAAACTTGCAGTATCGCCCCAAGCGCTTGGCATATTCAGCAATTCCGGCCTTAAAGTATTTTTCCTTTAATTTGCCAACCCCAATTATCTTAATGTTCATTTAAAACCCCTTCTAATCAATTGTTCGGTAATTATACCAATTCTTCTCCCAACTGACCACGACTAGTTATCCACAGTTCAAAACCAAAACAGCCGTTTGCATTCAACGGTCAAACCCATTGATATAACTGTGTTTATCAATCATCAATAAATATGATAAAGGGTTTTCCACAATTCTGCAATCTTTACTTGTGGATAACTAAAAGTACTGATATTAAGGAATTTGATTCTTATTTTTTAAATCGCAGTCTTTTACACGAAACGTGGCGGCAAAGCCAGCTAATTTAAAGTTATCCACCGTTTTTGGAACATTTATCCACAGAAATTGTGGATAATTCGTCAAATAAAAAACGTGATCTTAACAATCAATTAATCATTAAGAACACGTTTTTAAGCTACTGGTTGTTTGATGAGCTGCTGCTGTCGGCGCTGGCAGACTGAGTCAGCTTAACCGATACCGTCTGCTGTTTGCCTTGCCGATACAGCGTCAGCTTAATCGTGTCGCCAACCTTGTACTTGTAGAGCTGAGTCTTCAGATCACCGCCATCATTAACTTTTTTATTGTTGATCTTGGTAATTACGTCATACTTTTGAATTCCCGCCTGATCAGCTGCCGAGCCGCTCTGAGCCTTCATAACTACGACCCCTTTGGTAATGCTCTTTGGCAGTTTCAGGATGTCTTGCTGGTCTTGACCATCCACATTGCTCAGATCGATCATCTCAATGCCAAGCGATGGCCGCGTAATCTTGCCATTGGCTACCAATTGATTGATGACCCGCACGACCTCATTGCTTGGGATCGAGAAGCCCATCCCTTCAACGCTGGTTCCTTGGCTGTCGCTGGCCAGCTTCATTGAGTTGATCCCGATGACCTGCCCAGCCATGTTGACCAGCGGACCACCTGAGTTACCGGCATTGATCGCCGCGTCGGTTTGGATGACCGTGGTATTGGTGCCTGAGTTGCTTGAGCTGGCACTGATCGTTCGTTTTGGTGCTGAAATGATCCCTTTCGTAACCGTGTTGGCATATTCGCTGCCCATTGGCGAACCAATTGCCAAGACGTCTTGACCAGCCTTGATTGAGTTGGAATTGCCGAACTTGGCAACCGTCGTTACGTTAGCGGCACTGATCTTTAAAACGGCCAGGTCAGTCGTTGAGTCCGTACCAACCAGTTCAGCCTGGACCTTCTTGCCGTTGCTCATGATTACCTGCAGCGCGCTGGCCCCAGAAACCACGTGATTGTTGGTAACGATATAGGCAGCATTGCCTGACTTCTTATAGATTACTCCTGAACCTTCACTGGCCGTCTGCAGCGAACCGGAACTAGAGCTGGATGAATCTGAATCCGCACCAAACATTGACAAAATATCATTGTCGTCAGAAGAGCTGGCCTGCTTGTTGATGACGCTGACCACGGCCCCCTTGACCGCATTATAGGCTTCAGTTGACTGATTGCTCTTGGTATCTTCGTTTTTATTGATCTTGGTGCCACCAGACTTGTTTGATCCAGATGGCACTTTGGTAGCTGCGTTCTGCTGATGAGTGACGATCGCATTGCCCACGCCATACGAAACACCGCCACCAATCAAGCCCGCTAAAAGTCCTACCCCTGCAACTTTGACGATTAACCGCTTGCCTGCCATAATCTAATACTTCCTTTGTTTTTTTTCAGTATAACAAAAAAGTATGAATATTAGTTGAAATATTTACAAAGCCAGCAGCTTGCTTGGCTGATCGGGTTCGGCATCCTTTAAGTCAAAATCCTGATCCACGCCCAGATCATGCTGCTCTAAGATCGTGGCAACCGTTAGATGAGCCAACGAGCGAATATTGTTATGCTGACTGCGATGCCCCAAAAAGACCTTTTTCGTATTGGTGCCGATTACGTCCAAAAGCGCCTGGGCACTCTCCTCATTGGAAAGATGCCCCTCATCGCTTAGGATTCGCTGCTTGAGCGGCCAGGAGTACGGTCCCATTCTAAGCATTTCAGTGTCATGGTTGCACTCCATCAAATAAGCATCCGCATTTTCAATCGTTTTAGCCACGCGCTGCGAAACATAGCCCGTATCCGTCAAAATACAGAAGGTCTGGTTATCATGGTGCATCTGGTAAAACTGAGGACAGGCAGCATCATGTGAAACGGCAAAGCTTTCGACTTCCAGATCACCAAAGTCCTTTACCTTGCCAGGCTCAATTATGTTTTTTTGAGCCAGCGGGATCTGGCCCACTTTTTTAGCCATTGCCTGCCAGGTTTTAGCATTGGCATAAACGTCCATGCCATAGCGCCGGGCCAAAACGCCGACGCCTTGAACGTGATCGCTGTGCTCATGGGTTACGAACAGCGCCTCAACATCATTAAGCGAGCGGCCAATTGCCTGCATGCGCTCTTCCAAACGCTTACCGCTAAGTCCCGCGTCAATCAGAATTCGATGATGCGCGGTTTCTAAATAGGTGGCATTGCCTGAGCTGCCGCTGGCTAAAATACTGTAGTAAAGCTTGTCATCCGAATTTGTCACTGCTGTTTTCCTTCTTTTGGTTATTGATTCAGCTGCGTCGTATCAATTTCTTGTGGCGTGTCGCGCATCAGCGTGCTATTGAATGCATTGACCCTGAGGCGCTGGACGTCATCAGAATTCTTGGTCTTGATCTCAACGTACCAGGTTGGCACATACACTGCTTGATCCTTAGTCAGCAAGGTTTTGGTATAGCCAAGTTTTGCGCAGTGAATCTTTGAGTTGTTGGGAATATAGTTATGCTTATACAGCCAGGTCACGGCTTCCTGCTGACTGATCGTGACTGAGCGTGGCCTTAAGACTTGAATGTTGTTCAGATAAGTCTGCGTATAGGCATAGACTTTATGATTCCTGCCGATCTTAAAGCGCAGCTGGCCTTCACTCCCCAGCACCGACCGGCCTTCCATCATCTGGGTATAGACGATCGTGCTGGAACTGGACAGGGCCTTGTTGTAGACATAGTGCGATCCGTATAAGACGTGACGCGAATTTTTAATGTAGTCGTTCAGCTGCCGTTCTGGATTCAGCACGCTGACTTTAAATGGCACGTCCAATTCACTGATTAAGGTTCCATTGCTCAAGCGCACCGTCTGATCGTCAAGCTTGGCAGCAGCATTGGTCAGCTGACTGTTGGCTCGGTTGGCGGAAATATAATATCCCATTGGCTGCTTGGTGGAAAGTTCAGCAAAACTGATCTCGTCATTATGCATTTCCTTTAAGATCAGCTGCTGTTGACTCTGTTGCTTGACCATCGCCGTAAAGTGAGTGCCGATTAAAAAATAGCTGGCTAAGACGATATCAAAGATCGCAAAGGCAATCACGAAGATCCATTGAATTCGTTTAAAATTCATGCCGCGTCCTCCTATTTATCGTCGATCAGCGTCTGGTAGGCAACCCACTTGCCATGATAGTAGATATAGTAGGTTGGCTCCAGTTTAACGACTTTACTGTCCGCATTCTGATCATCCCAGCGATAGCCGATTCTCAAGCCAGTAATATCCTTATCCTTGCCAGCCTGCCGCAGCTCATTATAGACGACTGAAGAAGGCGGCAGTTTGACTCGCGACTCCTTGATCGGCAACGGTATACCAAGTCCAAACAATGACAACTGACCGCGTTCGACGCCATCCGCATTGGCCTGCAGCTTAACCGCGCCATAGCCATGCTCATTAAAGATCGGGAAGCCTTCAACATAGCTGCGGAAAACGATGGTCTGCTTTTTTTCATTAACCGAGTCAAAACGCATCCAATCAAGATTCGTCCCCGTAGCCGTCAAGCGTTTATACAGATGACGATACAGGCTGGCTCCCTGATAGGTGCTGTCCTTGCCCAGATAATTGTTGAAACTGACCGTATGCGTATCGCGATGATAGTCAAGCCGTTTGCTGGCCCCATCCATATAGGTCGTATCATTGCCCTTTTTCTTGACGGTGAACGCTGAGGAATTGGTCGACCGCAGCAGATTCTGCGTCAGATTGTCAATATCCTGCGTTGACAACTGGTAGGCAAAGACCGGCAGCTTAATGGCATGTGGGTAGGTCACGGTTGGCTGATTATCAACGATTTTATGATCAACGTCGATCCGCTGACCCGAATTTTGGATCAGCTTTTTGAGCTTAGACCGATTGGCGTTTTGAGTAATATTCAATCGATAGACCGTAAAATCATCATCATCAAGCAGATAGACCACATCGCGACCCTTAAGCGGAATCACGATATGGTTGATGTGCGGCATTTTTTGAGTATCGATTGATTTTGAAAACGTCTGATTAAAGATCCCCGTTGCCATGGCATCTGGATAAGACAGCATGATTGAATCATCATTGCGCAGATAGTTCAGATAAGCTGAAGAATCATTGCGAGCAACGCGGCGGAAACCAGCCAGCTGCCATTTTTGCATCTCCTTGCGCAGCGTCAGCACCAGATTCTTTTTTTGTCCATACAAAAGCTTTTGCGACTCATCAGAATTGGTTAGGATCACCTGCGTTGGCAGATAGATATCGCCGACTGACTGCAGGGCCGTCTGCTGTGAGGCGCCTTTTTCCGAGTCATTATTGGCAATCCATTCATAGCCAAGCGAGTTCGTCCACAGCAAAGCCGAAAAGATCATACTGAGAATGACGACCACGGCTAATAAAATGCTCAGCCAGTTTTCTTTGATTTTGGCCATTAATCCCAGTCATCTCCTTCATCATCATAAGGTACGTAAGGCAGTGAGATATAAAACGTTGAGCCCTTGCCTTCCACACTGTCGACCCAGATCTGACCACCCAGCATGTTGACGACTTCCTTTGAGATTGCCAGGCCAAGTCCGCTCCCGCCCTGTTTGCGGCTGCGGGCCTTGTCAACCCGGAAGAAGCGATCGAAAATATGGCTCAGATCCTTTCTTGGAATCCCCAGACCTTGATCACTGATGCTTAAAATCACATGATTATGCGTTTCCAGCAGGCGCGCGGTAATCACGCCACCATCCGGCGAATATTTAACGGCATTGTTCATAATGTTGTCCACGACCTGCGTAAACTTATCCGGATCGATCTCAACCCAAAGATCCTTGTGCGTAAAGTGCCGCTCAATGGTATAACGCTTCTTTTTGGGATCCTCTTCTTTTTTGATGATCATATCAAAGCGATCCAGAATATAGTTGAACAGCTCATTGATGTTTACATATTCCAAATTCAGCTTGGCCGTTCCCGAATCCATGCGCGACAGGCTTAATAGGTCATTGATCATCCGAATCATGCGCTCAGTCTCATCCTGCACGACCTTCAAAAACTGGGGCGCAATCTCGGGATCTTTCCAGGCGCCATCGCTTAACGCCTCAACGTAGCTCTTAACGCTGGTCAGTGGCGTCCGCAGCTCGTGTGAGACGTTGGAAACAAACTCCTTGCGCTCACGTTCTTCTTTTTGCTGGCTGGTAACGTCATGCAAGACGCATACCAAACCAGAGACAAAGCCTGATTCGCGTTGAATTGGCGAAAAATAGGCACTCAAGATCATGTCATTGCCATCAACGTTTAAATCAAACAACGTCTGCTGCTGCGAATTGTCGATCAGCTGACGTACCGTATAGTCGCGCCGCACGTCTAAGACATCCAGAATCGACTTGCCCAAGACATCATCTTCTGAATCAATGTCCAGCATCTGCAGGGCCATGTTGTTGATGATCGTTACGTTGCCGCGCCGATTGGTTGCCAGCACCCCATCACTCATATGCGACAAGACGCTGTCCAAGCGCCGCCGCTCAGAATCGGTTGACTCTTGAGCCTCTTCTACGCGGACGGACAGATTGTTGACCGCTCCCGCCAACTGACCAAGCTCATCGTTTCCCATGACCTTGACCTGACCAGAATAGTCGCCTCGCGCGATTCTTAATGCCTGTTTGCGCATCTCTTCAATTGGCCGCGTAATCTCGCGCGAAATCAAGACCGCCAGCCCAAGCCCAAGCACCACAGTAACCAGAGCGGCAGAAAGATAGATCAATGAAATACCATTGACGCTGTCATAAACGCTCTCCAGATTGGCCCGCAGATAAACGGCGCCCACGACGTTATTGGTCGCTGCGCCAACTAAAGGAATGACGTTGACATAGTAGCGGTTGTGACTGGAGTTGTCGTATATGTTTTCAGTATGGGAACGATTGTTGAGCAGCGTATTCTTGACGGCTTCATCGGTCGTTCGCTGTCCAACAACGTCTTGATTGCTGGCATTGCTGGTACCGCGCACGATTCCCTTAGCATCAACTACGCGAATCTCAGAAATGTTGTTGTTCTTGACTTCAGAGAGAATCTGCTTGATTTGCCGGTTAGCAGCCTTTTCATTGGTGCGGCTCAGCTGTTTGGCCAATGAACTGTCAACATAGGTCGGCAGCTCGATCTGCTGCTTGAAGGTATTGAGGTTTTCCTGCTCTAACTGACGCACAAAAACCGCCCCGACGACTTCCAAGGTCAGCATCAGCATTAAAGCAAACACCAGGGCGATTTTAAAATGAATGGTTTGATAAAATTTGATTTTGCTGTTCAAAACTAACGAACCTTTTTAGTTTTGGCTTGGGTTGGCCAAATAGTAGCCGACCCCACGACGAGTAATCAGCCATTGCGGATGACTTGGATTATCCTCGATTTTTTCGCGTAGCCGCCGAACCGTCACGTCAACCGTCCGTACGTCGCCAAAATAATCATAGCCCCAAACCGTCTGCAACAAATGCTCACGATTGATAACCTGACCGATATGCTGTGCCAAATAATACAGCAGCTCAAACTCACGGTGCGTCAGATTGATATTTTCGCCGCGCTTGGTAACTGTGTAGGCATCAGGATGAATCGTCAAATCGCCAACCTGAATATCGGCATTCTGGGCTTCGGCTGCTGGCGCTGCGGCAGCTTCTTGACGGCGCAGGTTGGCCTTGACTCGTGCTACCAGCTCCCGGTTGGAAAATGGCTTGGTAACATAGTCATCGGCCCCCAGTTCCAATCCTAAGACCTTATCCAGTTCGGAATCCTTAGCCGTTACCATGATAATCGGCGTCGTATGCTTAGCCCGGACCCGCTTGGCAACTTCCAAGCCATCGATCTTAGGCAGCATCAAGTCTAAGACGATCAGATCCGGCTGCTCGCTTTCAACTTTTTCCAGGGCTTCTTCGCCATCATAGGCAACCACGACTTCATAGCCTTCTTTTTCCAAATTAAATTTAATGATATCCGAAATCGGTTTTTCGTCATCAACTACCAATATCTTTTTAGCCATTAATTATTCCCCCATGGAGTTGTTAATAAGATTGAAATTCATTTGAATCGAGTCGCAGAGGTTATTTTTTACCATGAATTGCGGTTCTATTATAGCATAGTCGCATCAGGGCTTTTAAATCTGATTATTTTTTTTGCTAAAACCGTTGACAAATTACCTCAATGCATTTAATATATATAACTGTTGTTGGTGTTCAACAGCAATTAAGAATTTGGGCAGTTAGCTCAGCTGGCAGAGCAACGGACTCTTAATCCGTGGGTCCAGGGTTCGATCCCCTGACTGCCCATCAGAGGTTTACAAAGCGATTGATCATTTGGTCAATCGCTTTTGTTTTACCGTAAAACAGTATTTTAGGCAGTTTGACGATTAATTGCAAATTTTTTCAACTTTTTATTGGGAAAAGGATTGCATTAGCCTAAGATATCTGATAATATAATATCTGTTGTTAAGGACATGGGCAGTTAGCTCAGCTGGCAGAGCAACGGACTCTTAATCCGTGGGTCCAGGGTTCGATCCCCTGACTGCCCATCATGTCGCCATCGGCTGTTAGTCGGTGGCTTTTTTGTTACCTAAATCCACCCATCAAAAAAAGATCGCGTCACCTAAAACGCGATCTTTTTTGTTTAATCTGCTAAATCTGCCGTGATCGGAACAACCTTGGCATGTTTAAGCCGACTGATTTTATTTTCCTGGCCGGCGTTGACCTCAAACTCATCCACAAAGCCGCAGTTGGCGCAGGCCACTATGATCTGATAGCGCTGTGAATGATCCGGATTGGTTGCTTCCCAGTTGCGCTCGGCAATTACCAGCGGCTTTTGATGACACTTGCTGCAGGCAATCTTTAAACTACGATCTTCGCGAAAGGGATCACCAACCTTGCCAACCATTCCCCAGCGATCCTCACCATAAACCTGATCAAAGTTATTGTAAAACATAATCTCACCTTGAATTATCAGAACTGTTCGGTAGCATGCTGGCGAGCCATTACCATTGCAATGACTACGGCTTCAACTACCAAAATCGAAACCGCACAAATAACAAATAATGGCCGATATGAAAATCTTTCAATGATCAAACCGCCAAACAACGGTCCAATTGCCTTGCCAGTCGAAGCAAAGGCGTTCAGCATTCCTTGATACTTTCCCTTATCGTCAACCGGCGACAAAAGATTGATGATTGCGGGAATCGTCGGAAAGGCGGTTGCCTCGCCCAAAGTCAGAACAACCATTGCCAAAACAAACATCCCATAGCTTTTGGCAAACAGGAGCAGAACAAACGACAGACCGCACGTCAGAATGCCAAAATAGACAAAATAATAGTCGTTGGTAATTTTTTTGGTCAGCCAGCTGATCACGGCCTGGAACAAAACGATCAAAATTCCATTGATCGTCCACAGCATACTGTACAGCGTCATTGAAATCCCCATATCCGTCATGTAAACCGACATGTTGCTTGACCATTGTCCATACATGATCCAGATGATGGCAAATGAGATAAAAAGCGTCCAGATGATCTGCGCGTTAGCAGCTGGCAGCTTGCCTTGGTGCGGGCCGAAATCGACATCGACCGTATGATGCTGCCGCGGCTTGATCGGCGTGATCTGGAAAAACATAACTACGACCAGCAGGAAAAAGGCATACATGACCACCGTAATGGCAAATAAAGGCGACACGCTGTTATGTGCCAATTGATAAAGCGGTCCGACAATCGTAGTTCCTAAAACCATGCCCAAGTTGTTGGCAAAATACAGCATGTTAAAGACGAAGCGGCCATCATGACTGCGGACACGGGTACCAAATGAGTTGACCATCGTAATGATCCAGCCATTAAAAAAGCCGATAATCGTCAGCATTACCGGATAGATCGGCCAGCCATTGCTAAAGATCAAGACCGCCATCGAAATCATCGCCAAAATCAGGCCGCCAATCATTAAATGACGCGGATTCTTTTGGTCAAACAGCAATCCTGCGATATAGCTGCCCACAACATTGGCGCCAGAATAAAAAAGCAATACGACCCCTGAAACGGTCAGCGATTGATGCAGCTGATCGTGAATATAGATCGTTGTCAACGGCCAGACAAAACTGTTGCCGATACTCCCCAAAAAAGATCCCAAAAGCAGCCACTGCAGTTTAAAGCCGGTTTTTTTCATTTATCTGCTCCTTTCCTTCTCAATAATCCTCTCTTAATTTTAGTGCGAATTTGCTGCAAGACAACAAACAAGCAGCTGCTGATCACTCAACTGCTGCTTGTCATTTAAGCCGGTTCGGTGTGTTGATAGTCAACCGCCGCGAACTTGTTATAGGCTTTGTTAAAGAGCAGCTTGACGGTTCCCCGCGGGCCGCTCCGGTTTTTTTCAATAATGATCTCGACTTCGCTAAGGCTTTGATCGGGATCATTAAAGGTTTTCTCTTCTTTTTCGTCATCATCATCGGCGCCTTCTCGTTCATAGTAGTCGGCTCGATACAAAAAGCTGACGATATCGGCATCCTGTTCGATCGATCCTGACTCACGAATATCAGAAAGCACCGGCCGCTTGTCCTGACGCTGCTCAACGCCACGCGAGAGCTGCGAAAGAGCAATTACCGGCACGCTGAGCTCCTTGGCAAGCTTCTTTAGCTGCCGCGAGATCTCAGAGACTTCCTGCTGCCGATTTTCCGGGTTGCTTCCTTCAATCAGCTGCAGATAGTCGATCACAATCAGACCCAGATTGCCGTTTTCCTTAGCCAGCCGCCGACACTTGGCGCGAATTTCCGGAACCTTGATGCCCGGCGTATCGTCAATGTAGATGTTGGCCTGCGCCAAGACACTTGAGGCAACCATAAAGTTGTTCCATTCATCCTGATTCAGCTGACCGGTTCTTAAATGATTGGCATTGATGTTTCCCTGTGCACAAAGCATCCGGTTGACCAGCGATTCAGCACCCATTTCCAGACTGAAGATCGCTACCGTTGCATCGGAGCTGGTTGCTACGTTTTGTGCGATGTTAAGCGCAAAAGCAGTCTTACCCATGGCTGGACGAGCAGCAATAATTACCAGCTCATCATCATGCAGCCCCGTTGTCATTTCATCCAATTGCGGATAACCAGTCGGCAAGCCCGTCACATCGCTTTCGTTTTTGGAAAGCTCATAGACATGATTGATCGAAGCGTTTAAAACAGTATCAATGCGCTGAAAGCCGGCCCGATTGCTTGATTCAGAAACGCGCAGAATCGAGGTCTCGGCTTCATCCAACAGTTCATTGACGTTTTCTTGACCGTCATAGCTTTTTTGAACGATTTCCGTTGCCACATCAATCAGACGTCTGGCCGTTGCCTTATCGTGAACGATTTTGGCATAGTAGCCGACATTAGCCGCGGTTGGCACCGAGCCAGCCAGCTCCGCCAAATACTCAGTGCCGCCAATGTTATCCAATTGATGCTCGCTTTGCAGCTCAGACTGCATCGTCAAGACATCGATCGGCTTTTCCTGATCGTTAAGCTTAACCATCGCCGCAAAAACGATCTGATGCGCGCGCTGATAAAAGTCATTGGAGGAAACAAACTCCATTGCCTCTTCAATCGCGCCCTTTGACAAAAAGGCCGCACCCAAAACGGCTTTTTCCGCGGCCAGATCGCGCGGTGCGGTACGCGTTGAACTTAAACTGGCATTGTCCATTTATTGACGGCCTTTCATTTATTTAGCAGCCACATGCACGTCAATGGTTGCTTCAACGTCATGATGCAGTTTGATCGGCACGTGGACAAAGCCAGTTGCCTTGATTGGTGCCGGCAATTCGATCTTGCGCTTGTCGATCTTTAGGTTGAATTGATCCTCTAAAGCCTTGGCAATCTGCTTAGAAGAAACGGAGCCAAAGATGCGGCCATCAGTACCGGCTTTGGCACTCAGCTCAACTACCGTGTCTTCGCTTTCCAGTACTTCCTTTAACCGCTTGGCTTCAGCGAGTTCTTCAGCCTCATGCTTTTGAGCGGCCCGCTGCTGCCCCTTTAATTCGCTCATGGCAGCTTTGGTAGCTTCCTTGGCCAGGCCGCGCTTGATCAGGTAGTTTTGAGCGTAGCCATCTGGGACTTCTTTTAACTCACCGCGCTTGCCACGGCCACGTACGTCTTTAATAAAGATAACCTTCATAGTTTAGTACTCCTTTTCTGTTTCATCTTCTGACTGATCACCAGTCGTCAGCAGCCTGATCAGCTCAGCTTTTACCTCACTGACGGTTTTACCGGCAATCTGAGTTGCAGCATTAGCCAGATGACCGCCGCCACCCATCTTCTCCATAATGATCTGAACGTTGATGTTGCCCATCGATCGAGCCGAGATCCCGACCTTATCGTTAGCACGCTTGGCAACAACGAATGAGGCATCGACCCCATCCATCTGCAATAAGGTGTCGGCTGCCTGCGCAACAATGACTGGATCATAGGTACGATCATCCTCACCGGCACATAACGCCATTTTATCATTATTCAAAAACTCAACGGTAGCAATCAGGTGATTTCTTTCCATAAAGCTATGGACGTTTTCTTTCATGAAATATTGAATCATCAGCCCATCTGCCCCCGCTGAGCGCAGATAGCTGGCAGCCTCGAACGTCCTGGTCCCAGCCTGCTGCGTAAACGATTTGGTATCAATTTGAATCCCCGTCAGCATGGCAGTGGCTTCCAGCTTATTTAGCGACTCGCTTTCCCGCGGCTGATACTCAAACATTTCCGTAATCAGTTCACAAGTCGAGCTGGCATAAGGTTCAATGTAGACTAAAAGCGGATTTTCAGGGAATTCCTCGCCGCGGCGGTGGTGATCGATAATGATCGTGCGGTCCGCCAAGCGCTCATAAAGCTGTGGCGAAATCGACATGCTTGGCTTGGAATGATCGACCATTACCAAAAGACTGCTGTCGGTTGCCTTATTGATTGCTTCATCTGGAGTAATGATCCGATCGCGAATGCTTTGATAGTCATTGATCTCCATCATCAAACGAGCAATATCGCTATGAACCTTCTCTTTGTCCAAAACGATCCAGCACTCGTGACCATTCATTTCAGCAATTCTTCTGATCCCCAGACAGGCCCCCAAAGAATCCATATCTGGGTTGGAATGCCCCATTACAAAGACTTGATCGGCCTGGGTCATCAATTCCTGCAGTGCCTGACTGATCATCCGAGCTCTGACGCGAGTACGCTTTTCCATTGGATTGGTACGGCCACCATAGAAACGGGCCCGGTGATCTTCTTCTCTGACCACGACCTGATCGCCACCACGACCCAGTGCCAGGTCAAGGTTGCGCTGCGCCATGTCGGCCAGTTTGATCAAATCGCTTTGACCATACGCGATCCCTACACTAAGCGTTACTGGCGAATTCTGCTTGGAGGTATTTTCACGAATAACGTCTAAAATCTTAAACTTCTGCTTTTCCAGTTCAACCAGCGATTGATAATGACCGATTACAAAATAGTTGTCTTCATTGATCACGCGCAGCAGCAGATGATTATCCTTTGCCCAGTGACTCAATTCCGAAGTAACGTAATTATGCAGGTTGGAGACGGCCGAATCGTTCATTCCCTGAGTCAGTTCAATGTAGTTGTCCAAATAGATATTTCCCAGGAAAATCTGCTCATGCTGATAACGCTCGCTGATCTGCTCATATTTGGTAACATCCAGCAGGTAACAGACATGATAACGGTCCTGCACTAAAAACTCAAATCGATGATCGCGCCACGAAACGACTGCTGGTCCTTTATCATGACGATGCTCATCAATCAATTTAGCCAATTCATCATCAGCCTGCGTCAATGGCTTGCCGACAACGTGCTCAAACTGAAAATAGCGCGCCATATATGGATTGATCCAACTGACGATGCCACGATGGTTCAGCATCACCATTCCAATTGGCATCTCTAAAAGCGCCTCTTGCTGGCCTCGTTGAACCTGATATGTCAGATTATTGATATATTCTTCAGTATCAACTACCAGACGACGCAGCTGATGAGCACTGATCCAGATCCCCACAAAGGCAATTGCCAATAATACCGTTCCTAGAATCCAGCTGGTTTTAAAAGCCAACATCAGACAGATGATCGTCATCAAAGCCAGATAGCAGAAATTCCAGCGAACTGCGTGATTCTTAATTAAAAAATTCCAATTGTTATGTCGAAAGAAATTACCCATATTTTTCTCCTATAACGACAATCTAGATATTCCTATCTTATCACAATCGGTTCGGCAACTCACCGTTCACGTTTTTCATCATTGTTTGAATAAAGGCAAAAAAAAACATGATGACACTGGCCATCATGTTTTAAATTATCAGCTGAATTAGTCTTCAGCAACGAATGGCAGCAGACCCATGATCCGTGCACGCTTGATAGCGACCGTCAGACGACGTTGGTTCTTGGCGCTGGTACCCGTTACTCGACGTGGCAAAATCTTGCCCCGTTCAGAGATGAAACGCTTCAGCAAATCAGTGTCTTTATAGTCAATGTATTCAATGTGGTTAGCGGCGATAAAGTCGACCTTGCGACGACGACGACCGCCACGACGTTGTTGAGCCATGAAATTACCCTCCTTAAATCATGTATTTGGTTTTAAATTAAAATGGCAAATCATCTTCAGCCGTGCTGTCAGCAGACTTAGTGTCATTTGACTTTGGTGCTGCACTGGCATTGGTTGAATCAGCGGCAGGCTGGCCATTGGTTGGCAGAACGCTGTCGTTTAGATCAAACGTAGCGGCATCATTGTTTGATGGTGCAGCTGGCTGAGAATCTTCATTGCCGAATGGAAAATCATTGTGGACTGGTGTTTCTTGACCAGGCATTGGTGCATTTTCAAAGGGATTGTTGAATCCGCCTTGATTGCCAAATGATGAATTTCCCATTGGTTGAGAAGCACGACCGTTGTCAAAGCCTTGCTGATAGCCACCGCCATTATACTGTGACTGATTGTTGTTCCAGTTGCCTTGACCATTGCCAAAGTTTGACTGAGAACGACCGCCACTGTAGGGCTGACCGCCATTGCGACGCGGTTCCAGCAATGCAAAGTTATCAACCTGTACTTCCGTTACGTAGACGCGCTGGCCTTGATTGTTTTCGTAGCTGCGTGTCCGTAAAGAACCGTCAATTCCTACCAAGGCACCTTTGTGGGTGAAGTTGGCAAAATTTTCGGCTGGCTTTCGCCAGATAACACAGTTGATAAAGTCGGCATCACGCTCACCTTGAGCATTCCGAAACTGACGATCAACGGCCAGCGTGAAGGAGGCCACTGATGTGCCGCCTTGAGTGTAGCGCAATTCAGCATCTCTTGTCAGACGACCGGTTAATACGACGCGATTAAGCATGGACCTCGTACTCCTCTCTAAAACTTATTCAATTTGGATTGCAACGCGACTTAGGCTTCGCGCTTAACAATCATGTGACGCAGAATGTCGTCGCTGAACTTAGCCAGACGGTCAAATTCGTTCAGAGATTCGTCACTGTCAGCAGTCAGGTTGACTACATGGTAAGTACCTTCAGTGTACTTAGCGATTGGGTAGGCAAACCGACGCGTTGACCAATCCTTTGAATCGATGATGTTGGCACCATTGTCCGCCAGAATCTTGTCGAAGCGAGCTACCAGTTCGCTCTTAGCAGATTCTTCGATGTCTGGACGAATGATGTAAGTAATTTCATATTTGCGTGTTTCCATGAATGTTACACCTCCTTATGGACTCTGGCTCTTATTTTCAAGATTAATAAGAGCAAGGAGAGCAGACGTCTTTACGTATACTCACAGACAAAGATATTAGCATAAATAAAAATCAATTACAAGTGATTCAATCATCTAATCAAAAAAGCTGAATTGCGGCCCTCTGATTAAACTATATGCCGTAATTCAGCTTTTGCATTTTATTTAGTTGTTTTCTGTTTCAGATGCTGCGGAATCTTCTTCAGCAGGTAAAGCATCATCATCTTGATCCGTCTGATCTTCCTTGGCCACTTTAGCCATCGTAGCTACCTTGGAATCATCATCCATTCGAATCAGGTGCACTCCCACGGCGGCACGACCAGTCTGTGAAACGGTCTCGATGCCAAAACGAATGATCACGCCTTTATCGGTTACCAGCATGATGTCCTCATCGCCCTTGACCGTCGTCAAACCAGCCAATGGACCATTCTTTGCCGTTACGTTGACGGTCTTGATTCCTTTACCGCCACGACCCTTAATTGGGTATTCAGCAGCTGGTGTCTGCTTACCAAAGCCATTCTCGCTGATTACGAAAACATTGCAGTCCGAATCAAGCGGTGCGGCGCCGATAACACAGTCGCCTTCCCGCAGCTTGGCTCCCCGTACACCGGCAGCCGAGCGACCCATCGAACGAACGTCTTCAGCATTGAAACTGACTGCATAGCCAAGTCGCGTCCCTAAGATCATGTTCTGCTGACCATCAATAATGTTGACGTGAATCAGCTCATCGCCATCATGCAGCTGGATCGCCTTCAGACCATTGCTGCGAATATTACGAAAGTCATCAACTGGCGTCTTCTTGACCGTCCCCTGCTTAGTAACAAAGAACAGGAACTTGTCGGTATCATCGGCAGCGTTCGAAACGTTGATCACCGCGGTAATCTTTTCGTGATTGTCGATGCCTAGCAGGTTGATGATTGGAATTCCCTGAGCTGAACGGCCATACTCTGGAACCTCGTAGCCCTTCATAGAGAAGACCTTGCCTGAATTGGTAAAGAACAGCAGAATATCATGCGTGGAACTGGAGATCAGATGCTCGATAAAGTCATCTTTGTGTACGCCCATTCCTTTAACGCCGCGACCACCACGATTTTGCGACTTGAATTCGTCAACCGGCAGCCGCTTGATGTAGCCATTATGAGTCAGCGTGACGACGATATCTTCTTCTTCGATCAGATCCTCGTCTTCAATATCGGTAATATCGCCGACCTGCAGCTCAGTCCGACGTGGATCGCCAAACTTGCGCTGAATCTCTAACAGTTCATCGTAAATGATCTGATTGATGCGTTCTTCATGCGCCAAGATGTCTTGGTAGTCGGCAATTGCCTCGGTAAGCTTTTGATGCTCGTTTTCGATCTTTTCGCGTTCAAGTCCGGTCAGCCGCACCAGCCGCATGTCCAAAATCGCCTGAGCCTGACGATCATCCAGCGTATAGCGGTCAATCAGCTGCTCCTTGGCAATCTCGCTGGTCTGTGCCTCGCGAATGATTTTAATGATCTCGTCAATATGATCAAGGGCAATCAAAAGTCCCTGCACGATATGATCGCGACTCTGCGCTTTTTTCAGGTCAAATTCCGTCCGCCGCCGAACCACGTTGATCTGATGTTCAAGGTAGTGCTGCAGAATCTGCTTGAGGCTTAAGACTTTCGGCGCTCCGTTGACGATGGCCAGCATATTGAAATTGAAAGTCGTCTGCATCAGCGTCATCTTGTACAGATTGTTTAAGATGACCTCAGCACTGGCATCACGCCGAACGTCAATCACGATCCGCATCCCTTCACGGTCGGTTTCGTCATTGATATCGGTAATCCCCTCGATTTCTTTTTCACGAGCCAATTCGGCAATTCGCTCAATCAAGCGTGCCTTGTTGACCATGTAAGGAATCTCATGAACGACGATACGCTGACGACCATTCTTGGCCTCTTCAATGTCAACCTTGGCGCGGACAATAATCGTTCCACGTCCCGTTTCATAGGCCTTACGGATTCCAGACTTGCCCATGACTACGCCGCCTGTTGGAAAATCAGGTCCCGGCAGCACCTTCATCAACTCTTCAGTCGTAGCATCCGGATTCTGCATCAGCAGATGAATGGCGTCAATTACCTCGCCTAAGTTATGCGTGGGAATATTGGTTGCCATCCCGACAGCAATCCCAGAGGCACCATTGACCAAAAGATTAGGGAACCGAGCCGGCAAAACGGTTGGCTCCTTTTCGCTGCCATCATAGTTGTCTTGAAAGTCAACCGTATTCTTATTGATGTCACGCAGCATCTCAACGGCAATCTTGCTCATTCTGGCCTCGGTATAACGCATGGCGGCTGCCCCGTCGCCATCAACCGAGCCAAAGTTACCATGGCCGTCAACCAGCATGTAGCGATAGCTGAAGTCCTGCGCCATCCGCACTAAGCCTTCATAGATCGAGGAATCGCCATGGGGGTGAAACTTACCCATAACGTCACCAACGATACGTGCGGATTTTTTATATGGCTTGTCTGGCGTCACGCCCAGTTCATTCATCCCATAAAGGATTCGCCGCTGAACTGGTTTCAGCCCATCTCTAACGTCTGGAAGGGCCCGGGCAACGATGACGCTCATTGCATAATCCAAAAATGAATTTTTCATCAATCCAGTCAGATTGACATCGGTAATGCGCCCTGGCATATCTTGATCTGCCACGTTTTTTCCTCCTTAGCTGATTTTACAGGTCCAAGTTCTCGACAAACTTGGCATTTTCTTCAATAAACTCGCGCCGCGGACCGACTTTAGTTCCCATCAGCATTGGGAAGATCTTTTCCGCTTCAGCAGCGTCATCCAGGTCAACTCGCAGCAGATGGCGTTTTTCTGGATCCATCGTCGTTTCCCAGAGCTGTTCAGCATCCATTTCACCCAGCCCTTTGTAGCGTTGAATTACTGGCTTAGGGCTTGGCTGCAGCGTGTTCAAGACGTTTTGCAGCTCTTCGTCTGATTCGACGTACTTGACGAATTTGCCCTGCCGAACTTGATACAGTGGCGGCTGTGCAATATAGACATAGCCATTGGTGATCATTGGCTTCATATAGCGATAGAAAAGCGTCAGCAGCAGCGTCCGAATGTGCGCACCGTCCACATCGGCATCGGTCATGATGATCAGCTTGTGGTAGTTAGCCTTGGTAATGTCAAAATCACCGCCAAAACCAGTCCCTAGAGCAGTAAACAGCGAACGAATCTCATCATTGGCCAGAATGCGGTCCATCCCAGCTTTTTCAACGTTGAGGATCTTACCACGAATTGGCAGAATCGCCTGCGTCAAGCGGGAACGGCCCTGCTTGGCACTACCACCGGCCGAGTCACCCTCGACGATGAACAATTCTGAAATTTCTGGATCCTTGCTGGTGTTGTCGGCTAATTTCCCGGGTAATCTTGAAATTTCCAAGCCGCTCTTCTTACGCGTAACTTCACGAGCCCGTTTGGCGGCTACCCGCGCTTTGGAAGCCAGCATTCCCTTTTCAACGATCTTGTGCGCTGTGTCCGGATTTTCCATCAAAAAGCGCGCAAACATCTCGCTGAAGATGTGGTCGGTTGCCGTCCGTGCATCCGAGTTGCCCAACTTGGTCTTGGTCTGTCCTTCAAACTGTGGATCAGGGTGCTTGATTGAAACGACTGCCGTCAATCCTTCACGCACATCATCACCGGAAAGCGTCGTATTCCCCTTCAGCTGACCGCTCTTTCGGCCATAGTCATTGATAACGCGCGTCAAAGCGGTTTTAAAGCCGGTTTCGTGCGTTCCGCCTTCATAAGTGTGAATGTTGTTGGTAAAAGTCATCAGCGTGCTGCGGTATCCCGTCGTATACTGCAGGGAAACCTCAACCGTGATGCCCTTATCCTCGCCTTCCACATAGATTGGCGGATCAAACAGGACTTCTTGGCCTTCATTTAAGAATTCAACGTAGTGCCGAATCCCGCCTTCATAATGGAACTCTTGCCGGGTTGGCTTTTCTTCTCGCTTGTCCTCAATCGTGATCTTTAGGCCCTTGTTCAAAAAAGATAATTCACGAATTCGATCCGTCAGCGTCTTGATGTTGTAGACCGTCGTTTCACGGAAGATTTCTGGATCTGGCTTAAAGTGAACCCGGGTGCCGTGCTTTAATTCCGAGACGCCTTCTTTAACGACTTTCATCGGCGTCTTAACGTGGCCATGGTCAAAGTCCATATAGTATTCCTTGCCTTGCCGCGTTACGTAGACATCCAGCTCGGTTGACAGCGCGTTGACGACTGAGGCCCCAACCCCGTGCAGACCACCAGAAACCTTGTAGCCGCCGCTGCCAAACTTACCACCGGCATGCAGAACGGTAAAGACCGTTTCCAGTGCCGGTTTGCCGGTTTCTTTTTGAATATCGATCGGGATCCCCCGTCCGTTGTCGGTTACCGTAATGCTGTTGTCTGGTTCAACAACGACATTGATCTCATCACAAAAACCGGCCAAGGCTTCGTCAATACCATTGTCGACGATTTCCCAGACCAGGTGATGCAGCCCTTGAGCACTGGTGGAGCCAATGTACATCCCAGGGCGCTTCCGGACTGCTTCCAGCCCTTTTAAGACTTGAATCTGGCTGGCATCGTACTCACTGGCCAGTTCCGCTTTCTTTTCTGCTTCAAGTTCTTTATCGCTCACTTTTTATCCTCCTTGTCAATCGTTCCATGGGCAATCTGAAAAATCGTTGGGCGATTGATCAATTGTCGTGCTACGCCGCTTAAGCTGGTCGTTGTCAAAAACGTCTGAACCTTATCCTGAATGGCAGTCAGCAGATGGGTCTGGCGATCATCATCAAGTTCGGACAAGACGTCATCCAGCAGCAGCAATGGGTACTCGCCGGTCTGTTCATTCATCAGATCGATTTCTGCCAGCTTGACCGCTAATGCCGTTGTCCGCTGCTGTCCTTGGGAGCCAAAGCGATGAACGTCCTGCTCGTTGACCAAAAAACGAATATCGTCGCGCTGTGGTCCATAAAGCGTCGTCCCCAGCTTGATCTCTTGCGACTGATGCTCGTGATACAGCTTCTGCAGCTGCTCGGCAATTTCATTTTCAGCCGTTTCTTCATCAATCATAACCTGGGAAATATATTTCAGCTTTAAGACTTCCTTTTGTTGGGAAATATGCTCATGCAGCTGAGCCGACCATGTCTCTAACCGCTTGAGCAGCTTAAAGCGCATTGCCGTTACTGCCGCGCCGCTTTCTGCCAGCTGATCGGACAAGACCTCCAACAATACCTGATCGACCTGGCTGCCATACTTCAACTGTTTCAAATATTCATTGCGCTGCTTTAAAAGACCTCTAAACTGACTGATAGCATACAGATAGCGGCTGCTCATCTGACTGAACTCCGTATCCATAAACTGACGCCGTTCCTGAGGGGCTCCTTTAACCAGTGCCAGGTCTTCTGGAGCAAATAAGACTACGTTTAGATTGCCGATATAAGTCGACAGCCGCGATTGGAAAAGATGATTAACCTTGACTCGTTTGCCACGCGTACCCAACAGCACTTCCAACGGTACCCGTCCCGTCTGCTTGATAACCGTGCCCTTAACCATGGCTTCTTTAGCCTGCCAGTTGATCAGCTCACGATCGTTAGCGGTTCGGTGGCTGCGCGTCATTGCCAAGACATAGATGGCCTCCAGCAGATTGGTCTTGCCTTGGGCGTTTTCCCCAATAAAGACATTGATGCCTGGGGAAAACTCAACTTGACGGTCCTCATAATTTCTAAAATTCCGCAGCTCGATTTCCGAAAGATACATTGATTATTCAGCTACGATCTCAACGTTTTCAATACCGCTGATCTCGATTTGATCGCCAACCCGCAGCTTGCGACCCCGACGAGCCTCTGATTCGCCGTTGACTTTGACTTCATGTTCACGCAAAAACCACTTGGCAGCTCCTCCAGTGGGAATAATGCCTTCTTCTTTCAGCAGCTGGCCAAGCGTAATGAATTCACTGCTGATTGCGACTTTTTTTGAATTTTGCATACTTTTCACCTACTTTATGCTTGCTGTTCTATTATAGCTTTTATAAGACGCAAAAACAAATTAAAGGGCATTTTTAGGCCGTATCAGCAAATCTTATCCCAATTAATCATTTTTATCTAAAACAGGTTATCTTTGCTCAGAAGGCAAATTTCAGTGATTTAAGCGCTATCTTAAACTAGCGAATGATTTATCCACCAAATTCCGCTAATTTAATCACTTTTCCACAATAAAAAAGCATCCACTGTGGATAAGTGGATGCTTTTTCAACAGTTTTATTTGAATCAGTAAGTCCGAACCGGTGTAATCAGCTGAACAAAATTGGCTTTTTCTTCAGTTGGTACCAGGGTAAATGGCCGCAGCGCCGTCGTAAATGAAATCAGAATCTTGGTTTGACCAAATGACTTTAAGGCATCACGCATATAGTCAGGGTTGAACGAGATTTCCAAGGGGTTGCCTACGATCTGGTCAGCATTGATTTCTTCTTCAACGTTACCAACATCAGCTGACGTGCCTGAAACCGTCGCAATCTTGTTTTCTGGGTTGACGCTCAGCTTAACGACATTATTGCGACTTTCGTGAGACAGCAGCGATGCCCGTTCGATCGAAGCCAACAGATCGCTGGCCGTGATCTCCAAACGTGTATCGGATGATTCTGGAATCAAGCGGCTGGTTTCTGGATAGTTGCCTTCCAGCAAGCGCGAGTAAAAATGCGTATTGCCAAAAATAAACAGGGCTTGATTTTCGGTAATCTGCATCTTAACGCCATCTTTTTCATCGGCAATCATTTTAGCCAGTTCCGTCATTGAGGCCCCTGGCAAAACGATGTCAAAATCACGATCAGCCGTTTCTGGCAACTCAACCTTGCGTTGTGCCAAACGGTGACTGTCGGTAGCCACTGCCGTTAAGATCCCATTATTTAAAGTTACGTGAATCCCAGTCAAAATTGGCCGACTTTCTTGTTTAGAAACGGCAATCCGTGTCTGGTCAATAACTTCACGCAGCATGTCAGAAGCCAGTTCAACCGTATTTTCACTTTCGACTTCTGGCAGGTGTGGATAATTGTTGGCATCCTGACCGTTGATCGTAAATTCAGCCGTCCCTGAGGTAATCCGCACCTGCAGACCATTAAAGACCTCAATCGTTGCCTGCTTGTCTGGCAGCTTTTTGATCACTTCATTAAAGAAACGAGCCGGCAAAACGATTGCCCCCGGTTCTTCAATTGACAGGCCATAGCTGCTGTCACTGGCATCCAGAGTTGATTCGATCGTAATGTCAGCATCACTGCCAGTCAAAATGACGCTATGATCAGTTACAACCATTTTCAGACCAGTCAGAATTGGAATCGTGGTTTTAGATGAGATTGCTCTTAAGACGTTGTTAAGCTGATTAATGAATGCTGGGCGATTAATGGTGAATTTCATAAATGAATCTCTCCTTGTTGCTTTATATATATTATATAAGTTTAGTAGTAGTAATAGGACCTGTGGATAATGTGGAAAAATGGCCTGGACCCAATAGCTATAAGTTTTCATAACTGTGGAAAAGCTGTGGATATCTTGGGGATAACTTTTTAGTTTTCCACAATCAAGGCTGCAGCTCCATTCTAAGGTTGCGGATGTCGTCTTGTAAATTATCATCCTCGGCCAGCTGTTTTTCAATCTTATCGATGGCATGGAGAACCGTGGTATGATCCTTGCCGCCAAATTCCTTGCCAATCTTAGGCAGTGAGCTTTCGGTCAGCTCTCGGGCAAGATACATGGCAATCTGGCGCGGAAAGACGATTTGCTTGACGCGTTTTTTTCCCACGATATCAGACTGGCGGATATTATAATAAGCCGCAACCTTTTTTTGAATCAAGTCAATCGAGATTACCGCCTCATCGGCAGCTTCCATTCCCTTGAGCGTTTCATTGGCCAGTTCAATCGTGATGGGCGCGTGATGAAGCTGGGCGGCTACGCGAACTCTCAGCAGCGCGCTTTCCAACTCGCGGACGTTGGTGTCAACCTTGCTGGCAATAAAGCTTAAAACGTCATTGGGAACGTTGATCTGCTCTTCTTCGGCCTTGCTGCGCAAAATGGCGGTCCGTGTTTCTAGATCTGGCGAGGTAATCTCGACTGGAACTCCCCAGACAAAGCGTGAGACCAGCCGATCAGTCAAATCGGGGATCTGCTTGGGATTTCGGTCAGCGGTCAAAACGATCTGCTTGTTGTTGTCATGCAGTGAATTGAAAGTATTGAAAAATTCCAGCTGGGTGCCTTCCTTATTGGAAAAGAACTGGACATCATCGACCAACAAAGCGTCCAGGTCACGATACTCGCGCCGGAACTGTTCTTGGTTGTTGTTTTTGATCGAATTGATGTAGTCATTGGTGAAGGTTTCGCTGGTAACGTATTTGATCTTGGCGTTGGGATTATGCCGCAGCATGTTGTTTGCAATGGCCTGCATCAAATGCGTCTTGCCAAGGCCAACGCCGCCATAGATCAAGAGTGGATTATAAAGTCCGCCAGGCTGTTCAGAGGCAGCATAGGCAGAAGCATAGGCCATCTGATTGCTGCGGCCTTCAACGAAAGCTTCAAATGTATATTCTGGATTTAAGGGTGTCTGTTTGGTCATGATTCCACCGGCTGGCGAAGATGGAGTCATGAGCTCTCTCTCAAGCGTATAGCGTGGCTCAATATGAACCAGGGTTTCGTTGAACAGCAGGTCCTTGAGCTTAGCGGTCATCTCATTTTGCCAAAAGTCCCGGTGAGATTTGGTTGGCAGCTCAATGGTCAGCTGATTGTTTTCGAGAGAAATTGCTTTGGCTGGTGCAATCAGGTTGTTATAGGTTACGCTGCCAGTGGTCTTGCGAAACTCTTTTTGAACCGATTCCCAGAGTGAGTTTAGCTCAATCAAGTAAATTCCTCCTCATGCTAATTAAAAATCCAAAGAATATTTTAGCATTGTCTGGTAGTTTTCCACAAGGCTGTGTAAAAACTATTAACAAAATCCACAGACATGTTGATAAGTTTTCCACAAGACTGTGGATTTGTGGAAAAAGAAAAGACAAAATCAAGTTAATCACTGGTGACCTGTGGATAACTTTAGTGAATTAAAAGCGAATTAATCATATTTTCATAATTATCCACAGATATGTTGATAACTTTTTCCACAACCTGTGGGGAACTATTTTTGCTTTGGATAACTCTGTGGATAAATATAAAAGTCCCCAGTTTTGTTTTGGTACTTGTGGAAAAAACTGGGGATAACTGGCTGCTTCTGTGCAGTAAAAAACGCTAAAATAACGCAAGATAATCATTTATTCTTGGCGTAGGATGTGTTATACTTCAAAAGTATGTTTGAAGAGATTGTCTTTTTGGACTGTAAATAAAATAATAAATACAAGCGAGGAGGTGCACTCAATGAAGCGCACATTTCAACCAAAGAAGCGTCACCGCGCACGCGTTCACGGCTTCCGCAAGCGTATGAGCACGAGCAACGGCCGTAAGGTATTGGCTCGTCGTCGTCAAAAGGGCCGCAAAGTATTATCTGCATAAAATCGGCCACTATTTAATTAGTGGCTTTTTTTCTAAAAGGGGCCGGGGCATTCATCCACTGCATTATGTGCGGTTGTGCCTCAGTCCTTTTTGTATTTTTAAAGGTTGGAGCGAACATGCGAAAGTCATACCGAGTAAAAAAGGAAAGTGAATTTCAGCGGGTCTTTGAAACTCATGATTCCGTAGCCAATCGAAAATTTATCATCTATCAAATGCAAAAACCAGGTCAGAAGCATTTTCGGGTCGGCATCTCAGTCGGCAAGAAAATCGGTAATGCCGTACACCGCAATTGGCTGAAGCGGCGGATCCGCCAAACGCTGCTGGAGGTTAAGCCGGCAATCAAGCCTGACGTTGACTTCTTGATTATTGCGCGGCCAGCTGCTGATGGCTTGGAAATGGCAGAAGTTAAAAAGAATCTGGTTCATGCACTGAAATTGGCCCATCTGTTAAAAGAAGATTAAGAGAGGATCGCACTTTGAGAAAAGGACACAAGAAAATCCTAAGCCTGGCGGGGATTATGAGTCTGGCAGTCTTTTTGGCTGCTTGTTCCAATTCACCAATTACCAGCCACAGTACCGGCTTTTGGGATCATTACATCATCTATAACTGCTCACGATTCATAATCTGGCTGTCCAACAATTTTGGCGGCTATGGAATGGGGATCATCATCTTTACGATTATCGTGCGGATTATCATTCTGCCATTGATGGTGTACCAGACCAAGATGTCGGTCAAGATGCAGGAATTAACGCCGCAGCTTAAGGAGATTCAAAAGAAGTATCCTGGACGCGATCGTGAATCACTGGAAAAGATGCAGGCAGCGCAACAAAAGCTTTATAAGGATGCTGGCGTGCACCCGTTTGCTTCGATGCTGCCTCTGCTGGTTCAGCTGCCAGTTATGTGGGCATTGTATCAAGCCATCTGGCGGACGCACGTTTTGCGCAGTGGGAGCTTCTTATGGCTGCAGCTGGGCCACAATGACCCATACTACGTGCTGCCGATTTTGGCGGCCCTGTTTACGTTTATCAGTTCCTGGCTGTCAATGGCTTCAATGCCGGAACAAAATGCCATGACCAAATCAATGACCTGGTTTATGCCGATCATGGTCTTTTTCATGGCACTGGGCTTTAGTTCGGCAATTACGCTTTACTGGGTAGTATCCAACGCTTTCCAGGTTCTGCAGGTACTGATCTTCCAAAATCCGTTCAAGATTCGTCGCGAACGTGAAGAAAAACAGGCTGCTGAACGTCGCCACCGCAACAAGATTGCCAAGGCTAAGCGCAAGGCCTACCGCAGCAAGCGGAAATAATTGAGCAACGAGGGCGGCTTGACCGCTCTTTTTTGATAATGATTGAGGGGGAGCTTTATGGAAACTTTTGAGGCGCAGACAATTGATGAAGCAATCGCAGCCGCATCAGCTGCCTTTAAAGCCGATCGTGATCAATTAGATATTCAGGTTCTAGAGCAGCCGCGGCATGGCTTTCTTGGATTTGGCCGTCGGAACGCCAAAATTCAGGCTGAATTAAAACGGCCGGTGCAGCCGCAAAAGCCAATCGTAAAAAATTCGGCCGTTAAGTCCCAGCCAGCTAAAAAAACGGTCGTGGTCAAAACCGCCAAGCCGACAGACAAAAAACAAAACGTCAAACCGGCAGCAAATGATTCAAATGAGCCAGATGCCTTGGAAATGGAGCGTCGTCATCAAGCCAACGTGCAGAAGATGAATCAAGCGGCCCAGGCACTTTGCGGCTATCTGAAAGACGTGCTGGCAGCGCTTGGGGTAACGGCTAAGCCTAAAATCGTCAAGCTGCGGACTCATGAATTGATCGTTGATCTGCAGGCCGATAATTCAGGACGAGTCATCGGCTTTCATGGGCGACGGATCAATGCCTTGGAACAGTTGGGAACGGCCTTTTTAAGCTATCATGGCGTCGATGATCCGGGGCTGATCCTGGATACGTCGAATTACCGTCAGAAACGGCAGCAGTCATTGGAAAAACTGGCTGCTCGCTGCGTCACCGAGGTAATTGCTACCGGTCAGGCCGTCTTTTTGGACCCAATGCCGGCTCGCGAACGCAAATATCTGCACCATGTCTTGGAAGACAATCCGCGGGTCAAGACCTATTCACATAGTCGTGATCCGTATCGCAGCGTCGTGGTAGCACCAAAGAATTAATTGATTGACAACCAAACGCTGAAAAACTAAAATAGCGATGTTAATTGAATTTACCGTTAGTTAGAGTAGTGAAAGTGCTTTGACCATGTTGATCCCAAAGTGGGGAGAGCGTGGACTCGGCACTTTTTTTATTGCGGCGGAAAGGAGCAGAAAATGGCAAATTCAGAATTTGATACAATTGCAGCCATCTCGACCCCAGTTGGCGAAGGGGGCATCTCGATTATTCGGATCAGCGGCGAGGAGGCCGTTGCCGTTGCCAAAAAGCTGTACCATGGCAGCAAGGATCTGGCAAAGGTGGCAACCAATACCATTAACTATGGGCATATCGTTGATCCCGACAGTGGTGCGGAAGTTGATGAGGTCATGGTTTCAATCATGCGGGCACCTCATACCTACACTAGAGAAGACGTTGTCGAAATCAACTGTCATGGCGGACTGCTGGCTACCAATCGGATTCTGCAGCTAACGCTTAGTCATGGCGCCCGACTGGCAGAACCGGGTGAGTTTACCAAACGAGCCTTTTTAAACGGTCGGCTGGATCTTTCACAGTCGGAAGCCGTGATGGATCTGATCCGCGCCAAAACCGACAAATCAATGAAGGTGGCGCTAAACCAGCTGGATGGCGATCTGTCTCGCTTGATCAAGGCTTTGCGCAAGGATATTCTGGACGTCTTGGCGCAGGTTGAGGTCAACATTGACTACCCAGAATATGACGCGGTTGAAGAAATGACGACCAAGATGCTGAAAGAAAAGGCCCAAGAGGTTCAGCAGCGCATTCAGGCACTTTTAAAAACCGCCAAGCAGGGCAAGGTGTTAAGAGATGGTCTGGCAACGGCAATCATTGGGCGGCCAAACGTCGGCAAGTCCAGCCTGCTCAACACGCTTTTGCATGAGGACAAGGCAATCGTAACCAACGTGGCCGGAACCACGCGTGACGTGATTGAGGAATACGTCAACGTAGAAGGCGTGCCTTTAAAACTGATCGACACGGCTGGGATTCGCCATACTGAGGATACGGTCGAAAAAATCGGCGTTGAGCGCAGTCGTCAGGCGATCGATACGGCTGACTTGGTGCTGCTCTTGATTGACAGTTCCAATGCATTGACCGATGAGGACCGAGAACTGATCAAGCTGACGGCTGGCAAGCCACGCATCGTCATCTTAAACAAAACCGACCTGCCGAACCGAATCGATCTAAATGAGCTGCGTCAGCTGACGGCTGGCGATCGCGTCATCAAGACCTCGATCGTTGAGCATGAGGGAATGGAAGAATTGGGCCGGACGATCAGCCATATGTTCTTTGATGAAGGAATCGAAAGCTCGCAAAGTACCGTTATGGTTACCAACGCCCGGCATATTGGACTGCTTCATCAAGCCAATGACGCCTTGAATGACGTTTTGAGCGGGATTGCAGCTGGAATGCCAGTCGACTTGGTCCAGATCGACATGACGCGGTGCTGGGAACTGTTGGGTGAGATTACCGGCGACAGCTATCAAGATGAGCTGTTGGATCAATTGTTCAGCCAGTTCTGTCTAGGAAAGTAAAGGAGATAAAAATGCAGATTTCACAAGGTAAGCCGTTTGATGCCGGCAGCTTTGACGTAATCATCGTTGGAGCTGGTCATGCGGGATCAGAAGCGGCATTGGCGGCAGCACGCATGGGCAACAAGACGCTGCTTTTGACGATCAGTCTGGAAATGGTTGCTTTTATGCCATGCAATCCATCAGTGGGGGGACCAGCTAAGGGAATCGTAGTTCGTGAGATTGATGCCTTAGGCGGTGAAATGGGCCGTACTATCGACAAGACCTATGTTCAGATGCGGATGCTCAACACGGGGAAAGGTCCAGCCGTCCGTGCGTTGCGGGCTCAGGCTGACAAGCACGCCTATCACCGAGCCATGAAGCAGACGATGGAAGAAACGCCTAATCTGACACTGCGGCAGGCCACCGTTGATCAGCTGGTGGTTGAAGATGGCGTCTGCAAAGGAGTCATTACCAATACCGGGGCCCGCTATTTTGCCAAGGCCGTGGTATTGGCAACGGGAACGGCAGCCCGCGGCAAGATCATTATTGGCGAATTGATGTATGAATCTGGTCCAAACAATACGCAGTCAGCCACTAAGCTGTCTGAGAATCTAAAAGAGCTGGGCTTTGATCTGCAGCGATTCAAGACCGGGACGCCGCCACGCATCAACGGCAATACGATTGATTATTCAGTTACCGAAGAACAGCCTGGTGACGAAAAACCGCATCATTTCAGTTTTGATACGCCAGACAGTCAATATATCGCAGTCTCTGATCAGATTTCCTGCTGGCTGACCTACACCAACCCAACCACGCATCAGATCATTCGCGACAACCTTGACCGGGCGCCAATGTTTACCGGGGTGATTGAAGGGGTTGGTCCGCGCTACTGTCCTTCAATTGAAGACAAGATCGTGCGGTTTGCCAATAAGGATCGCCACCAGGTCTTCTTGGAACCAGAAGGCCGCGATACTGACGAATGGTACGTGGACGGTATGTCGACCTCGATGCCTGAAGAAATTCAAGAAAAGATGCTGCATTCCGTAAAAGGACTGGAAAATGCCAAGCTGATGCGGCCAGGCTATGCAATCGAGTATGACGTGGTTGCGCCATATCAGCTGCATCCAACTCTGGAAACCAAGCTGATCAAGAATCTGTTTACGGCTGGCCAGACCAATGGCACCTCGGGTTATGAAGAGGCAGCTGGTCAAGGGCTGATCGCGGGCATCAATGCCGGGCTGCGTGCTCAAGGCAAGGGGCCGTTCGTTTTGAAACGCTCTGATGCTTACATCGGCGTCATGATCGATGACTTGGTAACCAAGGGAACCAAAGAACCATATCGGCTGTTGACCAGTCGTGCCGAATACCGGCTGATCCTGCGTCATGACAATGCCGACCTGCGCTTGATGGAAAAAGGCCACGCGATTGGATTGGTTTCTGATGAGCGCCTGGCAAGAATGGAGCATAAAAAAGCTTTAGTTGAAGCAGAAATCGCTCGTTTGAAAAAGATTCGCATCAAGCCAACCAATGAGGCAGCCAACAACCTGATTGAGGCTCACGGCGACAATCCTTTGAAAGATGCCATCGCGGCCGCCGATTTCTTAAAACGGCCATATGTTGACTACCAGACGCTGATGAACCTGATTCCTGATCCAGATGAACCGCTCAGTCGAGAAGTAATCGAACAGGTTGAGATTCAATTGAAGTACGAGGGCTACATTAAAAAAGAAGAGGTCAAGGTTGAACGGCTGAAGCGCATGGAAGCCAAGAAGATCCCGGCTGACCTGGACTACTCGGCAATTGATGGCCTGGCTACGGAAGGCCGTCAGAAGCTGGAGAAGATTCGGCCTGAAACTTTGGCGCAGGCATCGCGGATCAGTGGGGTCAATCCAGCTGACCTGGCGATTTTGAGCGTTTATCTGCGTCAAGGACGTTTAGCTAAGCTTAAGGATTAGAGAATATCTTGAAGGTGCCTTGGGTTTGGATTATCATTAAAGTTTCAGAGGGCGTTTTTTATAATCGCCGTTGACAGTATCACTAGGAAAATATGAGGATGATTTTAAAGTGAATGATCAAATTGATTTCCAGCCAATTCTGCTGGGAACGGACTTTAACTGCTATGGCATGGCACGTTCTTTTTATGAAGCCTATGGAATCAAAAGCATTGCCTATGGAGTTACGCACATGGCGCCAACTCGCTACACCAAGCTGGCTGATGTGCATGTAATTGAAGGCTTTAACGAAGATCCAGGCTTTATCAAATCAATGCGTGAGATTGCCAAGAACTTAAAGCCGGATAAAAAATACCTGCTGCTGTCCTGTGGGGATGGCTACACGGAACTGATCGCCAAGCACTTAGACGAGCTGAAGCAATGGTTTGTCTGCCCATATGTTGACTATGACATGTTCCAAAAACTGGGGACCAAAGAAACTTTTTACGCTGCTGCGGAAAAGTATGGCCTGCCTTATCCAAAGACCAAGCTGATTGAAGCGGCTGAATTTACGAAGCCAAAAGAAATTGAGCTGCCATTTGATTTTCCGATTGCCTTGAAGCCTTCCGACAGTATCGCCTGGCTGGACATTCATTTTGCTGATCGTAAAAAGGCCTATGTCTTGGACACGCGGGCTCAGTTTGATAAGCTGCTGCCTGAAATTGCTCAAGCCGGCTATACCGGAAAGCTGATCGCCCAGGACTTCATTCCCGGCGATGATTCCAACATGCGCGTGGTAAATGCCTATGTTGGTCAAGATCACAAGGTACGCATGATCTGCCTTGGTCATCCCCTACTGGAAGATCCATCGCCAGTGGCAGTCGGCAACTATATGGTGATCATTCCAGAAAAGAACATGGAAATCTACCAAACGATTCAAAAGTTCTTGGAAGAAATCAATTACGTCGGGTTTGCGGATTTTGACATGAAGTACGACCGGCGCGATGGCAAATTCAAGATTTTTGAGATCAATCTGCGTCAGGGCCGCAGCAGCTACTACTGCACTTTAAACGGCTACAATCTGGCTAAGTATGTGGTTGATGATGCCATCTACCATCGTCCATATGACCATACCGATTATGCAGACGGCAACAAGCTGTGGCTGAGCGTTCCTAAGAAAGTCTTCTACAAGTACGCTAAGGAAGGCCCAGATAAGGAGCGTGCCAAGCAGATGCTTGAATCAGGCAACTGGGGTACGACGGCCTTTGACAAGCATGATACGCTCAAGCAGCGGCTGCTGATGCACTACGCCTTTTCGTTAATGCCTAAGAAGTACAAGGAATACTTCGTGCAGCGCTAATTTAGTCAAGAACATAGGAGAGTCATTATGTGTGGAATTGTTGCATTTGTGGATAATGAAAAGCCACAAGTCAAAGAAAGCCTGATTCAAAAAATGATGGACCGGATCATCCACCGTGGTCCCGATGATGCCGGCCAATTCGTCGATGAACACGCGGCTTTGGGACATCGGCGTCTAAGTTTCGTTGACGTTAAGAGCGGTAAGCAGCCAATCTTTAATGAAAACGAAAACCTGGCCATTTTATTTAATGGTGAAATCTACAACTTCCAGCCGCTGCGCGAGGAATTGATTGCTGCTGGGCACCATTTCTCAACCAAGACGGACACGGAAGTCATTCTGCATGGCTATGAGCAATGGGGCGATGACGTCTGCAAGAAGCTGCGGGGGATGTTTGCCTTTGTCATCTGGAACCGGCAAACCCAAGAAATGTTTGGGGCCCGCGATCACTTCGGCATCAAGCCGCTGTATTACGCCAAGATGAATGGGACGTTCTTTGTCGGTTCAGAAATCAAGGCCTTCTTGGAACACCCTAATTTCGACAAGCAGCTGAACAAAGAGGCCCTCAAGCCATATCTGACGTTCCAGTATCCAATTACCCGGGAAACGTTCTTTAAGGGCGTCTACAAACTGCCAGAAGGTCATTCGTTCCACTACACCAAGGATGGTCAGTTCTCAATGACCGAATACTGGGATGAAGACTTTGAACCAGCCGATGAAACCTTTGATCAAGCCGTTGATCGGATCGAGGCTGCCGTTACCGAATCAGTCAAGGCCCACTCTTTTGCTGACCAAGGCATTAAAGTTGGTTCATTTCTTTCGGCTGGGGTCGACTCTAGCTATGTTACGGCGATGATGCGGCCTGACAACACGTTCTCAATCGGCTTTGACAGTACCTATGATGAAACCAAGGAAGCACGGGAACTAGCGGCTAAGCTGAATCTTAAGAATACGGATGCCAAGCTGACTAACGAGGAAGCCTTCCATACATTCCCATTGATTCAATACTATCTGGACGAGCCCGACTCCAACCCATCAGTCGTGCCATTGTACTTCTTGACCAAGCTGGCTAAGGACAATGGCTACAAGGCAATGCTTTCTGGTGAAGGTGCCGATGAGCTGTTTGCCGGCTACATTGATTATGGCTTCTATACCAAGTCCAAGCTGATTCGCTGGATTACCGATCAGCTGAAGAAAAAGCCGCGGCAAAAGCGCTATGAGATTGCCGAAAAGATCAAGAACAAGCATTTCCATGGTCAGGCGCACATGTATGCCAACCTGGCGCCAGCTCGCGATACCTTTATCGGTGAGGCCTACATCTTCAGTCCAGAACAGGCTCAAAGCATTCTGCAGCCTGAATTTGACTGTGGTCCAACGGTCAAGCAGATCGTTGACCCATACTATGACAAGGTTGAAGACAAAGATATTGATGAGGTTGCCAAAAAGCAGTACCTGGATCTGCACTGCTTTATGCCAGGTGATATTCTGCTGAAGGCCGATAAGATGAGTATGGCCAACTCGCTGGAACTGCGGGTGCCTTTGCTGGACCGGGAAATGATGAAGGTTGCTCAGACCACGCCAACCAAGTACCTGTTCAACGCTAAGGGTACCAAGTGGGCTTTCCGGATGGCGGCCAACCGTCACCTGCCAGAAGAATGGGCAACGCGGCCTAAGATGGGCTTCCCAACGCCAATTCGGGCCTGGCTGCGTGAAGACAAGTACTACCAAGAAGTTCGCGAATTGTTCAGCCAGGATTTTGTCAAAGAGTTCTTTGATCAAGACAAGATCTTGAAGATGGCCGAAGACAACTTCCAAGGCAAGACGGACGACCGGCGCAAGATCTGGACCGTCTACACGTTCTTGGTCTGGTACAAGCTGTACTTTATCGACAACTTCAAACCGGATGAATCGGCAATTGATCAAACCAAGCAAAAGGCGGCGAACTAAATGCTGACGGTTAAACAGACGGTAGCTGCTCTCAAGGAACGGGGCCTGTTTAAGGAAATCATCGTTGACGGTCAGTGGCTGTATGACGTACCGGAAAAAATTGCCGATCTGGAGTTCAAGCAGCTTTCGTATGACTCGCGTGCAATTGAGCCGCAGACGCTTTTTATCTGCAAGGGTCAGCGCTTTAATCCGCAATATCTGGTGGATGCAGTCAAAAAAGGCGCCACGGCTTGCCTGACTCAGCAGGTGTATGATGAGGAGCTGGCTGGTCAGACTGTCTGGCAGCTTGTCGTTACTGATGTCCAAAAAGCCATGGCAACAGTCGCGCGGTCGTTTTATGGCGATCCGGAAAAAGAACTGACGTTGGTCGGCTTTACCGGTACCAAGGGCAAGACGACCTCAGTCTACTTTACGCGGCATATTTTGGCGCATGTCTTTGACAATCAGGTGGCGCAGCTGTCATCGATTGCCGAGTGTCTGGATGGTAAAAACTTTATCGAATCGCATTTGACTACCCCTGAATCATTAGATTTGTACCGGATGATGCGCCAGGCGGTCAACAACGGGATGAAGTATCTGGTAATGGAGGTTTCTAGTCAAGCCTACAAGAAGTCGCGCGTTGATGGACTGCATTTTGACATCGGTGTCTTCTTGAATATTTCGCGTGATCATATCAGTCCTGTTGAGCATCCAAGCTTTGATGACTATCTTTGGTGCAAGAGCCAGCTGGTAAAAAATGCCGATAAAGTAATCATCAACCGCGAGATTCCTTACTTTGAGCTGCTGGCCCAAAAAACGCACGCCTTTGGCAACCAATTGATCACCTATGGCAGCGATGAGTCTGATGCCGACTATCGTTTTACCTTAGGCGAGCATGGTAACTTCAAGGTTGCTTCGTTTAATGATCAGCTGCCGGCCGTAAATGGCGATTTTCGGGTCATGCTGCCTGGATCGTTTAACTGCAGCAATGCCACGGCCGCTTTGGCAGTCGCCGCGCAGCTAAGCAATAAAACCAGTGAGTTTGCGACGGGGCTTTTAGAAACCAGGGTACCGGGCCGCATGGAGATCTTAAAGAACGAAAAAGGCTATGTAGCTTGTGTTGACTACGCTCATAACTACCTGAGCATGAGTGAGAGCTTTAAGTTCTTAAAGCATGAGTATCCAGACGGCCGCTTGATCGTGGTTACCGGTTCAGTGGGCAGCAAGGCTGAGTCACGGCGCCAGGATATCGGTCGTGCACTGTCAGAGTATGCCGACGTGGCAATTCTGACTGAAGATGACAACTACTTTGAGGATCCCAAAAAGATTATTCAGGCAATTCGCGATCATATCGTGGATCCCCACGTTGAGGTTCATGAGATTCTTAACCGTGAAGAGGCCATTAAAACTGCCTTTCAGATGGCGCGGCCTGGCGATGTCATGTTTATGGCTGCCAAGGGGCGGGAGCAGTTCCTGCGCGAAAATGGCCATGACAAGCCTTATGTCGGCGATTACCAGCTGACAGAGCAGTTGATGAAAGCGTATAATTAAATATGACTGTTAGGGAAGTCGATACTTTGACAGTTAATTAAAGATAAGGTCCAGTCTGTGGTGCGTTTGCAGACTGGACCTTATTGTCGTTTTTTTAAGACGTCTTAAAAGCAAGTTCTTGATGCTTTCGTTGGGAGTTCGCATTTTTTTCATAATCTTGTGTCAGAATACGAAACATGATCGAAAGACAATGAACGTTTAAATGAAAGGTGGGGGAGAAATGCTGACGCTTAATCAAGCTGCCAACATTTTAAAACAGGATGAATTGCTGCGTGAAATCGTAATCGGTGATGATTGGCGCTTCGAGGTTCCAGCTAATCTCAAAGATCGCAGGCTTCAATTCTTATCTTATGATTCGCGCCGCATTGCGCCTGATACGCTGTTTATGTGTAAAGGACTGCATTTTAACGAAAAATATCTGGAGGACGCAATTGATAAGGGAGCCGTTGCCTGTGTGACTGAAAACGTCTATGCGGGTAAAGACCAGAATCGAGTCGTGCAGCTGATGGTCAATGACGTTCAAAAGGCAATGGCTCTGTTGGCGCGCGAGTTTTACAACAACCCGCAGCAGGAACTGAAAGTGATTGGGTTTACTGGGACCAAGGGAAAAACGACTTCGGTATACTTTGCTCGCCATTTGCTGAATGAGGTTTTTGATCATAAAGTGGCCCAATTATCCTCAATTGCAGAATGTCTTGATGGCGAGCATTTTGAAGAAGCTCATTTAACGACGCCAGAATCGCTGGACCTGTTCCGGATGATGCGTCAGGCTGCCGATAATGGCATGAAGTATCTGATTATGGAAGTTTCCAGTCAGGCCTATAAGAAGTCAAGAGTCTATGGTCTGCATTTTGACATTGGCATCTTTTTAAATATTGCTGCTGACCACATCAGTCCAGTAGAACACCCAAGCTTTGAAGACTATCTGTACTGTAAGAGTCAGCTGATACTCAACTCATCCAAGGTGATCATCAACCGTGAGTGTCCTTATTATGATCTGCTGGCTCAAAAAGCGCTGGCTGCTGGCAATCAGGTAATCTCATTTGGCAGCAGTCAGTCCAATGCCGACTATCGCTATGTAGTTGATTCGCCGCATGAGTTTCACGTGGCTACGTTCAGCAGTCAGCAGCTGCAGTTGACTGGCCGCTTTAAGATCAATATTCCAGGTACGTTCAATGACAGCAATGCCTTGGCCGCGCTGATCGTAGGGCGGCAGTTCAGTGATGATACGGTGGCTTTTGCCAAGGGACTGGAAAAAACCACCGTTCCTGGCCGCATGGAAATGCTGAGCAATCAGCGGGGACTATTGGCCTGCGTTGACTATGCTCATAACTATCTGAGCCTGAATGAAAGCTTCAAATACATGAAAAACACCTATCCCAATGGCCGCTTGATCGTAGTGATCGGCGCGGCTGGCGGCAAGGCCGAGTCGCGCCGTAAGGATATTGGCGAGGCGCTGGCTAAATATGCTGACGTGGCCATTCTAACCAGTGAAGACAATTTCTTTGAGGATCCGCATAAGATCGATGAAGAAATCAAAGCGCACATTGACAATCCTGATGTTGAGGTACATATCAACGTTGACCGTGCCAAAGCCATTCAAGACGCGTTTAACATGGCATGTCCTGGCGACGTCATGTTTATGGCTGCCAAGGGACGCGAGCAGTTTATGCATGAAAAAGGCCGCGATATTCCATATGTTGGTGACTATCAGCTGACCCAAAAATTGATGCGTGAATATGATGAATAAGTTGTTAGTTGCTGGTAAAGTGTATTAAAATTGCCGTTAGAAAACTAATCTGGGAGCAATTTTGATGAAAGCTTTTAAAGAATTAATGAGTTGGATCGTGCCGATTGCGATTGGTCTGCTGCTGGCATTGCTGATCAAGCAGTTTGCTTTTCAGTTTGTCCGGGTTGATGGTCCATCCATGCAGCCTAATCTGCAAAACAACGAGCGTGTGGTCTGCTTAAAGCAAGCCAAGATCCATCGCGGCAGCGTAGTGGTTTTTGATGCCAATGGCGTTGATCCGCAAGTTTCAGTAAAGACTGAGTACGTAAAGCGGGTTATTGGCCTGCCAGGCGATACGGTTGAGGCCAAAAACGGCAATCTTTACGTTAACGGCAAAAAGGTTGATCAAAGCTACATCAGCAAGAGCGAGCGTTCCAGCGGTACCGGAACCTGGACTTTGCACAGTATTTCCCAGGAAAACAGCTGGGTGCTGCATAATGGGGCCTATAAGGTGCCAAAAGGCGAGTACTTTGTCTTGGGTGATCACCGCAGCGTCTCTAACGACAGTCGCTACTGGGGATTCGTACCTAAGAGCAAGATCGTCGGCGTCGTCAAGGTAGGTTTCTGGAATCGTACGCAGCCGGCTAAAAACAATATCAATCAGCAATGGAAGCATTTCTTTGCCGATAACTAACCATGAGCAGCGTTCTTTAGCGAGGGCGCTGCTTTTGAGTTGCCGATGATTTTGCTTTAGAATAATTGACAAAAGACTGTAAGTGAGGAAGGTTCAACATGTCAGAGTTTGAAAAGTTAACGTTGCAGCAGCTGCAGGGCTACGAAGCCGATTTTAAAAAGCGACCAGATGCTGCTGTAATTACGCGGGCCGTGATGAAAAACGGCATCAAGGCAACCAGCGAGGACCAAAACGTCAGTCAGCGCAGCCACCGCGTTTTTTCGTATGAAGTCAAGACGGGCAAGGTATCCAATCAGCGGCATAGCGGTCGCTGCTGGTCGTTTGCCACGCTGAACACGCTGCGGCATCTTTTTGCCAGCCAGTACAACTTCAAGGATTTTGAATTATCACAGAATTATTTATTTTTCTGGGATCGTGTTGAACGGGCCAATATGTTTTTGCAAAATATCATTGCTACGGCCGCACTGCCATTTCATGATCGGCTAGTCGATTTTTATGTGGCGTTTGCGGAAAATGATGGTGGGCAGTGGGCCAATGCTGCCTCAATCATTGAAAAATATGGCGTCGTACCGGAATATGTAATGCCTGACACCTACAATACCAAGAATACTGACGATATTGCCGGGGTAATGAAGGATCTGATGCATAAAGACGCGTTGGTACTGCGGAAGATGATCAATGAGCAGCATGCTGATCGGGCTGCGGTTCAGCAGGTCAAAGAAAAGATGGTCAGTGAGGTCTATCGGCTGGCCGTTTATGCTTTTGGGATGCCGCCTAAGCAGTTTGATCTGGAATATCAGGATGATGATCATCAGCTGCACCGGCAGGCCAATCTGTCGCCATTGGAGTTCTTCCATCAATATTGGAATCTGAATCTGCGTGACTATGTAGTTTTGACCAACGCGCCGGATCATAAGTTCAATCAGGTCTACTCAATGCCACAGCAGGAAAATGTCGTTGGCGGAATCCCACTGCAATTCGTCAACGTGCCGTTTGAAGAACTGCAGAACAGCGCGGTCAAGCAGCTGAAAGCAGGAGAAACCGTTTGGGTCGGCAATGACGTCTTACAGCAGATGGATCGCAAGCGGGGCATTATGGATGCTGAGCTGTACAAAACAGAAGCGCTTTTGGGCATTGATTACGTTATGGACAAAAAAGAACGGTTGGAAACCAGACAGGCCTGCGTTTCTCATGCCATGACGCTGACTGGATTTAATGAGGCTGATGGTCAGATTGATCGTTGGAAGATTGAGAATTCATGGGGTGAGGAAAATGGCGAAAAAGGCTATTTCGTCATGACGCAAAAATGGTTTGAAGACTATACCTATGAAGCCGTGATCAACAAGCACTACCTTAGCCCCGAACTGCTGCAGCTGACGGGGCAGCGGCCGGTTCAACTGACGGCTTGGGATTCGCTGCAGTAAAAAACAGCCCTGATCAGAATTTGATCAGGGCTGTTTGCGTGTCAAGAAATGCCTAAAGATTAGGATCCATCTTGAAGGTCAGCTTGGACAGTTCAGCTCCCTTGGTCAGCAGGTCAAACAGGTGCTGCTGTGCACGGGTGTTAAAATGCTTGGCGATATCATGATTCTGCGAGGTCAGATAGCTGGTCAGCCGTTGCCCGTCAAGCTGACTGATCTGGTCATCGACGGCTTTGATCTTGCGTCTTGCCCAGGCCTGCAGCTCATCTTGAAAGTCCAGATTGTCCTTGGCAAATTTAGCATAATGGCTTTCAACGACGCTTGCCAGGGCCTCATTTAGCCAATAAGCATTGTTCAGATCCATTTTTTCTGGAAACTCGCGGTATGAGGCATCGGTATCATCGGCGTTGGCAAAGAAGGGCACATAGGCGCAAAAAGTCGGGACGCCGAACTCAACCCACTGAATGGTCTGTGCAGCACCATATGCATCATTGCGCGCCTGCAGAATATGCGACTGTGCCGTACGGGAAAGCGCGATGGAACGGTAGCGCCGCCGCTGTTCTAAAGTACCGCTGCCCAGGGGATCATAAGGTGTTTCATTGTAGTGTGATTTTAAAACGTATTGAATATCTTCAACGCTGATTTTATGATCGGGCTTGCGAATAAAAGGCATATCGGCTGACTCGGGCGTTTGATCCTTGGTCAGACTGGGACTCAGATAATGCTGGGCAAACCAGACGCGGGGCGTATTGTAGTGATGATCCTGTTTGGTATTGGTGCCGAAGATGTGCCGAAAGTTCCAGCGCTCATCATCGGGATTGAGATGGTTCTTTTCCACAAACAGTCGAATGCCATCTGCCCAGGCGAAATTCCGGCTGTCGCCAAAGTCGATGTCTTCAATGGCAATTTGATTGGCCGCCACGGCATAGCAGTCATCAGGAATACGCACGGCAACCCAGTAGTGGCCAGTAGCAATTTCCATGTACCAGACCTCATCTTGATCAATGAACTGAATGCCGTTGCCTTCCGCTGAACCGTATTTGGCAATCAATCGTCCCAAATAGTCAACTCCTTCGCGTGCCGAATGGATATAGGGCAAAACCAGGGTTGTCAGTGAATCTTCGGCCAGACCGTTTTTGACGTATGGATCATAGGCCAGCACCTTTGGATTGGCATAGACGGATTCCGTGGCACTCTCGCCAACGCCAGCCTCGTTAAAGCCATCCTCTTCGTTGGGCCCCTGCGTCTGATCAACGCTTGGCGTGGCCGTATAGCGCATACTGTCAGCTGGCAGCGGCACGGTCAATTGATTATAAGCTGAAACATAGGTTGCCTGGCGATTCTTAGCGGCCGGTTGAACCAGGAAGCGTTTGGGTTCAATTGCCTTGACGCGGTCCTCATTACGCGAGATAAAAGTAGAGCCATCAGTTGAAGCATGCTTGCCGACCATCATTGACGTGCAGGCTGAATTTTTGAAACGATTCCATGGAGACATTTGATTCGCGACCTTTCTGATTTGAAATTTTCCCTATTATAACGCGTTTGATTCTAAAATGATGAAAGATCCATCTTGTCATTCAAGCGGCGAAAAAAAGCGCTTAATGAGGCTGAGAAGATAATAAAAAGCTGTCTGGCATCTGCCAAACAGCTTTTTTGATTAGTCTTCGCGTGAGTAGGTAGCAATGTCGTGCAGAATTTCATCCATGAAGGCATCTACAGTCATGCCGTTTTGATCTTTTTCACCATACTTACGAACGGAAACTGAGTCGTTGGCCATTTCATCTTCACCGACAACCAGCGTGTATGGAACTTTTTGCGTTTGAGCTTCCCGAATCTTGTAGCCCATCTTTTCGTTGCGGTGATCAACCTTAGCCCGAATCTGAGCGGCCTTGAACTTCTTAGCCAGTTCGTCAGCGTAGGCACCGTGCTTTTCATCAGAAACTGGGATGATTACGACTTGTTCAGGTGACAGCCAGGTTGGGAAGGCACCCTTGTAGATTTCCGTCAGGTAGGCTACGAAACGTTCCATCGTACCAACAACCCCACGGTGAATCATAACTGGCCGGTGCTGCTTGCCGTCTTCACCAACGTAGTGCAGATCAAACTTTTCAGGCAGCATGAAGTCCAGTTGAATCGTGGACATCGTTTCTTCGTTGCCCAGGGCCGTCTTGGTTTGAATGTCCAGCTTTGGACCGTAGAAGGCAGCCTCACCTTCAGCTTCGTAGTAGTCCAGACCCAGTGAGTCCATGGCAGCCTTCAGCATGGATTGCGAACGTTCCCACATTTCATCGTTGGCAAAGTACTTTTCCGTGTTCTTAGGGTCACGGTATGACAGACGGAACGTGTAGTCGGTAATGTCAAAGTCTTTGTAGACGTCCATGATCAGTTTCAGAATCTTGGCAAATTCGTCTTGAATCTGTTCCAGAGCAACGAACGTGTGGCCATCGTTCAGCGTCATTTCCCGTACCCGCTGCAGACCGGAAAGCGCGCCAGACTTTTCGTAGCGGTGCATCATACCCAGTTCGGCAATCCGCAGTGGTAGTTCACGGTAGGAGCGAATGTGGTGCTTGTAGACTTGAATGTGGCTTGGGCAGTTCATTGGCCGCAGTTCAAGCATTTCGCCATCACCCATGTCCATTGGCGGGAACATGTCTTCGCGGTAGTGAGCCCAGTGACCAGAAGTCTTGTAGGCATCCAGGTTCATCAAGACTGGCGTGTAGACGTGCTCATAGCCGTCAGCCAGTTCCTTGTCAATGATGTAGCGTTCAATCGTCCGGCGAATCGTTGCCCCTTTAGGCATCCAGTATGGCAGACCGGCACCAACCTTAGGATCAACGAAGAATAGGTCCAGTTGGTTCCCAATGACACGGTGGTCGCGTTCCTTGGCTTCTTGACGAGCCTTCAGATCAGCTTCCAGATCGTCTTTTTTGTAGAAGGCCGTTCCATAGATCCGTTGCAGCATTGGGTTGGATGACATACCCTTCCAGTAGGCGCCAGCCACGCTGAGCAGCTTGTAGTTCTTAACCAGGTTGGCATATACCAGAACCGGTGCATTGGCAACTGCCAGCACGCCATCCAGATCGTACATGGCTACCTTGCCGTCCTTAGCGTTTTCGTTGATCAGTTCGGTTGAGAATGGGTCGTCCTTGACGCTGGCCAGGGCTTCTTCAACGCTGAGCTCTTTAAACTCAACCTTGGCTTCGGACTTGGCAATTGCCTTGATAGCAGCTTCCAGTTGTGGCAGTTCGTCAGCGGAAACCTGCTGTTCATCTTTGTCGGAGTCAACGTAGAAGCCGTCTTCTTCGACCGCATCGGCACCCAGACGAATGCCGGCAAATTCTTTTTGCAGTGCAGCCTTCAGCATCAGAGCGGATAATTGACGCAGGGCGTCCAAACTTTCTTTTGAGTCGCGGTCAATCTTGTTGACTGAGCCATCGACGTTCATAACAGCAACTTGAGCCATGTAAAATCTCTCCTTTGTGGTAATAAAAAACGTCCCCTTGATTGCCTAAAACAATCAAAGGGACGTTGGTTGGTAACATAATCAGCGTGGTTCCACCCTAATTTACGGCGCACTAATGGCGTCGCCTCATAAGTGTGGTAACGGGCACGACCCGACTGACCTTATCTCGGCCAGTGACAATTCAAAAAGGTGGTACGCTGATGTGCTTGGTCAACGGTACTTCCAGCCAAGGTACCGACTCCCTGGATAACCAGCCGCATCAGGCATGTCCTTTGTCATTAGTTTGAATTATATGCACCTGACAAGAGCGTGTCAAGACCGTTTTATAAATCCTGGCTATTGTGCAGCATCTGACTGCTTAGGTCCGCCACCATCGCCAGGAACTGGTGCGGATTGCGTGTTGCTGTTGGCAGTAGTTGAACTGCCGTTGCTGCTGCCACTGTTACCAGAGTTACCGTAGTTTCCGCCGCCTTGATAGCTGCTGTTGCCATTGCCAGCCGTCTGATTATTGTTGTTGACAGTCGTCTGGCTGGATGAGCTGGCCGCCGGAGCAGATGATGAATTCGTCGTAGTGTTTGGTACGTAATAGGAATCCTGATCATTGGTGTCGTAATTGGCTTCATAAGATGTGCTGGAAGAAGAATGCTTCTTTTTGTGACTGCTGGACTTCTTTGAGCTGCTGGATTTTTTCTTAGAAGACGTGGAGATGGTCGTATCACTGGAATTATCGGTTACGGGGTCCTGCTGCTTGACGGCAAAGACGATGACCATGACGACCAAGACAGCCAAAAGGATTCCTAGGGCAATTTTAAATGGGCGATGGCTAGGCTTTTTGTTTTTTGGCTGCTTGTTTTTGCCTGATTTAGCACCTAAGCCGGTTATTTTGGCGGTACTTGCCTGACCATTGCGAGTGCCCAGCCGTTCCTGACTGCGGCTGGAACGCGTGTTGCTGCTGATTGGCTGAGCGTTCATGCTGGAGCGTGTACCATTAGTGGTTGGCTGAGCTTTGATATTCAGATCGGCATTGCTCTGTGATGAGCGCTTGGCTTGCTTATCAAGCTTAAATGTTGGCGCAGCTTCTTTTTTAGCCGTACGGTCGGCTTTTTTATCGAAGAAGAAATGCGTCTTTTTTTCTGGGCGCTTGTTTGGTTGATCATATAGTTCAACCCGGGTTGGGCGCCGCTTTTCTTTATTATCGTGGTTGTCCAAAATATTCACCTCAAAATTATTTTGGCCGCGCAGTCAGCATAACGCGGCTGATGCCTAAACACAGGCTATTATACACCAAAAATATCAAAAACCGCTCGAACCAAGGCGTTCAAACGGTTTTTTATTGATAAATTAAAATATTTATTTTATTAATCTTGACTAGCTGGCTTTTGATCATCTTTGGATTCCCAAGGATGATGAATGCCTTCTGCAACGAGCCGCTTGTTGCCTTTGTACATGTCGTAGATCGTCCAAGCTAACAGCAGGAGGATAACGATGATGGTAATCCAGGCCAGCAGATCAGACGTGCTCTTTTTCCAGATGCCAAAGCCTTCGAAAGTACTTGGCAGATTGTAGAGGTTCAGGAATGTCAGCGAAATAACTGACAGCCAACCACAGACCTTAACCCAGCCAGAGTTTTTGAACTCACCCATTTCATCCTTGCTGTCGGTCATCAAAAGCAGTGGCAGCATTGAGAATGGCAAGGCAAAGGCCAAGAAGACCTGTGAGTTTTCCATCAGCATGTTCAACGCAGCGTGTTGCTGAATGGCATTGTCCTTAGCCGTCATCGCCACACACAGCAGTACTGGTACAACGGAGATTAAACGGGTAACCAGCCGCCGAGCCCATAATGGCATCTTCATGTGAACAAAACCTTCCATGATAACCTGACCAGTCAAGGTACCGGTAATCGTAGAATTTTGCCCAGAAGCCAGCAGTGCAACCGCGAACAGCGTTGACAACAGACCGGACTTGGCTACTGAGATCAGAATCGGGTTGCTCAGCATTGACGTGTTGCTCAATGCCTCGTAAAGGCCGAAGAAAGAAGTATCCTTAACCGTACCAGACTTAAATACGGCAACCCCCATGATCAAAAGCAGACAGTTGACCAAGAAGGCTGCTGACAGCTGAATGTTGGAGTCCCAAGCCGTAAAGCGAATCGTCTGCTTGATGTCTTCAGCGTTGGTGTGGTCGATCTTGCGCGTTTGCGAAATAGCCGAGTGCAGGTAGAGGTTGTGAGGCATTACGGTCGCCCCGATGATCCCCAAAGAACCTGACAAAGGAGTAATGCCCAAGCGTTCCGGACTGGTAGCAACGGCCTGAGATGAAGGAAGCAGGCCAGCAAAAGCAGCGCCCCAGTTTGGATCAGACAGCGCAACCTCATAAACAAAGACGAACAGGATAACCAGGATCAAACAGACAACAATGGCCTCTATCTTGCGGAACCCGATCTTGGTTAAAAGCAGCAGGACCAAGACGTCAAGCACAGTAATGAAGACAGCTGGAATCAGAGAAATATGGAATAAAAGGTTTAAGGCGATGGCAGCCCCAATAACTTCGGCAATATCGGTGGCCATAATTGCAAGTTCGGTCATAATCCATAAAACAATGCCGAGCGCCTTCCCTGTACGAGCTCGAATGGCTTGCGCCAAGTCCATTTCACTCACGATCCCAAGTTTGGCAGCCATGTATTGAAGCAGCATCGCAATCAAACTTGAAATCAGGATGGTCGTCATTAAGGTATAACCGAATGCCTGACCACCAGTGATCGAAGTAGACCAGTTACCAGGATCCATGTAGCCGACAGCCACTAATGCGCCAGGTCCGGAATAAGCTAAAAGTGTCTTCCAGAAACCTTTACCTTTAGGAACTTCAACGGTGCCGTTGATTTCTTCAAGTGATTTGCCGTTAGCATACTCAATCAGTTTGTGCTTGCGGCGTTGGTCATTCGTGTTGTTATCCACGGTAAACCCACCTTTCTTAATTAAACTTTGCATTACCCAATAAAAAACGTTTAATGCAATAAAACACCTTTGTTAGGCTAACATAAAAATTAAAGTCCCGCAATGTAAGAATGCCTATCTAATAGTATTTTACAGCATTTTTACATTGATAATCAAATGATAGCAGTCTTGATATGCTTAATATTGAAACGCTTACGATTATTTGTCGTGAAAACTTCAAAAAATTTTAACCACTGAAAATCAAGCGTTATCATATAGTTAAACGATTGCTTAATGTCAACCGATTATCAAAAAAGATGATAACCGGTTGACATATGTTTGAGATCTGGATTATACTATTGGCAAAATTTAAATTAATGTTTTCACAAAGAAAGAGGTATAAATCGATGAAGGCACTTGTATTACAAGGTATTAAGGATCTTGCCGTTCAAGAATATGACGTTCCTGAAATCAAGCCAGATGAAGTTTTGATTCACACGGCCTACGCTGGTATCTGTGGTACTGATAAGGCACTGTACGCTGGTCTGCCAGGCTCTGCTTCAGCCGTTCCCCCAATCGTACTGGGTCACGAAAACTCTGGTGTCGTAGCCAAGGTTGGGGATGCCGTTACCAATGTCAAGGTTGGCGACCGCGTGACCGTTGACCCTAACATCTACTGTGGTCAATGCAAGTACTGCCGCACCTCACGTCCAGAACTGTGTGAACACCTGGATGCAGTTGGGGTTACCCGTGACGGTGGTTTTGAGGAGTACTTTACTGCGCCTGCCAAGGTTGTCTACCAAGTTCCTGACAACGTTTCATTAAAGGCAGCTGCCGTTGTTGAACCAATTTCTTGTGCAATGCATGGTGTTGACCTGCTGACGACGCACCCATACCAAAAAGCCCTGGTTCTGGGGGATGGCTTTGAAGGTCAGCTGTTTGCACAGATTCTGAAGGCGCGTGGTATTCATGAAGTAACGCTGGCTGGCCGTTCTGATGAAAAGCTGGCTAACAACCGTGAACACTTTGGCGTTAAGACGATCAACACGACCAAGGAAGAAATTCCAGCCGATGCGTTTGACATTGTCGTTGAAGCCGTTGGTCTGCCACAGACGCAGGAACAATGCCTGGCAGCCGCTGCTAAGGGTGCTCAAGTACTGATGTTTGGTGTTGGTAACCCTGACGCTAAGTTCTCCGTCAACACTTACGATGTCTTCAAGAAGCAACTGACGATTCAAGGTGCCTTCATCAACCCATACACGTTTGAAGACTCAATTGCCCTGCTGGCTAGCGGCAAGGTTGATCCATTGCCACTGTTCTCTCACGAACTGGCATTTAATGAAGTTGAAGACTTTGTCAGCGGCAAGTTGGGCAAGGTTTCCAAAGCCGTTGTCAAGGTTGGTGGCGAAGAAGCCTAACTCCTTTAGATAAAATGTTCAAAACGGTCGTCAAAATGACGGCTGTTTTTTTATCTCTTAAAGTTGACACGGTGTCACTATCGCGGTATGATCGCATGGTAGATGACACGGTGTCACTTGATAAGGGGGAATTCAAATGCCAACCAGTACTTTTGAAAATCTAAATCATGAAAAACAGCAAAAAATCGAGCAGGCGCTGCTGCATGAGTTCAGCGAGCATTCACTGGCAACGGCACAGGTCGCACGGATCGTTAAAGAGGCTGGAATTGCTCGTGGTGCATTCTATAAGTATTTTGCCGACTTAAAAGATGCTTATCAGTATCTGTATGCCAAGGCAATGCGAGATATTCACCAAAACGTGGCAACTGCGCCGCATCAGTTGATGAGTGCTCAGGATTATTTTGAACAGACGCGTGAATTCGTCCAAAAAGTCCATGGTAGCCGCTATTATGATCTGATCAAGCTTCATCTGCGGTGTAACGAAGGAATGCTGCCAATGCGTCCAATTGCAAAAATTCCTGCTTTGCAGTGGACCATCATGACGATCAATCATGAGGCAATCAAGGAGTGTCTGAATTTTCCTACTGAACAGACAATGATTTTACAGCGCTTGTTGCAGGCTCTGCAGCGCTTATTAGAAAACGAAGGTGATTAAAATGTTTCTGGCCATTAAGGAAATTCGTCATGAGAAGTTAAGGTATGGTCTGATTATTGGCATGATTGTCTTGATCGGCTATTTGATGTTTATGCTGATGGGCATGATGCTTGGGCTGGCCAATGAAAATACGGCCGCAATCGATTCATGGGACGCTAAGAGCGTGGTTTTAAACAAAAATTCCAATATCAGCCTGAGCCAGTCGCTGATCGCCAAGCAGGATCTGCCTAAGCTGAATGATCACCAGGCATTAGTCGGCCAGACGCCGGCAGTGATTGAAAGAGCCAAAGGAGCAACTGACAAGCAGACGATTCAGTTTGTTGGTCTGGACAGCTCGCAGTTTATCTACCAAAAGAAAATGAAGCTCAGCAGCGGTCACAAGCCGCATGGCAAAAATCAGGTCGTGCTCGATGAAGGATTAAAGAGCAAAGGCTATCGGTTGGGCGATCAGATCACGCTTAACGGCAGCACGCAAAAATATCGGGTCGTGGGTTTTGCCAAAGATGCCAAGCTGAATATCGCCTCAATCGTCTATGGCAGCCTGACAACCTGGCAAACGCTTAAAGGAACGGGTGATCAGTTCGCGACCAGCGGAATTTTTTCTGATCAGAAACAGACGGTCAAAAACAAAAATCTCAAGCAATACTCCATCGGTACCTTTATTGACAAACTGCCCGGCTATGCAGCGCAGAATATGACCTTTGAGTTTATGATCGCCTTTTTGATGGTGATCTCGCTGATCGTTATCACCGTTTTCCTATATATTCTGACGATGCAAAAGATTCCCAACTATGCAGTCTTAAGAGCACAGGGAATTCCGGCGGCTTATCTGATCGGGGCAACGATTGGTCAAGCAGTGATCTTGATGGTCAGCGGTACGCTTGGCGCATTGCTGCTGATGATAGTTTCCAAGGCAGCAATGCCAAGTTTGGTGCCAATGCTGATCAATTGGCCGCTGACTGGGATCTTGAGCCTGGCATTGGTTGTATTAGGCGTTGCCGGCTCATTGCTGCCGGTCCGCATGATCAGCCGAATTGACCCCTTAGATGCAATGAGATAGAGGTGAGCAGGATGACGGCAATTGAATTAAAAAACATTAACAAAGACTATGGGACGGGCATCAGCAAGGTTCAGGTGCTTTCAGACGTCAGCTTCAAGGCGCACAGTGGCGAACTAAGCCTGGTTTTAGGGCCCTCTGGATCAGGCAAGAGTACTTTTTTGACGATTGCTGGTGGCTTGCAGCGGCCAACCAGCGGGCAGGTGTTGATTGATGGTCAAGACATCAGTCGATTTTCTGAAAAGCAGCGAGACGAGATTCGCTTAAATCAAATCGGGTTTGTACTGCAGTCTTATAATCTGCTTTCCTACCTGAGCGTTGCGGATCAGTTTGCCCTGGTTGATCGTGTTCATAAAGGAAACCTTAGTCCGGATCGGCTTGAGAAACTGCTGCAGGAACTGGGGATCGATCAGCTGGTCAACAAATTCCCCGATGAGCTTTCAGGCGGACAGAATCAGCGGGTCGCCATTGCCCGTGCGCTGTATACCGATCCGGCAATTATCCTGGCTGATGAACCAACGGCCGCCTTGGACAGTGAACGGGTCAAGGTCGTAGGACGCTTGATGAAAGAAATGGCAAAGCAGTATGACAAGGCAGTGGTCGTTGTTACTCACGATTTGCGGTTAAAGGATTTTGCCGATCGCATTTATCAGATTATGGATGGCAAGATGACCGAGCAACCGCTGAATGCTTAGATAACTGCTGATTTTATATTAAGAGACTGGGAAAAAAGTCTCAAAACTAAAGAATCGCTAGGAACCACGTTGCTGAAAACGTTGATTTCTAGCGATTTTTAATATTACTATTCTCTAAAATTCATCTGAAAATATAGTTTTTCCCCATCCTCTTTTGACTTTACAGGCTGACAAGAATAATTGCCCGAATAGACTGGATCTTTTACAATTTGAGAGACAGTTTTTGAAGACAGCAGAATGTAAGGAGTTTTTTATGGCATATTTGGAGCTTCATGATATCCATAAGTCATATTTCCTGGGAAAAGAAGAGTTTCCGGTTCTAAAAGGGATCAATCTTGAATTTGAACGGGGAGAATTTGTCTCAATCCTTGGAGAATCTGGGGGCGGCAAATCGACGCTGATGAACATCATTGGCGGACTGGATCGTGAATTTGATGGTGAAGTCATTGTTGATGGTCAAAAGCTGGATCATCGACAGGAAAAACAGATGGATAACTACCGGCGGGCAACGATTGGCTATATCTACCAAGCCTATAACCTGATCGCGCATCTAACGGTTTTAGAAAACGTGCTGATTTCTTTGGATATGACGGATCTAACGGCAGAAGACCGCAAAAAGCGTGCAGTATCGCTGTTAGAAAAAGTTGGCCTGAAAGATCAGCTGCGTAAATATCCGCATCAGCTATCCGGCGGTCAAAAACAGCGCGTTGCCATTGCTCGAGCCTTAGCCAGCGATCCGCAAGTCATTATCGCTGATGAGCCGACTGGAGCCCTGGATCGGCAGAATACGCAGGAAGTATTGGAATTGTTGGACAGCATTGCTAAAGACGGCAAGCTCGTGATCGCGGTAACCCACTCTCAAGACGTTGCCAACCACGGGACACGGATCGTTCATTTGGCAGATGGCGTTATTGATGGCGATCAGCGCTTGCGGCCAGCCTATGATCTGCCGCAGGACCCCACGCAGCTTAATTCGCGTCCGTTACCGGCATTGGCCAGCTTTAAGACGGCTTTTAAGCATTTTAAATATAATTTTTGGCGCAACTCGCTGATTATGCTGGGAACGGCGATCGGTTTGTTTGCCGTGCTGCTGTTCAGTGGTCTGGGCAATGGCGTCAACGGCTACATTGAAAATCAGATCAATTCGCTAGCTAATCCACAGGTTATTACGGTTCTGCGCAATACCAACGGCAAAAAGATGAATCAGGATCAGCTGCAGGCTTCAATGCAGAACATGGCAGCCAATCCACAGGCAATGTTTTTGAAAAATCAAGACTTGAACCGCTTGAAAAATATTACCGACGTAGCAAAGGTTCAGCCGGGGTACTCGATTGCAGCTTATAAGATAAACTATCAAGACAAGGTGCAAAGCGGTACCAACCTTAACAGCTGGAGCAAGGCCTATACCACGAATTCAATCAAAAAAGGTCACGTACCGCATGCCAATCAGATTGTTTTAAATAAGCAGCAGGCGATTCAGCTGGCCGGCGCAAAACATTATCAGCGCTTGTTGAATCAAACCGTGACGATCACGTTTAACTGGGTCAATGCTGATGGTCAACCAACGCAGTCAACGCGGGCCGTGAAGGTAGTCGGCTTTACTTCGGGAGTTTCGGCAACCACGGCGATGAGCTATCAGACAATCAAGAGCATGCTCAGTGAAAGCGGCGCGTCAACGCAGCCCAACTATGCTGCCGTCAGCGTGAAATCGCTGGACCAGGTTGATAAGACGGCGACTAAGATCAATAATCTGCGAGATGCAAAGACCAACAAGCGAATTTTAGGCGCAATTACGGTTGGCTCGATGCTTAAGACGGTCAATACCTACGTTCAGCTGGCAACGATCGTCTTGGCAGCCATTGCCGGGATTTCCTTATTGGTATCGGCTTTGATGATTATTGTAACCATGTATATGTCGGTTTCAGAACGAACTAAGGAGATCGGCGTGCTGCGGGCATTGGGTGAACGCAAGGTGGACATTAGGCGTCTGTTTACCGCTGAATCACTGTTTATCGGCTTTTTCGCGGCAATTTTGGCTTTGGTCCTGGCGTATGGCGCGCAGCTGATCTTGAATCATGAGCTGTACCACTTGATCAAGTACGATATCGTTCAGATTTCACTGGGCAACGTCTTGTTTGCTTTGGTCAGCGCCTTGCTGATTGCTTTTCTGGCGGCTCTATTGCCAGCTCGGCGTGCCGCTAGATTAAATCCAATCAAGGCGCTGGCAACTGATTGATTGCATAATATTCAAGCACCAGCTGAAAAAAAGCCGGATAAAAACGGCAGACTGGCTTTTAAGTACTTTCAATTCATAGTATTATAAAACCAGTGAATTATTATGCATGTTGGAGGGGTACAATGGATCGTAAAGAAAGACGTCAATTGATTCAAGAACTGGTAACGCAGCAACGGATCAACACGCAGCATGATTTGTTGGCAATGTTGGCTGAGCATGGCATTGATGCTACCCAAGCCACGATTTCTCGCGATATTCACGCTCTGAACATCGTCAAGGTTAGCGATCAGCATGGACATACCTACTATTCAATCCTGCATACCCATGCGGATGAATATCAGCGGCTGTTTGATGGCATCAGTCACAACGTTGAGAAGGTCACCAACGTTCAATTCATCAATGTTATTCAAACGACATTGAACTCCAATTATGCAACCGTACTGGCGGGCCTGTTCGATAATGCGCAGCTTCCGGAAGTCGTTGGTACGCTTGCCGGTAATGATACGCTTTTGACCATCAGCAAAAATAATGAAGATGCTCAGGCAATCAATCGTTTGATTAAAGAGCACATGACCGAAGACTAAAAAAGCGCACTGGATTTTTTCCAGTGCGTTTTTTTATGATGATTTAACGATTTTTTCAGCATGACTGACGACATCGGCAATCAAAGTCATGACTTTAGGATCCTGTAAATGATAGATGATGGTCTTGCCATGCCGAATCTGCTTAACCAGCCCATATTTGCGCAGTAGCTGCAGTTGATGAGAAACAGCTGACTGTTCCCAGTTTAAGGCTTTGCTGATTTCGGAAACGCTCATTGAATGTTGAATCAGCAGATACAGCAGCTGCAGTCGTTTGGGATGTCCTAAGAGCTTGAACAAACGGCTGATTTCATCCAGGTCTTCGATTTCCATTGAACGGTAATTGATCACAACACCACTTACTTTCTTGGTAACGATGTACTAAATGTTATGCTTTCAATAATAGGTCGCTGCCATTTAAAATTCAAGCAGCGCAAACGGCGTGTCAAACGTTAGACATGATTTTGGTAAAACAGCCAGACGGAAACGAATCCGACTGGCTGTTAAGCTTCAAATACGATGAATTTACAGGCTCAGCTTTTGACCAACGAAAATGACGTTTGGATCGCTGATGCCGTTTTGCTTGGCCAGCGTCTGCCAGTTTAAGCCATTGGCCAAAGCGATGCCGTAAAGCGTGTCGCCGGACTTGACCGTGTAGCTGCCGTTGCTGTTGGTTGAAGAAGCAGCTTGAGAACTGGCGGCAGTTGCCGTTGCGCTGACCTTGATTACCTGACCCACGTAAATGTCATTTGGGTTGCTGATGCTGTTTGTTGAGGCCAGTGCCTGATAGGTCGTCCCGTATTTGGCAGCGATGGCAGACAATGTGTCGCCAGCCTTGACCGTGTAGGAAGCGGCAGTCGTTACAGTACTGTTTGCTGAAGAACTGGTTGAGCTGCTGGTCGAGGCATTTGAGCTGACTTTAAGGACTTGACCGACATAAATCAAGTTGGGATTGCTCAATGAGTTCAGTGAAGCCAGCGTGCTGCTGGAAGTACTGTAGCGAGATGCAATGGCAGACAGCGTATCGCCAGCCTTAACGGTATACGTACCGACAGTCGTTGCAGCAGTCGACGATGATGACGATGACGAGTTGGTTGTCTGGCTGTTTTTAAGCTTCAAGACTTGACCAACATAGATCAGATTTGGATTGCTCAGCTGGTTAAGCGAAACGATCTGGTTAACCGTCGTATTATACTGGCTGGCAATTCCAGATAGCGTGTCGCCTGATTTAACGGTGTAGCTGGCAGATGATGTTTCCGTATTCGTCGTAGTAGAACTGGACTGACCAGAGGAGCTGGAGTTTGAGTTGCTGCTCTGGTTGACCAGCAGGCGCTGTCCGACATAAATCAGGTTCGGATTAGAAATGCTGTTCAACTGTGCCAGCTTGCTGGAAGTCGTGGAGAACTTCAAGGCAATCCCAGACAGCGTGTCGCCGCTTTGAACGGTGTAGTAGCCGTTGGAGCTGTCGGCATTGCCGCTGTTGGAGTAGTTGTAGTCATTCTTGTTGTTGATAACGGGCTGCTTGCCAGAAAAGGCGATGTTGTCAAGCTGAGTCAGATTGTACATCTCTACCAGCTTGATCAAAGATGAGGCATATGATGGATCGGTAGCATAGCCGTCTGATTGCAGCTTGCGCGCTACGCTGGCATAGGACTGATCGCCCAGCAGATTGGCGTAGCGGCTGTTGCTGTAAAGGAAGTTGCCGTGATCTTCAACGGATTCAGAGTTGTTGGCGTATTTACGGAAGTTGTCATAGATGTAGTAGCTTTGACCATTGTAGACTTCCCGCGTCTGCATCGTAACATACTGACCGTTGTAGCTGCCTTTGATCCCAAACAGGTTGTGAGCTTGTGTGGAAAGCGCTGATTGTCCCCAACCGCTTTCCAAGATAGCCTGGGCAACGGTAACTGAAGGCAGAACGCCATACTTGGTCCAGCCGTTGATGGCACCTTGCGCTACACTTTCGATGAAGTTTTGCGACTTGGCATTACTGCTGAAGTAAAGCGAGCTCAAGTCGACCTGATTGCTGGCAGTGTCGGTATTGGCAGCCGCTAAAGTTGTAGTTGCGGCGGCTACTTGGCTGGCACTGGATGCAGCATCACTGGTCTGAGTGGCAGCCGCGCTTTGAACCGCATTGTTGGAACTATCAGCGCTGACGCTGGATGCAGCAGCCGTAGCTGATTCAGCAGCTGAGCTGGTTTGAATGGCGGTGCTGGCAACGGCACTGGCAGCTGAAGCAGAACTTTCAGAAGTCGCTTGAGCACTAGCAGTACTTTCGGCACTGGCCTGGCTGGCGCTGGATGCGGCAGCGCTGGTCTGACTGGCTGCTGAGCTGTCAGCTGCAGAACTGCTGTCAGAATTTTGACTGGCATCCGAGCCATTGGCACTGCCAGAGACCGTAATCTGATGAGTGGTTTGATCAGTCTGATCGGCGTGGGCAACTGAGCCGGCCGCCGTCAGCATGGTTAAAGCGGCGATGCTGGCAAAGACCCATTGCCGGCCGCTCTTGTACATCTTATAATGCTGATGCGTTTCGTCGATGATTGGATTTTTCATACGTGAGCATACTCCTTTAAAAAACTAGCTGATCAGTGGTTAAGTCGGCTATATATTTAGAAATTATATTTTTTAATAATTCGTTAAGAATAGCAACTAATTAAAAAGTAGCATTCACAACGGGTTACGTCAATTGATTTTTAAATGAAAACGACCAAAATCTACTATAAATTAATAGACTTTTATGCTTGAGAAATTTCTTCACTGATCGCACTATTAAACAAAGAATTACTTTTTGACTATTAAAAGTGTGAAAATAAGATTTAAGAGCCGCGAAAGCGATTCAAATCTTTTTGATAAACGATTGACAAAAGAAACTAAAACAAGTTAAAATAATTCTCGATGAAATTGATAAACGTTTATCAAAATCTCTGTTGAGAACGTTAAATACAACTTTTAGGGGAAAACAACATGGACAACAAAAAGTCGATTGTGACGAAACTGGCTTTTCTGTCGGTTTCTTTCATGGTGACCAGTGCGTACGCGATTCAGGGATCGCTGCCACAGTTGAAGGCGGCTTTGCATATCACGCAAACGCAGTCTGAATACCTGGTTACCACACCATCTTTTGCCGTTATGATCTTTGTGGTACTTTCACCGCTGCTGCAGTCTTGGTTCCACATTTCTGACAAGAAGATCATCATGCTGGGGGTCTTCATCGTTGGCCTGGCTGGGCTGGTACCAATGTTTGTCAGCAACTATGGCATCGTCTTGGCATCGCGATTGGTCTTAGGGGCTGGTTATGGTCTCTATAACTCGCAGGCCATTTCAATGATCTCAGTTTGGTATGAAGGTAATGAGCGAGCTCAAATGCTGGGCTGGCGGGCGGCTGCCGAACAGATCGGTCAAGCTACGACCCTGTTTATTGCCGGCCTGCTGCTGAGTTCATTTGGCTGGCGGCAGTCATTTTTGGTCTACGCACTGGCCTTCTTGGTTCTGCTTTTCTTTGCTGCCCGCGTTCCAGACGACAGCAAGGTAGAAGCAGCTGAGGAAAAGGAAGAAAAACAGGAAGCAGAATTGAAAGAAGCCGTTGAAGGCGAAGACAAGGGCAAGATCAGTCCAGTCGTCTATCTGCTCATCTTATTTGCCTTCCTGCTGGTTGTTGACTATGTTGGCATGGAAAATCGTTTCTCTGGGGTAGCGGTTGCCATTAAAGGTGCCAGCTACACTGGATCTTCCAACTTCTTGTCGTTGATGCTGATTGGAGCAACGCTGGGTGGTTTGTTCTACGGCTCAATCAAGAAGGTCATGGGATTTGGGACGGTTTACTTTGGTCTGATTCTGATGGCCATCTCGAACTTCCTGTTTGCCTATGGTGCCAGTCACCGCAGTTTCGTGATGCTGGTCATTGGTCTGCTTTTGATTGGGTTCCCATTACAGCTGGTCTCTCCTTTGATTTTTAACCTGCTGCCTGATCTTGCGCCTGCTAATCGGCAACCGCTGATTACCTCGATGATTCTGATCGGTTTTAACTTTGGGGCCTTCTTCTCACCAACGATTGCTGAATGGACCAACCACATTATGGGACAGCCGCAAGCTGGGTTGAGCCTGGCAGCACCATTCGTACCATACGGAATCGGCCTGCTGGTGATTGCCTTGATTATCTTTATTGCTACTCGTCGTCAAGCTAAGAAAAACTAATTTATATTTTTGGAGGATTAAACATGCCAATTAAGAACAAAGCCATGCTGATCACCTACTCTGACTCGCTGGCTAAAAACATCAAGGAAACGCATGAAGTCTTGAACGAATACATCGGTTCAGCAATCGGTGGCGTTCACTTGCTGCCATTCTTCCCATCAACTGGTGACCGTGGCTTTGCGCCTTATGACTACACGGTTGTTGATCCAGCTTTTGGTAACTGGGCTGACGTTGAAGCATTGGGTGAAGAATACTACCTGATGTTTGACTTCATGATCAACCACATTTCCAAGAAGTCGGTTATGTACCAAGACTTCAAGAAGAACCATGACGACTCCAAGTACAACGACTTCTTCATTCGTTGGGAAAAGTTCTGGGCAGCTGCTGGTCCAGATCGTCCTACCAAAGAAGACGTTGACTTGATCTACAAGCGTAAGGACAAGGCACCAATGCAGGAAATCAAGTTTGACGATGGTTCCGTTGAACACCTGTGGAACACGTTTGGTGAAGAACAGATCGACATCAACGTTAAGAGCAAGGTAGCTCAAGAATTCTTCAAGCAGACGCTGACTGACATGGTTAAGCACGGTGCCGACCTGATTCGTCTGGACGCCTTTGCCTACGCCGTTAAGAAGATCGGTACCAATGACTTCTTCGTTGAACCAGAAATCTGGGATCTGTTGAATGAAGTACGTGAGATCCTGGCTCCTTACAACGCAGAAATCCTGCCAGAAATTCACGAACACTACACGATTCCTGAAAAGATCTCTCAACACGGCTACTTTGTATATGACTTCGCTCTGCCAATGACGACGCTGTACACGCTGTACTCTGGCAAGACCAACCGCCTGGCTAAGTGGTTGAAGATGAGTCCAATGAAGCAGTTCACGACGCTGGACACTCATGATGGGATCGGGGTCGTTGACGCGCGCGACATCTTGACCGATGAAGAAATCGACTATGCTTCCAACGAACTTTACAAGGTTGGTGCCAACGTTAAGCGCAAGTACTCTTCAGCTGCATACAACAACCTGGACATCTACCAGATCAACTCAACGTACTACTCCGCATTGGGTGATGACGACCGTGCATACCTGCTGGCACGTGCCTTCCAAGTATTCGCCCCTGGTATCCCAATGGTTTACTACGTTGGGCTGTTGGCTGGCTCCAATGACCTGGAACTGTTGGAAAAGACTAAGGAAGGCCGGAACATCAACCGTCACTACTACACTAAAGAAGAAGTGGCCAAGGAAGTTCAGCGTCCAGTCGTTGCCAACCTGCTGAAGCTGCTGAGCTGGCGCAACGAATTTGCTGCCTTTGATCTGGATGGCTCGATTGACATTCAAACGCCAACCGAAACGACGATTACGATTACTCGTAAGGACAAGGAAGGTCAAAACGTAGCAGTTCTGGAAGCCGACGCAGCTAACAAGACGTTTACGATTACGGCCAATGGCGAAAAGGTCATGGAACAAAACTAATTAAAGGTCTGTTTCAGCAGATCTGCCGAATAGTTCACAAAAATCGCATGAGCTTAAAGCTGATGCGATTTTTTTATTTTAAAAATGACGAATTGTCGTAAATTGGTCTATAATAGTGTGACAATCATTTCAACGAGGTCAAGAATATGGTAGCTAAACTAAAAGATGTCGCCAAGCTGGCGGGCGTTTCAGTCACGACGGTTTCCCGCGTCATCAACAACTATGGATCGCTAAGCGAAAAAACCATTAACAAGGTGCATGAGGCAATGCGTGAGCTGAACTATCAGCCCAATGCTCTGGCGCGAGCGATGCAGGGGAAGCCATCCAAATTTATCGGCCTGATCTTCCCGAACATTATTAACCCGTTCTATGCGGAATTGGTAAATGATCTGGAATATCGTCTGTTTGCTAAGGGCTATAAAACGATTATTGCCTCATCAGCCCAAAATCCAGATATCGAGCATGATTACCTGGCGATGCTGATGGCGAACCAGGTCGATGGCATTATTTCAGGCTCGCATAATCTTGGAATTGAGGAATATCAGCGAATCAAGGCTCCAATCGTATCGTTTGACCGCTATCTGGCTGACAATATTCCAATCGTGTCGGCTGACAGCTATCGTGGCGGAAAGATGGCTGCTGAGTACCTGATTGCTAAAAACGTCAGCCATCCAGCAATTCTGATTGATGAGGATACCTCGGTCTCGCCAACGCTTAATCGAGTCCAAGGGGCAATTGACTGTTTTTCTGCCCACCAAATTGAGTATGTGCCGCTGGATGCCAGGAAAACGAATCTTGAAACGACATTTCCTGGAGAATATGATGGCGTGATGGCAACCAATGACGTTGATGCCTTAAAGATCATGCGCCTGGCGGTACGGGCCGGCAAACGAATCAATGAGGACTTCCACGTTACAGGGTATGATGGCTCCAAGATGATTTGCGAGCTGACGCCAGAATTGCCAACGGTTCTACAGCCGACTGCCGAGTTGGCAGACCTGCTGATCGATACATTGATGGAACGCATCAAGAATCCAGATGCCAAGCTGACGCCTGCGCCATTAGCGGTGGCTTTTCATTATCCAGAAGACAGATAAACGAAAATTGGGGCGTAATTGCTCGATTTTGAAGTTTTACGGCCGTTCAACGAAGAATTGGATGATTTATATGTAAATAAAAAACGCGCCTGCTAAGACGCGTTTTTTATTTATTAGTGCTTGGCCTGCATGAAGCGCCGCAAGAGACTGGCTTCCTCGTCAGTAGCGAGATCGCTTTGTGACTTGATATCATGCACGCGCTCAACCGACAATTGGCTGCCAAATGCGATTTGGTTGTCGGTCATTGCGTGGACCCGTTCGAATTCGATGATTTCTGCTGCAAGACTGTTGACTGGTTCGCTCATTAAAACTTTCTCCCTTCCTGGTCATCATTCATAATGACGATGGCTGCATACGTACGATATTACAATATTTATTGTAAACTTTTCTTTTCGTAGATGCTAGAAGGCTTGAATAATCTTTACGATTCCAATCACGATCAAGTAGAAAGAAATCAGCCAAACCATGGTGATTGCCGAAAGCATCGGCGAGAAGAGCAGAACTACGCCGATGATCAGTCCCAGAATGTCGAGAATGAACAAAAGCCAGTAGTAACCAACGTTTAGCTGATGGAAGAAACCGGCAATCGTTAATTCATTGGCTGAGCTGATAATGAACCAGAGTGCGAAGATGACGGCAATTACGGTTGTACCAAAGTTTTGATATACCAAAAAGACGATCCCCAAAACAATGTCTAGAATACCGGTACCGAGCAGCCAGCCAGAACGATAGCCGAGCCATTCCTGCATCTTGCTGCGGGCCCAAAGCTCATAGATCCCTAACAGCAGTAAACCAACGCCAACTAAGATACAGAGCAGGTGCAGCGATTTGTCTGGGTGCATGATTGAAACGCAGCCCAGTACCACCAATACGATTCCCAAAATCAAACTGGCCCAGTCAAAACGCTTTTTGTATCCGTCCATTTCCATAATCATTACCCCCTTAGCGATCGGAATGCAAACACATCATGGATAATTGCAAAAATATAAAGAGACAATAACTAATCAAATGTTAACTATACTAGCCACATCACCACTTTTATGGGTGAAAGCGTTTTTATTTATACTTCTATTGTAACTTATTTTATTAATAACGGCATGAGAAATAAGGAACAATTGCCGCGATGTGTTACAATTTATGTATAGATTTTTATGTTGTCTGACGCACGAATACGGTCATTGATTTAGGAGCAAAAAATTATGAATTGGAACTGGTTGGGATGGCTGCTTTGGATCGCGGCCATTGTTTTTATGATCTGGGTTACTCACTACATCCGCGTCAAGCAACTGATGCTGATTGCCAAGACGAAGCGCCGTTTTGACAAAAAATTGTTTGCACGTTATGTAGTGCTGGTCGTCTTGGCGATTGGATGGCTGGGCGGAATGGCATATCTGTCGTTTTTCCGGCGCGTTTCCTACGACGATACCCAAGCCGTTAAGATAACGACTGAATATGAGGCATTGCAGCTGAACAGTCAAGACAATGATTACTACTATGTGATTGCCAAACATGCTCAGGGTGGTACGCGGCCGATCGTTTCCTACACCTACTGGACGGATAATGCCAAAATGACGACTGACGCGCGGGGCACCACGATCGTTGACAGTGATCGCCTGGTTACTGGTCAGGCAGCCGGCTATCCTTGGAATATGAAAAAGCTGAAGTCCTATGACTCAAAAACGGGTCATGCTTTCGTTGCCGTAATGACGATCAAATATCGCAATACGGTCTTAAACGGGATGGGCGTTCGCTGCGGCAAGCTGGCTGATACGCATACGCTGATCAGAATTCCGGCTGCCAACATGGTTGATCAAAAAAAGTAAATAAATAAGTGGGTTTGTCAAGGCAAATCAACTGATTACATGATATAGTAAAAGGTGGATGCTAAAATTGCGACAGTGCAATGGCGAGCACACGATAAAAGGCGATGAACGACGCCTCGATCGCGAAGATTTGAACGATCAAAAGCTCACGGTACGCGTGGCCAAGTTCAGTAATTAATAAAAGGAGTACTTAGTACAATGATTCAAACGATTGATTTGAAAAAGGGCATGGTTTTTGAACGTGGCGGCAAGCTGCTGAAAGTTTTGCAAATCAACCACCACAAGCCAGGCAAGGGTAACACGTTGATGCAAATGGACATCCAAGACGTTCGGACTGGCTCCATTGTGCACACGACGATGCGTCCTTCCGAAAAGGTTGAACAAGTCAACGTGGACAAGAAGAATGCTCAATACCTGTACGATGAAGGCAACACGGCGGTCTTCATGGACATGGAAACCTACGAACAATACGAAATCAGTGATGAACAGCTGACTGAAGAAAAGAAGTACTTGGTTGAAAACATGCAAGTGCAAATGGACTTTGTTGGCAGCGAACTGGTTGGTATTGAACTGCCAACGACGGTCGTTCTGACGGTTGAACACACGGAACCAATGATCAAGGGTGCAACGATTGATGGCGGTGGCAAGCCTGCTACGATGAGCACGGGTCTGGTTGTCAACGTGCCAGCCTTCATCAAGAACGGTGACCAAATCATCGTCAACACGATGGATGGTAGCTACAAGTCACGGGCCTAACTAATAAAAAACGATTCGTCAAAACGGCGAATCGTTTTTTTATTTGGGTAAAGAAGCGCGGTTAATGACCTTGGCCGCGATTAAAACTAATCCTGATTATCAGCCAGCGCATGCTCATCAATCCAATAAGTTCCCATATCATCGGCAATGACGACGCGACCGGCATGCTGGCGACCTTCGTTTTGGGTAAGCCCGATTTTGTTGAAGGCAAACGTAACGGTTAGATGGGCTTTGACGGCAATTCCCATGACCGCACCAGTATCAGTATTGATTCCAGAAGGCATATCAACGGCGACGCGAAAAGCCTTTGTATCATTCATAGCTTTGATAACGTCGACGTAGTGTCCAGCAACCGGCCGATCAATGCCAATACCAAAGATTGCATCCACGATCAGTGAGGCCTCATCCAAAATGCTCAAGTCGCTGGTTTGAGGGATGCGATAGTATTGGCAGATATGGGCTTGAATCTGGTGCTCTTGGGAGGCATGATCAGGATTGCCAACGTTGAGAATCGTCACTCGGGCACCGGCAATCTTTAGCAAGCGGGCGACGGCCAGACCATCGCCGCCGTTATTGCCGCTGCCGGCGACAACGACAACATGGCTTAAATAGATCGGCAGGGCATTGAGAATCTCGTCGCGAACGGCCAGCGCAGCTCGTTCCATCAAAACTAATGAAGGAATGCCGATGTGATTGATGGTGTAGCTGTCGCAGCGTTTCATCTGGGCTGCGGTAACGATTGGTTTTTCCATAAAAACTACCTCCAAAATTGGTTTTCTTTTAGCCTACCACTTTATTGAACCAACCTAAAAGCGGTACACTAAACATACTTAGACAAAAGAAGGTGAGCCTATGGATTTAAATGCATACCTGCCATATTTCAAAAGCATGATTGATCGTAAAATTGGCTGGACCATCAGCAATCCAGAAGATGGCATCGTACGTGTTGGCTATCCGCTGTATGACAAACCGATGCTGGAATTTACGCGCAAGTTCCGTGCCAGTGCGGAATATGACCCCCATTACCGCAAGACTTTAAAGGCTAATCGAATTAAGCCACGCGTTGATGAAGCAACCATTGCGCAAGTCTTAAAGTCAGATGATGTCAGCTTGATTGGCGCGATGATCTCTTTAATCGTGGACTGGGAAGAAGTTGAGGAAGGAACCTGGGCTCAGGCGCTGCAGTCCGGTGAATTGTATCGTTTGACCAAGCGTTTGGCAGAACTGACCAGTCAGCGTCCACAGCTAGAAAAGTAGAGGGAATTTGATGAGCAAAAAAGATCAATATCCGGTCAGTCGCTATACGGGGCTGCCGGTTGAAGATGATGGCAATGGCGGCTATCAGCTGCATTATGATGCCAATGGTCAGATCAGGCTGCATACCTGGCGGACGGGGAAACACACCAAAGGAAGATTTCGGCGGATTGGTCAATTGATGCTGACGGAAAACGGCTTGATGGTCATGATCGTTAAAAGCGAACCGATGGCATTCAAGGATCGTCACAGCGAGGTGCCGCTGGGACGATTCCTTTCAGTGGATGCTGATTCAGCAACGCTGGCCAAGGGACTAGCTATTTTGGATCAGCAGTCATAAGACAAGGCGCAATCGTAATGGCAACGATTGCGCCTTTTATGGTAAACAGCGTTAAAATAGTTATAAATTCAGCTCTTGTTTGATAAGCTCGGCTAAGATGATTCCTTGGTTATGCTGCCGATCTTTTGCGCCATAAAGCAGAATCACGTTATCGGTCTGCAGATGTTTTTTGACGCTTGCCAATAAGTCTAAATAAGCAGGATTGCTGGCTAGCTCCTGCAAGTAGCGTTCCTTGAATTCGGCAAATCTAGCGGGCTCATGATTGAACCATTTGCGCAGCTCTTCGCTGGGGGCGGCTTCTTTAGCCCATTCATCCAGGTGGGCGTTAACCTTAGAGATGCCACGGGGCCAGCGCCGATCGATCAGAATGCGCCAGCCATCAAGATCAGCGGGCTTATCATAGATGCGTTCTAGTTTTAATTTCAATTCCTGTCACCTCTTGGAAAAATAAATCATAAGACCATTAAAGCACTTTTCAAAAGGATGGTTTCGAATGCTTTCAGAATATCAAAAATTTTTTACGGCTCGCCCAACCCCACAGATCGCCAAGGACCTTTTAGGACGGCTTTTGGTTTTCCATGGTCGCAAAGGCGATGTTGGCGGCTGGATCGTTGAAACCGAAGCTTATGTCGGCGAGCAGGATTCAGCATCGCATGCTTTTGGGGGACGGCGAACTGACTATTCAGAGTCGCTCTATGGCATGCCTGGTAATCTTTATATTTATCAGATTCGCTCACATTACTGTGTCGATATTGTAGTTCAAGACCCAGAAGAGCCGCAGGGCATTTTGATTCGCGCGCTGGAGCCGGCGTTGGGCATTGAGCAGATGATTGAGAATCGTGGCCAGGATGGCTTTAACTTAACCAATGGACCAGGCAAGCTGATGCAGGCGCTTGGCGTGCAGTCGCGGTCAATGGATGGTCAGCCGATGGAGCATGCCGCGCTGCAGGTTGACTTAAGCACTGAACGGCGGATTCCTGCAAAAATCATTGCCGGACCACGAATTGGGGTTAATGCGCAAGGAAAGGATGCCTTGAAAGACTACCGCTTTATCGTGGCCGGCAATCCATATGTCTCAAAGATGAAACGCCGTGATGCAGATGATTTAACGCATGGTTGGAGATGATTTAAATGTCGCTTAGCTATCAACAAATGAAGATTGCAGTACCATTGGTGATCAAGGCTGGCAACGTGCCCAGTATCGTTGGTGAGGCCGGTATCGGCAAGTCGGCGCTGGTTGAGGAAATTGCCGCGTCAATGGGGGCGAAGCTTTATACTACGGTTGTCAGTCTATCGGAAAAAGGGGACCTGGCAATTCCGGTGCCGCCGTTGACGGAGCGCTCATTTGTGACCACTCAGCATTATGGCACGCTGGCGAATGTTCAGTTTGGCTATTCAGAGACGCTGGTGGCAATCGTCAAGCAGGCTGAAGCACACCCTGACCAGCCGATTATCTGGTTTTTGGATGAGTTTAATCGTGGTACGCAGGCCGTGCAAAGCGAATTGATGAACCTGGTTCTGCAGCGGCAGGTCAACTCGCTGAAATTGCCGGATCAGGTACATATCGTCATTGCCGAAAATCCGGACAGTACGATGGAAAATTTTGCTGACAGCGACTATGGCGTAACGGCTGGGGATGCTGCCATTCGTGACCGGACCGTGCGCTTGGTCATGAAAGCCGCGGTTGATGACTGGCTTTTGTGGGCACAGCAGCTTCAATCAGATGGTCAGCCGCGGATTCATGAATTGGTTGCCAAGTATATTCGGCTGCATCCTAATCTTTTGGCGCCAGCCGATCATGAAAAGGACCTTTATCCAACACCGCGAGCCTGGGCCCGGGTTTCTGGCAATCTACGGCAGCTGGAACAACTAGATGAAGAGACGCAGACAACGCTAGCGGCTGATCTGTTCAGTGGCGATCTGGGATCGGAAGTCGGGGCTGCTTTTGCCAAATTTGTTGCGCAGCATGGTCAGCAGCTATCGGTTGCTGATTTGATCGACCATTCAACGCAGCTGCAGTTTGTTGCTGAAGTGGATCGATTAACAGCAGTAAGACAATGGGTTAAGGAATTGACCAAGTATCCAATCACGCAGTACCCGGCTCAGTTTAAGAACTGCCTGTACGCACTGAGTCCTGATGGCCGGTTTGCCGTAGTTCAGGATCTGGGGGAACAAGCAGCAGCTGCTGAACAGATTAAGGCACTCTATCAGGCTGCCAATGAAAATCCTGGCGGCGATCAAGAACAGCTGTATCGGCTCTTGGAACGGATTACGGTTGAAGCTGGTGATTAGATGACTGATTTGAATGAAACAGCAAGACAGCGGCTGACTAAGGCCGTCGTCAATCTGTTGACAACGCAGCGGCTAAGCGGTGAGGTGCTGCTTGAGATGCCGCGGACCAGAAATCAGGATCTGGATGCACCAATTGGCCTGGCATGGCAGCATAATCAGCTGGTCTTGGAATATAATGACCGCCAGTTGAATGAGCTGACAGCCGATCAATTAGGCGTCAGACTGCAGCATGAGGTTCTGCATGCAATCTGGCAGCACCCATTACGATACGTCAGCAGTACGCATCCGCGTAGAGTGGCCTTAGCAACGGATATTGCCGTCAATCAATATTTAAAAACGCCGCCCCAGGGGACCATGACGCTGGCTGACCTGGAAAAACTGCTGCAGCGGCCTTTAGCAGCGCATCGTGATTCCAGGTACTATCTGCGGATCTTGACGCATCTGACGCCGGCTGAGCAGGGACGGATTGAAAAAGTCTGGGGAAAGCTGGATGACAATGATCAAAGCGAACCGCAGCGCAGTGAAAAAAAGGCTGGCAAAGCTCAAAAAGCTGCCGCGAGTCACCAAGGCTGGCAGACAGATCAGTCGGTTGACAATCCAGACCTGCAAAAGGCGCGATTAAAGGCGCTGCTGTCTAAAGCATGGAAAAGTCTCAGTCAGAAGAATCGTGGCCGGTTACCGGGTGAGATTCAAGAAGAGCTTGAGCGTCTAAGCAATCCTGAGCCGTTAAACTGGCGTCAGCTTTTGGTGCGGCTGCTGGGCAGGATCCCAAGCGGCAAACAGGATACCCGCGCCAGGTTTAATCGTCGTCAGCCACTAAGAATGGAACTGCCAGGACAGATTGATCGCTTAAATGCTGATATCTATGCATTTGTTGATAATTCTGGTTCAATGAGCGATCAAGAAATTGCGGGTGTATTAACCGAACTGCAGTATTTGACTGTTCAGCTGAATTCGCAAGTTGAGATCATTCCTTTTGATGCCAAGGTGCACAGTGAGCAGGCAACCCGTCTGCAGCCCGGAAAAAACGTGTCATACCAGCGAACTGGCGGTGGCGGGACTTGTTTTCAGGCTGTTTTTGACTGGCTGCAAAAACAGCATGTCAGTCGACAGCAGGCAACGGTTGTGATTCTAACGGATGGCTGGGGCGAAAGCGAGCTTGCAGTGCATGGCTATCGCAACGTCTTGTGGCTGCTGAGTACGGAAAGTGAATTATCGGTAAAGAGTCCGGTGATGCGTTCCGTTAAGATTGGAGGAATTTAAAGATGAACGAGTATCCATTGCTTTCGCCAAGCTATCTAATGGCAGCGATGAGACATGATCAAACTTTCCAGCATGCAGCAGCAATGCTTCATGATGACTGGGATCCCAATGAAGGCGGCCTGTTTCGAGAAATGCTGCAGGCACCTGACATTGAAATGGCACGGGCACTGCAGCAAGCCGGCATGGTTAAGGGAAGGTGGCAATTAGATGACTACGGACAGGTAAAAGATCTATTGGCGCTGCATGCTGAGTGGTTCTCGCCAACGGCCCGCAATGCGCTGCTGGCCCCATTTGAGTAGCCAGAATTCTGCCTGGCGATTTTGTTTCACGTGGAACTTAAAAATTGTTATGATTGTTTTCATAAAAACGATGGATGGAGTGATATGATGACGATTGATTTGGCAAAGGCTAAAGATGACCTTTATGAAGCCGTCAATGGCGAATGGCTAAAAACGGCCAAGATTCCTGCAGATCGGCCAGCAACTGGCGGATTTAACAGTTTGGTTGATGATATTGACAAGACGCTGATGGATGATTTTGATGCGTTTTTGAACAACCAAAAAAACAGTTCGGATGCTCGCTTTAACGAGATGATCAAACTGTATGGCTTAGCCAAGGATTTTAAGCGCCGTGATCAAGAAGGCACGGCCCCATTAAAAAAGGCCCTGCTGCCAATTGAGAATCTGCAGAGTTATGCTGACTATCAAGCTCACTGGGCCGAGTTGATGCTTAATGGCGTGGCTTCTCCCGTGACTTTTGATATTGATGCTGATATGAAAAATGCACAGGTTTATGCTTTGTTTGCCGGCGCTCCCAGTTTGATTTTGCCAGAAAAGAACTACTATGATCCTAAAAATCCACAAGGCCCACAATTAATGCAGCTTTGGACGGCGATGATGACCGCACTGCTGGCTAAGCTGGGCTATGAAACGGCAGCGGCTCAAAAGCTGATTGAAGAAGCCAAGCGGTTTGATGCACTGCTGGTTCCCCATGTCAAGAGCGCGGAAGAATCAGCTGACTACAGCAAGATGTACAATCCACAAACGCTGGCAGAATTTGCCGATCATACCAGTCAATTGAACCTGGCCGCGGTAGTTGAGGAATTGATTGGCGCCAAGCCAGAACAGGTTATCGTAATGGAGCCGCGATATCTGGCCGCGCTTGATGAAATCCTGGCTGGTCATTTTGAATGGTTCAAGAGCTGGCTTTTGGTTAATGAAATCAGTTCAATGGCTGGCCTTTTGACTGATGAGCTGCGTGAGATCAGCGGTCGCTTTAGCCGAGCACTTTCAGGAGCCAAGCAGCCTGCCGACCAGCGTAAATTTGCCTATCGCCTGGCACGTGGCACGTTTGATCAGGTAGTTGGCGACTATTACGGCAAAACTTATTTTGGACCTCAAGCCAAGGCTGACGTTCATCATATGGTTGAACAGATGGTGAAAATCTATCAGCAGCGACTGGCCCAAAACGACTGGCTTGGCGAAAAAACGCGTGCCAAGGCAATTCTTAAGCTTGATCGGCTGGGAATTCAAGTCGGCTATCCAGATCAGATGCCTGCGCTTTATGATCAATTAAAGGTTGACGAGCAGGCCACGCTTTTGGAAAACATGATTCAATTGGGCAAAACGGCCGCCAAGGAAATGTTTAGTCGTTGGAATCAGCCAGTTGACCGCCTGCGTTGGGAAATGAGCGCCGCTACGGTTAACGCGTACTACCACCCGTTTAAGAATATTATCGTTTTCCCAGCGGCGATTCTGCAGGCGCCATTCTACAGCTTAAAGCAGACCAGCAGCGAAAACTATGGCGGGATCGGCGCGGTAATTGCACATGAGATCTCGCATGCCTTTGACAATAACGGGGCTTTGTTTGATGAATATGGCAATCTGAATAATTGGTGGACGGAAGCCGATTTGGCGCACTTTAAACAGCTGGCGCAAAAAATGATTGCTGAGTTTGATGGCCTGCCGTTTGCTGGGCAAAAGGTAAACGGCAAGCTGACTGTTTCGGAAAATATTGCTGATGCGGGTGGCTTGAGCTGTGCCCTGGCCGCTGCCAAAGAAGAAGATAGCTTTGATGCTCGGCAGTTCTTCATCAACTGGGCCCGAATCTGGCGAATGAAGGCAACCGACCAATACATGCAGCTGCTGCTTTCAATTGACGTTCATTCGCCAAACAAGCTGCGTGCCAACGTTCAAGCGCAAAACCAAGCTGAGTTCTACCAAGCCTTTAACGTTCAAGCAGGCGATGGCATGTACCTGGCTCCAGAAAAGCGGGTCAATATCTGGTAGCAGCTTTGAAAGGCGGATAAAATGGCTAAAACGATTAAAGTAGAGCGCGGTGATATTACCAAATATCAGGTTGACGCCATCGTTAATGCTGCTAATACGACACTGATGGGTGGTGGCGGTGTTGATGGCGCTATTCATCGGGCGGCTGGTCCAGCTCTCTATGCAGCCTGTGAAAAATTTCATGGCTGTCCAACGGGGGAGGCCCGGATAACGCCAGGTTTTCAGTTGCCGGCTAAATACATTATCCATACGCCTGGGCCGATTTGGCGTGGTGGTGAGCATGGTGAGGCTGATCTATTGAAAAACTCATACCGCAATAGTCTGCAGCTGGCGGAGCACTATCATTGCCAGACGGTCGCCTTTCCGTCAATCAGCACGGGTGTCTATGGCTTTCCCGTTGAGCAGGCGGCAGTCATTGCGATTAAAACGATTCGTGAATTTTTGACAGCCAGTCGCTGGGTTCAAGAAGTCATTATGGTGGCTTTTGATCCCAAAACCGAGGCTGCCTATCAAAAAGCACTTTAAAAAGACCCCTGGTTGGACAAGCCAGGGGTCTTTTGAAACAGAGTAGAAATCAGATGGTGTAAGTTAGGCAGACTGAATCTGAGCGGACAATTCAGACTCAGTTTGCCACTTATTCACAATATCTTGTGGATAAGTGGTGATATCTGTGGAAAACCCACAATATCTTGTGCTGCCAACCTGCAACGTCATTTAGTATAACGGTATCAAAATCAATTCGCAAGCAGCAAGAATTCAAATTGATCAAGCGACCAACGCAATTCAAGCTATCGTTTAAACCTTTATGCCGATTGAAGAATTTTTGGATTTGGTCAATCTGGCTGGTTTGACTTAACCGACTTCATCTTGATTTACCCTGACGGAAACGACTTTAACCTGATATTCTCCCTGCGGCGCGGCAACCAAGGCAGAATCTCCCGCGCTGAGCCCGGTAATTGCTTTGCCCAGTGGCGAGTCAAATGCCAGCTTGCCTTGCAGAATATCGGCTTCTTGACGACCAACTAGCGTATAGGTCTCAGTTTCATCGTCATCGTCATACTGTAGCTCAACCGTGGACCCCATGCCAACTTTACCAGTATCCTGCGGTGTGATGATTTTGGCATAGGTCAGCTGTTTGTTCAGATAGCGTAGTCGGCTTTCCAAATGTCTTAGATCCCGTTTGGCAGTACTGTATTCAGTGTTTTCGGAAAGATCGCCCAAAGCTCGAGCAGCCTTGAGCCGTGCAATCTTTTCAGGCCGTTGTTTCTTGAGGGCCTCAATCTGGTCTTCAATTTGCCGATAGCCGGCTGCCGTCATTTCTTGATAATAGAAGTCAGGGACTTTGATTTTTTTGGATGGCATTTAAATTCCTCCAATTTTATAGATCGTAAGCGAACGTGTGTACTAAGTAATTATGTTATGATAGTTATTGAAATTCAAGTTGAAGCAACAGGAGTGAAAGTTTTAATGGAGTATCAACAGAATCAAGCCCACGTACAAGCATTCTTAGTCGACGCGGCGTTTGATCGGTTGTCAAAAAATCAGCAGGAACATGCACAAAGAATCTTGCAGCAGGTCAATCAATTGATGGCCGATCGTCATCAGCTTGATGATTGTCACTGGACTGGTGCGGCATTGGCAGCCGTTTTGGATCACGAGCTCTATCAGGATGGGCAGGCGCCATATCGTCAGGTGATTTCGACCATTCCAGTTTTAAAGGCCTATCAAAAGTTTTTAAAAGTTGAGCATGTTAAAGAGCTGGCTCAGGTAATGGATGAGCACCGCAAGACTATGCAGGCAAACTGGAAAGCGGCTGCCGACCAACCAGCTGTTGGAAAGGCACCGCGAGAATGGACGCCAGAAAACTACCTGGCCTGGCAAAAAACAATGGTCGCTGTGGCCCCTAAAGCTGCCCTGCTTAAAAATATCGAGGGCCTTGATGAAACTGATGAGCAGTACCTGATTGATGAGTTTTTGACTCTGATGAACCAAGAAGCGCACCAGTGGCCTGATGGCTGGACTTTTGAGGCGCTGCAGCAGGTGCTGGGGATGACGATGCCATTGGACCCGCACATCAAGCCGTATCAAATCATCAAGATCGTGGCTTTATTTGATGCCTTTTTTGACTATCTGCATCAGCAAGGCGATCTTAACGATGATCAATATGCCATCGCTAAGCGGACGCTGTTGCACATGCAGCCAGCTCAAGAAGCACTGGCCTCGCTTGATCGCAAGGATCGTTTGACGCAGCTGGTATTGTCACTGGCTCAGGCAGAAGGCGTTGACATTAATGATCGTGAAACTGCGCAAAAATGGATGGCAACCCATCGGACGCTTTTGACCAGTTTTGTCGGGACGATCATGCATCCATGGCGTGACTATGATGCTCGTGAACAAAACAACGAGATGGCCAAGCGCGTTGCTGAAAAAAGAACGGCTTCCCAAACGCCAGCGGCTAAAACTGTTAAGGGCAAAAAGCACCCGCCAGTTGGCATTTCATTTCGGAATCGTCGGCAGAAAAGTCGTCGCAAACACTAGAAACCGAGGGGATTTTTATGAGTATTCAAATTCCAGAAAATATGGAAGAAGTTGCAATGAAGATCGCACAGTATCAAGTTCATGGCCAGCATTTGGAAATGGATGACGTCATTAAGGATGCCGTGCGTGATACCTTGCAGGAATTTATGGACGAAGCCTTGGAAGGTCATTATGACGACGTTGCCTGGGTAGGCGAAGATCTAGTGGTAACCGATATCATGGGTGAAAAAGTTGGTTCAGCCTCACCGATTCATGCCAGCTTTATTGAAGATTTTAAGGCTGATGCCGATGAATTGGTGCTGCGCTTAGAACAACAGGCAGCGCAGATTGTCGGCGGCCGCTAAGCTGTTGGAGTCGACCATATCTTGACATGACCTTAAATAATGACGAGGGACCTTGCCAAGCAACGGGGCACTCATTATTAATCGTGACTATTCAATAAAAAACGTCGAATCAGCTTGCTGACTCGGCGTTTTTATTTGACTAGAGATGCTCTTTGACGTCATAAGGCTGGGCTTTGGCGTGATCGGCCGGCAAGGCGTCCTTGGCATAAAAGATGGCATATTCTTCATCATCAGGACCTTTGGCAATGACCAGGTCGTCGATTTTACGCTCTTTTTTAAAAATCTGTCCCTTGCGTACGGCTTCATTGTAGTCATGAATATTGGCAATCGAGTCGCCGGGATTAAAGAAGATTCTTGTTTCCATATTGACACCTCCATCAGCGTTAGTTTCCAGAAAACGCTTGCTTTTGGTTTATTATACCATTAGTCACGGTACTTATGACGCAATGCCTGCAGATCAGAATCAGAAAGCTGCATGACTTCTTTAAGGTACTGGTCAACGGAGCCACTGATTTTTTGAATGGCATCCTGGGCCGTCTGCAGGTATTCCTGCTTAACGCTGGCCATATCAAGCGAATTTTGGATGTAGTTTGACGAAAAATGACCAGCAGTCAGTTTCTGTTTGATGTCTTGCTGAACGTCTTTAACGAGCTCATTGGTCAGCAGGTAGTCTTTGATGATGACATCAGGCTGCACTTCTAGGGCGTTTAATAGCAGATAGGCGCCAATACCGGTTCGATCCTTGCCAGCAGTACAGTGAAACAGAACGGGGCGATCAGCCGGCGCACTTAGCAGCTGTTGGAAAAAATCGCGGTAGGCCTGTTGTGGACCAGGCTCAGCGACCATTTCATGATAGACGGTGCGCATATGCTGGCGGCCACGGTTCGGATCAGCATTCAATTCATCGCTAAAAGATGAGATTGGCTGTGAGGCTCTGGTTTCGTCGGTTGAAAAGATTGGATTGGCGATGTATTCAGTGGCACCTGGGACTTGGTCAGGCTCTTTTTTGGTTTCTCGCGGTGAGCGCAGATCAATGTCTTTAGCCAGCTTCATATCAGAAAAGTATTGCAGATCCTGACTGGTCAGGCGGTGCAGACTGCCAGACCGCAGCAGTCGGCGCCACTTGATGGTATGGCCGTCAAGTGTTGGATAGCCGCCAAGATCGCGATAGTTGTAACCGCCATTGATTGGCAGCCGACGAGTAGGAATTGGCATGAAAATCTCTCCTTTGTTTGGCTTGGCAGAAACGTGCTGAAGTGACCAGATGCTATTGCTGGTTTTGGTTCAGCAGCTCTGCCAAAACCGGCGTTAAATGCTGGGCAATCTGTAAAGAGCCTTGCTGATCGGGGTGCAGACCATCAGTAAATGACTGACACCAGTTTTTGGTAGGAACGAATTCAGTATGACATTCCAAAGCGGTTTCTTCAATGATATCGGCATAGGTCTGAGCAAAAGGCACCATTAAGGCCAGTGGAACGTTTGGATAGGCGGCTTTTACCTGTTTGACAAACGCTGAGTAGGCTTTTTGAAACTGCTGGCTGGCAAAACGCCGATCATTGACGCCCAGATTGATCAAAACCAGTTTAGGCATGACGCTGGGGTGCCATGGCGTTTGGGCGTCCAGATGGCTCAAAAACTGGGCGGCCGGGGGGACGTTGCCTACCGCGGCTCTTAAAACGCCGCCTGCTGAATAGGCGATCCGATCGACATCGATTCCCAAGGCGTCACTAACAAGGCCGATATAGCAGCTTTCTGGGCGATAGTCGGTGCTGGGCCGTTTGCCATTTACCCAACAGCCAGCCGTAATTGAATCGCCAATGACAGTCACGCGTTTTTGCGGCTTAGGCGGGGTCATGACGGCTTGATCAGCAATCGAAATCGCGGCCACAGCCAGTCCCTGATTGCTAAGCCAGACATCATCAAGGTCGGTATTGCCAGCCGCGATGATCTCAACTTCAGCATTATCAGGCAGCGACAGCTCAAAAGGAGCATTGCGGGTTGAACAGCGCTGCCAATTTCCATGATTGACTCGCACGGCCCAGTATTGTGGCGGCATTTGCGGATTGCCGTTATCTAAGGCCTCAATTTCCAAAACTGGACTGGCTTGCAGATGGAATTTGATCAGACTGCCAAGATTGGTCGTGTATAAGACGCTTTTCCCATGCAGCTGTTTAATGGTCCAGCGACCGAGCAGCAGAGTCTGTTTTTTTAACTGAGCTGGGAGAATTTTTTTCATAGACGGCCATCCTTTCTCAGATTCTTTTGTTAAGTAAAATTTATTTTAGCATAAAAAAATGGCGCAAACAGTTGCTAAATAAGGATTGTTAAAAAAACTACAAACCCCTTAAAAATAATAATGAAAGCGCTTATTGACAAATTGTCAAGGTGAGCGTAAGCTAATGTTTAGTAAAAGTTTACTAACCGTTTATGGAGGTAGCTAGAGATGGATAAGCAAGAATTACTGAAAGAATATCAAGATGTTTTTAATGGTGAAGCTAAGGATGTCTTCTTCTCACCTGGTCGAATCAATGTAATTGGCGAACACACTGATTACAATGGCGGTCATGTTTTCCCATGTGCCATCAGTCTGGGTACGTTTGGCGTCTACGGTCCGCGTGATGATGACAAGGTTCAGCTCTACTCAGCCAACATGGAAGGCAGCACGGTCGTTGAATTCAGCATCAACGACGAAAAGCCAGAAACGGATGCCGACAAGACCTGGACCAACTACTTTAAGGGGATGCTGGTCTACTTAAAGCAGGCTGGCTATCAGATCGACCATGGCTTCAATCTGCTGGTACACGGCAATCTGCCATACGGCGCGGGGCTTTCTTCATCAGCTTCCATTGAGCTTTTGATGGGTAATCTGCTGAAGGATGAATTCAATCTGGATATTGACGAAATCTCGCTGGTTAAGCTTGGTCAAAAGACGGAAAACGATTTTGTCGGCCTGAACTCCGGAATTATGGACCAATTTGCCGTTGGGATGGGTAAGAAAGACAACGCCATCTTCTTGGACTGCAGTACTTTGGAATATCAATACCTGCCATTGAAGCTGGGCGACTACGAAATCGTGATCATGAGTACCAACAAGAAGCACTCGCTGGCTGGCTCCAAGTATAACGAACGCGTTGAACAATGTGAAGAAGCCGTTAAGCGCCTGAACCAAAAGCTGAACATCAAGAAACTGGGCGAACTGGACGAAAACACGTTTGACGAATACTCTTATTTGATCAATGACGATGTTTTGATTCGCCGGGCTCGTCATGCAGTTGCCGAAAATCAACGGACGCTGCGGGCGATTGAGGCTATGAAGGCAGGCGACCTTGAAAAGCTGGGCCGTCTGATCAATGCTTCTCACGTTTCGCTGCATTTTGACTACGAGGTAACTGGCAAGGAGCTGGACACGCTGGCAGAAACGGCATGGGAACAACCAGGCTGTCTGGGTGCGCGGATGGTCGGCGGCGGTTTTGCCGGCAGTGCCATCGCAATCGTTAAGAAGGACCAAGCCGATGCATTTAAGGAAAACGTCGGCAAGGTCTACCGGGAAACGATTGGCTACGATGCCAGCTTCTATGATGCCGAAATCGTTGATGGTCCCCACAAGATCTAGTCTTAAGGTCAGTTTTTGAGAAAGAGGTTTGCGACATGGAACTCATTGAAGGATTTGCAGAAAAGGCGATTGCCAGCGGTGCTTTTCAGCCAATGGACAAGATCTATGTGATGAACAAGATTCGGGCGCTGGTGGGTGATGAAGATGCTGAGGCCCAACCAGATACGCCACTGGCCAGTCAGTTGGTGGAATTGGCAGTTCAGCGCGGCAAGATTGAAGATGGCCAGACAGCGCGTGAAATCTTAAACGATCAGCTGTATGATCTGCTGACGCCAACACCGGCCAAGGTTAATGGGACGTTCTGGCAAAAGCATGAACAATCCCCCCAACAAGCTACGGACTGGTTTTATGATCTGTGTACCAGTAATGACTATGTAAAGGTATCCGCAATCAAAAAAAATATTGAGTTTACTAAAAAAGTCAATGATGGCAACGAGCTGGAGATTACGATCAATCTTTCCAAGCCCGAAAAAGATCCTAAGGCGATTGCTGCTGCTGCCCATGATACTCAAAAGAAGTATCCGCAGTGCGCGCTTTGTATGGAAAATGAAGGATATCTGGGACGTTTGGGGCATGCTGCCCGCAGCAACCACCGCATCGTTCGCATGACGATCGGCGGCAAGCAGTGGGGCTTCCAATACTCACCATATGCCTACTTCCATGAACACTGCATTTTCTTGGATGCCAAGCACGAACCAATGGAGATCAATCAACAGACGCTGATCAACTTGATTGAGATCGAAAAGCAGCTGCCACACTACTTTGTGGGCAGCAATGCCGATCTGCCAATCGTTGGCGGCTCCATGCTGGCCCATGAGCATTATCAAGGCGGCCGGCATACCTTCCCGATGATGAAGGCGCCAATCAAGCAGGAACTGAGCTTTAAAGACTATCCAGACGTTAAGGCCGGCATCGTTGACTGGCCAATGAGCGATCTGCGCTTGATCAGCAAGAACGATCAGGCTTTGATTCAGCTGGGAACGCATGTCATCAACGTCTGGGACCATTATGACGATCCAGAACTTTCATTGAAAGCTTTCGACGGTAATACAAGACACCACACCGTTACGCCAATTATGCACCGTAATGGCGATGAATTTGTGCTTGACTTGGTTTTGCGAGACAATAATACTAGTAAGGAGTACCCATTGGGCATCTTCCATCCTCATGAAAAGCTCTGGCACATTAAAAAGGAAAACATCGGTCTGATTGAAGTGATGGGCCGGGCCATTCTGCCAGCTCGTTTGAAGAGTGAATTGGAAGAAGTCAAGAAGTACTGGCTCAATGAACCAAACAAGATTGCCGACAGTCATCTGCCATGGGCTAAAGAAGTTCAGGCACGGCATGATGACATTAATGCCGACAACGTTGAAGAGATTTTAGAACAAGAAGTTGCTCAGGTCTTCGGCGATGTTTTGGCGGATGCCGGCGTCTTTAAGCGCAATGCCCAGGGTCAAGCTGGCTGGCAGCGGTTCGTTGAACGACTGTAACCTATTTTGACCAAGGAAAGGATGGTTTTTGATGGCAGTAACGCTAAAGGACATTGCAGATCGTGCGGGGGTTTCACTGGCAACGGTATCGAGAGTTTTAAACAATGACCCTCAACTGTCGGTTGGTGAAGAGACACGGCGCAAGATTCTAACGATTGCCGAAGAGCTGTCCTATACCAAAAAACATCGACGCAGCGCAGCCACCGGTCACAAGATTGCCGTTATTCAGTGGTATTCGCCAGCTCGCGAACTGGATGATCTTTACTACATGAATATTCGCCTGGGCGTTGAAAAAGAGGCCCAGCAGGTTGGCTATACAACGGCGACGGTTTTTGACACGCATTTGGAACAGATTCCTAATGACGTCAGCGGGATCGTTGCGATCGGCAAGTACAGTCAAAAACAGATCGATCAGCTGCAGCGTTTCAACAAGCCGATCGTGGTGATTGACTATGATGAATTGTCCAATGGCTGTGACTCGGTTTTGCCAGACTTTGATGGCGGCATTAAGCAGGCTGCTGATTTTCTGGCTGCCAGATATGCCAAGATCGGCATGATTGCTGGTCAGGAAAAAACGACTGACCAAAAACCGGTTAGCGATTCACGGCGCGATACTTTCGCCAAGACTTTAAAAGCTAAAAATCTTTACCACTCAGAATGGTTTATGATGGGTGATTACTCAGAAAAGAGCGGCTTTGACCAGATGCAGCGCCTTTTGCAGCTCGATGATCGTCCTCAAGCCGTTTTGGTTGCCAATGATGCGATGGCAGTCGGTGCTTTGCGTGCCCTGCACGAAAAGCAGATCGACGTGCCACGTGAAATGGCGCTGATCAGTTTTGACGACACGTCAATTACTCACTACACCTATCCAACGCTGACCTCGATTCACGTCCCAACCGATCAAATGGCGGCAATGGGCCTTGAATTGCTGGGACGCCGCCTGCAGAACCCGGATCTGGCTCCGCAGCGCGTAGTAGTCGGTACTAAGCTGGTTTTGCGGCAAAGTACCGAAAAATGATCAAAAAATCCTAAGTTACACATCAATAATTGCCGACTCCTGCCGTGCCGTTTTGGCCAGCAGGAGTTTTTGTTTGGCTAATACTTACTTTTTATAAGATAAAATCATTTACAAAAAGTAAGTAACAAGTTATAATACAAATAACAAATCTTCAGAAAAAGAGGAACGACTATGACAAATCAATTTAATCAACTTCAAGAAAAACGCCGCTCCATTTATGCATTAGGCAAAAACGTCAAGGAAGACAAGCAGACGTTGGTTGACCTGATCGAAAAGACGATCGAACTGTCGCCATCTGCTTTTAACAGTCAGACGGTACGTGCGGTGATTGCTTTTGGCCAAGATTCCGATCGAATTTGGGATATCGTATTGGCTGAGCTGCGCAAAGTCGTAAAAGATGATGAAGCTTTTGCCAAGACGCAAGCTAAGGTCAACAGCTTCAAGGCGTACGGAACGATTCTGTACTTTACTGAAACGGCGACCGTAAAGCAGTTGGAGGCTGACTTCCCAGCATATGCCGCCAACTTTGCTGGCTGGGCTGAACAGGCAATTGGCGGTGCTCAGCAGGCGGTCTGGGAAGCCTTGGCCGTTCAAGGACTGGGTGCATCGCTGCAGCACTACAACCCGCTGATTGATGAAGCAATTGCCAAGGCGTTTGACATTCCTGAAACTTGGCAGCTGCGGGCTGAAATGCCGTTTGGATCCGTTGAGGCACCAGCTGGCGAAAAAGACGTCCTGCCTGCTGAAAAGCGTTTTAAGGTATTTGGCGCTTAATGAGCTTAATAATCGAGCGATCCGCGCAATACGGGTCGCTTTTTTGATAGCGTAGGCATATTTTTACGTCAAAACGATGCCAGATGATACAGTGACCAAAATCAAAATGCTGAATGACAAGCAATCAATCGTTCAGCAGGTACGAAATGAGGGATTGCGTTGACTGATAAAAACAAGCTGACTGAAATGCAGTACCGCGTTACGCAAGAGGCTGCTACCGAACCGCCATTTACCGGCAAATATGATCAGTTTTTCGAAAAAGGCATCTATGTCGATGTTGTGAGTGGTGAGCCGCTGTTTTCTTCGCTGGACAAGTTTGATTCGGGCTGCGGCTGGCCGGCATTTACCAAACCAATTGCCAAGCTGAAAGAAAAGCGCGACCAGTCGTTTGGCATGGAAAGAACCGAGGTGCGCAGTCTGAAGGCTGATTCGCATCTAGGACATGTTTTTTGCGATGGACCGCTGGATCGCGGCGGTCTGCGCTACTGCATCAATTCGGCCGCCCTGCGTTTTATTCCGTTTGATCAGTTGGCAGAAGCTGGTTATGGAGAGTACCGAAAGCTGTTTGTCGACTAATTAACACTGACACTAAATCAAAAACCGCACTGTCATTAGACGGTGCGGTTTATTTGTTTGATGCGGAATCAGTCAACGGCTTTAACGATAAACATGTCAGCGTGGAAATCAGATGGTACCTTTGGCGATTGCAGGCGGTTCATGACGCGTGGCACGAAATACCCAGCATTCATCAATTCAGCGCCCGAGAAGACTTCTGAGCCATCATTGACAGTGTAGCGCCGTTCAGGATCCAGGCCCTTGAAGTAGTAGCGGATGTAGGCCGGGTTGGCTCCGTTTAGAATCTGATAGCGCATGCCAATGGCCGTCTGCTTGTCATGGCTGACGGTTTCCCAGCCATAGACATTATCGCTGGTATCCGGAGTTTCCAGCCGGTAGAACGTTCCAAACTGGAAGAGCTTGCGGTATTGCTTATAGAAGGCCACCTGCTGCTTGATGGTAGCCTGTTCTTCATCGCTGAGCTCAGTGACGTCCAGTTCATAGCCGAATGCACCGAAGTAGGCCACTTTAGCCCGCATGTCGATTGAAGTCAGCCGGCCGACTTGATCGTTTGGCACGGCTGAAACGTGAGCGCCCCACATTGAAGGCGTGTAGCCATATGAGGTGCCGTCTTGAATCTTGATGCGTTCAACAGCATCGGTATCATCGCTGCACCAGGCCTGTGGCGCATAGTACATCATTCCCAGATCGAAGCGGCCGCCACCAGAGGCACATGATTCAAACAAGACGTCTGGGAAGGCTTTGGTCAAGCGGTCATAGAGATCGTATACGCCTAAGATATAGCGGTGTGAGAATTCCAGCTGCTGATCGGCAGGCAGGTCGGCGCCGTACATTTCGGTGATATTCCGATTCATGTCCCATTTGATGTAGTCCAGCTTGGCATCTTGAATAATGTGGCTCATCAATCCAAACAGATAGTCAACGACTTCCTGACGGCTCATGTCCAAGACGAATTGGTGACGGCCCGGCGTCTGCCCGCGACCTGGCGTCTTGATCATCCATTCTGGGTGGGTTTGATAGAGCTTGCTGTCAATTGAGATCATTTCTGGTTCAAACCAGAGCCCAAACTTCATGTCGAGATCGTGAACGCGCTTGGCAAATCCAGCAATGCCATGGTTGAACTTCTTTTCGTCAACAAACCAATCGCCTAGACTAGAACGATCGTCGTCACGATGACCAAACCAGCCATCATCAAGTACGAACATTTCAATCCCCAGTTCCTTGGCACGCTCAACGATTGGCATTAACTTGTCTTCGGTAAAGTCCATGAACGTGGCTTCCCAGTTGTTGATCAGAATTGGCCGTTCCTGGTGGGCAAAATGAGGGTTGATCAAGTGCTGAGCATAAAAGGCGCCCAATTGCTGAGAAAGCGCGTTGAAACCATTGTCGGTATAGCTGAAGATGACTTCTGGGGTTTGGAATGAATCACCACTGTTAAGCTTCCAGCCAAATTCATCCGGGTTGATGCCAATCAGGACACGCGTGGTATCAAACTGGTCGACCTCGACGGAATCCAAAAAGTTGCCTGAGTAGACAAAGTTAAAGCCGAAAACCGCTCCTTGGTTATTGTCGGTGTGTGGCCGGGCCAGCATAAAGAATGGATTTTCCTGATGACTGGAGGCGGTCCGCAGACTGGAGATGCTTTGCGTACCGGGACGCAGATGACTGCGGTGCAGATGCCGTTCCCGCGACCAAGAGCCGGCAAACTGAATGAAGTCGTAGTTGGCATCCGGCAGATCTAGCTGCGCGCTCAAGGCTCGGTTTAAAAAGACGGTTTTGCCATGGTTGACAAACGTTGTGCTGCGGACAATCACGTCTTCATCAGCAAAAATAGTGTAGTGCAGCTGCAGCTCTAAATCGCCATCCGCCAGTTTAACGGTCAGCGTCTGAGAATCATTGCTGTCATCGGCAAATGTTGAAGGCAGGCCAGTCAGCCGCGCTTTACCGTCCTTAAGCTCATAGTCGCGGTATTGGAATTCAGAGGTCCGTGAGCCGTTTGGATAGGTAATCTGGAAGGCTGGATAACGGTAGTCGCCCTTACCCAGTCCGGCGTATTCCTGTTTTAGCAGCTCAGCTTGAAACTCAACGTCTTCATCAGTGCGCGTGTTGGTACAGTCGTGTTCTTCACGCGTGTTGAGGTTGGCGTAGTCGTCTTTGAATGGAATCTTAGGACCGTAGTAGAGCTGACCCAGCGAGCCGTCCTCAATAACGTGGAAGACGTAGCTGGTATGCTTGGTCTGCAGGTGAAACAGTCGATTGCTGGCATTAACTTGGATACTCATGTTCAAATTCCTCCATGATTAAATGACAAACAAAAAGCCCGACTGCTGCAGCCGAGCTTTTTTAGGCCAACAGACTTTTTGATCATTCAATTAGTCTAATTAGTCTTTCTTGACTTCGATTTGCATAATGGTGTCGCCAACCTTGACTTCACCATCCTGCTTGACATAGGTCAAAGTGTAATCAGGTGCCTTTTCAGACTTGGTAAAGGCAATCATGACCGTATCATCATGACCCGCCTTCTTGATTGCTGGGGCCCAGAATTCCATCAGCTTTTCGCCGGCCGCCACGTGCTGACCTTTGACGACATAGTTGATGAAGCCAGTCCCGCGCATCTGAACGGTATCAACACCGACGTGAATCAAGACTGGAACGCCATTGTCGGTTTCCAGACCAATTGCGTGCCGGGTGGTTGGGAAGTCAGCAACAACGGTCCCGGAGAATGGTGCAAAGACTTGGCCGTCAGATGGCTTGATGGCAATACCTAAGCCCATAGTACCATCAGCAAATGGCTTGGAGCCTACTTGAGACAATGGCATCAAAGTACCACTGACAGGTGCCTTGAAGTCGATGACCAGATCCTTGGCCAGGCTGGCGTCTTCAGCCAGTTCTTCACGAACGCTGTCATTGCCTTCCAGGTGTTCATGCCAGGATTGTTCCAGTTCGTCAACGATTTGAGCGTGCATCTTTTCATCCAGCTTAACCTTGCTCTTAAAGCACAGGACACCCAAAAGAATCAGAATTGCAGGAACGACGAACATCATGAGCTTGAAGATCCCCGCACCGTGAGCAGTAATGTCGGATGCCGTAGCACCAGAGATCATGCCGGCAGCAGTAGCCGTCATCCCAACGACACCACCAGCAACGGCACCACCGAACTTGTCCAGCAGTGGACGAACGGAAAGCGTAACGGCTTCGTCACGGTGACCAAGCTTTAATTGACCATATTCAACCGAGTCAGTGATGATCATCAAAACAACCATGAAAATCAGTGGCTGTGGCAGCATGTAAATGGCACCACCAAGAATAACCATTGGCAGAGATTGACCAGCAAAGGCGAAGATTGCCAAACCGATCAACAGAACCAGGATTGAGTAATAGAAGACCTTCATCCGACTGAACTTCTTAGCCAGAGCAGGGAACAGAGCAACCGTAACGGCACCGATAACGCCGTTGATCAGTGCGTACAGCGTGTAGGTGCTTGCCCGACCAAGAATGTAGGTGAAGTAGTACAGTTGGAAGGAATTAACGATCTGAATCCCAGTCGTGTAAACCAGGTAGGTAACAGCAATTGCCATTAATTGGTCATTGTGAAGCAGAACCCCAAAGACCTTCTTGAAAGTCGTGTTTTCCTTGTTTTCACGCAGTTCGTTCTTCTTTTCATGAGTGAAGAGACCAACCCCGCAGGACGTAATTGCCGAAATAGCAGCTACGATCGCGGCAAATGCGAACCAACCGCGACTGTCACCAGAGCCACCGTTTGAACTGATAGAAAATGCCAAGACGATTGGCATTACGACAACACCGACCAGCTGACCGCCAAGCGTTGAACCAACCCGGGCGAAGGTAGCCGTCTTTTCACGTTCTGCCGAGTCAAATGAGATTGCAGGAATCATTGACCAGAAAGCCACGTCGTTAAAGGAATAGAAAATATCCATCGTAATATATAAAATTGCAAATACGACGAGGTACAAAACTGGATTCTTGTAGGTCAGACCCCACAGATTAGTGAACAGCAGGGCAATTGCAACGGCAGAAACGATCCCACCAGCAACGACCCATGGCTTGAAGTGACCCCATTTGGTATCGGTCTTGTCAATAACGTTACCGATAAATGGGTCAATTACCAATTCAACGATCCGCAGCACCATGATGGTAATCGTAATGAAAGAAACCATGTGGGCTGCTTGGCCACCACTGTTGCTGTTGAACAGGTGGCCGGTAACAAACATCATAAAGTAAGTCGACAGCATCCCATAGAACATATCGTGCCCGAAAGCACCAAATGAATATGCAATCCGAGAAGCCATTGATTGTGACTTAGAACTCGCCTCATTCATAATCTAGCCTTCCTCCTTAGAAAAGACATTTACTTAAAACTCTCTGGAATTATATTAAGCGCTTTCAAAAATTAAATCAATAAAAAATAGTAAAAAATTTAGTTAAAAATACTTGTTAAAAAATGATCAAAACGTTTCCAAGGCGTCCTAATGGCTTTTATACCCTGGATAAAAAATAATAAAAAATTTTGCGAACCTTATTATTTTAAAGTTAAATAATTTTCGGAAATTCTTAAGAAATGGTTTTTAGAAATCGTTTACAATAAACGCAAAATCCGGACTCTATACAACTTGTTACCGAACAAATCAACTTGATCTAAAATTAATTGTTCACTTTTTATAAATAACAGTGTAAAATAAGCTTTCGGATACAGATGAACTTAATTTGTGAGTGAAATAACGATACGAAAACCAAAACTTTTACGTACTTTTGCGACCGCATGCTTTTAATAATTCGTACAAGATGGGATGGGCTTTGCTGGAATTGATTCTGGTGCAGCCCATTAATTGGAAATAATTTAAACGCGGCCGGTTATTCAACCATAAACTTATGAATGTATCGTTATGACAATCCAAATAAGCGGAAGGATGGAACATCATATGAAACGTTATCGCTTTGGCCGGCTGTCGCTAGGCTGGCAGATTATGATCGGACTGATTTTAGGGATTATCGTTGGGGCCATGACCTATCAAAATACTGGCGCCATCAAGGTAATGCAAAGCCTCGGTACGATCTTTCTGCGGCTGATCCAGATGATTGTAATGCCGATCGTAATCTCTTGCTTGACGGTAGGGATTGCCAATATCGGCGACATTAAAAAGCTTGGCCGAATCGGGGTTAAGACCTTGATCTACTTTGAGGTTTTGACGACGATTGCGTTGTTGTTGGGGATGATCGTGGGCAATATTTTGCATCCTGGTACCTACATCAACATCCATGATCTGCATGCCTCAGACATCTCTCAATATCTGACCACGGCAAAATCGGCTTCCAAGCACAGCGGTATCTGGGACCTGCTGATCGCAATCGTGCCGACCAACATCTTTAAGTCGATTGCAGACGGCGACATGCTGCCAGTAATCTTCTTCTCAGTCTTCTTTGGGCTGGGGGTTGCCTCGCTGGGTGAAAGCGGCAAGATCATCATCGACTTTATGAATGCCGTTTCGGAAACCATGTTCAAGGTAACCAACTGGGTAATGAAGTTCTCACCAATTGGGGTCTTTGGCCTGATTGGGATGACGATTGCCGAAATGGGTCTGAAAGCCTTGCTGCCATTGGGACTGTTTGTGGTGATCGCCTATGCAACGATGATTATTTTCGTGGTGGTCGTCTTGGGAATCGTCGCCAAGATTTTCCATCTGCGCTATTGGAAGACGATGCACGTAGTAATGGAAGAAATTGCGATTGCCTTTTCAACGGCCAGCTCTGAAGCAACCTTGCCGCGTCTGATGGCTAAAACGCAGAAGATGGGGGTCGACAAAGGGATTGCCTCGTTCGTTATTCCAACCGGCTACACGTTCAACCTGGATGGCTCGGCAATCTACCAAGCACTGGCTGCCTTGTTCTTGGCACAGGCTTATGGCATTCATCTGACGATTGCCCACCAGATTACGCTGCTGGTGGTCTTGATGATTACTTCCAAAGGGATGGCCGGGGTGCCAGGGGCTTCGTTTGTCGTGCTGCTGGCTTCGGTATCAACGATTGGCGTACCGGTTGCCGGGCTGACGTTTATTGCCGGAATTGACCGGTTTGTCGACATGGGCCGGACAGCGGTCAACGTGGTCGGCAACACGATTGCAACTTTGGTAATCGGTCAATCCGAAAAATCATTGGATCACGAAAAATACAACCAATACCTGGATAGCTATCAAGGCTAAAAATAAAGCATCGCTGAGAAACTTAGCGATGCTTTTTTTGTATAATTAAGTTAAATGAGGAAAGGACGGAAGACAATGGAAAAACAGCTTAAACGCAGCGAAGTACCTGAAGCGCTCAAATGGGATCTGACGCTGCTGTATGAATCAGATGAGGCAATGGAACAAGCACTTGCCAAAACGCAGCAGAAGGCTTCTGAACTTGCCAAGACGGCAGGGCATTTTGCCAGTGATGGTCAGACCTTTTTAAGAAATCTCAACGAAAATAAAGCGATTAGCGAAGAACTGGAACGCGAATTTGTCTATGGTATGCTGCGGCGAGACAGTGATACGACGGATTCAACGGCAGTCACGCTCTATGGTCAAGTCGTCAATGCCGCGACGACGATTGAAGCTGAGCTGGCCTTTATTCAACCTGAACTGACAGCCATTGACGATGCGGACTTCGCCAAACTGATGCAAAGCGAGCCGGGACTGGCCGAGTATCAATATGAGATGACCAAGTTGCGGCGGCAGAAAAAGCATGTGCTCTCTAAAGCCGAAGAAACTCTGCTGGGTCATTTGAACAAGTCGCTGGACAGTGCGGAAGAAATCTACAATACGCTTAACGATGCGGATCTGAAATTCGGCAAGGTTCATGATGAAAAGGGGCAGTTAGTTGAACTGACGCATGGCAATCGCAGCCAGTTCAATGAATCGCAAAATCGTTCCGTGCGCAAGGAAGCCGTTTTGGCATATGAAAAACCGTACCATGAGCTGCGCAATACCTTTGCTCAAACGCTGAACAGCTTTATCGGCACAGAAAATGCACTGGCTAGGATTCGTCACTATCCAAGTGCGCGCGCGGCCGCTTTAGGAGCCAATAATATTCCAGAAAGCGTCTATGATACGCTGGTGGCAACCGTCAATCAGCATCTTGATCTGGTTTATCGCTGGTATGAGCTGAAGAAACGGGTTCTGGGCCTGGACAAGATGTATAAATATGATGTTAATGTCCCATTGGCTGGCGAGGATATGCTGAAAACGACTTTTGAACAAGGTAAGCAGCTGACGTGGGATGCATTGCAGGTGATGGGTCCAGAGTATCTGAAAGGCCTGAAAAGCGAATTTGAGCATCGCTGGATCGACGCGGCTGAAAATCTAGGCAAACGCTCTGGTGGCTATCAAGTAGGCGTCTATACGGCAAATCCATTCATTTTACTTAACTGGACTGATAAACTTTACAGTACGTTTGTTTTGGCACATGAATCTGGTCATGCCATGCACAGTTGGTTTGCTCAACAGGCTCAGCCATCGGAATATGCTGATGCACCGATTTTTTTGGCAGAAGTGGCATCAACGTTTAATGAAAACATCTTAACCGACTATCTGCTGGAAAAATACCAGGATGATCCTAAAAAGCTGATCTTTATCCTGGAACAATATATTACCGGCTTCATTGGTACGATCTATCGGCAGACGCAATTTGCTGAATTTGAAGATGCCGCCTACAAAGCAGAGCAAAAAGGACAGACGCTGACGGCCGACTATCTGGATCAATTAAGCGGTGAGCTGGTTAATAAATACTATGGTCCCGCAGTTGAGGAAACCGGCACGCGAACGCAGAGCTGGGCCTATGTACCGCATTTTTACATGAACTACTATGTCTATCAGTACGCAACTTCCTGGGCGGTCTCAACGGCGCTTTCCGAGGCAGTCTGGCAGCATGAGCCGGGTGCTCTGGAACGCTACCTGGATCTATTGCGGGCAGGGGGCAGTGATGATCCGGTAACACTGTTAAAGCATGCGGGAGTTGACGTTACCGACAGCCGATATCTGGAACGGGCTTTTGCGCTGTTTGAAAAGCGTCTCAATCAGATCGAAAAGCTGCTTTAATTATCATTATCGGTTTCGAAAAACGCCTGCGATCGTCCATGACCGCAGGCGTTTTCTTAGTCTTTAACTTCTTCTGGCTGTGGCAGTTTGACGCCTCGGTGATCGACACTGGTTGAAAAGACGATCTGAGTACTGGTTTTGCCAAAGCGCTGCTGAATTTCATTGATAAAATCATCGAGATCTGAAGTGGAAGGGAAAACAACTTCCATGACCTCGGAAAAATCGCCGGTGACGCAATTGCATTCAATGACGTTGGGAACCTGGGCAATGTAAGGATAAAATTCCTTCTTTTGGCGTGGTTCCAGTTGCAACTGAACGAAGGCCTTAACGTGATAGTCCAGTTTTTCTAGATTTACGCTGGTGTGGAAGCCGGTGATGATGCCAGACTTTTCCAGTTTGTTGATCCGAGCGGCAATAGCTGGTGAAGAGATGTAGCAGGCTGCTGAAAGCTCCTTTAATGATACCCGGGCGTTTTCTTGCAGCATGTTGATAATTTGACGATCGATCTTGTCCAATGAAATCCACTCCTTTTAACTAATCACAAAATAATGTCTTTAAATTGTGAAAAAATACAATGTAAATGGTTTATTGTCAAAATAATTTAACTAATTATTGTTTTTTCACCCATAAAAATCAAATGATTCCGCTGTCATTATGGTACAATAGGAATAACAATTAAGTCGTGTGAATTGGAGGTCATAACTATGAATCAAGAATATCAAAACATTCTCGTCCCTGTTGATGGTTCCAAGCAGGCAGAACGGGCACTGAACAAGGCAATTGCCGTTGCTAAGCGTAACGATGCACACATTGACATCCTTAATGTTATCGACACGCGAGCAATGGCTTACAACTTTGCCGGCATGTCAGACAGCAGCATTGCTTACCAGCTGGTTGACAAGTCAAAGGACTATCTGGATGAACTGTATGACAACGCAAAGCAAAAGCAAGGCTTTGACAACATTGACATTCACATCCGGCTGGGGAACCCAAAGACGGTTATTTCCTTTGATTTCCCACGCGATCACCAAAACGATCTGATCATGATGGGTGCCTGCGGGCTGACTCGTCTGCAGCGGGCAATGGTTGGTTCAGTTACGTCCTTTGTTAAGCGGAATGCTCCCGTTGACGTTTTGGTAGTGCGGACCGACTTAAACAACGAGGTACCAGCTGACGAAAAGGACGCTAAGAAGAAATAAGCTTAATTAAATAAACCATTTAAAGGTCGTAATCCAAGCAATTGGGTTACGGCTTTTTGCTATTTTAACACTCATTTTAAAAACTGACGATTAACTTTCTTATAAAACTCTAATTTTGAATTTTAAAATGCCTAAATATCAGTGTTTTTAGTAGATATATGACTATGAAAAAACACCGAGGGACATAAAAGGGGAAAATCAGATATCAAAGTCATTAATCAGACCGCTGAACTGCTCAGCGGTCTTTTTTGTTATATGCAAGTAGATCTGTCTCGTGATTGCTGAATCTCTATGACCTAACCGCTTTGAAATCAGTTCAATAGGCATGCCTTTTTCAGCTAATTTCGAGGCGTGCGTATGGCGGAAGATATGAGTTGATAGTGGCTTAGTCATACCAAGGGCATTTTGGACTTTTTTAAGCAGATTATCTATTGAAAGGGGGTGAAGAAAAATGCCGGTTTTAGTTTCTCTGCTAAACAGAATATCATCTGGTTGTTTATCCAAGCTGTACTGCTGATAGATCTTAACCGCTTTTTTAGGAAGAAGAATAGTACGGTTGCTACTTTGGGTTTTGGGAGTGTCACTGATTGTAAAATCGGTCTTTAGTCTCTTTGAATACTCCAATGTGCAATTAATTTTGACGTACCATTTATTATCTTGCTGAAATACCTTTTTGACTTGAAGTGCTAGTATCTCACCGATACGCATGCCAGTAAGGTACTGCCACAGCAAGGCATCAGCATAGGTTGGATTGATTTCTCGAACGGCATTTAAAACGCTCATTGCCTCATCATCTTCCAAGTATTTATCTTCAATAGCCTTAGCAGAATTGTTGCGTTTCCGATTAATCTCAAGTCGGCCGATTGGGGCTGCTATATAGTCATGTCGATACGCATAACGCATTAGCTGATTGAGTTTGTTCTTGATCATTCCAGTATAAGCATTTTTATAGCCATGCTGATAAAGCAGAGCTTCTAGTGTATTGACAAGATATTTATTGGTTATTTTGGAAACAAGAATCTGCATATTGAAGTTTTTCTGGATTATTCCCTTGATAGTCTGCCATGAAGCAAATGAAGAGGGCTTAACGGTTTGATGATAGTACTGATTGAACTCTTCAATCAACTCGCCAAAAGTAACGCCTTCTTTGATATGGCCGTCCTGAAGCCGCCGGAGTTTTTCTTCGATCCGTTTATTCAGGGCTTGCTGAGCTAACTTCCGCGTGGAGTTCGTCTCCTTATCCATCGTGATTGAGACGCGTGTGTACTTCAGCGTCAATGGGTTTTTGAATTGTTCGACAAATTTGACTTTGCCGGTTTTCGTGGGTTCAGTCCACATGATTGATCCTTCTTTCTATAAGTAAAAATGAATTTACGGCTGCCAGGCACGTGTATAGGTTGAAGAACCAATCGTAATTATATCTAGATGTCAAAACAATACAACTTTCGCCACAAGCAATCTTGTATTGGATTGAATAGCAACTATTAAAAAGTAAGCAAAAGAAGGCAATAAAAAAGCCGAATGCCTAAGCACTCGACGAACCAAAGTTGCCTTCATTTTAACTAAAAATGGAGGAAAAAACAATATGGCAGAAAAAGAAAATACTATTAAAAAGGATACTTGGCTCTACTTTGAAGACAACCAAGGTAAGCATTTTAAGGCTTTTAATTTTGCAGATTACTTAATGGATAGGTTTCATTTTACTTTTAATTTTTTTGATCCACATGGCTTTTGGTGGAATCCCATTACTCAGCAATGGAAAGGTAAAGCAGATACACGACTGAAGTCAGCGATAATCGAAACTATGGATAAAGTAGCGGGTAGATCATATAAAGGAAATACGGTGAGCAATGTCCAACAAATTATCAGGGACTATAGAGGCCGTGATGAAAGTGAAACGGATCGTTTTGCGATAGAAAATCGAAATCCCCATAAGGTAGTATTTGCGAATGGAACTTATGACTTGGATCGCGATGTAATAGAACCAAATCGTTACGATAATTATATATTACAGAATCACGATTATATTTTAGGCGAATTGCCAAATATTCCGACTAGTTGGGATCGTTGGCTAACTGAATCACTAGTTGATCCAGATGCGAAAAAAGCTGATGCAGGCAAGTGGGAAACTGAAGGTGATAAAAATGCACCTGAAACTTTTAAGGCCTTCATCGGATACGCTTTAGCTGGTACTTATCAGGAGATTCAGTCTTATCTCATCATACATGGCAACGGTGGTGAGGGAAAATCAACAGCATTAAACATAATTGCCCTGATCTTTGGTGCTAATATCTCCCATATTGATCTAGCTGACTTAGGTTCAAAAGAAACAGCACGATTTAAGCTATCAAAGTTAAATCGAATGGAATTGAATATTGGTGATGATGTAGAGGGTAGTTTTCTCAAAACGACCAGTATTCTAAAAAGACTAACAGGTGGAAATCCTGTGAGTGCTGAGGATAAAGGACAGGATCCATACGATTTTACTAACAACGCTAAATTACTCTTCACTTGTAATGCATTACCTTCCTTTAGTGATAATTCACATGGTATGGAACGGCGGCCAATCGTTTTAGAATGGCGTAAAATTAAAAACTTCAGCAAAAAGTATTCTGAAGCTGAGTTTATTCGTGATCGTCCGGCATTCGTTCGTGAATGTTTGGTGGCTTATGCTAAAGCATTGAAAAGATCGCAGTTACTTAACGAACCACAATTACCAATGACTGAGTACATGAAACAGCGCGTCAAGGAATGGCTGATGACTAATGACACTATTGGTAATTGGATAAATGAAAATTGTGAATTAGGCGAAAATTATCGTGAACAAACCCAAACACTATATAACAACTACACTAGGTACTGTCATTTGAGTGGTACTCAAGCGTTGAAAAAAGCCAAATTTAATGGTGCAATGCGTACCCGAGGAATTGAACCAAATAAAACAATAAAAATTAATGGCAAAACAACTAAAGGGTATAAAGGTATCCATCGGATTGAGAAATATGATTCTGATTTATATTGAAAATAACGCTTAGTGTTTTTTTGTTATAGTGCAAAGAGAATATAACATCAGCAGGAGAGAATGGTAACTATGAAAAAGTTACTTGGTTACCGTTATGCTGAAATGTTGTTATATCAGTGCTTACAAGGCGATTTTGAGTAACCGATTTTTGGTTACGGTAACCTCTATCTCAGACATTTAGAATGCTGTTGTATTAGCATCTAAATAAAATCGGTACTGACTAAGAAGACTATAAACGCCTTTATATCAGGCAAAATAAAAAGGTAACTTTTTAGTATATTTCTTTAAATTTGAACAGGAACTTAGTCTTGAAAACTACTTAGTGGTATTCCTCGAAAATAACGTTATGTGTATTTTTGCCGATAGAGATTTTTTCAAAGATAAAAAAGTTACCGTAACCAGAAAAGAGTTACTGATAAATGCTGTTATATCAGCGTCTATGAGCAAAGTAACTGAGTAACCTTTTTAGGAGTTTAAACGTCTCAAAAAATAAGAAACCAAATAACGGAGATAATAAGATGGGTAAATGCATTGCGAGAGTAAGATCACCGAATTTTTGTTACTAACAAGGTAATAAACAAAATTCAGTATCATTAAGACTATGTTTTATAAAAAGGTTACCGAGATATCAATTTTAATCCGGCATGGTCGCCGGAATACCCGTCAATGAGAATGGTGTTGCGTACCGCAAACCTAACCTCATTGACGGGTGATTAATAATCATGCTTGCTGAAAAAATATGGATCAGCATGCTATCAGACAGGAGGAAGAAATATGGTAAGATCCGACAACCATCAGGTCAACATTCGTGTAAATGAGGCAGAATACGCCAAAATTCAGGTCTCAGCGCGAATGATGGGCCTTTCTGTACCAAAGTATTGCAAGCATCTTATTATGCAGTCCAAGCTAAGGGAGCCGAAGTTTTCTGAAGATGAATATCACCAGATAAGGGTCGACTTATTGCGTATTGGGAATAACATAAACCAGATAGCTAGGCGGTTGAATCAAGCTTACATTGAGAGCGAAGTCACATCAGAAGAATTGGCTATGTTAAATACTACATTAGGCAAGCTAGATGATGAGGTAACAATGGTATGGCAACAATTAAGATGAACCGTGCCAAGAGTGCAGCCGCAGCCATCAGCTATGCATTAGGAAAGAATCGCCTAAAGCAGGATACAAAGGACTGGCTGATAGAACATGGTTGCCCTTCAGAGAGCCTAAAAAGTAATGATCGGGCAGTAGTCAGAAACGGGATCAATGTCAGCCCGACTCATGCTAAGGTTCAGATGAAGGTAGTTAGGAATCATGCTAATGGTGATACTGTTAAAAATCAGGCTATCAGAATCATTCAATCATTCTCATCTGATGATCTGGATATTACGAAGCCTGAGAATTGGCAAAAATGTAACGATATTGGTTATGAGTTTGCGCGGCGTGCTTTTGGTGGTAGTAAGTTTGATGATACGGACTATCCACCATATCAAATCGCTATTTATACCCATGTTGATGGGAAAGGACATAAATTGCATAACCATATCATTATCAACAAGACCAATCTCGATGACAATAAGCAATGGCACGTTGAAAATTTGAATGACGAATGGCTCTCATTCCGCGATATTAACGATGAGGTTTGCCGTGAATTTGGTCTGGAAATTCCACAAGAGCGTTCAAAGCAGGTCAAAAAGACTATTAGCGAACGGGAGCTTGAGCTTAAAGGCCAATATGTATGGAAAAATGACTTGCGTTCGCGGATTGATGAGGCTTTGGACGAAATTCAGAAGAATGATATCAGTTTGGAAGAAGCCTTGAAATCCAGAGAGGTTGACTTGAGACGGCGCGGTCAAAACGGTATATCGTTTGCCTTTATTGATAATGAAGGTAAGAAGCGGATCAGCCGTGGCCAACGTTTAGGAACTAAATATGAAAGGAAGACTATTGATGACTACGAACAAGGAATTCAACAACAACGACAGCAACAGCAAGCAGATGAGCCAAGAAATGAACCAGATTCAAGAGGAGTTCATGCAATCGCTAGACGACAAGCAATTCAATCAGTACGTGACCATCAACAACATCTGGAACGAAGCCTTAGCGAAGCAAGATCAAGAGCTGACCGAATTAGAAAACGAAAACAAGCAGTTGCTAAGCTTATTAAGGCAATTCAACGAGCAATTGACCGATCACTTGCCATCATAAAGCAGCTCAAGGCTAACCAAGGACTCCTTCATGAAAGTATAAGGCAATCTAATGCCAATAGGGGTAGGAAATTCGGAACGGTAATCAATGGTCAATGGCAAGTACTGTCAGAACATGACGTGATCAGTCGGGCGCTGAATATCATTCAACAAAAATATGAGTCAGATCAGGCAATGGAAACAGTGGTTGACTATCTGCGCAACCAAAATTCCAATTCGCCAGAGAAACGGCTGAACATGGCGATTAAGATATTGGAAAATAAGGAACATCTCAAGCTTCAAGAAATTGACAAGAGTAGTTCTGTTACGCCGCCAAAGCCTTTTATCAAGAAAAAGGCCAAGGAGCGCTAGCAATAATAGAATAAGGAAACAGAGGTATTAAACATGACATCAAGGTATGATATTGCCGCAATTAAAAAGCAATTAGCAGCGGCTGAACAGCATGATAAGGAAATCTATGGCGAAAAAGTACGGAAACTATTACTGGAGAAGACGAATCTTGATAGTCTTAAAGACGTCCTGCACGACTATGATATTGTTGTTGTGCCTAAGCCAAGAAAGCCAAAATCTAAAGAGAAGCCTGCTAGTCTTGATCAAGGTGAGCATGAGGCGGAAAAAACGGTCAGCGAACAAGCAGCCGAAAAAGATCCAACCGATTTGGCCGGCACATGGGAAGATGATGCGGCAGACAACAACGACGAATGGCTAGATGATGATGAATAGCTTAATATGCTATTAGAGAAAAAGGGTGATTAAATGTATTTACCAGGCGAAATGCGTCAAAGCGGCGATAAATTCGCAGCATTTTGTGACGGAATAGATGAGATAGTGCAGGAAAGTGGTGAGGTTCTCTGGCATGCTCCAGCTATTATTATCAAGGATAAAACATTGACTTCTGTAACGATTAGGCGAGGCAGTAAGTCAATTGTCCGCGTTAACACCTTTGATGAAGCTGATGTGCTATTGAAAAAAATACGGCATTATCTTGCTGAGCGACCGGTGAGAAAGTTAGTGCGTGATCCAGTGAGTGGAAAACGGACGACTCAATTAGTTCCATATAACTTAAAAATAAAAGTTATTGATGCTAGATTGGAACATACGGTGGCGCTTAGTATAACTGCAATACCGTATACTTCAGCTAAAAGCATAACAGCTGATCAGGCTCTCAATCACCTCTTCAATTTATTATCAAAGCCAGATAATTATGAAAATGCTGTTGAGGAATTAACAAAGTTTGGCAGGGATCACCCAGGGCAAAAACTAAAAATCGTGAATCCAAGAGCAACTCATAGTTTTCGATTTTCGTATTTTGATCAGGATCTCCATCGGCGAAAATGGCAAAACGTCGGTGATGTAGTGATTCTAGTTAAAAATTGCGAGCTTGAAATAAAAGAAACAGCTGTACGAAAAAAGCGGGCTGATGCAATCGAATTGGATCCCAATGTCATTACATGGACAGGGTCAGTAGAAGATGGGCCGGATGTAACATTGCTATACGTAGCGATATAAATATAATAGGCTAATATGCTATTAAGAATAGAGGCACTGGCATTGCAGCCGTAATGCTTCTACTGAACTAGACCCGTCAATGAGGTTAGGTTTGCATCAGCAACACCGGTCTCATTGACGGGTTTTCTGGTGACCACACCAGAATAAAACGTATGGCAGCATTTAAGCTGAAAACCTATGATAAGTATTGACGCCTGAACGCTCATTATTCAATCGCGTTCCTGCTTGTGATTCTAAAGCCTCAGCACTCGCTTTTCGCTCATGTTGCTGCTAAGAATCAAGGATCATAGTACTTCTAATTCTCTACTGATTTAAAGCATCAAAGTGAGAATATGACGCCTTAACGCTCATTACGCAATCGCGTTCCTGCTTTGCGTTCTAAGCTCTCAACGATCGCTTTTCGCTCACGTTGCTAGCAAGAACGAAGCACCTTAACGCTCATTATTCAATCGCGTTCTTGTGCTAGTGTTCTAAATGGCCAAGCTTCGCTAACCGCTCGCTTGCCAATTAAGAACACTATATTGAAGGCAAGCACCCCCCTTTGTAGACTATTACATAGTCCACACGGCTGCTTGCAAGAGGGACTGCTTCGCTCCCCCTTGACCCCCTCAGACAAACTTTTTAGCAAAAAGTTTGATCAAAAAGCTCGGCCTAATTGACTTTTCAAGCCAATTACTAGCCTCGCTAACGGCAACAATTTGCGCGAAATGACTCGTCATTTCAGCAAAAGAGTTGCCGTTTTTTCGTTCTGCAGCTATGAGCGAATATGCTTCATACAGCTTGCAGTCAATCATTAGGTCATCATATGAAAACCGCTACCTTAATTTCAGGTAGTGACCATACCTAATGCTAGAAGCTTTATCTTCCAACATGGTGCCGAATGATATAATTACACTAGTTTGATTTAAGGAGTTTTTCAGATGAAACGTGGTGTTGAAGCAACCGAAGCCAAGACAAGACAACAACTTGCAAAAGAATTTGTTGATACTTGGACTCAGCCTGATAAGGGTAAGGAAGATGCAGATCGTCAAACATTTTGGAACGATTTATTGCATCGAGTGTATGGAATCGTTAATTATTATGACTATGTAACCTATGAGAAGGACGTTCGTGTTAAGGATAGTATGGGTAAGATAACCACCAAGCGAATTGATGGCTATATTCCAAGTACAAGGACAATGATTGAGCAAAAAGGACGAGGACGTGCCTTAGATAAGCCTGAACCGCAGTCTGATGGGGTAATGCTGACTCCATATGAGCAGGCAAAGCGATATGCTAACTTCCTACCAAATTCAGAACAACCAAGATGGATTATTGTTTCTAATTTTGCGGCCGTTATTGGCCCCATGGTCGAAGTACCAGTGATGATTCTGTTAGTTGATGTGGCATTGTGGATTAAGAGAAAATTCTATTAAAAGCTATGAAAAAGATTTATTTCCTATGTACTGGTAATTCTTGTCGTAGCCAAATGGCTGAAGGATATAGCAAAGCATTGCTCAAGGATCAATATGAATGTAGAAGTGCTGGTGTTGAAAAACACGGTCTTAATCCTTACGCAGTAGAGGCCATGGCTGAAGACGGCATTGATATTAGTCAGCAAAAATCAAAGCTGATTGACCGAGATTATTTCAATTCAGCTGATTTAATTGTGACTTTATGCGGTGATGCTAGGGACCGCTGTCCGGTGATTCCTCCTCAAGCCCAAAGCGTTCATTGGCCGTTACCTGATCCCGCACAAGCTAAAGGTACTCCTGAACAGAAAATGGTAGTGTTTCGCCAAGTACGTGATGAGATTAAACAATTAGTTAAAGGATTAATTTAGGGTCTATTTTTAATAAATAACCCCTAAGGATTATTGATATATCAAGCCCTTATATTCTATAATCAGAATATAGGGGTTATTATTATATTTATCCAAAAAATAGACCCATAAATGAAAGGACTTATTTAATGGAATTAATTGATGAAGGACTTTTACACACATATGACAAAGCAATAGAAAGTTATGTTGGCGCAAAAGAAGAGATTGGACCTGCTAAGGCTGCTATCATTGCATTACTAAATAGTTACTCATCGAAAATGAGTGATATAAACCTACTTATCAAAAATAATCGCTATGCTAGTGCCAATATAATTATAAGGACTGCATTTGAAAACGAAATATATATTCGTTATATTCTAGGCCGAAAAAATAGACAGGAATTAAGAGGAAACGCTTATTTTTACAGTGATTTTCAAAAGCTATCTGATTATTTAACACATATGGACTCTACTGAGAGTTTTAATGCTACAGAGTTAATTGATTCAATGAATAACTCTAATAATAGTGATATCCTTGGACATTTTAGAAATGTTAATGATTACTTGAATCGTTTTCGTCAACAATTCCGTAGCTGTTTTCGATTTAATGGCAATGAAAATACTAAGGGTCTAAGATTCAGAACATTTAATGATTCCGAACCGTTTCAGCAGTGTAAGATCGATAAATGGAAATGGTATAACGACGATAATAAAACTTCTAACTTTCGCTTACTAGTAACTCGGTTACACTATACTGATGAATATATGGCATTATATTCTCCAACGTCTGATGATGTTCATTCCGATGGACTACGTAGATCTATAAAACCTAATAAGGATAACCATAGACTAATAATTAGTGAAAGTTATAATCCTTCAATGCTCATATTCTTTAGAGGAAGCGTCATTGATAACATTAAACTTATGCAACAATCAACAGACGACTTACACGTTTACTCAAATCTAAAACACTTTCGAGAACAAGCCAAAAATATATATGTTGCAAATTATCGATATGGGAGGAAAAGGTAATCATGAAACAACTCGTCCTACCCATTAAAGACAGCAACATTCTCCATGAAGTTGAAGACACGCTACTAAATAACTTCCGATTTGGCCGTCGAAACTACACAATCTTCCAAGTTGGGAAGGCAACCTTGCTCCGAGTGTCCGATGTATTGGCTCTCAGACGCAATGAAATCTTCAATGACGATGGAACTATCAAAAAGAATGCTTACATTCGCGATAAGAAGACCGGAAAACCCAATACTTTGTACCTAAAACCGGTTCAAGACGACCTAGTCACTTATTACCACTGGTTGAAAAAGAACAACATTCAATCTGAATGGCTCTTTCCTTCAATCACTCATCATGAACGACATATCACTGAAAAGCAGTTCTACAAGATAATGCATAAGACAGGCGACTTGCTCGGAATTAACTATCTAGGAACTCATACCATGCGTAAAACAGGCGCCTATCGTGTTTATACTCAATCAAATTACAACATTGGTCTAGTCATGCATTTATTAAATCATTCTAGTGAGGCTATGACGCTGACTTATCTTGGTTTAGATCAAGCAAGTCGTGAAACCATGTTAGATCAAATTGATTTTGGGTAAACTCATGCCCTAATTAGACTCAGGTAATACTTTAGTGACTGATCAAGCTAAAATTTGGTCGTGCATGGATGATACCAAAAGATGCCGAAAAACCCGTTGATGGACGTATGAAAACAAGGAACAAACAGGAGGAGAATCATGGAATTTAATGAAAAGCTACAACAGCTTAGGACTGGAAAGAACTTAACGCAGGAACAACTTGCGGAGCAATTATATGTATCAAGAACAGCCATTTCAAAATGGGAAAGCGGCAAGGGTTACCCTAACATTGAGTCGCTCAAGTGTATTTCTAAATTCTTTTCTGTGACCATAGATGAACTGCTATCGGGCGAAGAACTGATTACACTTGCCGAAACTGAAAATCGTTCCAACTTGAAAAAAATTTACAGTTTCATTTATGGAATATTAGATATGATGGCGGTTACTTTTATACTTTTGCCGTTGTATGGTAACCTTGTTGACGGATATATTTATTCTGTCAATCTACTTTCATTTACAGACACTACCCCAATATATCTTGCAATCTATTGGATTATTTTTATTGTTTTGATTGCACTTGGGATAGCGAAACTGATGTGTGTTTGTTTTGAAAAGGAATCATGGAGCAACATAATCACAAAATGCTCTCTCGTGCTGAGTACGCTTTTTATCTGCTTCTTCGCTGCGACAAGACAACCCTATGTAACCGCCCTTATGTTTCTGCTATTTGTTGCTAAAATATTTGTCTGGATAAAGCAAACCCAAACAAAGTAAAATGCCATAAACCCTTTAAAATAGGCTCTGACACGATAAGTGTCGGAGCTTTTTTTCGTGCTGACATCTATTGTGTCGGCATTGTGACGGTAGATTTCTTAGCTTCTATGCAATACTCGTGGATAATAAGATTGTGGTCAGCGAAAACAAGAACAGCAACCCACGGAAAGGAGAATCAAATATGGATTATATCATTGAAACAGAAAATCTTACGAAGCGATACGGAACAGCCACCGTTGTCGATAAGGTAAATCTTCATGTGCCAAAGGGCAAAATTTATGGTTTGCTCGGCAGAAACGGAGCAGGCAAAACCACAACAATGAAAATGATGTTGCAGCTTGCTTTCCCAACGGAGGGAACGGTACGCTTGTTTGGCACAAACTATAAGGAAAATATCCATACCCTTTATAGCAAAGTAGGCTCTATTATCGAAACACCGGGATTTTACAGTAATTTAACAGGGTATGAGAATTTGCAAATTCTCGCTAAACTGCGAGGGGGAGTGTCTAAAAGTGGAGTAGAAAAAGCTCTTGAAGTTATGGGGCTACATAAGGAGAAAAGAAAAGTCTTTTCCGATTATTCCCTCGGAATGAAGCAACGGCTTGGTATTGCCGCCGCCATTATGCACGAGCCGGAGCTTTTAATACTTGACGAACCGATTAACGGACTTGACCCCATTGGAATAGTTGAAATACGCTCATTTTTATCTGAACTTAGTCACAATCATGGCATTACCATTTTTATCTCAAGCCATGTTTTAAGCGAGATTGAACAGATAGCAGATATTATCGGCGTTATGCACGAGGGGCATTTAGTAGAGGAAGTGAATATATCCGAGCTTCACAAAAGGAATCGAAAATACATTCAATTTGATTTATCTGACAGTGAGATAGCCGGAAAGATTTTAGAAAACCACTACCACATGACGGATTTTACAGTGCAGGACGGTACGGTGAGAATTTATGACTTTAGCCAAAGTGTTGGAGAAATCAATCGAGAATTTGCACGAAATGGACTGCTCGTGACAAGGATAAATGATAGTGAGGAAAACTTAGAGGACTACTTTTCTAAACTGATTGGAGGTGGCGGTATTGCTTAATCTTATTTCTTGTGAATTATTAAAACTAAAGCGTTCAAAAATGGTGCTAATTAGTGTGGCAGGGGTATTATCTACCCCACTTTTGATGTTAATAGAAGCCTTGCAAACACATTTTGATAAGCCGGAGATTATCTTTACCTTGTCTGACATATACAGCGACAGTGTACTGTATATCATGCTGCTGGTAAACATTATGATATATGTGGCAATTGCAGCTTACTTGTTTAGCAGAGAGTACACAGAAAGCACCCTCAAAACCATATTGCCCATACCCATTTCAAGGACAAAACTATTAATTGGAAAATTTTGCACCCTGCTTCTTTGGATTGTTATGCTAACCCTTGTAACATGGGCAGGTATATTTATCGTTTGTGGGCTATATGACGCTGTCTTTACATTGGAGGGATATAGCTTACTAGTGGCAATAGTATGGCTCCCCAAGTTTTTGTTTGGCAGTATCCTGATGTTTTTAACAGTTTCTCCTTTTGTGTTTGTTGCTATGAAAACAAAAGGATTTGTCGCCCCGATGATTGGCTCTGCCGTGATTGTCATGGGAAGTGCCGCACTTTCAAATCAAGAATGGGGAGCGTTGTATCCGTGGACAGCCACCTATTTCTTGGTGCAGGGTAAACTTCAGAGTACCGGCTATCCTACACTGCTGTCTGTATCTATTATTATTCTTGTATCAGCAGTTGGTTTTCTTATGACCTTTCATCATTTTAAAAAGGAGGATTTGAAATAATGGTACTTGATTTTATAGAAATGGCAGATTGTAAAATTTAAGTTGAACATTTAAGTGGACAGAAAAACCCATCAAGGTCTTTAATGGTGTTACCGTACAATCCATTAGAAAGAAGGACCTTAATGGGCACCACTATTTTATCATTCCAGAACCGTGTTGTCATTGAAACACTTCATAATGAAGGACGTTCCTTGCGATACATCGCTAACTACTTAGGCTTTAGTAAGACCACCATCTTTAACGAACTTCACCGGCTAAATAGTGAGTACCGGGCTGAGCTAGCGCAAACTGACTTTGAACGCAAGGTTAGTCAACGGGGGCGGAAGTCTTCGCTCACTAAAAACCTTAAACACTTGATCGAGGAAAAGATTCAAGTCCAGAAGTGGTCCCCTGAACAAGTTGCCCATGTAGTTGGAATTGCCTACAAGACGGTCTATAACTGGATTGATCAAGGCTGGCTTGATGTACAGCTACCCGATTTGCCTGATCATGGAATTCGTCGTCATCGCGCTAAAGAAAAGCGGGGTACGTTCAGTCACGGCCGCTCCATTGAAAAGCGCCCTCATAAAGTCGAAACTCGTCAAGAATTTGGTCACTTTGAAGCTGACACCGTGCTTTCTGGCAAACGTAAAGGTCAAGCTGTGGCTACTTTTGTGGAGCGTAAGAGTCGCCTGACCATTGTTAAACGGCTCCATGGTCGCGACAGTCAGTCCATGACTCAAGCCGTACTTGAACTAGCTAGTCAACTTCAAGACAAGCTCAAGACGCTGACCGTGGATCATGGGAAAGAGTTCGCTAATTATCAGGCAATTGAACAGCTAACGGGTACTCAGGTTTACTTTGCCCATGCCTATTCACCGCATGAACGCGGTAGTAATGAGAACCGTAATCGAGTTTTGCGACGGTTTATTCCTAAGGGCCAAGCCATTGAAGAGCTGAGCGATCGCCAGCTGGTTCAAATCAATTGGCATCTGAATTCCCGGCCACTTAAATGTCTTAATTGGCATACACCAATCGAGATCTTCCTGCTTAATTTACGTCACTAAATTCATTCAAGTTATTTCTTGCAATCTGCCTTATAATAACTTTCCATGGCCAAATGTGGACGAAAAGCAATGGAATAAAATTACTAAGACCGCTCAAGGTATCCTTGATGCACGAAATCTCTATCCAGATAGCTCATTGGCTGACTTATACGATCCATTGACGATGCCAATTGAACTTCGGAAAGCTCATGAAGCTAATGATAAAGCTGTACTACAGGCTTATGGACTAAAACCTAGTGCTACCGAAGCCGAGATAGTGCAGCATCTATTCAAGATGTACGAGAAGCTAACTGCCAAGGATGATAAATAGCTATATTCTCACTTTCTGGTCTGTAGATGGTATAATCATTAGTAATGAATTGGGGCTTGATATGGTCAGCTGAGGACCCACATTAAACTAAAAACCGCTGACTCGTTGCTTGTTTCTGGGAATCAGCTTTGCTGTACGTCAAGCGTTAAGTAAAAACCTTATAGATACAGGAGTCATTCAATCATGAATGGCTCTTTTTTTGCTATGAGTGATTTTGAAATGATCAACAGCTCAGGTAGACTGATTTCAGAACGTCTCAGAGCCGATTTAAGATCTATTTTTAGCCTATGAAGACAGAAATTTGTACTGTTTAAGAGATCTTAAATATCGAGTCTCTATCTTATATAGCGATCCTCAATTGTCGCTTGCCTATACTTCTATTAAGATGTGACACCCTTTATATAGCCAATTATCTTAAAATCAGAATAAAGTTTTATTGAAAAACTAGTGGCATTTGTTCTTTGATTAGGGGTAAATATGCTATACTAATCGCAACCAATTAACTCGGTTGTTGATTGGATAATAAAAACCGTTACCCTCATTGTGGTAACGGCCATGCCCGACAGTTTGATTCAGTTATTTTTTCCTATTAACCGCCAAGATTGGCCGTAAGGTTCTTCAGTATTCTTTAAGGGATATTGAGGGGGAAAAAGGGGAAAATCTATAACATTTCATGACGTTATATGATGATCTGATTGGTCGAGAAAACTTATAATATCAGCGATTTGATAGCATATGATGATATATGTTTTACCCTTTTAAGGTACTTATAAATTTTTAATCTTTCCTTGCCAAAAAGTTGGCTTTTCCCATATAATGAGCTTGCATCAAACAAATTTGGAGGGATATTTATTTATACGATTCGCAAGGCCGAGCCTGAAGACGCCGGCCAGATAGTACCGTTAATGTCTTTGATTTATGATGAAATGGAACTGGAGGAATTTGAGTCGGTTCCCGACGAAGACCCCCAGAGGATGATTTATAATGCTTACCGCGACCGAGCCTTACTTGGCTATGTGGCAACCACGTTTGTTGCTGAGGCTGATGGGCAGGTCGTGGGGGTAGCGTTTGGCTATCCAGACAACAACGAAAATGCGGTCAACCGAGTATATCAAGAAGCTGCAGCGCCAATTCCGTCGATTCGCGATGTCGATTTCTTCGCGGACCCCGAATCATTTGCCAATGAGTTTTACCTAGACTCATTGGCGGTTGATGCTGATTATCGCGGAATGGGGATTGCAACGGCTCTGATTGATGCGATTATAAAACATGCTGCTTCCTTGGAATACGAGACGATCGGCTTAAATGTCGATGTCGCCAACCCCAAGGCAGAACGGCTGTATCGTCGCTTGGGATTTGATGACGCGGGTCAGATTATGATAGGCGATCACTGGTATCGTCACCTCCAGCGTTCAACTTCCCAAGCACTGTTAACTGAATAATAAATAAAGCGTCCTGCCAGCCGCGGGACGCTTTTTGAGTTCTTAGATTACGATAATAGTATAAAAAAGCGCCGAACACTAAGAATCGACGCTTTGAAATCAAGTCTAATTGATTTTTATTGTTCAACGTACCAGCTGTAGTGGAAGTTGCCTGGGCGGTCAACACGTTCGTACGTGTGAGCACCGAAGTAGTCACGTTGTGCTTGCAGCAGGTTGGCAGGCAGAACTTCAGCACGGTAGGAGTCGTAGTAGTTGATGGCAGCAGCCAGGGATGGTACAGGAATACCAGCGTTGATGGCCATGGATACGACTTCACGCGTAGCCTTTTGGTACTTCTTGGCAATGTCCTTGAAGTAGTCGTCCAGCAGCAGGTTCTTCAGTTCAGGATCCTTTTCAAAGGCATCCGTGATCTTTTGCAGGAATTGAGCACGAATAATGCATCCTTCACGCCAGATTTGAGCCAGTTCACCGAACTTCAGGTTCCAGTCGTAGCGTTCGGAGTCGATCCGCATTTGTTCGAAGCCTTGTGCGTAGCTCATAACCTTACCGAAGTAGAGGGCTTCACGAACCTTTTCAACCAGTTCCTTCTTTTGGTCTTCAGAAACAGTTGGCTTTTCAACGTCTTCTGGCAGAACCTTGCTTGCAGCAACACGTTCGTCCTTCAGCATGGAGATGTAACGAGCGTAAACGGCTTCCGTAATAACGGATTGTGGAGCACCACCGTCAAGGGCAGTTTCAGAACTCCACTTACCAGTACCCTTGTTGGCACCACGGTCAAGGATCATGTCAACGATTGGTTTGGACTTGTCTTCACCCAGGTCGTCCTTGCGAGTCAGAATGTCAGCCGTGATTTCAACCAGGTAGCTGTCCAGTTCACCCTTGTTCCATTCAGCGAAGATGTCAGCCATTTCGTCAACGGAAAGACCCAGAACATTACGCATAATGTTGTAGCTTTCGTCGATCAGTTCTTCGTCACCGTATTCGATACCGTTGTGAACCATCTTTACGTAGTGGCCGGCACCGTTAGGACCGATGTAGGAAACACATGGCTTGCCGTCTTCAGCCTTGGCAGCAATTTGCGTCAGGATAGGTTCAACCAGGTCGTAGGCTTCCTTTTGGCCACCAGGCATCAGGGAAGGACCTTGCAGGGCACCCAGTTCACCACCGGAAACACCCATGCCGATGAAGTTGATGCCGGATTCGTCCAGCTTAGCGTTCCGTGCCATCGTGTCGTGGAAGTTGGTGTTACCACCGTCGATCAGCACGTCACCTTTGTCCAGCAATGGCAGGAGTTCTTCAATAACAGCGTCAGTTGGCTTGCCGGCCTTAACCATCATCAGGATCCGACGAGGCTTTTCCAGAGAGTTGACGAATTCTTCAACCGTGTAGCTAGGAATCAGCTTCTTGTCGCTGTGGTCACGCATCATTTCATCGGTACGTGAACGACTACGGTTGTATACACCAACAGTAAAGCCGCGGCTTTCAATGTTCAGTGCCAGGTTCTTGCCCATAACGGCCAAACCAACAACACCAATTTGCGCTTTTTGATCTGACATTGTGTTGTCACACTCCTTAAAAACTTAATTACATCATTTACAGAAACTATTATACCAGAAAGCGGTAAAAGTTGAAGAAATATTTGCTAAGGTTTGCACAATCTTTACAGTAATCTAACTAGTTTAATTCCTAAGAAAATATAAAAATTAACTAAATTTTAGTAATTTAGAAGTAGTTTAACGAAACAGATTTAAGAATGTTAAGAAAAAACTTAATCCACTAAAGATAATTGAGAGGGCTAAAAAATTAAAGCCCCCTCGCTTCAGGATTGGCACTATTGCCTGTCAAGTATACAGTTTAAATAGAAAAATTATTTATGCGGC
>ERZ791821.57-NODE-57-length-115513-cov-6.876215_pt1 | contig 115513 bp, 131 predicted proteins | sample MGYA00510300_ERZ791821 | MGnify/ENA primary metagenome ERZ791821 (study PRJEB30046, sample SAMN00792034) | human gut metagenome | study: EMG produced TPA metagenomics assembly of the A metagenome-wide association study of gut microbiota in type 2... | reverse complement strand
AATTATTCTGCCTACCGCGGTACATTGAGAAATATTCAGATAGCTCGAAGGTAAAGAATAGTTCCTATGGAGAAGATCCTCAATGAGTCCAAGATGGTCCCTGAGTTTGGCAGATTCTGATTGACCTTTTTGGCGGCAACGCCCATGAGGTCTATTTTCTGGCCCTGGTTTAATTATTTATATGTAGATATGTAGTAGATATGTTATAATTGGACTCAACAATTGAGGTGGTCTATGTATGTCTCTACTTGCAAAGGCGGAGCCAACGGGCAATACACTTATGTCCGGCTCATGGAGTCTTATCGGGATGAAAACGGAAAGGTCAAGCACAAGGTCGTGCAGAACTTGGGGCGGCTCGACATCCTTTCTCAGTCAGATCCAAACTACTTGGAAAATTTGAAGAAGAAGTATCAGGAAGACTATGCGGAAAAGAGCCGCCTTCAGTCGCTCAATCGACTCGCACAAGTTCAAAGTCTGCTTAGCTTTGACAACAATTCTTCTGCCGGCGCTCCGCTTCCTCTGCTGCAGTACGGACATTACCTCTTAAAAAAGATCTGGGACGACCATCTTCATTTGGATAGAAAGTTCAAAGATATCCAGCACAGACAAACAAAAGCAAAATTCGACTTAAACGCTGTTGTCTCCTACCTGTGCTTCTTGAAAATTCTTGATCCGCACTCCGTTTTTTACTCATTCGGAGATCAGGACGGTTTCTTAGGAGCGCCGGTTCAAGGCATCGGTTTAGACAGTTACTACGATTCTTACGATTACTTGTTTGAGCATAAGGACTCAATCATGAGATTCTTCAATCGCTCAATCAATAATCAGCTTGGGAAAACAAAAGCTACGTTGATTTTTTACGACGTTACCAATGTCTACTTTGAAACGGCGCTTACTGACTTGGAATGCGGCAGACAGCAGATGGATTTCCAAGACCGGCTTCAGGAAGAGGTGCAGCTGGCCTATGAAAACGGCGAGTTGGATGCTGCATGCTTTGACAAGGAAGGAAGACTGGTGCCCGGCCAAAAAACGGATGATTTCATTAAGAAAATTCAGGCGCAGAAAATCGAATACCTTCGAATGAGAGGTCCTTCAAAAGAGCATCGCTTTGACCTTCCGTTAACCTCCATCGCGTTAGTGATTAATGAAGAAGGCATCCCGATTGACTTTTATGTCTACGCCGGAAACGCCTCCGAGTTCAAAACCATGGCCGCTTCAATTGAATCTCTGAAACAGAAATACAACGTTAAAGAGAGCATCGTCGTAGCCGACCGGGGCCTTAATTCTGCAGCGAACTTAAAGATGCTTCAGAGCAACGACCTCGGATTCCTGATGGCACAGAAAGTAAGCAATCTGGACCAGAAGACAACAAAGGCAATGTTCGACCCTGAGGGTTATGTTCCGATCATCAAACAAGGAGAGCAAGTCGCCCGCTTCAAGGTCGTCAAAGACTGGACTAAGAAAGGAAAGCGCAAGGCTGAAGATACTAAATGCACTTTAGTTCTGACCTTTGATAAGAAGAGACAAAAACGAGATCTGGCAGTCCTCGAAGTCTGGAAGCAGCTTGTGCTGAAGAAACAAGCCCAGGGAGTAAAAGTTAAACCCAAGAGCTCCGGCTGGGCTTCCATTGCAAAAACTTCGGAAAAAACAGAGGCGAGAATAGAAGGAATTGATGAAGAGACGTTCGAAGCCAAACGCCGTCTTGCCGGGTACGCAGCTCTCGTTTACAAGAATGCACCTAACTGTCAGGAAACTGACGCTGTGCCGGACGGACGCCTGGCCGCCACCTACCACGAGCTGAACCAGATCGAGAGCTGCTTCCGAATTATGAAATCTCATCTGGGCTTACGGCCCATGTACGTGAGGAACTCAAACCACATTAAAGGTCACATACTTATTTGTGTGATTGCGTTGGGGATTCTCAAACTGCTGCAGTGGAAATTGAATAAATCAGGTACTCCGCTGACAATCCCGGAAATCATACGTGCATTGAATTCTGCGACGACCGTACCCATAAAAAGCGGCGATGAATTAATGTTCTTGCAGTGCTCGAGACCGCAAAACATTAGGAAGGGCTTGGAGGGATTGAATCAAGAAGAACTTAAGGCTGAACTTGCAGAACGCAGGAAGCAGCCAAATCAGGTTGAAATACTCTTTAAAACAGTGGGACTCGTACCGCCGGCCCGCTTAGTTAATCTCAAAGAAATGGGGCGCTGCTTGGGTGTAAGACTTACATCAGAGGAGGCAATTCCGGAATTGGTTAAGGACATGCTCTAGCATGTACACAAGACAATAAATTAAAAAAGCTCTGAACTTGCCGATAATCAAAGAGTTGAGAGCTTTTTATTTACCAGATTCTGCCAAACTCGGGTTAAGGTTGATGAGTTTCCCATCCGGAAGCAGGACGATCATAGTTTCTCCTTGGTTTTCATTATTCATACTTCAACTTTTCTATTCTAGCTGTCGGGGATAGCCTATTCTTGAAAGGACTACTTGGAGTTTGAGAAAATTGAGTTTTCCTTTAGATCGACAGAAAATAATTATTCTGCCTACCGCGGTACATTGAGAAATATTCAGATAGCTCGAAGGTAAAAAATAGTTCCTATGGAGAAGATCCTCAATGAGTCCAAGATGGTCCCTAAGAGCGTCTTCTCCTCAATTACCCAAACTTGGAATGGAGTTGAAAATCAACACGATGGATGGAGAACTTATAGAGGTTGGATCATCGGAGGCCGCAAGAAAGGTAATACTGCTCCATGGATTGACGGGGACCGGTTCCGTTATTAAGCCGGTTGCCGAATATCTCCGAAGGAGTCTGGGGAATGACTATTCTTTTCTCCTTCCGACAGCATCCGTTATCAGGGTCAAACAATTTAATGGAGAACCTGTTCACGCCTGGTTCGACGTTAAAAACTGTGATTTTCGAAAAGAAGTAGATGTAGACGGTATTTTTGAATCGTCCCAGCGTATTGGCTCCATGATCAGAAGAGAGATGGCGCGAGGAATTAGTCCGGACGATATCTTTCTTGGAGGATTCTCCCAAGGAGGCGTCATTGCATTAACAGCAGCCCTTTTAGAGCCCTTTCCGATAGGCGGAGTTTTTGCTTTGTCTTCCTATCTTCCCTTAGATGAACCACTTGTCAGTCGACTTACGGATGCTTCTAAGACTATTCCGGTTTTTCAGGCTGTATCTCTTAAAGATGAGTTCATTTCCCAGGAAGCATCCGAAAGAGCCTCCTCTTTCTTAGCAAATCGAGGCAACCCCATCCAGACTAACACGTATGACATGAAACACGAAATCAGTAATAGAGAACTTGATGACGTCGCGGCGTGGATGAAATCTTTAGGTTGAAAATTTAGCAAGCTCAGAAATCCGGCATAAAAAATCCGCCGGCGAACAATCTTTGCCAGCGGCTTTGTTAACTTCAGGAGTACTTCTCTAACGGCTCCTATTATACATTTTCTTAGTGAAAATACTAGTATTCATCCTAGGGGAGCACCCCGTTTTGAATAAAATATAACTAATATGAGTTATATTCATATCGAATTTTCTAATGAGAATCTAGCGGCAATGCTTTCTTTGCCGGTGAGGGAAGATGAAATAATTCAGAAATGATTTCGTAATCAACGCTGTTTCCTTCAATGCTGTGGTGAACAAATCACAAAAAATATCCTAGGAATTACACTTAAAAACTTCGTAAGGACAACAAGTTAACAAAAGGTTACACCATTCCCAAGAAAATTTTAAAGTTCTAGCATGACCACATAATTATTAACTCAAATCCATAGGTGCAAAATGGTTGGTGTACTTCTCACGCTGGTTGCAATTGGGCTGGTTAGCTACTTCGTTATTAAAAACTACTATCCTCCGATTATCCTCTTGCTTTTGGGCTTGCTGTTGCTGTTCTGTGCATATCTAGAAGGTGTCCCGGCAGTTGCTCCTAAAGCTTCCACAAATTTCTTTGCGTTTGACTTTGCTCAGGCATTTACAAACCTCTTGAAGGGTCGTCTGCCTGGCTTAGGTCTCAACATTATGGCTATTGCCGGTTTTGCTGTTTATATGGACCGCATCGGTGCCAGTAAAGCTTTAGTTAAGCTGTGCGTTAAGCCTCTGAAAGCCATTCGCTCCCCTTATGTCCTGCTAGCTCTGACGTATGTCGTAGGGCAGTTCATCGCATTGTTCGTGAACTCTGCTGTCGGACTCGGCCTTCTGCTGATGGCTTCGATTTATCCGCTGCTGGTTGCACTAGGCGTTTCTCGCACCTCAGCTGCCGCAGTCATTGCGACAACCTGCTGTTTGGACTTGGGTCCGTCCAGCTCCAACGCGATGCGTGCTGCCGACCTTTGCAACATGGACGTCGTGACTTACTTCGTTCAGGGCCAAGGTCCTGTCGCCCTCTGCACGATTGCTTCCGTTGCAATCGGTCATTTCTTTGTCCAGCGTTGGTTCGATAAGAAAGAAGGCGCCTTGGCTAATAAAGAAGATACAAAGGAAAGCGCTTTAGACGTCGACAAGGCTCTTGAAGGTGCCGGTCCCGCGTATTACGCCATTCTACCGATGCTGCCGCTGGGTCTCCTGATCGGTTTTTCTCCTTTAGTCTATAAGGCCATCAAGCTGAATCTCGTTACCGCGATCATCGTTTCTTTAATTATTGCTTTAGTCGTCGATATTGCAACTCGCCGCGATTTTAAACAGTGCTGCAAAGATTCTCAGGCAATTTTTGAGGGTATGGGCAAGGTCTTTACCTCTACCGTCAGCTTGATCGTTTGCGCAGAAATGTTTGCTCTCGGTTTGAACAAGATCGGCGGTATCTCCACGATGATTCAGGCGGCGGCTTCTATCCAGAACGCAGGTTTGTTCATCATGTTGATCGTGATGCTCGTCATCATGATTGTTGCTGCTATCGTTACGGGATCCGGCAACGCCGCCTTCTTTGCTTTCTCTCCGCTTCTTCCTGAGGCAGCTTCTTCTGTCGGTATTCCGACATTAGCTCTGGCCGTTCCGGTTCAGCTGTCTGCCGGTATTGCTCGTACGATGAGCCCCATCGCTGGCGTCATCATTGCGGTCTCCGGTATTACAGGATTAACTCCGATTGCCCTGATCCGCCGCACAATCCCGGTCATGATCATAGCAGTGATCGTTTCCGTAACCAGCAGCTTAATCTTCTTATAAAAGGATCTTTCTATGGCTTATTTAATAAAAGGGGCTCATGTCTACAACCCGGATAATTTGGGTGTTCAGGACGTTTTGGTGGTTAACGACAAGATTGCTGCAGTCGGTAAAGATCTGACGGTTGTTTTACCTGAACTTGAAACGGTTGAGGCTTCCGGCAAAATCTTGACACCGGGCTTCATTGACCAACATATTCACGTTACCGGTGGCGGCGGGGAAGGCGGTCCGCGCAGCCGTACGCCTGAAATCGTTCTCAGTGAACTGATTTCCTGCGGCACCACAAGCTTGGTCGGTGTTTCCGGAACAGATAGCGTTACTCGTTCTTTGCCGAATCTTTTGGCCAAAGTCCAAGCCTTGACGGATGAAGGCGTGACCGCTTGGATGTATACAAGCAATTATTCTTATCCTCCGACAACTCTGACGGGATCGGTTAAAAACGACCTGCTGATGGTTCATGAGGTATTAGGCGTTAAGATCGCATTGGGCGACCATCGCTCCTCCTTCCCGACAACACAGAATGTTCTCGACCTTCTGACACAGATTCGCGTAGGCGGCATGATTGCCGGAAAGATCGGTGTTCTTCATATCCATCTGGGCAATGTTCCAGGCGCATTTGAGATGTTCGAAGAAATCGTTAACCGCGGTTTCCCGATTCGTCACATTCGTCCGACGCACTGTGCTCGCGATAAGTATGTCTTCGGCAAAGCACTTGAGTTTGCGAAGAGAGGCGGCCGTATCGACATTACAACCGGCGGCTCCTGCTGCTTTGAAAGCCCTGCAGATGCAGTTGAAGCAGCATGGGATGCCGGAATTGAACCGTCTATTATGACAATGAGTTCTGACGGTCATGGCTCTGTACCTCGCTTTAATGAAAAAGGCGAAATGGTTGGTCTCGGTATCGGAGGCGTTGCCTGTAACCTCCGTGATCTCAAGAAGCTGATTGCAAGAGGTCATGCGGTTGAAAAAGTTCTCCCTCTTCTGACCCGCAACGTAGCTCGCGGCTTGGAAATGAAAGGTAAGGGCGAAGTTGCCGTCGGAAACAGCGCTGATATGTGCCTTTTCGATGAAAACTGGGAACTGCAGGACGTCTACAGTAAAGGCGTGCTGATGATGAAGAACAATGAGCTCCTGCAGAAAGGAACCTTCGAATACTAATTTTCTGATTATGTGAATTAGACCGCACTTCTGTTCAATCGGATGTGCGGTTTGTTATTCTTGCTCGGTAATTTTAAGGATCTTAAGGATTGAGATGAACGGGAAACAAAAGGAATTTTTAGCCAAGAGCGGCATCAACTTAACTGATGGCTTGGTTTATTTCTCCGAGAACGAAAGACTCTATGAAAAGTACCTTTTCCGTTTTTTAGAAGAACCGACATTCCCTGAGCTTTTTAAAGCAATAGAAGAAGATAGAAGAGAGGATGCCAGAAGGGCTGCTCATTCTTTGAAGGGAATTACTGCCACGCTGGGTTTTACCAGCCTGAATACACCCGTAAAAGCTCAGGAGTTCGAGTTTAAAAATGGACGATGGGAAGAAGGAAACCAGTATACGGATGAGCTAAAGAAAGAATACGCCCGCATCATCAGCGTTCTTCGAGCTGTAAAGGCACTGGAAAATTAAACCTAAAATAGGATGCGTATTCACATAAGAGGGTTTTCACCTAGTGGATTATGCTAATATGCAGATGTGGCAATTGAATGTTGTCACTTCTCCTTGGGATTTGAGGTTGAGTTGAAAGCGCAACCTCTTTTTTTATAAATAAAATTCAAATAACAAAACATTCTTTAATCTTCAGAACCCTTGTGCATCAGAGGCTTCGTGGGAATTGTCTTAACACGCCTATAAAAGTTAGCCATCAATGTTAACGGTTTATTGCCACAATTTTTCGTGGCAGTTTTCGTTGCATTTCGTGGCAATGTTGAACATAAAAATACCCTCGAAAAGTATAACAATTCGAGGGTATTGATTGAGAAAATTTGAGTCGTTTTACTTCTTTTCTTTACGCAGGCCTTTGATCTGTTTAAAGGCTTCTTTGAGAATATTTTTTTCTTCTTCATTCAACGCGCCGTAAAGCAATCCTTCATCTATTGCCAATTCCATAATTTGCTTAGAAAGCGGATAGACACGTTTGGTAGGGAAGTGGCGTTGTTCTTCTTTGAAATAGAGTGGAAAATTTTCTCTAAAGACTTTATCTCTGAGCAGATATGGGTCAGCGCGTAATTCGTGAGCGAAGTCATAGATTCGTTCGATTGGCAGTTTCATGCGCCCCGAAAGTATTGTTGTGAGAATGTTCGGAGACTTATAGCCCAAATTCAAGCTGGCGTCAGAAGCGGTAAGACCGTTCTTATAAAGCAAGTAAGCCAAATACTCAGCGACAGTGGCGTTTTCTAACCATTTGTCACTCGGATTGTCAGGAACTTCGAGACTAATTTTTCTCATTTTGTATCTGTGGAAACAATAAACGTAAAACAATATTAGCACAACGAATTAAGTAATTGATTACATAAAGAAAATTTTTTAATAACGCTAAAAGTATGTAATCGACTACTTAGTAATATTGTGTCAGAATTACACTTAAAAGTAACTTTTGAACTGCCCAAAGTTGGTTTACAATTTCATTATGACGTTATGATTAAGTAATACTTTTTTCAAAATTGTTCGGTAATTTTTAAGAGCCAAACCATGATCATCAGAACTAAACTTATCTCTTTCGAAGTAAAAAACATTGATTTATCAGACCTTTACGATCTTTATCAAAAGGAAGAAAACACCGTCTCTGAAAAATTGAGCGACGGTCAGATGGTCGAATTGATTACGACATCAACTGGCGCAACATCTCTTATAATTCATGGAAAGGCGGGGGATGTGACTGAGATTAAGCTAATCGGGGAGAAGGACAATAATAAGTAGTCGCCTACTTAAATAAGATTTAAACTAATGCAGTTAGCGTTTACTTATATTGAGGAGGCGTATGCCCAGTTTGCTCAGTAACTACGATTTCATGCGCTCGACTGAAGTCGTTGGCCAGATGTTGTCAGAGAAAGATGTTGAGATTATTTTTGCGGGTACACAAGCTCAAACAGGCTATGACAAAGCGGGAAACCCGACAAACATCACTCTGCCTATGCTGTCTGAAAACGTCGATGATGTAATGAGAACTTACATCAAAGGCTTTTTAGACCATGAATCAGCGCACGTGCTTTACACCGACGGCCCGATCTTTAGAAAGAGAATTGAGAAGATCGAAAAAAAGTATGGCGAAAAGGTTGCCCAAATGGTTCTAATGCTTTTTAACGTTGCTGAAGACGCTCGCATAGAAGAGCTGATGAAGAAACGTTATAAAGGTTCTAAAGAGAATTTCTCGAACGTTTTGAAGATGATTCTCGAAAAGAATATGAGCGAGTTAAAAGAAGATTCTTCAGTCGAAGAGATAATCGACGGAATGATAGTTTTCTATGCTCGCTGGCTTGTCGGTTCGGAGTTTGCGACGGAGTTCTTTAACGAACATCAAGAATACTTAGAACTTTGTAAGAAGTACGACGAAGGAATCGACAATCTCTATACGCTTATGAGTAAGGCCAAAAGCTCAGAAGAGATTCTTGACGTTATTGAAGAATTTCTGAAGAAACATGAAGACAAGATGTCTTTTTCAATGAAAGAATCATCTGGCGGAAGCTCGAAGAAAGATAAAAAATCAGAGAGTTCGGGAAAGTCAGTTAAGACAGAAAAAAAATCTGAAGAGTCTGAGAAAGAGGAAAAAGATTCTGAAAAAAACTCTGAAAAACCTTCAGAGAAGGACGATAAGAAAGATGACTCCGAAAAATCGAAAGATTCTGAAGACAAAGATGGTGAACCCGACAAAGACAGAAAAGACAAAGAAGGTGGAGACGGCGATGGAGAAAAAGACGAAGAAGATTCTTCCGAAGAAGACGAATTAACGAAGGAAATTGAAAAACTTATTACGGGAGAAGACTTCGGAGACTCTATTCGTGCAGAGATCAAGAAAATAATTAGAAAAGAAAATGGAAGTGGAAAGGCGCCCAAGGTCTATAGACCTCTAACGACAAGATATGACCGCATTGAACCGCAATCGGTTAAAAGTTATTCCATTCAAAGTTTTTTAGAAAGAAACCCTAGAACTTATAAGGAATTTTTAGAAGAAACGGCTCAATATTCTTCCGTCATTCAAAAACAGCTTGAACGTTACATGAGCGCATTGTCAATCAGCAGTTGGGAATACGGACATAAAAAGGGATGCTTGTATGGAGCCGGTTTAAGCAGACTTATCACGGGCGATGAAAGAGTCTTCAGAAAGAAGATGGAAAGAAAAACAAAGGATGTCGCTGTTAGTTTGCTGATCGACTTGTCGGGTTCTATGATGGGGACTCCAGTCAAGTATGCGTGTATGTCTGCTTATATCTTTGCTAAAGCTCTATCAAAGATCGGCATTAACTTTGAAATTTTGGGGTTTACTACTGATTGGAACGAACCGCGAGATAGCTTTTTTCAAACACTGAAAAAAACAGAAGAAAAGGCGTTTGACGGTCGGCCCTCATACACTCGAATTGAACCGTTGATTATGCCGATTTTCAAAAAATTCGGAGATAAATTTTCAATCGAAACGGCTCAAACGCTTTGTTATTTTTCAGATAGCGAATGCTCTATGAATAACAATGTCGATGGAGAGTGTGTTTTAATAGCGTCATCAAGACTGTTAGCACAACCGCAGAAAAGAAAGATTCTTTTCGTTTTCTCCGATGGCGACCCCGCTTTTCAAACAAACTATTCGGTTTGGGAAAAGAAGCATCTGCATTACGCTATTGAGCAAGCAAAAAAAGCACACATTGAAACTTTTGGAATCGGAATTTGTTCAGATTCGGTTTCTAAATTTTACCCCCATTATTCAATCGTTAACGAAATCGAAGACTTAGGCAAAGAAACTTTAACTCAACTAAAGAAGTTTTTAGTTCGCTAAAATAATAAGTAATTAACTACTTAAGAATAAAATCATGACAGACGAAAGCCTCAAAAAAGAGTACATCTCTTGTGCGATGTGCGGTAGCAAAGTACATAGCATCTCAGCTCATTTAAAAGATTTTCACCCCGATGTCACTATTTCTGATTATCAGCGTTTGTATCCAGATTCTCCGATTTTAAGTGCTTGGGGAAAACTTAAAGTTGCAGAGTTTCAGAAGCGAATTGAAGAAAAAGCGAAAGTCGAAGCACAAAAGGCTGAAGCTCAGAAAACTGAAGTAAAAGTTGATGACAATTGTCATAAAGAAAGTATCAGCAAAGTTTTTAATTTACCCGCTGAAATTTGCAAAAACAAACTTGGAGAAGAAATCTCGATCTCTGTTCTTAATGACTCTGACAATCCGAAGTCTAAAAGCCTAGTTCCCGAAATCTCTGATAATTACATCTATGACATTAAAGAGCTGAAGTTTCAACTTATGGCTTTAGAGCTAAACACACCGTGTTTGGTTTGGGGTCATAAGGGTTGTGGGAAAACAGAAGGTATTGAGCAAATTTGTGCTCGCACAAACCGTTCTTTTATGCGCATTCAACACACTGCAAACACTGAAGAAGCTCATATTGTTGGTCAATGGATTGTCAAGAACGGTGAGACGGTTTATCAGCTCGGCGCATTATCTGAAGCAATGTTGTACGGCTGGGTCTATTGTGCAGACGAATATGACTTCACTCCGCCTCACGTTTTGTCGGTTTATCAGTCTGTGCTTGAAGGGAAACCGCTGGTTATCAAAGACGCCCCCGAAGAGTATCGAATTATCAAACCTCATAAAAACTTCAGGTTCTTCGCTACGGGTAACACGAACGGCACAGGTGATGAAACTGGAAGTTACGCAGGTACTTTGACTCAGAACTCTGCAAACTACGACCGTTTCGGCATTGTTGTACACAAAGATTATTTACCGAAAGAGAAAGAAACAGAGATTCTTACTAAGAAGACGGGTATTAGAGAAACTGAAGCGAAGCAATTAGTTGATTTTGCTCAAGCAGTCAGAAAAGCATACGGGGAAGGGAAGTTGAATGACACAATTTCTCCCCGTGCATTGATCAATGCTGGTCGTATCGGAATTTTAATTGGCGACCTTACGCAAGGTTTGAAACTTGCTTTTACGAACAAGCTCTCAAGTGTCGATGAAGAAGTTTGCTTGCAGTACGCCCAGAGAATTTTTGGAAGTGGGGAAGCGAAATGAGGAACTGCTTCGGACTGATTTCAGCATTTAACTTTGAGTCGGAATGTTGTCAGAAGTGCGAGAGTTTCAACGAGTGTTCCGACGAAGTGATTAAAACGGCTTGCAAGATCGAGAAAGCTATTGATATTAGACCGATTCTAAAAAAGCATTTGGAACTAAAGAAAGGCTTTCCTAAAGCCGATGACTTGTCGATTAACTACGAATATCAGCCGTTAAAGAAAGTGAAGATGGCACTTGACAGTAAGGTGTCGGATTCGCTTTCTGCCGAAGATAAAAAGTATTTACTCGGACTAAACAGAACTCAAAAGTCTTGGGTCTCAAGTTTGTTGACCGCAAATCTTCGTACTGGCGATGATTTTTTAGATACAGCCAATCTGAAGAAAGTTCCGAAGCTCGGTTTTCTATTTCAAATGGCGCTTCTTATTCATCACGGCTTCAATTCGCCCGAGATGCTGAAGACGAAACTCAAACAATACAACTCAAAGTTAACTGACTCTTCATTCAAGACCAAATACTGCAATGCATTAGGCGCGCTTAAAGCAATGAAGGTTGTGACAGGAGAATATAGATATGAATTACAGGTTAGGCATAAAGAGTGACTTTTCAATCGGAAAGTCACTTCTAACCGTTGACAAAATTGTTGCTGGCGTAAAAGAAGCTGGCTTTGACGCTATTGCGGTTACCGATGATATGACTATCTCAGCAATGCCGATTCTGTCTAATAAACTCAAGGGAATTGCTAAGACGGTTTTCGGCGTCACGTTGTATGTTCATGAAGACGCAACTTACAAGCCTCCTACAAAAAGCAGTGGGATTGCTCCGAAAGACAATCCTATGTTCACTCTGAAGGTTTATGCCAAGAGCGAGAAGGGCATTCAGTCCATTTATAAGCTCTTAACGCTTGCAAACACGGAGTCTCACTTCTATTACAACGCTCGAACCCAAATGAGCGAAGTGCTTCAGCTTGAAGATGTAATTGTTACGACTGGCGATTTCTTCAATCTTTTCTCTGTTGATAACTACAAAGATCATCTTCTGACATTGATTGCAAAGTTTGGTATTGAAAATGTTCTTATTGAAATCGTACCGATCAATTCACCGCTATACGAAAGATGTTTCCAAAGGGCGATTCATTGTTGGCACGTTTACGACAAAAGATGCAAAGCAATCTGTACTCTTCCAGCACTGTATGAGAAAGACGAAGATATTGATTCTTTAAACGTCTATCAAGCTGTAGCAAAAAATATGCAGATTACAGCAGAGAAGGGAGCAGTTTTAAAGATTCAGAAAATCAAAGGATTAACGCTCAACCAAAAATGGAACGACATCAAGAACAATCTTTTTGGCAAGCTCGTTGACAAGTATTGGGAAGAAGGACACGGCTCAGTTGGCAATCTTGCTGAATTTACTTATCAATGCTTTGCTGAATCTCCGAAGTATCTTTTTGATAATTGTTCTTATGAGTTCAAAAAGAAAGCTCCCTGCTTACCCAAAATGGCAGATGATGAATTTAAAGCTGTCGTTGAAGAATGCAAGAAGGGATGGAGAAAGCGCTTTGCGAAGCCCGTATTAGGTTATTTGCCGAGCAAAGAACAAATGCCTGAATACATGAACAGACTCAAATATGAGCTGTCGATTCTGCAAAAAATGGGCTTTAGCGGGTACTTTTTGCTTGTACAAGACTTAGTGAAGTGGTCTAAAGATAATGGAATTATTGTCGGGCCAGGACGTGGTTCTGTCGGCGGTTCTCTAGTTGCTTACCTTATGGGCATTACCGAAGTTGACCCAATCCGCTTTAATTTGTTCTTTGAGCGATTTATCAACCCTGAACGACATGACTTGCCTGATGCTGATTTGGACTATCAGTCAACCCGCAGACAAGAAGTTATTGAATATTTAGAAAATAAGTATGGCAAAGAGTGCGTCTCTGGCATCTCTAACTACGGAGCTTTGGGTTCCGCAAGTGCGATTAGAGACGCAGGGCGAATTTTCTCTTTGCCAATGAGCAAGTTAGAAGTCTCAAAGATGGTTCCGAAAGAACACGGCTTTTCTTCTAACTTGGAAGAGAGTGCTAAAGCCGTACCTGAAATTGGCTACTTCGCAAAAGAGAATTCCAAATTATGGCGTCATTCTTTAGCGCTAGAAGGTGTAATGCGAAGTTTGGGACGACACGCCGCTGGCACTATCGTTGCGGGTGAGCCTTTAGTCAAGCGTGCAGTAGTTGAAAGAAGAGCAGGGTCTTTTGTCGTTAATTGGGATAAGCGAATAGTTGAAGAAATGGGATTGATCAAGATGGACATTCTTGGTCTGTCAACCCTCGATACCCTTCAAATTTGTCTGAAATACATTGAGAAACGCTACGGTAAAAAGCTCAACTTATTGGATATTTCACTTGACGATAAAGAAACTCTGCAAGCGTTTGGCAGAGGTGAGACAACGGGCGTCTTTCAGTTTGAATCTTCTGGCATGAAGCAGTTGCTTAAATCGTTGGCTTACGGAGGTCAATTAACCTTTGAAGACATTACAACTGCAACCGCTTTGTATCGTCCTGGCCCGATGGATTCTGGTCTGTTAGACGATTTTGTGAAGATTAAGCAGGGTTACAAGTCTGTTTTTTATGATCACCCGAACATGGAGAGCGCTCTGAAAGAAACTTGCGGAATTATGGTCTATCAAGAGCAGGTTATGCAGGTTGCTCGGGACTTAGCAGGTTTCTCAATGGGCGAAGCCGATAATCTCCGAAAAGCGATGGGTAAGAAAGACTTAGAGAAGATGGCGACAATGAAAGAAAAATTCATTGATGGTGCCTTTAAAGTCTCTGCAATGTCTAAAGAGCAAGCTCGGGAATTATTCGAGAAGATCGAAAAGTTTGCGTCGTATGGATTCAATAAATCACATTCCGTTGAGTATTCCATCATCTCTTACTGGTCTTGCTACTTAAGAACACATTATCCCGCAGAGTATTTTGCTTCAGCGTTGTCTATTATCTCGGACGATAAGTTTGAGCCTGTTGTAAAAGATGCTCAAGAAGCTGGAATTGCGGTTCTCCCGCCACAAATCAATCATTCTTCAGCTCAGTTTGAAGTATTAGACGAGCATCGGATTTTGGCTCCGTTCTCTTCAGTCAAATACATCTCAAGCAATATTGCCAACAAGATCGTCAAGCTAAGAGAGGGAAATGAAGGCTCTTTCTCTTCTATAGAAGAGTTTAAGACGCTTGCTTCAAAGAAAGGTTCTGGCGTTAATGCCCGTGCAGTCAGTAACTTGGAGAAGGTAGGAAGTTTTTGCGAGATTGATTCAACTATTCCGCCCGTTGATGACCCTTCAAGAATTAAAGATCAAAAAGAATTGATGGGTGGTTTGATTCTGCAAGTTGTCAGAAACCCGAAGACGGTCATTATCAATAAGGTGATGAAAGACAACATTGTTTCTATCGTTGACGATATTGGCAAGTGCAAAGACTGTGATCTTTGCGAAAAGATTCACTGCACCCCGAGCATTGGCTCAAGAGAAGTCAAATTTATGATCGTTGGAGATTGCCCTTCTTGGGAGGAAGAAGGCAAAGGAAAATTTATGACGGGCAAAGTCGGTGGGATTGTTCAGAAAGCTCTTATGTCTGCTGGACTTTCGGTTAAAAACGGCTATTACACAGCGCTAGTTAAAGCGAAGAAAGAAGGAAAGTTTCTGACTGGTGAGCAAGTTGCTAAGTGCTCAAAGTTTCTTGAAAAAGAAATTCAGGTTATCAATCCCGCAGTGGTGGTCGCTCTTGGCTCAACGACAATCAGAAAGTTCTTTCCAGATTTGAAAGCGTCTGAAGCAGATGGTCAAGCGATTTACGACCCTGCAAAGAATATGACGATTGTCTGCGGTATCAATCCCGCTCAGGTTCTTTTCGATGAAGAAAAGATGAACAATCTTATTTCCACCTTCAATAAAGTCAAAGAAGTGGTATTATAATAAGTAATTAACTACTTAATTAGTGAGGTAATAAATGGCGTTAAAATACGACCCAGACATGACTAAGTTCGCTAGCGAAATTCAAGTGAATGAAGTCAATCTTGATGAATGTGCTTTAAACCAAGCATCTCTTCTTTCCTATTATCTAAGTCAAAAAGTTTCGGCTGAAACACAGTTGAACTTGGTCAAGCTCAAATTTGAGCGATTTTACAACCAACGTTACAAACAAATTGAAGCAGAGCTGGTACTTAAGGAAAAGCGCGTTACGGATAAATCAATTGAAGCGGAAATCAAACTCGGTGATGACTATCTTCAAGAATACGTCAATTTGGTCGAAGCTCAAAGAATCAGAGATCAACTTCAAGCCTGTTGTACTGCGTTAGTTGATCGAAAGAAAATCATTCAACAACTCTTGGACGCCCGTCTTGTACAGGCAGGAGGTTCTGTAGCCTTAAATTCCCGCAAATCTTTTTGATCAATTAGTAACTAGGTAACTACTTAATAAACCAACTTAAGAAATTAAATCATGGACTTAAGCAAACTTCAAAACATTCTTAACAAGAAAAAAGCCGAACGTGCTCGCAACGACATCAAAGTTATGACACCGAAAAAGGGCACATCCCGTTTCGTTCTCTTACCCGGGTGGAATCCCGCTGATCGTGAAACCTTCTGGCATGACTACGGTGAACACTGGTGTAAAGACCTCGGCAAAGCAAATGCAAAAGGTCAGCCTCAAATTGTCGCAAAAGTCATCTGCAACAACAAGACCTTCGGCACACCGTGCCCTATCTGCGAAGCTCTTAGTGAAGCTGTCAGCAACTGCGTGAATGACGAGCAGAAGAAAGCTATTGTCAGCAACTTCGGTTCTGTACAGCGTTATCTCGTTAACGTCTTGGCACTTGATTCTGAAACTCCGAATGAACCGCAGATTTTGATGATCGGCGGTCGTGCTTTCGATCAGCTCGTTGAGCAGGTCGGAAAATGGAGCAAACAGCTCTTTGATGAAGTTAACCCGCAAGTTTTCTCCATCACTCGTACTGGCGAAGGTTTCGATACAACTTACGTTGTTTCTATCAATCCTGAAACCTATCCGATGCCCGCTGGGGTTAAAGAGAAAATTCACGACTTAGACGCTTATTGTCATTCGACAACACCCGCTGAAGTCGGGAAGGGTCTTCAGACATTCGCTCGTTTGGGCGTCAATGTTAGCGCTATCGCTTCGAGCTATGTACCTGAATCACATCAGATTGCAACTCAGCCGAAACCCGCTGTAGAGAACGCTCAGACGGTTGTTTCTCAGCCCGTTGTAACACCGATTGCCCCGACTCAAGAAATCAAACCTGTACCTGTACAGTCCGTTGCAGAGCCGAAAATGCCGAGCATTGCTGACGACCTAGATTCGATGTTGGCAAGTCTTAACGCGCCCAACACCATTGACCCTGCCGATCTTCCGTAATTGAAATAGCAGACAAGGCGGCGAAATGCCGCCTTTTTCGACTATGCGAAACCTCGTACTCATTGACAAAAACAATCTTGGCAGACGAAGCAACGCTCAGTCTGTTCTAAAGACAAGCTCAGGTTTTCAGACTCAGGCGGTCTTCGGTTTTATTCGTACTCTGATCTCTCTCAAGAAAGAATATCGAGACCGAGACTTCATTGTCTTAGACGATGGGAGGGCAGACTTCAGATTCAATCTTTATCCCGCTTACAAGGGCAATAGAAAGCCTTTGACACCCGCTAAACAAGCCGAATTAAACGCTTATACAGCTCAGAAGCCGTTTATTGATCAAGCGGTGTATTTGCTCGGTATCGCTCGTTTATGTGCGTCAAATTACGAAGCGGATGATCTTGCTGGACTGCTTTGTTCTAAGAGAGGAAATCGAGAAGTTACGTTAGTGAGCGGTGATAAAGACTGGCTACTGCTGATTGACAAGGGTGTTGAATGGTTTGACCCGAAGACAAAAGTTCATATCAACCATCTTAATTTTCAAGGGAAAACAGGAGTCTTCACGCCCGAGCAGTTCTTGTTCAAAAAATGTTTGATGGGAGATACGAGCGACAACATCAACGGAGTCGGCGGTATCGGTGAAGAAAGAGCAACTGATATGGCTCTGCATTATTCAAATTTCAATAATTTTCTTTTGAATAATCCCCGCAACCGTTACGAACAAGCACTTTTTGACTCAAAGGAGAAACAAGAGACCTTCAAGAGAAATTTGCTCCTTATGAACATAAGGAACCCGCAAATTGATACTTCTAAAACCTATATGTCGAAAGGCAAGTTTGAAGGAGACGCGTTTTACAAGTTGTGTGAAAACCTCGAATTCAATTCGTTTCTTGCCCACTTTGACATCTTCGAGACATTGTTCTCTAAAGGAAATTAAATTGAATAAAGAAGACGCAATTGCATTATTGGACAAAAAGATTGGTCCAAATTCCGAGATCATCGGTTACGACAAGTTCATCAATACGAGCTATGAACCGCTGAATAAAGTCATCAGCGGTAAGTATGACGGTGGTCTGCCTTATGGTCGTATTGTTGAGATCGTTGGAGAAAGCTCAAGCGGTAAAACGCTTATGGCTACCAAGATGATGATCGAAACACAAGCTCTTGGCGGTGTTGCGATTTTCATTGACTGGGAACGAGCTTTCAGCATCGATCTAGCAAGAAACTTAGGGCTTAACACCGAACGTCCTTACTTCTTCTACTTCACACCTGAAACATGGGAAGACGGCAATAAGATTGCTATTCAAGTGTGCGAAACGCTCAGAGACAATGCGATTATCGACGCAGACGCTCCGATAATGGCGGTCTTTGATTCGATTGCTAGTGCAGTCCCCGCTTCTTCAGCGGCCAAAGACATTGATGCATACAACATGAACGACACAACGGCGTTGGCTCGTGTTGCTTCTACCACGCTCAAGGTTATGGCTCAGAAGGCGTGGAAAACGAACGCTACTTTCGTCTATCTCAATCAGGTCAGAACTGTTCCAGGAGCTTACGTCCCGACGACTAGCACGCCTGGAGGTAAAGCAATGGAATACTTCAGCTCTGTTCGTCTCTTTTTGAATAAGAAAAAGATTGTCGATAAAGACAAGAAGTATCTCGGTCAGAAAATCACGATAGAAGCACGCAAAAACAAGATTACAAAGCCGTTTGGGGTCTGCTCAGTGGATATGTATTACAACGCTGAGAACGTTCCTCAATTCGATTATGTAAGCTCTCTAATAGACTTGTTAGTCGAGACTAAAAAGCTCGAAGTATCAGGTGCTTACATTCAGTACGGTGATAAAAAATACTACAAGAGTCAGCTTGTTAAAAAGATCACCGATGAATGTGCTTACGACGAACTTAGCAATCTTTTAAAGGCGTAACAATGATTTCTGTCGAACAGATATTAGAAAAATCTAACTCTCTGTACGACTTTCATTTCGGACAGCGTCCGTACGGTTGTTACCGCGTTCTCTGTCCGACTTACTCATCGTCCGATCTAATGTTGGAATTCCCCGTTGAGACGGCACTGAGTAAAACGGATTTGTGGAAGTACGATTGGGAGAATCTAACATGGAAGCCTTCTGGCGGAAGAATTCTTGTTTTTAATAAAGATGATGTTGTTGATTCATCGGTTACCAAGCCAAAGAGTGTCGCTGATTTCTTTTTCAATAGAGAAAAATTTAAAGAGCTTGGAGTAAAGCTCAAAATACCCAACGGACGCGATTTTGTCGACTTTAATTATCTTAATGACGTCCAATTTTCTCCCGTTATGAGACTGTTGTGGTTTCTTGGGAAAACTAAAGATGAAGTTGACGCCAAATATACTCGTGGGCTACCGTGGGAGTTCTATCTTTTTTACTTTGCGCTCACACGCTCAAATAGAGACTTAAGAGTCTTAAGTGGGGCAGATTGGCAACCGTGGAACGATGACGAAATAGACATCGACTATCCGACATTTTCAAACTTTAAAAAGTTCTATTTCGACCTCTATAGAAAGCTCACTAAAACTAAAGAAGACAGAGACAAGAGGTTGTTTTCTGAGCATCTTTGGTGCATCTACAGAGGTATGAGGGGCGATCATCCCGATGGTATTCCCTTGGGTGGAAAAAGGTTAAGAATCGGCGATGCTAAGAGCGCTCAAGAGGCTTGCGAATATCTCTACAACATCTATTGCATGAACGGTTTTGCTGAATCGCAAGCAACAGTCATAAAGAAAGAGAAAGCACTTGCTATTCATCCATTATGGGGGACTTGGTAAATGTCAATTTGTATTATTAGCGACACGCACTTGCACAACTGGACTCAGTTTGCAACCATCAACGAAAAAGGCGCTAATTCCCGTCTTGAAATCATTCTTAATGAGATGAAACGGGTAACCGCAAGAGCGAAAAAGCTCGGATGTAACACCTTAGTTCATTGCGGTGATCTTTTTCATGTTAAAGGAAAGATTGACACGAGCGTACTAGTTCCCTCTATTGAATGCTTGAAGGAAATCAGAAGTCAATTCGATCAAGCGTTTTTTGTCACGGGCAACCATGATTTGGCATTCGCTAATGGAGAAGAGTACGGTAATTCGATGTTTATCAGTCAGTGTAACGCTGATGTCATTACCGAGACTTATGTTCAACACAACCTTGGTCTTATCCCGTGGCAAAGAAGCATCGAACAATGGAAGAAAGAGTTTGAAAAGCTGATTGAGAATCCGAGAATTCGATATGTCTTTACTCATGCTCCGATAGACGGAGTAATCAAAGGTCTCCCCGCTGGCGGGATTACTCAAGATTACATTGAATCAACAGGGTTTAAGGGCAAAATCTTTGCTGGTCACTATCACAGTCACAAAGTGGTCAGCGAACAACTGATCTCTGTTGGCGCATTGTGTCATCACACTTGGTCTGATGTTGGTTCTTTATCTGGCTGTATCTTTCTTGACCCCGTTACAGACCATTGGGCTTGGTTGGAAAGTGAAACGCCGAAGTTCGTTGACCTCGATCAAACTGCTCGGGATTACTCAGCAGAAGAATACGCTGAGATTTGCGCAGGTAACTATGTGAGATTGACCACAGATGAAGACCTGAAAACAGCCAAAGAAATTCATGACGAACTGATTGAAACTCTTGGCGCTAAGAATGCTTTAGTCAATCTCAAAGCGAAGACTGCTGAGGTTAAACGAGAAACCACGGTAAAAGACATTGAGCATAACCCTTTAAGCACCTCTTTAATGAGCTATTTGGACGAAAAACTCAAAGATTCTTCGACTGAGTTTAGAGAAGAAGTTAAGAAAAAAGCGTTTGAAATCTATAACGAAATCGAGGGCTAAATCATGTACTTTGGCAAATTATCAATTAAAAACTTTCTCGTTATCGGCGAAGCCGAGGTTGATCTTCATAATTGTGGTCTAACTCTCATAGAAGGAAGAAACGAGGACGACGAAAGTGCAAACAGCAATGGTGCAGGCAAGTCCAGTCTTGTTGATGCGCTTTGTTGGTGCTTGTACGGTGTAACGGGCCGAGGTGTCTCTGGCGATGCCGTTATCAACAAGAAAGCAAAGAAGGAATGTGTTGTCGGAGTAGAAGTTTGGACAGAAGGGCTGAACTGCTACTACATTGAAAGAGGACGAAAAAGCAAGAGATTGGGAAACAACTTGATTGTTCAGCACGTCATTGTCGATGGAAATGATGTCGGGTCAGGTTGTGAATTGACCAAGACTACAGTGGCGGATACTCAAGCCCTTGTGAATGATCTGCTCGGTTGTTCTTATGAAATCTTCACTTCGTCCATTTACGCAGTGCAGGAAAAGATGCCCGATCTTCCTGCATTGACCGATAAGAACTTAAAAACTCTAATTGAAGAAGCCGCCGGCATTGACAAACTTCAGAAAGCGAGTGTTATTGCAAAAGAAAATCTAAACGATAAACAAAACTCGTTGGATGTTCTCAACAGCAAAATAAGTTCTTGCGGAAACGAGATCAACAGTCTGAAGACAATCATCAAAAACACCGAAACAGAACGTGATTCTTGGAAGACCAAAGCAATTGCAAAACGAGACCAAATTAAAAGTGAATATGATGCTATCGCTTTAGAACGGGATGAAAAAGCCAGCTTATTGTTGCCTGTCCCCGAGCTTGAGAAACTGGAAGCTGAATACAGACAAATCGAAGCTAAATTAAAAGAATATGGCATTGAAGAAGCGAATGTCAGAAGGCTCGAATTAAACGCTCAAAACAAGAAATCGGAATGCATAACCGAGAAGCGTCTTATTGATGTTGCTCAGAACAAAATCAATGAAATAGAGCAGAGTATTCAGAACATTCACAACAAGGTCGGTACGGCTTGTAAAGAATGCGGAAAGGTTTACAAGGAAGAAGACTTGACCGACGCTGTAAACGCACTGCAAAAAGATAAAGAAGAGCGACAGAAAGCTATCTTGAAATCTTTTGAAAACTTCAAAAAGTTAGTCGAAGAAGCGAAAACTGAAGCAATTAAGGCCTCAGAAGCACGTCGAAAACTCTCTTCTCCGACAGAACTTACCAAGAGACAGCTTGAAGTCGGTAACAAGATCAACTGCAATACAGAACGAAAGACCGAAGTCAGCAGACTCTCAAAAATGCTTGGCGAAAAAACCAAAGCATTGGTTGAGATTGAAGCAGAGCTTGCAGGGAAAAATCCCTTTGAGTCAATGCTGACCAAGTTAAATGATGATCTCAAAAGCAAGGATGATCATTGGGCAACTTTAGCCTCTGAAGCAGAAATGAAACAGATGGAAGTTTATGTCGCTGAAGAGGTCAACAATCTATACGGCGTTAAAGGCATTCGTGCTCATATTCTGGACACCATCACTCCATTCTTGAACGAAAGAACGGCTTTTTATCTCAACACCTTGTCTGATGGTGAAATTACCGCAACTTGGCAAACTTTAACTAAGACAGCAAAGGGAGACTTCAAAGAGAAGTTTTCTATTGATGTGCAAAGCGTCAAGGGCGCAAATTGCTTCGCTGGACTCAGTGGCGGAGAAAAGAGAAAAGTTCGTGTTGCAACTTCTATGGCACTACAAGACCTCGTTGCTTCAAGGGCTAAAAAGCCGATTGATTTATATATTGCGGACGAAGTTGATCATGCCCTTGATGCCAGTGGTTTAGAGCGCATGATGTCAATATTAGAAGAGAAAGCAAAGCAATTCGGTACAGCTTTAGTTATCTCTCACAACTCGTTGCGAGATTGGATTGACAACTCGATTGTCGTCACGAAACGAGACGGTATCAGCACTGTTAGCAGAGAAGAATAATGGCAGAAGAAATTAACGAAAGCATTCTGTTTCCCATTGAAGAAAACGAGAATGTCAGCAAAGTGCAGACAATTGATGTTCTTCAAGTGGTTACAAAAAAATGGAAGAACTATTTTATGACCGTCTTTGATCAGTACAGAACGGAAAGCGGGAGAGAAGTTAGACTGAAGTTTTTTGATTCTTCAAGCGACTTTTCTCGCTCTCCAACTCTTCTGAGTGAAGACTTGGAGAAGAAAAGAAAACTTCTTGTTGGCGAAGAGCTGTCTGTCAAACGCTTTAACTGCGGGGTTTTGAATTTTCAGCATAGCAGTGGAAAACTAACATTTAGAGTTCAGGTTTTCGGCTACATCACGGGCGTTACAACCGATGTTATCGACAAACTTGAATTGTGGCAGTTCACTTACGATCTTGTTGTTGATTTGAAAAACTTTATAGCGATCAAACGTGCAAATGTTTACTACGACAAGAAGAACGAAATTATTTTCGGCTGTCTTGACACCTCTCTTTTCACGACTAATACGAAATGGATTCAGGCCGTAATGGGCACGCTGAAGTACAAAGAGCCGAGCAGTAATGACAGAGTAATTATGGACAACTTCACAACGTGCTGCATTCTTCCCATTATTAGAAATGCTCTGCTGGAAGTCTTTAGACCGCAAAAAGAAGAAAAGCAAAAAGAGAACGAACTTTCCTATCACGTAAATTACGGAACTTGGTAAATGAAAAAGATAAAAATTATAGGTATCGACCCCTCCCTGAGAAACTTTGGTATTGCTATTGGCACGATTGATACCGATAGCAACGATTTTGACGTACACGATCTCAAATTGGTCTCTACAGAGAGTTCTAATAACAAGAAGGTACGTAAGAACAGTCAAGACTTGGAACGCGCTAGAGCGCTTTTTAAGGGCGTTTGCGAGGTGATTAAGAAAGAGTCTCCGACTTACGCATTCGTTGAAGTACCGCACGGGTCTCAGAGCGCTCGATCAATGGCTAGTTATGGTATCTGCATCGGGCTTCTCGCAAGTCTGCCGATACCAATTATTCAAGTGACTGCTCAAGAAAACAAAGTCAAAGCGGTTAAGCACAAAACTGCTAGCAAAGAAGAGATGATTCTTTGGGCTTCTGGAAAGTTTCCGAAAGCACCTTGGATTAAGCGAAAACTTAAGGGAGAAGAGGTTATGGTCGAGAAAAATGAACACTTAGCAGACGCTATCGGAGCCATAAATGCAGGGCTTCAGACAGATGAATGGCACAACATAGTGGGTTTGTTAAAAACCATCTAAGGAATTTCATTTATAGGTATCGTAAGTAGTTAACTACTTACGATATAATGCTTTTAGTTAATTCGGAGATTAACAAATGAAATTCAAAAACATTAAGAAGATCATCAAAAGGCCCTCGTTGTGGTTCCCTGACGGGAAGTACAACAAGAAGGTTGACGATCTTGTAAAAGACATGATTCGGAACCGAGACAAGATTCTGCTTCTTGATTGCTCTAGGTACGGCATTTGGCTTATCTACAACCAAAAAGTCTATTGGTTTCGCGGTTATTACTGGGTTACAGACTGCGATGTCGGGAGCATAACGCTTCCAGAACCTACATTACAGCTCTTTAAAAACGATCTGAATATAAAGTTACAGAGACAAGCTCGTAATCAACTGTATAGGGATTTACGTCCGAGCCGACTCACGATGCTGAAATTCATGAAGAAAATCTACGAGCCAGCTCAAAGAGTTTTGCATCGTTTCGGTTTTCGCTCAGTTTGTAAAGACGGTGAATTTTACGAAGACGGGGTGAACAAAGGAACTGCTCCGACCTCTGTAATTTTCAATCTTTCTTACTGCATGGCAAAGCTAGAAGCCGAAGACAGCAAGGTTTATCACTACCTTTACAACGAAAGGACAGAACTGAAATGACAATCTACAAAGAAATGAAATATCACGGTGGTCGTTGCCAGATTGAGACATTAGCTGAAGGGCAAGTGGGCGAATATAAATGGACGGTCTTGTCACTAGGAACGCACCCTTGCGGTTATGTCGCTGTGCCAGAAAATCACCCGTTCTATGAGAAGGGGTATTGGGAAATAGACGATCAGATCGAAGTGCATGGTGGGTTGACTTTCGGAGGAAGAATTCAAGGCTCTAACGATTATTGTTTTGGGTGGGACTATGCACATGCTGGAGACTATACCGGTTACGCAACGTTTGGGACAAACGATGAAAAAAGATGGACGACGCAAGAAATTGTCGATGAATGTCTGAAGGTTATTAAGCAATTTCAAAAATATGAAAAAGCAGAAGTTCAGCCAAATTTCAAGCTAACACATCAAGGAAAAATTCCCATTGACCAATACAAAGCAAGACAAGGTTTTATAGCAAAACCTTCGCCAGACGAAAGCTACCATCTTGTAAAGATCATAGGCGGTCAGTTGTATGACTTTTCTACTCGCGACTACGTAAACGACACACCTTGGTTCGCTTATGAACCGATAGAGATTGTTGTGGAAATAAAGAAGGGGAATAAATGAAGACCTTCTTTGGCTTTCTCTATCACCTTGTCGGACTAATGGCGGGCGCTGGTGGTCTCATGGCTTTCGTCGTCGGCTTGATCGTCGCTTGGGACAAGAACCATTACTTAGCTCTTTCCATTTTCTTAGTAGCCGTCATCTCGGCATTGGTTGTCACTATCTTTTCTAAACAACTATGAAGCGATGCCTTGTTTTTTTCGAATTATTTATTGATTTCATTGTCAAGGTCGGTGGTATTTATGCCTTTTTTTCGGCTATGAAAATCATTCGAGACAACCAACCAATTTCGGCAATTTTAATTTTTCTGTTGGTAATCATTTGGGTCTTAATCAAACTCTTTTTCTTGAAAAACCATGAGACAATATCTTGATTTAATGCAACAAATTCTCGATAAAGGAAATCATCGAGAAGACAGAACGGGCGTTGGCACGAGAGCAATCTTCGGCGCTCAAATGAGATTCGATCTCAAAGAGTCTTTCCCGCTTCTGACAACAAAGAAACTTCATTTGAAGTCCATCATTCACGAGCTGATTTGGTTCTTGAGCGGGGATACAAACATCAAGTACCTGCAAGAAAACGGCGTGACGATTTGGGACGAATGGGCAAATCAAAACGGAAATCTTGGCCCGATCTACGGTAAACAATGGAGAGCATTTTCTGCTGTCGGAACATTCGCAAGAGTTGAAGTGTTTTGTGATGCTGAAGACTGTGATGACGAAGAAGATCACTATTTTGAGACTGTTGGAACAATCGAGGACGATGGAGACACAGATAGCGTAGATCAAATTGAAAATGTTCTTTGGTCTCTCAAGGAGTTTCCATTCTCAAGAAGACATATTGTTTGCGCATGGAACCCATTAGTAATCGACCAAATGGCTTTACCGCCTTGTCATTGTCTCTTTCAGTTCTTCGTAAGAGAAGAAAACGGCAAGAGGTATCTATCTTGTCAACTTTATCAAAGAAGTTGTGACTTCTTCTTAGGTGTGCCGTTCAACATCGCAAGTTATTCCTTGCTGACGCACATTTTTGCTGACTGTTTGGGTTACATCCCTGACGAATTTGTTTGGACGGGCGGTGATGTTCATCTCTATGACAATCACATTGAACAGGCAAAACTTCAACTTTCACGCACGCCATTACCCCCGAGCGCACAATTACATATAAGAAATCATCACGACTTACCTTGGGAATACAAGTTCGATGATTTTGAGATTACGGGTTATGAATCATATCCCGCTATTAAAGCACCGATTGCGGTTTAGAAATTGTGAAAAAGGAGAAAGCGAATGAATGAAGAATTGAAGAAGAAACAGATAGACGCTATCAAAAAAATTCGTGAACGCTTTGCAGATGATGCGTGGTTTCTTCTAGGAGATTGGATAGATGCTCTTGACGATGTGCCAAGTGAAGATGGATTGCCCGACGAGCCAGTTATGAAAGAACGAGCTCGAATCTTTCGTGCGCAGGAGCTTGTAGGTTTTGAAGAGGACTATGAGGAGAACGAATGAATCTCGACAAACTTAAAGAAGCCGAAGTAGTCGAGGGGAATCGTCTTGATCACCCCGATGATACCTATGAAGGCAGGGGCCTCTAATCCCAGAAGAAAGATTGAAGAAGCTCGTAAGAGAAGGAAGATATAAACCACCACGCTCACAAAAGGTAATTTTTATGACAACGATTAGTCTACATTTAGTCGCGCTTTTGGAAGAGGTCTCTTGGTCTCACGAAGCCGAAAACATCTCGTTCAGAATAGATAAAAGCTACAGCGGACGATTCATGTATGGCGAAACGTGCTTGGGCTTTTGTCTTGAGCGAAACGCCGACTGGCTCGACATCTTCGATATGTTCGAGAACGTCAATCCTTACCTGTTTGAAATAGTAAAAAGAGAACTCAGAGAACTCAAAGAATGTGCCCGCACTGACTCAATGGGCCTAGACAAGATTTTCTACTTTCCTGGACATCAATATCCGAAAACTTTTACCGACAAGGAGGCTTAATTATGGCAGTGAGTAAAATTGCAGAAGCAACATCAACAAACGCAAGGTTGATTGCAAAAGCACAAATTGGCAGTTCGACCGTGAAGTTCAAAGCGATTGATAAGCGGGATGAAAGCGAAATCGAACTCGAATTGACAGTCAGAGACTTTAAAGACTTCATCGCTCAGTTGATGGCAATGAAACCGTTCATTCGTGAAAATGTCATCGAAGCTGAATGAGATTCGTAAGACTCTGAAAATCCCAATCAAAAAGAAGATTAGACAAGATTGTCATAAGGAGTTTGACAAACTTTGGAAGTACGGAGGAATGACAAGAAAGCAGGCTTACGCTTGGCTCGCAAGAGAACTCGGCATCGAGTTTGAAGATTGTCATTTCTCCACCTTGTCTTTAGCAGAACTTCAGAAAGCAAAGTTAATCATTCTGAAAAAACGCAAAGAATGGAAAGATAGAGGCAAGAGGTCTTTGACCCGCAGGCGACGGGCCAGTCTTTGCGGTTTTGGCAATACAGAAGATTGGGCTTCGGAGTTTTATGAAGAACAATAGGAAGTCGGTTCGCTGGGTTTAATTCTGCTGGACTCATTTAAAGAAATTTCGCCAAAAATGAGTCCATTACAATGTCTTGGAAATCAATCAGATCAAGAGGAATTGTAATGAGAGTGCAGATTGTTGGCCCGCAAATTTGTTCTGAAAAAGAAGCATTCGCAGAAGAATTAGCCAAAAAACTCAACTGCAAGTATGTACATATCGAGGTTGATAAGTTGATCGACAAGAAGAAGTTCGCCAAGATGACAGATAACGGAGAGGCTTTTCTGAGCTCTCACGAGCTGATGTTTAAGCGACTGAAGAAAATGATAGAAAATCTTCCCGATAACGTCGTGATCGATTTTTCCCCGATTGATATATACGTCACTGTTTTAGCAAATTGCTCATTCATCGTTCGCCCCGACGGGCTGACAGACGAGCAATTAGAAGCCCTGAACAAGCGTTTATTCGTTTTTGATAGGAATGTTGCTGAGTTGTCGCGGAGTTTCACTTGGTCGATTCATTTGCCCGCTAGAAAGAGTTTTGAAGCGTTTGACGGCACTTTAGAACAATGTGCATTGATGACCAACGGCTATATTGCAAAAACAGGTTTGAAAGCGTTAGCGGTCTCAAGAGACAGAACGCCAGACCCGATACCTTGCATCGACCCTGTGATTGAAGAGATGGAAAGTCTTGACCTCAAACAAGCAGAAAGCGAACTCTCCAGACTTCGTAGTGAGAAGATAACTTTTATCAATTAACCTGAATCTCGTTGCAATCTTTGCCAATCACATTGTTGCGACGGGATTTATCCTTAGAGCGCACGTATGAATAACATAGTTGGATTAGACCTTGAAACGACAGGTATTGGCGAAGACCACAAGATCATCGAGTATTGTGGATTGGTATTAAACGATAGGTTGTTGGAAGACGAGTCAAAAAGTATCCTACAGCGATTTAACCCACAGAGAGCCATAGACCCGAAAGCACAAGCCGTTCATCACATTTCATTGGCCGACTTAATGAGCGAGCCAATTTTTGAAACGAAAGCGGAAGCGATTCACGAGCAATTGAAAAACGCCACACTTATCGTGATTCATAACGCCGCCTTTGATACTTCTTTTCTGAACCGAGAATTTAAGCGTCTCGGTATGAGCGAGATTACAACTCCGACACTTTGCACCATGAGGTCAACCCGCTGGGCGACCTTTGATGGAAAAGTGCCGAGATTAAAGGAATTGTGCTTTGCGCTTGATGTCATATACAACGAAACAGAAGCTCACTCGGCTCGGTATGACGTTGAAGTAATGTTGGCGTGTTTCTGCAAGATGTTGAAAGAAGAGAACATAGATAAAAACTACATCTTTCCTTTCAATCAGATTAGTGAAGAACTGTACCTGAAAGCTGATGGAATGTCTTTGATTTAAAAGAACATTCCATTATTCACCCCTGTAAACTGCAAACATGAATCGCACGAAAGTGATTCAAAACTCAAAGGTACATTTATGCAAGTCAAGAAAGAATATTTAGATCAAGCATTGATCAATTGGTTGAAAGACAACAACGCAAACAAAACAAAGTCCTTCAGCATTGAAGGTCACAAACGGCTTATCATTCTCTGCTCGAAGCTCAAAAAATGGGCAACTGCCGATGTCTTCTACAAGGGATATGGTTCGGCCCGCTACATGAGCATTGGCGATTATTTTAATGAAATTGTTGAAGAAGAAACAAAAGGATATTCTCTGAAGTTCAGAAATAAATATCCAGTCACTCTTGAAGAAGCAGTTTCGGTCATTCAGAAAGTTGAAAGCCTTTCTAAAGCCGAGTATCACGCTCTACTCAACCTCAAAAATCAAAAACCGAAAGCGAAGTTGGACGAACTTTTAGAATTTTTGAAAAAAGAGAAAGATAGAGAAGGGGAGAATGCAAATCAGCTTTTCGACCTTATAGCTGAAGCGGAGAAAGAACAAAACCCTCAAGAAAATAAACCTCAGATTGTTGCTGGCGCATCGAACGCAGTTGAAAAAATGGTGTCGGTAATTGAAAAAACTAAGGAAGTTCAACTCAAAAACTTGGAACAAGAACTTGAGCTGATTGACCTCAAAATCCGTAGGTGCGAGATTTTGAAAGAAATTTTAACTCTTAAGAATGGCTAACTAACTACTTAATTCTATGTGGGCACAACCAGCCTACATAGAGTAGAATACAATAATACTTAAGTAAGTAACTACTTAAGAGGTTAATAAAATGAATGGTCTTTCAATAGTTGAATGCAAGGTTTACGGTGTTGAGAAATTGGTCGAAGTTGGTAAAGATTCTGATGACCCGCTGACCCGTTCTCTCGCTGAATGGTGCGAAGTTTTAACAGAACAAGAAGAGGCTTTTTGCGGAGCGCTTTCAGAACTTGACGAACTCAAACTCGTGATTCGTTCACTGACTAAGAGGCACACTGACAACGTTAAAGGGGTCGCAAAAGCTCGGCTCATTAAAGACCGAAAAGAGATAGCAGAAAACGCAGAAGACGAATTCAACGAAACAATCAACTATGCGCTTGAAAAGCTTAATTCTGCTTACAACATCATTGAAAACTATTTGATCGAAAAACAGCAGTAGGGGATATTTATGAACTTCATCATTAGCAATCGAGAAACGATTTTCGGCCGTTCTCCAAAATTCAGCGCTCTAATCGAATACGAGGGCAGAGAATTTAAAGTTTCGGTCACAAAAAAGACAATTACGGTCAAAAACAAACTTAATGTTCAACTGTTCACCGAGCCGAATCGCTACACGATTGATGAGCAGGGAGCCATGAGGGGGTTAAGAGACTACATCGTAACTCATAACATCTAACGCATTGACGGCATAGGTTTAGAACCTATGCCGTTTTCTCGTACTAAAAAATCTTGGAATAAAAATGACACATTTACAACGTGCTTACATCTTTGACATTGACGGCGTTTTGGCCGATTGCTCTCACCGTCTGCACTTTATCCAACAAGAACCAAAAGACTGGAAAAGGTTTTACGAAAATTCGGATAAAGACGAAGTTATTCTGTCGAACAAAAATACATTAAGACTGCTTAGAAACGCTTTGCACGGTTATCAGACTAGAGGAATCTTGTTTGTCACGGGAAGGTCTGAAGCCTATCGAGAATTAACCATGAATTGGCTAAAAAAGAAAGTTTGGGGATGTTTTGGAAACTTTTACGACGATATGTTGTTCATGCGTAAAGATGGAGATTTTCGCCCCGACTGGGAAGTCAAGAAGGAAATCTATGAGAACGAGATTAAATGTCAATATGAAATTTTGGGAGTTTTTGAAGACCGCACACGGGTTGTTCAAATGTGGCGGTCGCTTGGATTAACCTGTTATCAGGTTTGTGAAGGAAATTATTAGAAGAATGAAAACAGAAATAGAACACAAAGAAGCAATTGCGAAAATTGCCAACGCTCATACCGAAGAAGAACAACTCAGACAGATGGAGGAAGAAGCCGTTGAATGTGCCTTGGCTATCATCAAAATGCGCCGTCACGGTCACAATCCAATCACGCGAAAAGATTTAGTCACCGAGCTTGCAGACTGTCTGATAATGATTGAACAACTTGTTTGGCGTTTCGGTTATCAAGACGAAGTTGCCATTGAAATGGTCAATAAGATCAACCGAGAATTAACACGAACAGGTCAGGCAGAATTCTTCACAACAGAAGTTTTCATCTAAAAATCAGCCCCGAACTTTCGGGGCTTTTTCATGCTTGGAATGAAGATAAGGTGAGTCTTCCCGCCAATATTCACACCTCTACAATAAGCATATAGAAATTCTTTTGTAATCAAAGAGGTACAACATGAACGAGAAACAAATAGCTGAAGATTTAGATGAACTTATGAGCACATTGAACACTGAAGATGTCATCGTCATTGACGAACCCGTCGGTATCCCTGAAGTCGTCACAAAAGACTTCGTTGAACAAAAGCTCATCGCTTTAGACAAGGTTGAAAAAGTTGAAAAGCAAGAAAAGACCGCAAAGCCCGCTAAAGCGAAGAAAGTTGCAAAAGCTCCGAAAGAAAAGAAAGTCTCCGAACCCCGCGTCACTTACAAAGACGGTTACGGGAAGATGTTGGAACAACGCATCAAGAACTCGAAAGACGTGCTGGCGCTCACCAAAGACATTGATGAAGAAGAACAGGTGAAAGAAGTACGTGAGCTTGAAAAGCTCTTGGACGATAAGACGGTCTTCTCTCAGAAGAAAGTTTGCGAAAAGGTTATTCAGCTTTACACATTTCTGACGGGCGGTTGCAGTCTTAACACGGTACTCAAAATTGCTTTTGATACTTTCAAACAAGACGGTTTTCTTGATGGTGGTAAAAAGGGGAATCTTTATCAAGCACTGCTGAAGAAACCCTACAGTCCCGGAACCGCAAATGCTCAGTCGGCTCAGGTCATGAATATGCTCCCTAAGCTCGGTATCGCTGTTAAGGTCGGTCATCGTTTAACTCCTGACCCTGAATCGAACCTGCTCCCGCTGATCTATCAGAAGATGGGAATCTAAATAAACGAAAAGCCCCGCAGAAGCGGGGCTAATTTTTACTCTATTGTCAATAACTTCGGCTTGTAATCCAAGCTCTCTTGCCCGTAATATCCAAACGAATTTTCAACCAGCTTTACTCCGCCAATCTCAAGCTCGGCTTTGACATGGGTATGACCGAATACCCATGCTTTGATGTTTGACCGAGAAAGAAACATCCTCGTAAGGTCAGTACAGAAAGCACTTTGAAGCGGGCTATCGCTGAACATTGGCGTTGTAGCAAAAGTTGGAGCATGATGAGTTAGAACAACAACTTCCTCATCTTTGTGTATTTCGAGCAGTCTATCAAGCTCAAGCAATTCTTTTGTGAATCTGTCTCGGTAGTCTTTTGCTGTTAAGCCGTGAACATACCAAAAGTCATTGAGACGACGAACAATATCAAGCTCATAGGTTGGATCAAGATCAGACCAGAGTGTTCCGCCAATGACTGTAGTGTCTTCAATTTTTACCGTGCTGGGAGCGTCGCTAAGACTAAGAAAATGAACATTTTTGTAGTCTGAATAGCGCTCACGGTACTTTGCGACAGGGCTAGATTCTTTATCTAGGCCGAAGAGGTAATAGTCGTGATTTCCTAAGACACAAACGACGTTTTGATATTTATGTCTAACTAAGTTGAAAAAGTAGTCTGTATAAAACAAAGCGTGTTCGCTGTACCAGTTGCCAATATCTCCCGCTACTAAAAGATTGGGAGCAGTTGGCTTGAGAAATACGCTTTCCAAGAATTCTGTACCCGCTTCACCGCTTTCTACGAAGTGATCAAAATGCAGGTCGGAGACTACATCAAACTTAGTCATGTTTAATTACCTGTAAGGATATTCGTCGTTATCCGTGTACTTTGCTTGAATCGGCAAAGAGACGTGCTGAGGTTCGTCATTGGCATCAGAACGCTTCATTGCACGACGTTCAACGACTTCCATAATCGCATAGTTTGCAAGATCAAGCAGGGTATCTTCAATGCTTTCATCTTTGACTTGACGGTCAGACTTGCGATAAAGAGATTTAATGCGCTCAAACTTATCAGACAAGCGAATCAAAATTGCTTCGGGGAACTCCGAGCGGGTTTTAGCGAAAGAATCCCCGTAGTCGGTATTCTTGGCGACGTAAGTCTGATGAAGATTCAGACAGATTTCATTGTGGATTTTGTATTTATCAATCATTTTTTCTTTTTGGTTTGAAGTTGATCTTTGATGTACTCTTCCGCCCACTGAAGGGTGTTCTTGGAAATATTCTGAATGTTCTCGTTGTTGACAATAGCTGGAACAACAATCATGGCGGCTATTGTCTTTTGATTAGGCAGAAAGGTATTGAGAAGAACGACACAGATAAAAGCGCCGAGAATTTTTGGCATCATCGGATTAAACCAGCGACAAAATTTTTCGTTGGTTTCTTCAGACTCTATAATTGCGGTTCCAATGCGGGCAACCAGTAATCCAAAAATAGCAAGAGAGCCAACAAAAGATAGGGAGCCCAATACTCTTTTTACTTCATCTATTGTGGAGATGGCGTAAATTGTGGTCGGAGTTAATTCAATCATTTTCTCTATTAGGCCGAAGTTGTTCTTGAATGTATTGTTCCGCCCACTGAAGAGCACTCTTGGAGATATTTTGCACCTGCACGTTGTTCGTTACAGCAGGGATAACGATCATGGCGGCTACAGTGCTACGTGAAGGAAGAAAAGCAACCCCCAGGAACGCGACAAACACTATTGGGCCTAAGCATTTATTCACTTTGTTAACTACTTGCGCAAACTTGCGATATTTCTCAATGGAGTATTTACAGCTTGCAGTGCAGTATTCTGCGGCTTTCAAAAAATTAAAAACGAGTAAAGCGAACCCACCGAAAACGGTAATAAAAATACATACGCCATTAAACGCTTTCAACTGGCCGATGAAGTAGATGAGAAGAGGTGAGAGTTCCATTATTATTCTTCCTCGTTTTCTTCGTCTTCGTATATATCGTCAGCAAGAGTGCTGACTTCTTCCATGTAATCCCAAAGATGTTCAAGAACATCGCCTTCTGAAAGAGCTTCTGCTTCCGAGATTTCGTTAATCCTCTTAAGATCGGATAGGTCGTTTTCCCACCTGTCTGCAAGTCGCTTGAGTTCAGACCAATATCCGTCTAAACGTTTCTTGTGATCGCATTGAATTACCTTCACTGTCATATCTATTGACCCTTTGCTTTTTTAATTGCGTACGAAAGGTTGTCCATCAGTTCAAAAAGTGCATCAGTTGGGAAGGGAGGCGAACTCCGTTCAGGAGGAGTAAAAGCCTTTCTCTTTACTGATAGACGTTCAACAATTTTCAATAGGCACCGTAAAAGGTTTAGACAGGCTTCTGCGTCTTCAATCGCTAGTTCAACTTTCTTCATTCTTATTTCCAATGACCGTGAAGCCAAGACTCGTAATACATCTGTACTAAATACCACACGCCCAAAAGAGCAACAATGGGAATCGGCATCCAAATTGCCCATTCTTGAGGAACGACTTTTGAAATCGTGTAACAGATCGCACAAGCAAAACTGATGGATAGCGTGAGCTTCACGAGATCAATGAAGAACATCCAAAATGGTTTTGTTGCATTGGCGTAAACTTTTTCTAAAGTGTCAGTCTTTTTATCAATCTTGCTTTCTAAGCTGACCAACTCTGCAATCTTTTCATCCAACTGAGTTTCGAGAGGAACTTCCATATCTCGTTCCCTACCGTCGAGACTATGAGGTGCATCCGCCAGTCTCTTAAACGACGGTAGAAGCTCTGAGCACTTTAATCTCTCATAATCAGTTGCCTTTGGGTCTTTGGCAATTTCTTGTAGTTTCTTTGCAAGAAACCTGCATTCAAACCAGCTCAGTTTCATTTTCTTTACTCCACATATTTTTCAGGCAAAGCTCTGAAAGCCACTGCTTCAGGGTAATAAGAAGGAGTGTTTTCCCACCATTTATCGCAACCCTCTGGCCCATAAGTGGCGTGAAACTCTCTGATTGTTAAATCTCCGTACTTGTCCTGTACGAGCCAGTCTCCCTCGCTGGGAGGTGTGACAGACGGATAAGGGTTCCAACCGTTAGGGTTGTAGATCAACTTGAATTCTTCTAATGGAATTTCAAAGATTACGGTTTGATAAGAAGGCTGAACGTATTTTTGAAGACGCACGTAAGTGGAATCTGTTTCCCAGACACGACAAACTTGTTCATCAATTTCTTCATCGGTGAAGAAAGCTCCAACTGTCTTTTTAAGCTCTTCGTTCTTAATTTGCCACATTATTTAACCCTCTCGAAGCACTGAAATTTAAAACCGAAGGGTCTTTCTTCGGTCTTTGGGTGTTCTTCAACCCAAACGAGCTTCCATTCGTTTTCATCTAAAGCGTCAAATGTCGTATCACCTTCAAAATCCGCATCAATCTCAGTAATCCAAGCGCGTTTGACGTAAGGCAGAGCGTGTTTGTAAAGCTCTGCCCCGCCAATAATGAACACCGTTTCATCAGAATTAAGACGCCCTAAAACATCTTCTAAGGAGGAGCTGACAAAAGCGTTCTTAGCTTTGTAATCAGAATTGCTCGTTAAAACGATGTTGCTTCTTTCTGGCAGGGCTTTTTGACCGATGGATTCCCAAGTATGGCGTCCCATAACGACGTGATGACCGAGTGTTTTTGCTTTGAAAAACTTCAGGTCTTCAGGCAATCGCCAAGGTAATTTGCCGTCTTTGCCTATCACGCCGTTACGACTGCGTGCAACAATGAGATTAACGAATGGATTGGGCACGATTAGAGACCTTTCGTATCCCAAAAGCCGCCGAAGTCATCATCTGTAGGCATAGCTCTAAAGAAGGTGGTTGTAGTAGGGGTTGGATAAATCCATTTTTCACCATTCCAATAAGCTACAAAACCTTCAGAAGGATAATCACGAATAGTGCAATTAGAGATCAGATAACACCCACGCTTAGGCGGTTTCACTTTAGAGAAATCGTTCCAAGTTCTAGGGTCGTATTTTTCAACTTCCTCAAGCTCTTCTTTTTTAACTTCGAAACTGACTTCATTAAAGCCAAGACAGTCATTCTTTCTAAAGATAACGTAAGAAAATTCATCATCAATCTGCCCTTTACAGGCTAAATCAATTTCTTCTTGAGTAAAGAAAACGAGAATTTTCTTCTCGATTTCGGGATTCTTAATTTGCCACATTAAATAGATTCCTTATAAAAATTGTCGGAGGGTGGGACTCGAACCCACGACACCTCCCTAATTGTGGGATTGCTCTTTCCGACTGAGCTACCTCCGACCATTCGTACTTCCAATCAACTAAAGGCGCCCGTTGACGGTCGTACAGGTACGCCAGTGGCCAATCTAACGTACCCTTCACAAACTCGTTCGTCCTACGGTTTGCACACTGCAATGACTCGACGGCGTTGCGCTTTACTGCCGGACGAGGAAGCTATTGTCGAGGCTTTATATACCCGCTAGTGGAGCCGGACAGGAACTCTCTCATAGAGAGGGCACTGAACGTTCCATACAGCTTGTCGGCATATCTTTATAAAAACCTGCACGAACTCCAAACACAAGCCTTAAGACGTTATGTCTTGGATAGTGCAGGTCAACTCCGTTAAGGCTTTTCTTTCGCTTTAGCTAGTCAGCTTGAGGTTATGCCTTAGAACCCCTCGAAACTCCCTGAGACAACGTTCGCTGACACGCCCTCTCAGATCAACATTTAATCAGCATACCTGTTGCTGATTTTGGCAAATGCGGAAGGAATCGAACCCTCAACCTACGGTTTTGGAGACCGTCGCTCTGCCAATTGAGCTACGCACTTAACAACCTTGGTAGAGGCAGAAGGGCTCGAACCTTCAACAGAGCCTTATCAAGACTCCGCTTTGCTCGGATATAAGCCGAGTTCTTTAACCAATTAAGCTATGCCTCTATGGTCGCAGGGGTTGGATTCGAACCAACGCGTCCCGTTTAGAGAAACGGATTTACAGTCCGCCGCCATCGACCAACTCATGCCACCACTGCGATAAAACTTCAAAATCATCTGTTTGCCAAATGACTTTGAGGCGGAGTCTGTCGATCTTTAACAGACCCCTTGTTATTTCTTCGACACAACCCAGCGCTAGACCGTTTGAATTGGCTAACCACACCAAAGTCTTTTCCGAGTAAAAAACCTAAACTCCGCAATCGCTTTTGGATGGGTTGCGACAACCTTCTTCATTTCAGGTCAAGAAGAGATAGAACCGCTACAGAAACCCTGGAGCACGGCATTCGTTGCTTGTAGATCAAACAAACAAACTGAATTCGGTAGCTCTCCGAGTTGGACTCGAACCAACGACCCACGGATTAACACTCCGTCTCTCTACCGACTGAGCTATCGGAGAACCATTTAAAAGATTGAAGCAGAACCCACAAGCTCAAAGGAATTCTTCGTACTGGCATACGTACTCCCATTCGGGAACCCAGAGGGACGCCTTTCATCAGGTTCTGCTTAACCTCGTTCTAACTATCAAAAAAATATGCGATTTGGGAATAGAAGGGCGGAATTGCACCGCGTTCACTCAGGTTATGAATCTGAAAACCTTGAAGAAATCTTCAATCTCTAACAAGCGCCCGTTGTCAGAGCTTCTTATTTCCTACTACTTCTCGGTCACGCTTCTAAGCCATTAAGTACCAAGTCGCAGATTGTCTAACCTCTCGAAGTTGATCGACAATCCTTGTTTTACATAAGTAATCACTTACATCCTATAAAAATGGTGCGAGAGTCGGTTTGTTCCACAGATTTGAGATAATTTCGAGTGATAAACCCACCATAAAACCAACTCTCGCGTTATCAGCTAACTTTAAGGAGATCTATTTTTAAAAGAACAATCTTTTTCTTATTTGTTTCTCATTATAAGCAATAATTAAGTAAATAACTACTTATAATTGGATTAAAGCATTAGGATTTACCCGAAGAATATCACGTCAACTAACGATTATTTTTCTAACTGATTGATTTTAAAGGATATTATTATTTTATTGACTTTTCCTAAAAATCACTTCTTGGCTACGATTTAAAGACTGCTCCCCGCCAATAACCATCTCTCTAATATGTAGTTATGTTCAATAACTCATTAAGAGAGGTAAACGAGATGATTTATCAACTAAGAGACGCCGAAAACGATCTTTATTACAACTGCTTAATTTTTAACACTGAAGAAGAATTCACTGCTTTTGAAAACAGAAGACGCAAAGAGTTCGGCAAAAATTGGTGCTTGTTTGATGAAAGCAACCCCGTTCAAGATATTTACGCTCAAGTCTTTTTCAATTTTCTTAACACAAAAGAAAAAACCATTGAAAGTGTGAGCAAACTCGAAAACGAATTTATAGAGTTCATACTCAGACACAAACAGTCGTTAATGTTTTATCACAACTTGACCTGCTGGGAAGACAAGAACGGCGATCATTACGGCAACATTCCCGAATTAGAGAAACTTACCGATGAAGAACTTATTGATAAAGAGTGGAAAGCGTGCGGAGAACCGAGAGTTCATAGAGTAGTGCATTACCCCGACCCCACTGTGGTTGAAGAAATACCCGAAAAGCCCAAATCACTAAGATACTTTGTTGAGACGGGAATTATTGATGAAATTGGAACGCCCTTAGCAGAACGAATCGCACCTGACGGTACTAAAGATTATGTCGTCGAATTCTATTGCGGTGTATGAGCAGAACAATTCAATAAGTTAATTCTTGGTACCCTCATTGATAAGGGTACCAAATTCAGTGAATCTAACACGTTCCAAGGCTATTCCAACTAATCTAACACGTTGATTAGTTGGAATATATCGAATTTATTCACCCCGCCAATAACCATCTCTCTAATATGTAGTTATTGAAACAACAAACAAGGGAAAAAACAAATGAGATTACGTCTTAAAGCAGGTTGTGATCGACCCATCATCGAAAAGACTTTCAGTTTTGAATCTGAAGAAGAATTCACCGCATGGGAAAAAGAAAGACTTCAAACTTTCGGCAATAGCTGGTCTTTAACTGAAGAAACAATGCACAACAATAATAGTTGTTGGGTTGAAGCAAAACTTCAGTTTCGCTTTTTCAGTCTCAAAAGTGAAGAAAGTTGCTACGAAGAATCAATCAAAAAAGAATGGTGCGATTTTGTTCTAAGACATAAACACGCATTATGCTTTTATGATGAATGCGCTTCCTTTACTGAACTTCCCATCGCAACTTTATCTAAAATGTCTGATGAAGAAATTCTTAAGTTGCACGCTGAAAATCCCGCTTATTGTGATGTCAACAGTATCAGAGATTTAGCAGTCCCGCTTGATGATAATTCTTGGGTTGATTACATTGAGAGACAGAACGCCGATGGTTCTAAAGATTATTTCATTGAATTTTCTTGTTTTAACTGACGCTAATTCAATAAGTTAATTCTTGGTACCCTTATCAATGAGGGTACCAAATTCAGTTAATCTAACACGTTGATTGGTTGGAATATGTTGATCTTCGTTCTTCCCGCCAGTTACCATCTCGGTATTATGTCTATATCGAAACAAACTCAACAAGGGAGTTAAAAGATGACGGTACTCTTAGACGCTAAAAGGGGCGATTACATAATCAGTCAGTTTTTGCTTAATGGATACCTGACCGATGACAAGCTGACAGATGAAATGCTTTATCCGTTAGGTGTCTCTATCGGAGGTCTTTGCGATTGGATTGATTTCTACACTGATCTTAGAGCGCTCACTGATTTTGCAGTTGCAGTTTGGTTAGAAGATAAATATGTGTACGAAAAACTGAATGAGGTTTATGAAGAAGATAAGAATTTGCTTTCAAACGAACCTTCGGGTCTTGAACTTTTTATGAACAAATACTTCCCTAAAGACAAAGATAGAACTAAGAAACACATGATTGATTGTTATCTCAGTTACATGAGATCAAATTTCATCGATCTTATTCAGTTGGCGCTGAAGACAAATAACCTTTACAAAATTAAAGAAGAAATTAGGATTGAACCAGTCGAAAGAACGGAAATTTATAACGACATTTGGTTTTCAAAGAGACATATCAAGAGATATTGCTAATACAGAGAAACAACATAAAAGGGCTGTAAACAACAAACAAACACAGCCCTAACAAACTACCTTCGGCTTAGGCAATCAACATACAGAGAGCGAATACAAGCCGAAGAAAGACGTACAGACGTAATACGTATTATAGATAGGCAATCAATAGGTGTAAGGTAAAACAGAGGAGAGAGATACAACAGGATAAGGCAGAAATAGGGGAGGGATTGATAACGCAAATTCATAAAATTCCCTCATTCATGCATTTTCCACATAATGAAAATCCAAGCAAACTTTGTAACAAAACCTCTTCCAAGGAAGTCTTTAAAATCAAGGCGTTACAGTCGTCATTGCCAAGGCAACAGTCATTTGCTCATAGGCAACCTTCAGAGTCTTCTTTTCCTAGGCATTGAGTCAGCGAATCCAAGGCAATGAGTTCTTGAATCCTAGGCGCTGACTTCGAAAATCCGAGAATCTCTCGGGAATGATTTATACAGTAATTTTACTGTATTTATACAGCATTCTTATACCTTGAAAATTGAGCATCTCATAGAGGGTCGGACTATGCTCTAAGTACCGTCAGTATTGGGTTTTAGAAAATCATCAATTTAAAGATTTGGACAGTTTATTTATACAGTAATCTTCCAAAAAGTAATTGAGTTACAATGAAATTATCAACTTTAAGAGAAGTTATGACAATGAAGATCGTAAAATTAGAGTTCGCAAGCATTGCGGTAGATGACAAATTTCAAAAAAGAGTAGCGGTTTATGCTTATGACGAGACTAACAAGCGCTATTTGCTGATTAGAAGCTGGCTGGAAGGCAGAATTGTTGATTCTGACGATCTCGAGCTCGTACAGGAATCAGTAGATGAAAAAACATTCATTGAAGTTAATGAATACATCAATGAAATCAGCAGTGCTGTGTCAAAAGCGCTGAGAAGAGTCATTTAAAAGGGCGGTCTGACAAAGCAGTGAGCGAAAATTTTTGAAAAAGACGAAAATGAAGAAGTCTTGAAGCTCTTGGAGAGTTGCTTAGTCAGACCCTCTATGAGATGAAGAAAATCATCTACGAAAAATTAACAGCAGGGATTTTTGCCTGAATAAAGCAGTGGAAAGAAGAAAGAGAAGGGCATATCCGGACGAAACTTATCCTTGAAGCGTCATGTGAGAGCGCCTAGGAAAGATGAGAACGCCTTGGCAGAGAAGAGATGGCGGAGAATTGAAGAATCGAAAGCTATTCCTTGGCAGGATTTATCCTTAGAGCAGAAGTACGTGTGCCTTGGAGGGAAAACAAACGAAAAGCCTGGAAAACACGTGGCTAAAACGAGAAGAAATATGTCCTTGGCGCAGAATTTGTAACAAAACGGGAAATTTTCCCATGGTTGATAAGAGGACTATGGGAAAAATTATCATTTATCCTTGGAATAGTGGGAAAATACTTCATTCTTCATTGGAATCAAAACCCGGTAAACCACCCCGCCAATAGTCATCAGCATAAACTGTGAACCATCGAAACAACGAACTACAAGGGAGTTCACACTATGAAGAGAATTGATGCTTACAACGCTTACGCTGTTAATCGTGACTTTCGCTATGTTGCTAATGCGCTCGGTTTTACTGGGTTTAATTATGACCATGAAGATGATGACTTCAAAACAAAATTAGAAAATGATGACGAGCTGAATGATTTGTTTGAACAGTTTGAAGACATCGGGTCTTCTCAGTTTTTGATTTACACCTGCCCGAAAGTCAAGTTTTACAACCGTCATGAGTACGACATTCTTGCTTATCTCAGAACTTACGGTTACGACGATAGCGATAACCTGCAAAGCATTGAAGATATTATGTGCAGTCGTGTGACGGCTTATGTAACTGGTGTATTAGCTGAGTACGGTTATTAAAAGAGAAGGGCGGAATTAACCGCCCTTACTTAAACAATGCCTAGGAAATAAATTAAATCCAGAACTGAGAAAACAGATTCCTAGAAATTAGAAAACTGTTTCCAACTGAGATAAAACAAATTCCTTGGCTCGGGGTTTGTAGAACCGCAAACATAGGAATCGAATTGAAGAAATCTCCCCGCCTACGTTCGTAAGCGTAAACTGTGAATTGTCGAAACAAACACACTATGGGAGTTCAAAAAATGACAAAACTTGAAAACTTTGTAAATAATCTCAGCGATAAATTGCATGACCTTGATCTTGAAAAGCCCTTCGGTGAGTACACGGTCGAACTTCACACACCCTTTGGTTATCACCCTGCATTCGCAGATGTTGGTGATGAATGCTTCGCAATTGACATTTATCTTCATGCCCCCGACCCCGAAACAAAAGAAGATTGCTCCGCTGTTAGCTGGGGTGCCGTTTTGGTCTTCGCTAATGAAGATTGCACAAAGTTCGCTCCGATGTATCGCCCGTGTTTTAGAGAAACGTTCAGCTATTCAGAAGATGATCACGGGGATGTGCTTTGTATTGACCTGTTGAATATGCTTTTCAAACCTGAGTTCATTGACTTCATCAATGATATGTCTAAAGAGTTCATTGAGAAACTTCAAGACAGAATAGCTAAACTCTAACCGACAAGACAAGCCCCGCAGAAGTGCGGGGTTATTTTTAAGCTGCTTTCATTGGAATTTTTATTTGAATTTATTTATAGCCTAGGAATTAAAAATCTATTTCCAACGATAAAAATAATTTAATTCCTTGGCTATGAATTAGATTATTTAAAATGTTGGAATTGAAAACATTTATAACTCCCGCCAATAATCAAAAGACTAATATATACATATCGAAACAACGAACTTAAAGGGAGTTCAAAATGCTGGTTAAACCGACAATCGCAAAAATTCGTGCATGCTTTAAAGAAGACGAATACAAAAATCTTTTTGAATACATGGGCTTTGATGCTGAAAGCACCGATGAAGAACTTGAAGACCTCGCAGATCAGCTCGGTAACATTAATTACGGTGGTTGCGAGTCTGGTTCTTGTACCGCTCTCATTTACCACGCTGAAGACATTGTTCCCTTCTATGAAGCAAACAGGGATGCAATTGATGATCTTATCTATGAGGTTTACTGCTGTTTCGGCTTGAAGAAGTTTATGAGTATGCTTGAGCTTGATGAAGAAGACCTCATTAAACACAATGAAATTGCGGTAGATAAATACACTTGGTATTACGTAAATTACCTAGTGCGGGCAATGTTTGAATAACCAACCGAAGAGCGGGAGCAATCCCGCTTTTTTAATCAATGAATTATAGGCATTTTAAATTCAGAGTCTTTATTGCCAAGGCATTTAATTATTTAATTCAAATAAAACAAATCCAATAAACTAATTCCAATAAAAAATAATTCTAAATCCTAGGCAGTGACTTTCTAAATAATTGGAATTGAAAATAAATTAACTTCCCGCCAATAATCAACAGCGTAAACTTTAATCATCGAAACAAACTTAACGGGAGTTAAAAAATGATTGTTATAACGATTGAAGCAACGGTTAATCTTCATGACTGTTGTAATAAACTTTTCAGATTAAAAAACGAAAGTGCCGAAAAAGTCTTCACAACTGAAGAACTTCTCAAATTTTGGGATAACGAAGAATTCAACCGCAAGATTCTTGCTTACGTTGAAAATGAAGTGCTTGATAGCGGTCATCAATTTCTTTATGAAATCGGTTTGACTTTCAAAGACATTATCACGTGTACTGATAAAGCGAAAAGACTTTATACGGCGCTTTACCTTAACTGGTTAGTCGCTAAGTTGGTTGAAGATTCAGAACAGTAAGCGGGGGTGAATTATGAACTTAGATGATTACTTAATCGGTTATTTTCTCGAAGCTCACATGACCGCACTAATTAACAATGACTTTACGGGGCTTGATTATGATTATCCCGAAGAAGCCGAACAGGTGCGGGAATTCATGCGACACAATAACGTACTCACAACGGTTGACCCTGAAGATGAAGGGGAATTTTATCGTGATGACATCTTAGGTGTTTGGGGCAAGTGCTACCGAGTCTATTACAAACCGCTAGATTAATGAACAAAGAGACCCGCTAAAGAAGATTGGCGGGTTTTGTTTAACAAAATCAAATCCTAGGAAACAAATTGCTATTTGCTGGCTGAAATTTATATCCAGAGCTGAATGCGCACACGTTGCCTTGGCATTGAGCAAACAAAATCCAACGAAAAGAACAATCAAATTCCTTGGCGCTACAAACTCGGAAGTGAAAACGCTACATTCTTGGAACTGAAAATAATGCACTCACCCCGCCAATAACCAGCAGAGTAATATACATATATCGAAACAACGCACACTAAGGGAGTGCAAATGAAAGACTTAGTTAAAAAATACGCAAAATTCGCAAGTCGTAACCTTGAATTTAACGGTTCAATGAACGACTACAATCAGCTTAGAAGCTCAGACTATACAGCAGAACTAAATTTTGTTGCTGATGATGTTCAATTTCTTAACGCAGATAAAAGCATCACAAAAACCGAGTACGGTGTCTGGGTCAAAGTTTGTGAGTCAACCAATTCAATCGACAACGATTTTAATGACAAGGGCGCCGACTGGGATAGATTGCATATCTCGGTACCCGAAGATGTTGAATTCTTCAATTTCATGTTTGACTTAGAAAACGAAGAAGAAATACAACAGTTCAAGAATTTCTTGTTTGACTTCTATAACTACTATATGTGTGTATAACACACAACGCCCCGCAAAAGCGGGGTTTTCTTTTCACATCTTCAATTCCTAGGAATTTAAACTCTGACCGTCACAACGTTGGAACTAACTTCATTCATTCTCCCCGCCAACAACCATACTAGTAATATGTACATATCGAAACAACGAACGAGGGAGTTCAAAAATGAATACTTACGAATTACAACCCAGCGAATATGACGGTCACAAGAGTTTTTACCATAAAGCAATTGTTCAAGAACTCGAAAGCGGTCTCAAAATTTTGGTTTCTTACTCAACAAACGTCGCTTACATCAAAAATGGGACGCTTTATAAGATGTCATCGGCATGGTCTCGCACAACGGGGCGTCATATCAAATCATTCTCCGACCGTTATGCAACAAATAACCCGTACATCGGGAAACACGATTGGGATATGAGAGAAATTCCCGCTTGTCTCTAAACAAAAGACCCGCAGAAGTGCGGGTCAAACGCTGACTGATTAAATTCCTAGGCACTGACTTTGTTTAATCTCCCAACTCTGGAAATAAGTAAAAGATTACTTAAATCCTAGGCGTTAAAACAGTATTTTCGAATCAAATTTCAAACCGTTATCGTCGGTATAAACTCAAACCGCTTCTAAAACCTCGATAGCGGGCTTCTGAGCGACTTTTAAGCGTTCTATGAGTAAGTTTACCGTCAGACAAAAGAAAACCTCTCAGAAAGCGTTTTGAGCGTTTCTGAGAGGTTGATGCCTTATAAGGCAATAGCTTGATCAATTATTGCGGTAAGGGCATTTTTGTGTCTTTCCCGAAGGTTTTTAATTTCCTCTTCAGAGACACCCGATTGAGGCAATACAGAAAACACCTTGCGAACAGCAATTAGCGCTCTAACTTTGGCTTCAATCTTCACACACTCTGCAAAAGCCTCCAAATGAGGCTTTTCTTCCTTGTCTAAATCCATCTCAGACATTTTCTTCTCCTCAAATCAATAGCCAAGTTCTTCTTTCGTCTTTACTGCGTTATCCAGAATCTTTATAGAAGCGGCGTGATAACGTTCGATCATGTCATCAATGATTGATTGTTTTGCGCCTAATTTTTTCAAGTCCATAGCGGCTGTATGAAATTCCTTCAAAATCCGAGCATCGGCATTTTTGATCTTTGCCAATTCACGCAAATCAGATTCAGAGGCAACAGCTTTGTTCGCAACGTAACGACTGGCGGCTTTTTCAAACATCACTTTCTCCTTTTAAACACATTGTTTTAATGGTCTCATTATACAGCTAATTATAAGTAGTTAACTATTTACAAAAGAGCAAAAGTGTGCTACAGTCTTAATCACGAATATTTTCCAGAAGTTTCTTCTGGGCTGTTTCGATCTTTGCCTTTGTGGGGAGCTTTCGCTGTTTCTGCACTCAGACATTGAGGACTTGTCAGTGAGGTTAGAACTAGACGGATGTTTGTTCGGTTGGTTTGAATCTTGATAAGTAGCAGATATTGGCAATCTCTCTCTTACCTTGAAGACTCTGCATCAATAAAAAATAACGTTAAGCAGAAGTTGGAGGGGTGGGGGAGCTTTCCCAATTTCTGCTGACTTGATTCAAGGTTTTCCAACCGGATGTGTAAACCCTTAAGAAAAAAGAGAATAAATAATTAAATTTAATTAGTCTTAGTCTTAGTCGCATTGCGTCCAGAGAAAACGTAAAAAGAAAAACCCGTCCGAGCGTGAAACTCAGACGGGCTGACCATTCAAATAAAAGCTAAGAACAGTCGCAAATGTAAGTTAACACTCGGCTAACCACGGCTCTACCAAACATGAATATCGAAACTTTCAATACCCAAATTAGATAGCGTCTTAATCGTCGGCGTGTTAAAATACACCTGAGTTTAAGAAAGAAATCTCTAATCATTTCTTTAAACTCTTATGGTTATGTATATGCCCCGCTAGTGCGAATAGCGGGGCATTGCTTTATATAGTCATAAAATGACAGTACATGCACCCGCATATACCTATGCGGAGGGGCAAAGAAACAACTTTCTTCTTAAACCGATTCAATTATAACAAGCGATAGAGTAGGCGGTCTTTTATTAGCAGGCGGTGAGTCTCTCAATCCAAGGCATTCAATTAACCAGTTCTTGAAACTCTGGCAACAAGTTTGAGTCTTCAATGCCAAGGCACTGTTCATAGATATACAAATCGGTTGGAAACAGTTGAAATCAAAGGAATTTTCATACATACAAGATGTTGTATGTATTCCAACATAATCAATACCAATAACAAAGCCCGCTGTACCGAGCTAAAGAGGGTAGCTGATACAGCGGGTTTCTTACTGCTTAAACTTCGATTGAGTCAATTAGATAGCCCTGATCGCTGTAACTGATTCTTGCGTAACCGTCGGCTTCTCCGCTCAAGACCTCGTATGCACCTTTGTAACCATTCTCTTTTGCATACAAATGTATGGTCGTATATTCAATGTCGTTAATTTCGTCAATCGCTTTTTTGACGAATTCACGGGCTTCTTTTTCACCCTTCACAAAAGTGAAAACGACGGGGAAACTTTCCCAGAGCCAAAAACCAAGTTCTTTTCTATGAGTTTCAACGAACTCGACTAATTCAGCAGTCTCACCTTTTGAAAAACGTTTGAACTCTTCAAAATTACTGAGAACAACACAATAATTATTATCTTCTGCGGTGTGATCGTACTTTTTGAATTTTTCAATCTTCATAGTGTGAACTCCCATAGTTCGTTGTTTCGATAACTATATATTAACTGTTTGAATGTAGGCGGGAAGGTTCAATCAAACTCATTCCAACGAAATAAAACAAACCGACAGCAACCTTGGCAACAGTTGAGAGAAGAAAGAAAATGCCTAGGCAACACGAAATTTATGCTTGAAGCAAATCCAAGGCAACAATCTTCGGAGCTATAACAAATTCCAGTCACGACTATTGGCAAGCGAAATTTATCCTTGGCGCGAATTTTGCACACAAGGCAACAGAATCTTAGTGGCGTTGGCAACTGTCATTGGCACGCAAAGAAAATCCTTGGCACGAGTCTTTGCGGTGTTGGCAAACAGTCTTTTCAAACTTGGCAAATGGAGTTTCTGGAGTCTTGGCTATGAAGGCAGTCTATTGGCTCAAGGCAAGGTATGTGGCTTGCAGGCTGGTTGTGGACGGTCAGGCGACTTCAGGCGGTGTGGCTTGAATCTGGACAAAAAAGAACCCGCTATTCTTTCTTTTTCACTACAAGAATAGCGGGTTTAAGGTACACACTATGAGTTATTCTGTACTAACTGCTTTATTCGGGGTCATCTAATAAATAACCCTGTTCGGTGAAACTGAATCGGGGCAAGCCGTCCCATTCGCCCATACATATTGCAAAAGCACCGCCCTTTACCTCTTCTTCTTCAGCTAACTCTTGCACTTCAAGAAAATCTTCATCACCTGCTTCGATTGCTTTCTTTACAAATTCTTTTGCTTGTTCTTCATTACGCACGAACTTGTAAACACACGGTATAGCGTCACAATCAGGGTTACGCTCTAAAAACTCTTTATAAATCTTCGGGTCTTTAATCGAATTTGCGTAATCTTCAAAACTATCAAAGACGATGACTTCACCACCTAAAGCAAGATCATCATACTTTCTTCGCTTTTCTATTCTGCACATCTTTGAACTCCCTTGTTCGTTGTTTCGATATGAGTATTATAGCGTAGTTACTTACTTATGAATAATGACTGTAAACCTGTTTCCAGCGTTCTCTAGCGAGCTTTTATACAGTAAACAACTAACTACACATGACATAACACAAAAGCCGCTCAGAAGGGCTGGAAAGTGCTTTCTTGGGCATCAAAATCCTCGGAACGCGCATTGACCCAGCGAGATTTATCCTGAACGCAAATCGCTTAAAACGCTTCTTGCCGAGGATTTCGTTTTGTGTTACAGTGTTGGCACGCTATTGACGGGCGAATTTTATCCTCCAAGCGCACGTGCGTTTCGCCAACGTGAGAGTCGTCGGTTTCAACGAAAAAACGTTGGATTTGAAAGCAGGGTGAACGAGGGGTGATAAAATAGAAGTTGCAGAGGGGTAACTAATGAAACTTCTACCGGTGGGAAATAGTAACCCACCCTAGGGTAAATCTCTAGAAGAATTCGTTTGACAAGAGTAAAAATTTATGAGTGAGCTAGGGAGTAGTGACCCGAAAATCTAATCTGTTTCCCGTTAGTTTCTAAAAGTATTAGAGCATGACAACTCTAATCACCCTAAAGTGTGTACTAACGACCTTTCAGAGTTAGACCCGCTCACCCATTTTCAATCTAGGGACTTACCCTTATAGGGGTTTGTCCCTATGCGTGTTTCTTGACATTTATATAGAGTAGCGTAGAATATGAAGTGTAGATAGTAATTCACTACTTACTAATCTACAAACAATTTAATACACACTTTATAAGGGTAATAAAATGAAAAAGAACGTTTTTACATTCGCAACTGCTAGCGAAATCGCTCAATTCAACGAAAAGACTGCTAAGACCGCTCGCAAGGTTAACAAGAATTTCTCTGAAGAAGAAAAGCAGCACATCACCCCTAAACAGACAAAAAAGAACGCTCCCCGTGCTCAGGTTACTCCCGTTCTCAATGTCAAGGGCTCTAATGACCCGAAAGCAACAGAGTTCAAAAATCTTTGGTTTAAATCTTACGGTGAAAGACGGGTTAATTATTATAAAACCCGCAGAATGCCCATCCCCGCAACATACGAAGAAGAACGTAACCTTCAAACAGGGTGGTACAGAGACACGCACATCTTAAGAGACACAATGAGCATGACCCCCGCAATTGTCTATCAAGATTTAGTTACCCTTGCTGGTTTGCTCGGTTTCTCTGATGGTCACGCTTATGCTATGCAGTACGCTAAAAATGTAGCGATTCTTGACGAAAGTGATCAGTATTATGTCAGTCAAAAAGAAATGAATAAATTTGCTGAGACTGTACACGCTCTCGCACTCGGTAGAAAATGCAAAATTAACTACGTTGTCAAATTTGCATTAGCTATGGTTAATGGTCATCACGATTTAGCTAGTGCTAAATTGATGATGTGTGCACTTAACAAAAAAGCTAAGATAGACGAAAAGACACGAGCACAATACGCAAAAGAGGGAGCAACTAATAACACTCTCGACACCGCTAGCGCTCAAACTACCCAGTGCAAAAAGATTTGTATGTATCTCGGTTTGATCACTTTCAAGAAATTCAAGAGAAACACACCGATTACAATCAACAGTATTCAAGCTATGCAATTATTTAAGCTAATCTCTGCTAACGCTTAAATATAAATAAATTGCACCCGTTCAAATAAACGGGTGCAATTAAATAGACTTTTAAATAAATCACTACATTTAAAGGTACAAACATGTTAATCAATAAAGAATTAACTATTAAATTATCAGAAGAACTAAAAGCTCAATTCTTCGAAATTGCTAAATTCACGAAAGACCATGAATTTTTATTAGAAGGTGATTTTGGTTGTATAGACGATACTATTTCTTTTCAACGCTGTAATGTTGTTTATAACATTGATTGTTTATCTGGTCTGCTTGCTTACGGGGAATCTAAATATTTACCCTTTGAAAATTCAAAAATTGCTGTAGTCAAGTTTGCGGTATTGAACGATAATGAAAAAATTACCCGTGACGGTGTAAATATTTGGGAAATATTTAATACTGCTGTATATGCTGATAATTGTATAGATATTGTTTCTAATGAATACTATGATCAATTGATTTTTGATCTTTCAATACCTAGACATTTAGAACTATATAATAAGTTTATTATTGAAGCATTAAGATTTATCGGTTAAATTCTTTAAATAAATCACTACATTTAAAGGTACTGAAAATGTCAGAACAATTTATATTTAATCTTTTGCTTAATTTGTGTGCATTGATTCTTGGTTTTATTTGGTGTTTAATTTGGGTTATCTACACTACTACATACCCAACTGCATTTTTACATAAATGGTTGTGTAGATTATTAGAGCACGAAATTCTAAAAAAGACTTGCTAAATAAATAAACAAATAAACCGCTTGATTAACAAGCGGTTTATTTTTGTTTGTGCAATTTAATTTAAATTGTTTTATTTATTATTTTATTTGATTTAATGTAAATAAAATAAAAATATTTATTTCAGCAGCCGATTTATAAATAAATAGAAAATATTTAGAATCGAAGTCTAAAACCGGTTGTGAATAACCCCCTATCCCTCCCTTAATTTCTTCCAGCTTTCCCAAACTCGTCCTTATCCCATAGGGGCGGGGTGCTTATAGGCTCGTCCCTGAATCGTACTGAAATGTTGACTATGACCGAGATTTTTTAATTCTTCGTTCCGTCTCTTTGATGAGCTTTTGCGCTATCTCTTGAAAAGCGTCGTTAATGTAGTTTGATTCTGCGTTGCCAGAAACTTTGTGTACATCATCATTGAACCAATGAGTAGCTTCTTTTTTAGACATAATAGCTTTGTCAAAAGCAAGAAAGATAACCTTCACTTTTGAAAATATCATGTTCTCGAACTGTTCCTTGGATTTAACGTCTCCTAGTTCGGTTAAATATTTTGGTGTCGTCTTGCTATCGTATTGAAATTGATATTTTTCGTTATCGGCAATTTGCCCGATACCCACAACTCCTTGCAGTTTTCTAAATTCTTTGTTGTTGGTGCCAGTGGTGCCGAGCCAAAAGAAGCATGGATCATCTTTACGAGGACGAACTTCTTTTCTATGACGCCAAAACATCATCTTGTCTAGCCGTTGGGATTCTTCGTAAACGGTCTTGCAGACTTCAAATGGGAACGTTTTTATATTCCAATTGAAACGAAAAACTTTTGTCATTCTTCTTCCTCTTGGGTTGATTACTTCCAACAGGATAGAAGAAGTTTGCTAATAAATCATTACCAAGCAAAAATAAATCCCACAAACAATCAATCGTGGGATTTGCAACTATGAAAGCGTTTATTTTCTGTTGCGAACTTCTTGACTCAATGCATCTACTAAATTTGCTTGTTCGTTCATCTCTCTCATTTGAGTATTAGACACATAACTCGAGAGAAGTATGGTCTGAGCTTTTGCAATTAGCTTTCTTGTTTCGGTTTTTAATTCTTTATCTTTGACATGAGGTAGGGCATTTTTTAACTCTTTGATCTTCTCGTTTAATTGTTCTCTGGTGAAAAATTCGCCGGAAAGAGTAATGGAGGCAATACTTATGTCAAAAAGCGCTTGCTCTTCTTTTGAAGTGCGTGGTTTTGCAAAAGTAACAGTGGGCAAAATGAGAAGAGAAGACGACAGTATGAGATTTCTTCTTAGCATAATTTTTCCTTGAGCAAGTTGTAGTCAAAATCTTCAACGATATGTTCTTTGAAGCCGTCTGTATGCTGAATAATCGCTTTTCTTTGTTGAGCGTGATTCTTCAGGTACTTATTAAACGGGTCATCAAAGTCAACCACAAAACAGATATTAGCTTGATTTTTCTTGGCACGCAGACCTCTTCCGATACGTTGTCTGAGAGCGACTTCGGCTTTGCCAGCACTTGCGATAATCACCATGCCGACAGCAGGAACATCTACTCCGACATCGAGAATTGTTGAGCCGAGCAAGACCTTAATTTTGCCGTCTTTGAGTTTGTTAATTGCCCGTTTTCGTTCCGCTTGATCATCAGCGCCAACAATAAGCTCATTGGGAATACGAGCGTCATCAAGCATCTCTTTGAGCGTTTTACCGTGGGCAATTTGCTTGAAAAGAATCATCACCGTTAAGCCGTGAGAAACCGCACGTCTTGCTTCGTAAATAATGGCTTGATTACGCTCTTCATTTTCAACAATGCCGATGCGATAGGCGGGTTGCCAAGAAGTCTTCATTGACATGGTTGCAGGTTTCTTAGTCAGATGAACAAACTTAAAGTAAGGCGTTGCAAGAATCCCGCAGTCAATGAGTTGTTTTTCAGTAACAGTGATGGCGACTGGGCCAGAAGATGCCATTAAACGCATATTCATTTCTTCAGACTCTTTCATAAACGGCGTGCCTGTTAAAGCAAGTCTGTAATAAGCGTTTTTGCAGTATTTAAGTAGTTCAAACCAACCTGAAGCTGAAGATTCATGGGCTTCTTCCAAGATGACAAACTCGAATTTCTCAAGAATGGACTTCATAAATTCTTGTCGTTTTCTTTGAGCAGTGAATTCATAGGCGGAATCAGTGGGATTCGGCTCTTTGATGTAGGAATGAATCGTCTGAACAGTAGCAACCGTAAACTTCTTTAGAGACTTTGAGCCGTCTGAGTTTTCAAAACCTAAGTTACCGTCTCCAATAACCGCTACATCAATGCCGAGGTTGTTTTCGACATTTTCCTTCATCTGATACATAAGAATAGAGCGTGTCGTAAGAAACAGAGTAGGGCGATTGATGGTTGCAAAGGCGATTAAAGCAATAAGGCTTTTGCCCGCGCCTGTTGCCGCTCGACAAATGATCTGTCCGTGTTTTAAAAGTTTCTCTGTAACCGTGTACTGATACTCATATCTTGGGTCGTACTCATAATTACCGATTTTCGGTCTGAGCTTGCCCAATGGTTTAGGTAACGGCTTTTTATAGAACTGTACGTCATAGCCTTTTCTCTTCAGACAGGCTCCGACGTAATACATAAAACCTGCGGGAAACGTGCCTTTTGCAAAGTTGAAGAAAGAGGCTGTGCCGTCCCACGTGTGCATTTTGAAAGCAGTTGATTGTTCATAGCCATCCACAAAATAAGTCAGACAGCGATTGACTTCGAGCTTTACGTTTCTGTCTTCAGTATCTACTTTGCACGTTACAGCATTCGCTAAAATCTTTATCGTATTGTTTTCCATTGACATTTTTAATCCATTGCTCTACAATAATGAAGTAGTTAACTACTTATTATAAAAGTTTTAATGCGGGACGAATTAAAAATAGAACAAGTTCCAATCAATCAACTGACCCCCAATCCCTACAACACGAACGTCGTTTCTCCAGACAACGAAGAAAAAATAAAGGAGAGCCTGAGACGATTCGGTCAGTTCAAACCGATTCTTGTACGTGAGCAAGAAGAAGGTTTTGAAATCATTGGCGGAGAACATAGATGGAGAGCCGCCAAAGAACTGGGATTAGATAAGGTCGCAGTTATTAACCTTGGCGAGATTTCCGACGAAGAAGCCAAGAAAATCTCTCTCATTGATAACGGACGTTATGGCGAAGATGACGCTTTCAAGCTATCCGAACTGCTTTCGGGCTTGGGTGACATATCTGATCTTTCGTCTTATATGCCGTACTCTGATCAAAGCCTTGAGACGCTGTTTTCCAATACATCTATCAATTTGGATGAATTGGAAGTTGATGAAGAAGAATTAGAAGAAAGCGCTCCCGCAACTGAACGACCGCCTCAAACACACGTCGTGATGCGTTTCAAAGTTGCAATCGAAGATTCTGAAAAAGTGCAAAAGCTAATCGAAAAGATTATGAAAGAGCAGGGCTACACAGAAAGCGATTCTCTGACGAACGCTGGCGACGCGCTTGTTTACCTTTGCACAAATGCCAAAAAAGAAGAATAAGAGCGACAGAATAAAGCCGCCTGGAATCCCAAGAGAACTCGAAATTGAAGACTTAGAACCACCCGACGAGTCAGAAGATCGAGAAGAATTAAGAAAACTTTTCGCAGAAGAAATAGAAGAACGAGAAAAGGAAAATGAGTTCTACAAGTACGAATGGCGAATTGAAAATTGAATGGTGGCCGATAGAAGCCGTCAAGCCATACGAGAACAATGTCAAGATACATGACGAAGAGCAGGTCGAAAAGATTGCTCAAAGTATCAAACAGTTCGGATTTGATCAGCCCATTGTCGTTGATAAAGACGGCGTGATTATCAAAGGTCATGGCAGAACTGAAGCGTCCCGCTTTTTGGGGCTGAAAAAAGTTCCTGTCTTAGTTCGCAGAGACTTGACCGAAGAACAAATAAAAGCGGCTCGTATTGCGGATAACCGAGTTGCTATCTCTGACTTCGATACTGTCGGGTTGCAAAACGAAATCGCAAGCATTGATTTAGACCTCAGCGGAATTTTCGATAAGAAAGAATTGGCGTTTTTAGAAGCTGACTTGAGCGAGTTCAAGCCGGAAGCCGTTTCAGCAGACCTTTACGCAGATATTGAAAAGAAAGCGACTGAAACCGAAGAAAAGATTATTGAAGCTGATGAAGCAGAAGTGAGAATCGCTGACGCTCTTGGTTTTAAGACGATTAAGGGAGCACAGGAAAGAACTGTTGCTCGTTTCATGGCAAAGATCGAGGGTGAAACGTCTAAAGCTGGCGCCGAAGCCTTTGTTGAATTTGCTCAAAACTACATTAAATAAGACATGAAGAAAAAAGAAACTCAGCCCACCGAAACTATTGACCCTATTGCAGTTGTTGATATGCCGAAAGTTGTCAAGATCGGCTATCAATACTATGAAATCAAAAAAGTTGGCGACCCCGACCACTACTTTAAGAATATGGAAGGTCAAGTCTTCGGAATGGTTGACTACAAGAAGAGCGTCATCTACATCGACGACGGTCTAAACGAGATTGACGAAGCCAATACCCTGTTGCATGAGGTTCTTCACGTCATTCATTTCAATGCAGGTTTCGGCTGTCAGGACGCTACATCTCAGTGGACAAACGAAAATTATGTCGTTGCGGGGATCAATGGTCTCTGTCAGGTGTTTCAGGACAATCCTGATCTTGTCTGCTTCATTCTGAACAATCTTCATGTTACGGGTCTTGGTCTGCAACACGGAACAGTGCAATGAACAGATTTAAAGAGTTTTTGAAAATTTTCTTCTTCATTCTATTTGTATTGTCAGGGGCTTACTTAGTAACAACGGCTATTCCGACAATGCTCAACAGCTCAAACATTGTCTTTGTTTGGCTTGCATTTGCCGCTCCTGTTTCTTTTGTGGCGCTTTGTCTGTATTTCACTTACCTTTTCCTTAAACGATGAAAAAATTTAAAGTAGCTGTACTTCTCGGTTTTCTGCTGGCTTGTGTGAATTTAAACGGTTGCTCTGTTGAAACCGTTCCGGCAGGTAATGTTGGCATTAAAGTCAATCTTTATGGCGACTCAAAGGGCGTTCAGCAGGAAGCTCTTAATGTCGGCCGTTACTTCTTGACTTGGAACGAACAGATTTACCTGTTCCCGACATTCAATCAGCTTCATTCCTACAATTCTCCGTTTATTTTTCAGACTTCGGATGCGATGACGGTTCAAGCCAAGATCGGCATTGAATATCGTGTTAAGCCTGAGATGACAGCGACGGTTTTTCAAACATATCGCAAGGGCGTTGATGAAATTACCGCTACAAACGTAAGACAGAACATCAGCGACTCTTTGATTAAACACGCTTCCAAGATGGACGTGAATACGCTGACGACCTCTGGCAAGACTGATTTGCTGGAAGAAGTCACTAAAGACTTGAAAGCCAAGTTAGACCCTATTGGCATTGAAATTGTGAAGGTCTCTTGGACTTCTGATATGCAGTACCCGCAACAGGTCAGAGACTCCATCAATGCAAAGATTGAAGCAACTCAGCGTGCTCTTTTGAGAGAAAACGAAATCGCTCAGTCTAAAGCAGAAGCTCAGAAGCTCATTGAAGCCGCCCGTGGTAAGGCAGAGTCAATCAAGATCGAAGCTCAAGCAGAAGCAGACGCTATTGCTCTTAAAGCTAAGGCTCTCAGAGACAATCCCGAGGTTGTACAGCTTGAAGCGATTAACAAATGGAACGGTGTTATGCCCCAGTTTATGAGCGCAGACGCCCCGTTACCGTTTGTGCAGACCAAGTAATGACAGAAAGAACTTATCTTATTAATAAGCACTTCTCTACCGAAGTCTCAAGAACCAAGCGTGTTCTTGAGATTGCTGAAGCATTCGGTCTCGGGCTGGATGAAAAAGACTTTGTGGTCTTCGACAATTTGAAGCTACAGATCAACGATGGAGACGTTGTTTACATCACTGGTCAATCAGGCTCGGGTAAATCAACGATTCTGAACGAGTTGAAGAGTCTGATGAAAAAAGAAGGTCTGAAAGTTGCGGATATTGATGAAGCAACCTCTACAGACGAACCAATCATTGATCAACTTTGTCCGACTGTCAGCGAAGCTCTTCAAATTTTCTCTCTCGTGGGTTTATCAGATGCAAACCTGTATCTCAGAAAGCCCAAGGAGCTTTCGGACGGTCAGCGATACCGATTCAAATTGGCAAGGTTGATCGAGTCAGGCGCGCAAGTTTGGTTTGCTGATGAATTCTTGGCAGTGCTTGATCGAGTCACAGCGAAAAACATTGCCTTCAATCTGCAAAAGATTGCTCGCAAATGTGGCGCAACCCTCATAGTCGCTACAACCCACACCGACTTGGTGAATGACTTGGCGCCTGACACCTACATTTTGAAGCGTTACAGAGAGCGTATTGATGTGAAAGTGCGCACTGCTGACGGATACAGAGATATTACGAGTGAATTCGATGGCAAATAAAGAAGTCTATATTTTTTCGAGCGTTACGTGCTCCCCGTGCAGAATGTTAAAGCCGTTGCTGACCGACTTTTGCGACCGCTTTGATGTTCCTCTGACTGTTTATGACATGGATTCCGCAAGAGAAGAATTTATTGCTCATAACGTTCGTGGCGTTCCAACGATTCTGATTGTTGAAGATGGCAAAGAAGTAGATCGTGTGATCGGTCATCAGACGTTCTCTTCAATCGAAGAATTGTTCAAGAAATGGGGCTTGACGAATGCGTGATAAAAGTTTTGCCGAAGTTTGCCAGCTTGTTAGAGACTCCAACATTCTCATTCTTTGGCTTTGTTGGATTGTCTTTCCTCTGATGCTTGTTTTCTGGACATTTGTCGGAATTATTACGCTGATCATTCGTATTTTGCTGTTCGTTTTGGGTTGGATGCTCACCCCTTTCTTCTTGATTTATCGAGCAATTAAAGAATGAAACAGGTTATCTCTGACACCCCTGATATTCTGATTGAGCGTTGGGATGTGCCCAAGAAGCCAAGACTGTCTCTGCTGGACAAGATTTATGTTGAGAAGGGCACGGTTGAAGACTGGAACGAACTTCACGCTTTGCATTACAAAGCTGAAGTTTTGGGCATTTGGCCTCGTTTTTATCGCTGTATGCTCGAAGATCAGCTCATTGGCGTCGGAGTTATGACCGTTCCCCGCATGACGCTTGCGGGCAGAAATGAATTGTTTAAGCACCTCAAACCCAATATCGGGGGTCGAGATACACGCATTATCAATCGACATCGCGCTATTTGGATTAACGCCCATTCATGCACCAACTCTCGACTGGTTTTGGACACTATGTACCGTGGAGTTGGTATCGCATACCGAATGCAGAACATTATGATGCGCATGACAGGGGCGGACTTCGTTGAGTTTCAAAGCTCAATGTCTCGGTTTAATCCGTTTGCTCAAAAGGCTGGTATTCAGTTTGCACCACCGAAAAGAACAGTTAATTATCAGGCTGGTTTGAAGTGGTTCCGTCGTTGGTTCAGTTGTATTCCTGCTGATTTTGTTGCAGTTTATCAAGAACTCAATGAAATGAGCGAATTTGAACGAAATAAATGCATTGAAGAGATGCGTACCTTCTACTGGAAGCATTCCTCAATGGAAAACAGCGGAGATAATCGACTCAGGGGACGCACAAGAGTTGATTCTTTGCCGATTGCAAAACTAATCAAGAACACTCAGCAGTTAGTTTTTGCTTTTCCCCTGTACGGCGTCTATTTCAACCCTGACAAGGGCAGAACGGACTTACCGAGCAGAATCCCTATCTCGGCGTTTGATTGTCACAGACTCGATGAACCGCTGAGATTAGAGACATTAAAAGAACTTTCGGAGAAGCTCTAATGTTTCACAATGAACTTTCTCCTAAACAAAAAGTAATTATTGAGACGATTCAGACGTTCAAGAAAGCGAACGGAAGAGCGCCTTATAAAAAAGAATTAGCTGAAAGCCTACCTTGGAAACCGTCTATTCATGCACTTGCGTTTTCGGTCAGATATTTGATTCGCAAGGGTTGTTTAGAAAAAGTTAAGGTTCCAGAAGGCACAAAAATCGCTCGTATTCACAACCAAGAAAGTCAATGTCAACTGATTGACGTTACAGCTTATGGCGAACATTGCTATGTGAATTGCGATTTCATTTATGAAAAGAAAGCTACCGAAAAAGAAGCCGACAAATTTATTTACTCGGTAGAAGAAGACGAATTGCTGACCACCATTGATAACGTTTCTTAGACAGCTAAGAAAGAGACATCTATAAGAATAAGAACAATAAAATGGAAGTCGAAAAAGAATTAGAAGCAAAAGAAGAGCCGAAAAAGCGAACTTCGAGCCGATCTTTGAGTGCTACAGAAAAAAGAAGATTAACGGCACTTTATGAAACTGGCGAATTTACACCCGCTCAGATTGCTAAAGAGTTGGGTGTGCCAAAGTCTGTCGTTTCCAACTTCATTAGTAATCACGGAATTAAGAAGGGTGCTTACGCAGACGAAGTACAAAAGTCTGCAATGAATAAGGCTAAGACAATGGCGGAACAGGAAGCAACACTTGTTGCATCCCGCATTCGTGAAACCAAAGAAGACCATTACAAGATGGCAATGGGCTTGGCAAAGCTCACTTGGGCCGAAGTCGCCATTGCCAAACAGAATGGGAAGGCCTTTGCGTCGATTGCGGGCAACTTAAAAGCTCTTGAATCTGCCGCCAAGACATTAGCCATCACTCGTCAAGAACGTTGGTCAGTGCTCGGCTTAGACAAGGACGATAAGAACACAGACGCATTGCCAGAACTTGTTTTGACTGAGCTTACAGCCGACCAGATTGAACAGATCAGAAATTTCCAAGAAGAAGATTCTCTCGAACTGCCCGACGAAGAATTGAACAAACAGTTTGCCGAACGAAACAGTGTGATTGATACCGAAGCTCCTGATGACATCATTGGAGGCGAAGAATGACAGAAGAACTGAAGGTCAGGGAAGAAGAGCTGAATAAAAGAGAAGCGGAGCTGGCCAAGCAAGAAGAAAAGAGATACTTGCAAGAGAAGTTAGACAGAATAGAACTTCTCTTAGCAGAATACGAAGCGTCTTTGTATCTTCAGGGTCCTGTTAAGAAGGAAAGTTCGCTTTTTGGCGAATTTGTTGAGACGATAACTTACCCGTTCAAAGGTATTTTCTGATGGGTAAGGAAAAACGAAGAATAAGCCTTTCGCTTCATCCGAAACAGATGGAGGTTTATCAAGACACCCATCGTTTTAGAGTTGTGGTTGCGGGAAGACGTTGGGGTAAGTCGTACCTTTCCCGTATGGAAATGATTGCCCATGCGACCAAGCCTAATCAGAAAATTTGGTATGTAGCCCCCACGTATCGTATGGCTAAACAGATTATGTGGGGCGATCTTCTTGACGCTTTACCAAAAGATTGGATTTCAAGAATGAATGAAACCAATATGATGGTGGAGTTGGTCAATGGTTCGAGAATCGAATTAAAGGGCGCCGATAAACCTGACTCACTTCGCGGTGTTGGCTTGCACGGTCTGATTCTCGATGAATATCAGGATATGCGGGAAGAAACTTGGACTCAGGTTCTCCGTCCGACATTGGCCGATAAGAAGGGTTGGTGTTTATTTATCGGGACTCCGAAAAGTTACAACGTACTTTATAAAGCCTACAAATTAGGTCAGCCTGGAGGTGCTAAAGACTGGAAATCTTGGCAGTTTCCGACGCTAACTTCTCCGTTCATTCCTTTAGCTGAGTTAGAAGCGGCTAAAAAGGATATGGACGAAAAGTCGTTTAGGCAAGAATTTCTCGCGTCCTTCGAGAGTATGGCTGGTCGTGTGTATTACCCATTTTCACGAGCCGTACATATCAAGAGTTGTCCCTTCAACCCAAAACTTCCTGTTTGGGTTGGTATGGACTTCAATATTGACCCGATGTCTTCGGTAATTCTTCAGCCTCAAGCAAATGGTGAACTTTGGGCGGTTGGCGAGATCGTAAAGATTGCCTCTAATACTGAAGAAATGGCTTGCGCTATTGAGCAGAAGTATTACCGTTGGCAAGACAGAATTACGCTTTATCCCGACCCGGCTGGCGGAGCAAGACAGCATGCACGTGGCGAAACCGATATTGATATTTTGAGAGAACACGGTTTTAGCCGTATCAAGTATCGCAGACAGCATCCAGCGATTGCTGACCGAGTTAACTCAGTAAACAGAATGCTAATGAGCGCCGAAGGGAAGATCAGACTATTTGTTGACCCTTCCTGCACACACTTGATTAACGCCCTTGAACAGACGCTTTATATCGAAGGTTCGAGAGAGGTCGATAAGTCGGCAAATATAGAGCACTCTGCTGATGCGCTCGGATATGCGATTGAAATTGAATACCCGATCAGAAAGCTCAATGTCGCAGGTTACTCACGATAATAAGAAGAATAAATGACGAAAAATTTTGAGAAAGCAGGCAGTGTTACTTACATTGACCCGCAAATTGATTCAAGCTCTACAGCCAACCCCTTTAAGAATCTGATTTCCCGTCGTCATCCTTTGTATGACGAAATGGTGACTAGTTGGGACTTTTTTGAATCTACTTATCACGGCGGTAGAAAGTGGTTTGATGACAACATCTTCAAGTACATCAAAGAAGGTCAAAAGGACTTTGAAGATCGACGGGAGCGTGCCTATCGATTCAATCATTCTCGGGAAGTTGTCGATCTCGTTACAAAGTACCTTTTCAAACAAAATGTTGAGCGTTCTGAAGACGCTCCCGAGGGCGTAAAGCACTTCTGGAAGAAAGCCACTAAGTTCGGTTCCGACATTCAGGATTTAGCGAAGCAGATTGCCAAGAACACCTCCATTTACGGTCGTATTGGCATTGTGATTGATAACGAACGAGTTTCGAACGGTGTTTTGTCCAAAGCAGATGAAAAGTCTTTAAAGATTCATCCTTACGCTTATATCGTTACACCTCAGCAGATGCTTGATTATTCGTTCGACGTGAACGGAGAGCTTTCTTGGATTTTGATTCAGGAAGTTGTACGTGACGATGACGACCCTTTTACTTCCAGCGGGAAAGAACGTGTTCAATATCGTCTCTGGACGACAAACGATTGGTTCGTTATTGCATATAACGACTCCCGCAAGATTTATGAACTAATTGATCAAGGTGAACATAGTTTGGGCATTGTGCCTGTCGTTCTTGCCGATCATCTTCTTTCTGACGAAGAATACGGCTCCCCGAGTATGCTTAACGATATTGCGTTCTTGGACAGAGCCACAGCGAATTACCTCTCTAACCTTGATGCAATCATTCAAGATCAGACATTTTCTCAGTTAATTATGCCGACATCGGCTTCTGGCGCAGACAGCGATGTTCAGGACAAGTTAATTGAGATGGGTACAAAAAGAATCTTCACTTATGTGACAGACGGTTCTTCGCGTGCTCCTGAATACATTTCACCTGACCCCAAGCAAGCTCAATTGATTCTTGAGGTCGTAAACCGCATTGTTTCTGAGATTTATCACACGGTCGGTCTTTCAAGTGAAAGAACCAACAAGGACAATGCGGTAAGTAAAGATAACAGCTCTGGCGTTGCGAAAGCATATGACTTTGAGCGTGTTAATGCCTTGCTCACCGCAAAGGCAGACAGTCTTGAAGTTATCGAAAACAAGATTGTCAAAATCGTGGCTCTTTGGTGCGGAGAGAAGATTGACGAGGAAAAGAACGAGCACAAGAGATACGTGCTTTATCCCGACAATTTTGATACTCGTGGTTTGTATGACGAGTTCGATATTGCCTCTCGTTTAATGCTGATTGATGCTCCTGACGCCTTAAGACGCGAACAGATGCGTGCCCTTATGGACAAACTTTTCCCAATGCTAAAGAAGAGCGTTCGTGAAGAGATCGAAAAAGAGTTGAAGAAGTGGCCGATCTCTATTGAAGAGATGATGGCTAATCCGACAACTATGAGAACCGCTTCTAATAATTTGCGAGACCCAACACACACGCTTTACAAAACTCAAAGCGGTAAGGGCGACGCAACAAAGGGAGCAGACGGTTCTACAACCGATAACAAGCGTCCAGTTGCGAACAGACGACAGGGACAAGTAACCAAAGATACTAAATAACAATAAGTCAAAGAGAATTGACAAGGAAAACAATGACAACCAAATTCAAAATTTTTGCTGGCAGTGACGGCACTTCTTCTGAAAATCAGAAAGCTGAAGATAACGACAACAACAAACAGGCCGAACAGCCGAAAGAAGACCCCAAACCTGATGACACTCAGAATAAAAAGGAAGGGGAGCACGGAATGTCTGAAGCAGATCACAAACTGCTCAAAGACATTATGAAAAAGAAAGAAGAGCTGAAGACTGCTCAGGCTCAGATTGCCGAATTCAAAAAGAAACTCGAAGAAGTTGAAAACCTCGGCGGTATTGAGAAACTTTCTGCCATGCTGAAAGCCGAAGAAGACAAACAGAAGAAAGAGCTTGAAGCCAAAGGCGAGTGGGAAAAGCTCAAAAAACAAATGAGCGACGATCACGTCAAAGCCATGACTAAGATTCAGAAACAGCTTGAGGCTGAAAAGGCCAAGAATGTTGAAAGCGAAAAACGCATTATCGAATTGACCATCGGTGCGAAATTTGCAAATTCTCAGTACATCAACGAACAGTTGACTTTGACGCCGAGCAAAGCCCGCGTCATTTATGACGATTATTTTGATTTGGTTGATGGTCAGGTCGTTGGTTTTGACAAACCTCGTGGTCAGAAAGACCGTGCGCCTTTTGTTGATCAGTACGGAAATAATCTTCCGTTCGATTCTGCAATGGAAAAGATTATCTCTGCTGACCCCGATGCAGATTTCTTGTTGAAATCCAAGATCAAGAGCGGTGCTGGTTCTTCTTCCAAGACTAAATCTGTTCAGGAAACGACGAAGGGTCTGACGACAATTGAGCAGATTGCCAAGGGTCTTTCGAATTTAAAATAAAAACCTTCTAGTTTAAATACCACTTGACAAAATGTCAAATTTGTGGTATAGTGATGCAAAAATACGCCAAGAGCCGTTCGGTCTCTTGGCTCTACTCAGACAAAGATTGTCGATCAATTTCAAAGAGTTAGACAATCTGAAAGCATAAAAACAACAACAAACTTTCATTGTCTCGCAAATCCTAAAGCGACCTAGGCACGAAGACAAAAAGTCTTTAAGGAAAATAATAAAAAATGCCTTTACTTCGCGCAGAAGCCGAGAGACTTTCTAACAACACACTTATCTCCGGCATCATTACTGAAATTATTGATCGTGATGATCTTTTCTCCATTCTTCCCTTCGTAAAAGTAAACTCTAAGGCTTACGTTTACAACCGTGAAAACACTCTTGCTGGTGCATCTTGGCTTGACCCGAACGACACGGTTACGGAATCTGCTTCCACCTTCACCGAAGTCGTTGCCAAACTTCGTATTCTGATTGGCGACGTTGACGTTGATAAATTCCTTCAGGCTACTATGTCTGATCACAACAATCAGCTTGCAATTCAGATTGCTAAGAAAGCCAAGGGAATGGGCCGTGAATTCTCCAAGGTTCTGATTCAGGGTAACTCCACCACTAACGCAAAACAGTTTGACGGTATCGCCAAGCTCGTTACGTCCGATCAGACTATCGACGGAAAAGCCTCTGCACTGAACTTTGCAATGCTTGACGAACTGCTCGATAAAGTCCCGAACGGTGCAGACGTTCTCGTTATGAACCGTCCGACAATTCGTGCATATCGTCAGATTCTCCGTGCTACTTCTGGCACTGACGCTGTTATGCAGATGCTTCCTGCTTTCGGTCATCACATGCTTGTTCATCAGGGTATGCCGATTCTGATGAATGAATTCATTCCGATGGAAACTGACGGCACCTGCCAGATTTATGCTCTCCGTGCGAACGAACTCGACGGTCTGCATGGTCTTTATGGCGGTGAAAACGCTGGTATCGTTGTTGAAAACATCGGTACTGTTCAGAATAAAGACGCTATTCGTACTCGCTTGAAGTGGTACTGCGGTCTTGCTCTGAAGTCCACCAAGTCTCTGGCTTGCTTGAAGAACGTTCAGATTGGTGAAAAGCCGACAACTGGCGGTTCTGGTAGTACTGGCGGTAATCAGGGCGGTACAGGCGGCGGTAACTAAGCCCCAACTCACTTTTTGAGTTAAATCAAGACACGGGCGGGAAACTTCCCGCCCTTATTTGAATATTCTCCATGAAACTTAAGATTAAACAAGACGGCTTGTGCAATTACACGGGCCATCTGCAAACAATTCACTTCACGAACGGAATCTCTGATCGTGACGTGAAGCACAACGAAGCAATTCGCATCTCTGTAGTCATGGCTTGCGTTTGGGAAGACGGCTCTGAAGTTTCAAGAATTATTGACAACACTCAGATTTCTGCTCCTATCGGACGTGTTACGCGCGACGTTTTTGTGAAAACTGAGGTTGTTGCAGGAAACGACTCCGATCATCCCGAATTCATTCATCACGAAGAAAAGCCCAAAGATGCTGTAAGCAAGACAATTGTCGAAGTCTTGCCTCCCGCAGAAGAAGTCCCCGAAATCATCATTCGCTACACCCGAGATGAATTGGAAAAGATTGCGGATGAAAAGGGCATTAACGGACTTCGAGATGTTGCCACCCCGTTGGGCATCAGAGATACCTCTATTCGCAGACTTATCGAAAGAATTTACGCCATTGCGGGCAAAGAAGAATGAACGTTTTTATTTCAGGAAATGTTGTTGAATCAAACATCGCACTAAACGATGACGCTGGTAATCCTATTGCCGATGTTGTCGCGGTCACCTATCGTGTGATTGATTCTGAAAACAACGAATTAGTTAAACCGATGGTCTATGTGCCAGACGGTGATGATTATCCTGAAACTAAAGAAGAACCCGCAGAACCCGAAACTCCCAAAACTCCTGAAACGCCCGAAAATCCCGAAGAGGCTTTGACAGACGAACCAGCTCAGAAAGAGCCATCTGAAGAACCTTCGGAACCTGTTGGAGAAGAGACTATTTCAGAGGTAATCGTTCAGACTTCTGAAGAAGTCAACACTTTAAAAGAAGAAACTTCGAGAGATATTCGCATTATTTGCTTGAAAGCAAAAACTAAATCAGGTGCGGTTTTTTCTCTCGAATATGCTTATGGATTGACTATCGCCGACCCGCTGACTGTCGGAGTCAACTCTTTCATGACATATCGTCAAGCCCAAAAAATGGCTATGGATATGCCGAAACTTAACAACTGGGAATCCATGTCTCAGTCTCAAAGAATCTCTGCATTACTCGAAGCGAAACAGAGAATTTGCAGATTAGCTTTTGACTTTGGTCAGGTTCAGCTTGATATGACGAAACAAGATTACGTCGTTCAAGCCGCTGGCAAGCCAAGATGCGTACAAGTCGGAGAGATTTTCGGAGTTTATGGCGGCTCAGTGAAGTTGGAAGACTTGTCTGTAGAAGACTTTGAAACTCTTCCGACAAAATTTAAAACCGCTTTGATGCAAGCTCAACTTGCTGAAGCCAATGATGTATTGGAAGTTGACTCTATTGCAGAAAGACGCAGACAGGGCTTGATTCTTGAAACCATCGGTGAAGTTAAGCAGATGTTCTCAAGCATTATTCCCGCTCAAATGGCTGTTTCTTCTAAGGCAATGAGTTATCTGTCCAGATATCTAGCAAGCGGTAAAAAGATTGGTAGAAGTTAATGACTAAAATTCTTGGTGTCTATTTTCCTAAAGACGCAGACCTTTACGCTCAAAGACAGACGAACATCTACGAACAGTTTTTGAAAGCGTTAGAAGCAATCATCTTCGGTATTCGTGGTTCTAATATGCCGATTACACCGAGCGTCATTAAGAAAGCGGAAATCGAATTTGAACGACATAAACAGATCGCTATTGATCTGTTGAGCGAAGGTGATATGTTATATCCCTTCGAGAATGCAAAATTCTTACAAGCTCTGTATGTGCGTGAAAATAGGTTCTTTGAAGCGAATAAAGCAACCTTTTTAAGCGCTATTAAGTTCGGAAGTCTTGAGGTTTATCACCTCTTTGAAGCTCATGGCGGTTTCGGACTTCTTGCACAGCAGAAATCAACTGAGATCAGATGGACGATTAGAAGCGCTAACGGTTCAAAACTTGATGCTTGTAAGGCTTTCTATGTCGATCACAGAGATTTTGCCTATCAAACGTTTATCGACATGATCGTCGAAGAAAACCCCGACGCAACTGAATTTGGCGTTACGTTTGAAGACCCGATAATGCTTGCGTTTAATACTGAAGCGATTAAGCGTAAAGACTTAGCAGATCGAAACAATGAGCGCAGAAAGAAGTTCTTCCACGTCGGTTCAAATAACTGGATTTCTGGAGCAGGGAAATGACGCTTTTTGTCCCTAATCAACGGTGCGTCATCGTAAAAATGAGCGCTATGGATATTTACGGACAAAAGCATGTTGATCGAAGAATCAACGAAAATTGCGCCATTTTGAAGTCTAAGAAGAACTCCACAAAATCTTCAGTACGTGCAGACTCCTCTGCTTCACGAGGCAACGCACAAGAGATTACAGCCGATTATTGGCTGATTTTAGAAAAGAATACACAGGCTGAAATCGATGACCTGATTGAATTCAGAGGTCTGAGATTAAAGATCATTGGTCTTCATCCGAGATTTAGTATCCGAGGAGATCACGATCACACAGAAGCCACGTGCAAAATTTGGAACGAAGCGAGCGACGAATGATTGATTTTTTGGCATTAGCAAAGCGACTTGAAGAGAAGGGTTGCGGAAAATGCGCAAAAGATATTTTCGTTGACACCTTACCCTCAGAAAGTTCGACGGGAATCGTACTTCGTTCATCAATTTCTGGCGACATAATCGACTATGAGCTTCCAGGATTTATGAAAGCGACTTTTCGATTGATCGCAAGAGCGGCGAATCACGGCATTGGACAAGAGATGCTTCAAAAGGCTACTGATGCGCTTTACATAGAGCAGTCGGAGGTTGTTGGCAGTATGAACGTTCGCGTTTGCAGACCGATCACCACTCCAATGATTTTCCCTTTGTCAAACGGTAATTTGCGTGAGTTCTCAGTAAATATGCGAATTATCTATGACGAACTTCCGCCTGAAAAGGTAGAACCACCTTCAATTTCAACAACAAAAACAAGAAAGAAAAATGGCAAGTAATACAAAAAATGTAAAACTTGGCGTATGCCGTGTTTATTTCGGTGACAAAGAAGAAGACCTTGGCTATACCAAGGGCGGTGTTGATGTTTCTATTGCAACAGAAACACATGAAGTTACCGTTGACCAACTCGGTAATACTCCAATTAACGAGTACATCACTGCTCGTACCGCTGAAGTGACTGTTCCTTTAGCCGAAACAACTCTTGAGAACGCTGTCAAGATTATGCCTGGCGCAAAACTTCTTACAGACGCGGAAGACACAACGAAGCGTTATGTTGAAGTTCCGACTGGTTGCGGTCTGTCCTTGCTGGACTTTGCTCAGAGACTTCGTTTGCATCCGATTGCAAATGCTGAAGATAATCGTGAAGACGATTTCATTCTCTTCCGCTCTGCCACTCCGGGTCAGATGGATTACTCCTATAACGTTGATGAAGAAAGAGTCTTCTCCTGCACCTTCAAGGGTTATCCTGATGAAGACGGCAAGCTCTTTGCTTTAGGTGACGTTACCGCTATGGCAAGTGGAGAAGCACCCAAACCCGATGAGGGAGACAAAGGAAATTTTGATTCTGCCGCCACTTACGACACTCCCGTGACGGGCGTTTATACAGGTATTCTGCATGACGCCTCTAATACCGTTGCAGATAATGCTATCTGCACTGGCTATTCGGTAGTCGCTAAGAGCAACGGCGGCAATCAGGTCAAGGTTTCCATTAGCGCAACTGATGTTGTCAATCACCAAAATGGTCAGGGCAAGATGGGCCATTGGGTTGGCTTTGCAATTGTTGCTCCGACAGGTGTTGACGGCTTTAAGTATGCCAAGGGCGCTGACGGCGTTTTAGGCGCAGTTAACCCGCTTGAAGAAAATGTAAAAGATACAGAAAGCGGTTTTGCTATGTATGTTGACCATACTCAAAACGGCATGGCTGACTCTGTTATCAAGTTGCAGTGGACTAAGGGCGGTGCAGACGAAGGGGCTATGACTTACTACGTCATCGACACTTCTGGCGTAACTAACGCTTAACTTCAACAATTATGGCGAAGACCCCCAAAAAGATCACCTTGAAAGAGGTGAACAAGGACGAATGGGGGTCTTTGTATTTGCAGTTAGAAAAACTCAAACAAAGAGTCCCCCAAGCTGGCAAAATTCATCTTTATAACGAAGCCCAAAGAATCCGCCGTATGGCTAGAGATATGGCCCCGCTTGATGAGGGTTATTTGGAAGAGGCCATCATAATCGAATCCTTCAACCGAGAGGGCGGGACTGGACAGCTCCGAAATGAACAGGGGCAGTTTGAATCAAACACTTTCATTATTGGTGTCGATGCGAATGCTATGGCCGACGACAATATGCGTGTCGGAGATTATGCAGTTGAGGTTAACGAAAACCTTCCTCCGAGCGTTGGGGCACCTTGGTTTAAAGGCAAAGGAACATTAGCCAAGCAAGAAGAAACGGGTGTCGAAGCTGGCGGTATGTTTATGCGCCGAGCCGCGGATTGGGCTATGGCCGAAGGTAACATTGTCGGAAATCTCAAACAAGCCCTAAAGAAGAGAATCAAAGACTTCATCCGACGCAGAAAGTAATTGATTTTATTTTAAAAAGATGCTAATATAAGTAGTTAATTACTTACTATTAGTCAGTACAAAAGAACAACAATAAATGGCTGGCGTTTACGATACAAAAAACATCAAATTAGGCGTTTGCCGAGTTTCTTTCGGTGGCGTTGATCTCGGATACACCAAAGGTGGTGTTGACGTTTCCATTACTACAGATACTCATGAAGTAAACGTTGATCAGTACGGTGATGCTCCTGTAAACGATATTATTACTTCCCGCAGAGTTGAAGTAACGGTTCCGCTTGCAGAAACGACGCTCGAAAATGCCATTTCAATCATGCCTGGCGCATATCTTGTCACAGACAAAGAAGATGCGACCAAACGCAGAATCGAGGTTCCTACTTCTATCGGAACTTCTTTAATCGACATTGCTCAAGAACTCGTTCTTCATCCTGTAACTAATGAAAGTTGGGAAAGAGAAGATGATTTTGTGCTTTACAAGTGCGCAACTTCAGGTTCAGTCGAATTCAGCTACAAGCATGATGAAGAAAAGATTTATCCAGTGAAGTTCAAAGGTTACACAGACGATAGAGGAAGACTCTTCGCTATGGGTGACATCACTGCAACTGCTTAAATTTTATTGTGCAGGTTGCGATAAGAAGAAAGAAAAGGGCAATCTGCACATTTTTTTAACAACCTACCTTTTCAGATAACAATGACAAAACTCTTAAACATTGACACCATTGCTCCCCTTGAAAACCGTTCCATCACGCTGAACGGCAAGACTTACAAAGTTTCCGAAACAACCGTTAAATTGTTCTTGGAAATTGCAGAATTTGAAAAGCAAAACGCAAACGTTGAAACACTTCAAGATCAGATCAAAGCAATGACGACTTTAATTAGCAAATTCATTCCTGATCTGCCTGAAGACGTGCTGATGGGAGCAACGATTGAACAGCTCGGTACGATTGTTCGGTTTATCCGCAACGATATCCCTGACGAAGAGTTAGAAGGGGCGGTAAAAGCAAAAGAATCTGCTGAGACTACTGAAGAGGCGACAGCAGAGGGAAAGTAACACCACCGACAATTGAAAGTATCGACTTCGGATACTTCTTTTGTCGGGTTATGCACTTTTATGGAATCGGCTATAGAGAGTTACTTTCTGTACCGATTCGTTTTTTTTGGACATTAAGTTCAAATATCGACCGCATACAAGCGTCGTTTGATGTCAGAACCCTCAGTCTTCAGCACGTGGCTGTAGCTACTGGAATGACAGGAGGAGAAGGGGTCAAGAAATTGCGTGAAAGTCTTGAAATGCAAATTGGCGAAACGCAGAAGGTTAAATTTGACCCAATGAGCGAAAGGTTAAATCGCTCTCAGTTCAATGAACTGAAAAACACGATTCGCAGACAAAATAATAAGAATAAGAAGCAAAATGACTGGCATAATTGACTCCCTTTCGGTTAGTTTAAGTTTAGATACCTCTCGGTTTCTTAGAAACGCTGACGCAACTAAGCGCAAAATACATGAGGTTGAGCAAGCGTTTAATAATGCCGAAATAGCCAGTCAAAGAACTGGCAAGGCAATGGCTGACAGCTTTAAGCCATTGGATGCGGCTCAAAATAAACTCGCTAAGACACTTCATGGGAACCTTGATAAAACTTGGAACAAAATTGTCGGGGGAGTCGAAAAGGACTTTACTAGCGGGAAGTATAAATTTACCCCTAAATTTATAAAGGCATTCGATGGCTTTTGCAAGCAAATTGAAGTCTTAGACAAATTAGGAAGCAGTTTAGCAAAAGGACACAATCGCATCTCTTTAAGCACCGCCAAATCAATTTCTCGGGGAAAGGGGTTTGGCAAAGAATTCAAACAAATTGATCAAAGAGCAAGAGATGCTTTACAAGTCTATGGTGAAGTTTCTGAACATCTAACTGCCGCCCGAAAGCTCCAGAACAAAATTATTCCTGAACTTCAACAGAAGATGACAAGCATTCTAAGAAGTTCTCCGAAGGGGCGTAAAAAGGGGCCAGAGTATTACCAAGTTAGAAAAGATTTAGCCGCCGCAAATAAAGCACTTCAGAGTAATTTTTCTTATGTCGAACAAAGAAAAGCCGAAAATGCCGAGCAATATTCATTGGGCGCAAAACTTGCCAGAGCTTCCCGAGGCGTCGTTCGTGTAAAAGATCGGTTTGTAGCTAAAGATTCTGAAAGACTGAATTTCATTAACTTGGCTACAGCCGCCAATCTACATGAAGAAAACACCAAGTCTCGTTCTCTTGCAGACAAGGCTAAATTAGACGAGAAAAAGAGAAGAGACCAAGAGACTCAAATTAAACGTTCTGCCAGAAGCGCAGAACGCGATGCCAAACGCTGGGATAGAGAAACAACTCGTTTAATGGGAATAAGAGGCGGTGGTTTAGAAACCGCTCTTATGCTCGGTGGCGGAGCTTTCTTAGGCGGAAGAATGCTCCGAGGTGTTTTTGACAGCGTTGAAAGACTTCAGAAAATTGAATCTCAGGTTGACACTTGGAATCTTTCTAAGAAAGACCGTTATCAATTTGATCTTATTGCTGACAAGATTCTTCAGAAGAATTCTCTTTTATCACGAGCTGAAGCTACAGATGCAACTCTTGCTGGCATGACTTCTATGGGTCACTTTGACCCCGAAGCCTTGAAGAAGGTTCTTCCTACAGCCGTTCAATATGCTCAGGGTAGCAAAATGCTCGGTTATACCACCGACTCAATCTCCGACGTGATTAAGAACTTCTTCGGTGTGGTTGAAGCAAGACAGCAAACTCTCGACCCTGATGCAATGTTGAAGACTTTTAAAACGTTGTGGCAGATTGAGAACGTAACTGGTGGCAAAGTTACTGTTAAAGACTTTGAAACGATTCTGAGAAACCTTGGCCCTGGCGCTCCTTTGATGTCTGATGAAGGTTTGCTGAACCTTGTGGCTTTCGCTGAACAGATTAAAGTCGCTGGTCACGGTGGTGGTGGCGGAGCTGGCGCAGGTATCTCCACTGTCGGTAACTTGATCAAGATGTTGCAGTTAACTGCCTCTGGCAAACCGACATCCATCAACGCCAAGAAGATGATGTCGGAATTGTTCAATATTGGCGCCGACGGAAAAATCTATCGTCTTCTTGATACTGAATCAGGCGAAGTTGCTACTCAGGGCGGTATTACTTTTACTCAAGCAATGAGCGACTTTCAAAATATCGCTCAACAGACGATTGAGGTTCTTAACGGGGCTGATAAAGAAATCGCCAAAGCTGGTTTCCAAGACAAGCAGGGTATGTGGGACAACCCTGTTAAGACAATGGGCGCCATGCGTGACGCATTTTTGCGTGGCACATATCTTGATAGAAACGGCAAATTCGACGAGAAGAAAGCCCGCAGATTTTATCGAGATGATCAGATTGACGCTAAGAATGGTCGTTTAAAGAACGTCACCACGCTTGATGAACAGAAAGCAATTACTTCTTTAATCGCTCAGATGGGCTTCCAGCACCGTACCACTACGGCTATGGCAACTTTTATGAACCCGTTCTTCTTGAAGCGTTCTCAATACACGATTGACTCTTCTAAACGCCAGATGAATCCTATGGAATGGCTCGAAGAGCAGTATGCGAAGGGAAATTGGGGCGTCGCTTCTCAAGAATTCACAGTTGCAATGACCCGTTTAGGCGAGTCAATGAAGCCGTTGGTTGCTGAATTTGCCGACATCACAAGATCGGTTTCTAAATTCATTACTACCATTGCTGAATTTAATGAAAATCATCCCATGCTTGCCATGATGAACGGCTTGCTTGTCACAATCACAGGTATGGTTCCAGCTCTTGGTTTAGCGGCTTTGGGCTTTAAGAGATTGCATGAGGCGGCAGTTGCTGACTTGCAGTTAAAGGGCGTCATGAAAAGACCGTCTGAAATGGATGGTGTTATTCCAAGTTCATACACAATGGCTCATGCTAAGAGTCCGAATAAGCCGTTAATACCCACTCCGCTGAATAGCAAGTTGTTCCCTGTAGGCTATTTTGATAAGGCCTATCAGCCAGTCAGCGGTTTTTGCGACAAGATTACAACCAAATTCACGAAGACATTTGTTTCTGTTGGAAGCATTGTCGGCAAAATTGGCGGGTTGTTCTTAAAGATGTTGCCTGTCGTCGGCACAGCTTTCTTAGCCTTTGACCTTGCTTCGATTGTTGCGGGTTGGTTCTATGACATCAACATTACTGTTGATGGAGAAACTAAAAAGCTCGGAGACATCATTGAAGAAAGATTAAAAGAGCTTAAAGATAAGCTCGGTATGGGCAAAGCTCAAATTCTGTCTGAAGCTCAGAAGCCTTATGTGCAGATGGTTCAGACCCAGAACAACAATGCTCAACTTTTGCAGGGCGCAAAAGCAGTTTTGCAAACTCTTAAATCCGAGGGCTATCAGGGTCAATATAGCGACGATATTGTTGATGAATTTGGAAATCAGCATTCTGGTATGGGTGTTTTGAGTCAGTTAAAGGCTCAAGGTTTGCTTAACGAAAACGCTTTTACTAAAGAAGGTTTGTTCAATGTCGATACTCTGTCTTTGACTCAGGCTATCGAACAGTTAACAAAAACTGTCGAAACAAACAATAAAACGCTTGCTATTGCTCAGGGCAAGACGGGCAAAGGAATTCGCACAGACGAACAAGGAAGAGCGTTACCTGATCAGTCGGTAGCTTCTAAAGCGAACGATAAGATTGCTGAAATGATGTCTGTTTACCAAAAAATCTATGAACAGGCATTAGCAAAATTACAGAAAGCTGATTTTGAGACTGACTTCTTCGGCTATAAGTCCAAAGATGGAAATCGTCGCAAATACAAAGTTGACAACATTCTTGAGCATAAGTACCAAGTACAGCACTATGAAGCATTAAACAAAGAAGACGAAGCCCGCAAAGAAGCAGAATTAAAACGCATTGATGACGTTCTTGAAAAGATTTATGCGCCTGAAAAACTAGCTTTCCAATCTCTTAGCAAAGAGATTAAAGGCAGTGAAGAAGCAATTGCGAAATTCGGCAAGATGCTCGAAGCCCTTGTAGCTAAACAGTTTAAAGCTCAAGGACAATCTGAAATTGCATCCAGCGCTAACGGGGTTGCAAATTATTCATTTGGTCTTGCCGAAGGTGGTGCTTCTGGCGATGTTTCGAGTGTGATGAAGAGCGTCGAAGAAGGGACTTTAAATAAAGCAAAAGTTGTTTCTAAAGACGGTAAAAAGTTTCTTAATGCGATTGACCCGACTAGTTCTGCTGGTAACGGAAAGCCTAAAAATGGAACGGGGACAACTCCTTCTTATTACGTTCCTCAAAACGTTAAATTCGTTAATTCTCTTCAGGCGACTATTGATGAAAATCAAGCTGACCTTGCTTCTATGCTTGCAGGACAAGGCAAGAAGGGCATGGAATATGCGAAAGCCTTTGTTCTCGCTAAGTTGCTGAACGGCGGTCTGTCTTTAAGCAACAAAAATCCGCAAGACTCTCCTTATTTGAAAAAGAAAGGTGATCTTTCAGCAGATAATGTTGATTGGAATAAAAAAGACCCTGTAACTAAAAAGACATTGATCGAACTTGCCGAAATGAAGCGTTTGGCGGAACAAAGCAAGTTAATGAATCAAGCAATTACAAAGATTGCTACAGAAACAGCTCAGGCAGAAGAGAACTATGAAAATGCCGCTTTTATTTTTGAAAACGGCGGTACTGAAAAGTTACCTTCTGCTGTAACAAGTTTCGATAGAGCGGTTGCCAAAGCCCTTACTCAAATCGACAAGTCTTCCAAGCAATTTGAACAACTCGAAGCCTATTCACTTTTGGGCAAGTTAAGCGTTGGCTCCTCCGCAATGCTTCAAAAAGCGGTAGAAAATAGAAAAACCACGCTTGAAATGCGAAAGGAGAGAGAGGGCTACGGTCTGAACTCTACACAAGCTAGCAAAGTTGCTTTTGATAGAGAGTGGGAAGAAAATCGAGCGAATATAAATGCCGAGATTCTTCGCCAAAGAGATGTCATTAAGGCAGCCGAAGCCAACAAGAGTCTTAATGCAGAAGCGAAGAAGCAAGAGATTGACAAGGCTAATAAGGCCATTCTTGATCTCGAAAATTCTTTCAATGATCGTTATGCAGAAGCTCAAGAGAAGTGGCTTAGAGATAATGCAACCGCTGGTCAGCGATTAGTTCTTCAGTGGACTGATCTCTCAACCTCTCTTGATGAAATTCAGTCTGAGATGATGAATGGATTCATCGACATGACCGAGCAGATGCTTGACGGTAATCTCGATTCTTGGCGTGATTATGCGTACAACCTTTTGAATCTTATTAGAAGACAGATTCTTCAGGCTTGCTTCTCACCGTTGCTTTCTGCATTCACGGGCGGGCTAAATACAGGCTTGGCAACTCTATTAGGCGATACAGCAGAAGCGCGACGTCAACAAAGCAGTATCGGACAATCAAATAACATTGGAGCGAGCATGCTCAATTCAATGACTAATCCGCTATTGTTTGGAGTTTCTCAGCTTATCGATTACTTTAAAATTCCTTCTGTTAATTCTCCGTTTAATCTCGCAACGAAACCTAATGCTCAGGGGCTTTATGTTTCCCCAACCAATGGTAACGCTTCTGTTGGCGGCGGTTACGGAATGTCGGTTTCGCCTAGCCAATATCAGCAGTTTGGAAACTATAACGCCTCTTCAAATGCTGGTTATGGCTCATCTTTAAATTACAGTTTGACGGGACAAAGTGCCATTACTCAACCTACATATGAAGCGGGTTCTGGTTTTGGTATAAACGCAGAAAAGGCTCTTAATAGCTTTAGCGATACTGCTTTAGTTGCTCAATCTAGTTTGATGGGGTTGGACACTCAAGTGGTTTCTAATACAGCTTCTACCTTCGCGGGCATAGGCATTCAAGAAGGCTTAAACGCTTTAAAACTAACAGAAACCGCCTTATCTGAAACGGATAATTTTACACAGCTTACAAGCTCCACAATTCTGCAAGGCTTTAATGCCATGTTAACCAACGCGACCGCTGGACTTTTCACTTTTGCGGCCGCGTTGAAATCCGCAGAGCTTGCTTCTACGATTGGTTCGGCTTTCGCTAACGGCGGAATTATGACTTCCAACGGCGAAGTCAACCTCCATAAGTATGCTAGCGGTGGCATCGCGACCTCTCCCCAGCTTGCTTTATTTGGCGAAGGTTCAATGCCCGAAGCCTATGTTCCTTTGCCCGACGGCCGTTCAATCCCTGTTTCTTTCAGAGGTAATGGAACAGGTGATTCTGTTGGCGGAAACAATATCAGCATTGTTATCAATGTGAGCAACACAAACAATACTTCTACCGAAACTCAATCTTCCGACGCTACTTCGGCGGGTAAAGATTCTTCTGACATGGCAAAACTTGCTAACAGAATCAAGATGCTTGTTCGACAAGAAATTGTTACGCAGTCACGTCCTGGCGGACTGCTTGCAGGAGCATAAATGGAATATCCGAAATTTACTTGGAGTCCAGACTTAGGGGCTACTTGTGAGGAGCAACCATTCGTAAATGTCACCAAATTCGGTGACGGCTACGAGGCTCGTGTGGGTTACTTAATCAACACAACTCCTCGAAACTGGTCTGTAACTTTTACAACAAACTTAGAAACGCATACCGCCATTAAGAAATTTCTGAGAGAGCGGGGGGCCTCTGAGACTTTTGAATGGAAGACGCCTGAAGGGGAGACGCTTCATTTTGTTTGCCGATCATGGACTGGCAAACAAACAAGTTTTGGAGTGTTTGAACTGTCTGCAAAATTTGAACAGGTATTTGAATAATGACGATTCAAACAGAACAACAAAACTTAGCTCCGACAGCTTTAATCGAGATGTATGAGCTTACATTACCGAATGCCGAAGTGAACGAAGAGCCTTTCCGCTTTCATTGTGGTACATCAGGTTTTAGTACGAACATAAAATGGAAGGGAAAAGAGTATGTCGCTCTCCCAATTGAAACCGAAGGTTTCGACATCAACACCCAAGGCAGTCTTCCAAAACCGAAACTCAGAGTTGCTAATGTCAACGGTATTTTTTCCGCTTTGCTCAGGGAGTGCGACGATCTTATTGGCGCTAAGTTGGTTAGACGAAGAACATTCGCTCGATACCTTGATGCTGACAACTTCCCAAACGGGAATGATTCGGCAGACCCTACTCAAGAGTTCCCCGCTGACATTTGGTTTGTTGACAAAAAGACAACTGAAACTCGGTATTTGATTGAATGGGAATTAGCTAGCGCTTATGACCTTCAAGGCGTGAAACTTCCGAGAAGACAAATTATTCAAAACTCTTGTCAGTGGCGTTACAGAGACGGCAACTGTAATTATCAAGGCGCCTTTTACGACAAGAACAACAAACTTACAACTAACGCAAACGAAGACACGTGTCCAAAAACGTTGAAAGCGTGTGAGGTGCGTTGGTATTCCTACGGCGGTCAAGGGTGCATTCTGCCCTTCGGCGGATTTCCTGGAGCAACGAGAAGCTAAATGAAAGTAACTAAAGAACTTTTTAATTTAATGAAAGAAGCGGGAATTAGAAACTTCCCAAAAGAATCTTGCGGCTTGATCTACAAAAGAGGTAAGAAAGGCGTTCCAGTCGAATGCAAAAACATCTCAAGTGAACCCGAACATAACTTCTTAATCTCTGCTTCTGAGTACGCCGAAGTGCTCTGTAAAGGAGAAATCATCGGAGCGTGGCATACGCACTGCAACACCGACGCAAAACCGAGCGACGCAGACAAACAAGGATGCGAAAACACCGAGATGACTTGGTTTATCGGAGAGGTGCATAAGAATGAAAAAGGTGAAATTTATTTTGGCGAGAACATTGAAGTTCTTGTACCTTCTGGTTTTGTTCAGCCTTTGGTCGGAAGAAATTACTGCTATGGCACGTTTGACTGCTATACCCTCCTCAGAGACTACTACAAGCAAGAATACGACATTGACCTAGGAGAATGGGAGCGGGACGAAGACCCTTGGATGAATGAAGAGGGCTACTTTGAGCGCAAAGCCTCTGAGATCGGTTTCCAAAAGATTAACAGTACACCGAAGAAAGGCGACATTTTCTTGATTCAGATGGGCACGAACGGGGCTGACCATGTAGCAATTTATGTTGGAGACGACAAGATTCTTCATCACATTAACAGTCGTTTGTCCAACACCGACATTTACGGCGGTTCTTACTGGCAAATGCACACGCTTTCTCATTGGAGACACAAAGATGTTAACGAAAATCTATCTTGAGGGAGCAATGGGTCGAAACTTCGGCAGAGAGTGGACGTTAGACATTTTCACTCCCATTGAAGCCTTGCAACTCATACAAGCCAATATGCCGAGATTTGGACAATGGATAAGAAATAACGCTCGACGTTATGAAAAGTGCATGATTATCTGTAAGTATGCTGATGGACGCACAGAAGCATTGGACGAAAAGACAATGCTAATGCACAAAGAAGTAGCTGAAATCCACTTCATTCCTTGGGTTGAAGGAGCGGGTAAAGCTTTTCAATATATTGCTGGTGCGGTAATGCTGGTTATCGGAGCTTTAATGTATTGGAACCCAATGGGATGGGCGGCATTTGGAGCAGGCACTGCTATTTGGGGAAGCGTTGCGGTAGCTGGCGCAGGTATGCTTTTAAGCGGAATTATTACGGCAATTATGGGGCGTGTTAAAAGCAATAACAGTGGCGATGATCAAACCTCCTACTACTTTAATGGTGCCCAAAACACAACTCGACAGGGCGTTCCGGTTCCTTTGATTTTCGGTCGTTGCAAGGTCGGTTCAGCCGTTATCAGCTCCACTATTAACGTTTCAGATCAAAGCGTTACTCCGACAGGCAAGCCTGGAATTGTTGAAGTGGTTAAAGACAGAAAAGGCGTTCAATGAAGAATTATGTAGCTGGTGCTGGTGGTAGTAAAGGTAGCAAACAGTCAAACGACAAGAACACTCTTTTCTCGATTGCCTCGCTTCAAGTCTTGGACTTAATCTCCGAAGGTCAGATCGGAGGTCTTGTTGACGGCGCAAAGTCAATTTATTTTGATGATGTACCCCTTCAAAATCAAACAGGCTCCTTTAACTACGATAACGTTTACGTAAAAGAAGCCCGAGGCACGCCTTATCAAGACATGATGCAGGGATATGAAAACACGGTTATCCCTATTGAAGTAGGCGCAGAAGTCAAAAACGGCTTCCCCGTTGTTCGATCAATTACAGAGACAATCGCTGACAAAGTTCGTTGCGGCATCACTATTCCTTATCTCTACAGAGTCGATAATGGCTTAAAAAAGACCTCTATTGAGTTCAAGTTTGAAATCGCTATTAACAATGACGACTTTGTCGATTACGGCACTCAAAGGGTTGAAGGCAAAACTTCTTCTCAGTATCAAAGAAGCTACACGTTTAACCTTCCTCAGCGGGATTCTAAGGGCAAAGCGCCCGAACGTTGGTTAATCAGACTGACAAAGCTGTCTCCCGAAGCGGATGATGACTATGTGGCGGCGTTGAGTTTTACAACGATGTTTCTGATTTCAGAAACAAAGCTCAATTATCCGAACTCGGCCATCATTGGTATCTCTGCGACGGCTGAGAATCTTTCTTCTATTCCGACACGTTCTTACATTGTTGACGGCTTGATTCTTCAGGTTCCGAGCAACTATGACAAGAAGTCCAACACTTATAACGGAATTTGGGACGGCACCTTCAAGATGGAGGTTACCGACAATCCCGCTTGGATTCTCTATGGCCTGCTGACTAATACTCGTTGGGGTTTAGGCGAATTCATTAAGCCTGAGCAGATCAACAAAGCAAAGCTCTATGAGATCGGCCGTTATTGTGATGAACTGGTTGATGACGGCTTAGGTAAGAAAGAAAAACGATTCTCAATTAACACTCAGGTTACTGAGCGTTCTGAGGCCTATGAGTTAATCAACTCCATTACTTCTGTCTTCAGAGGTATGACCTATTGGGCTATGGGTCAGGCAAACTTCACGTGCGATAAGCCCACTGAGCCGTCTGTTCTTTTTACTCAAGCCAATGTTGTCAACGGAGAGTTTCGTTACGCTGGTTCTTCCAGAAACGAACATCATTCAGTTGCTTTAATCACTTGGAACGACCCCGATCAAAACTACAAACAGGTTGTAGAGTATGTTGAAGATCGAGAGCTGATTGAAAAATGGGGCGTTAGACAGTCTGAATTAACGCTTTTCGGCTGTACCTCTCGTGCTCAAGCAATTCGTGCTGGTAAGTGGATTCTCTACACTGAGCAGTATGAATCCGACATGATTTCATTTACTGTCGGTTTGGATGCCGCTTTAGTGCTTCCGGGCGACATTATCAAGATTCACGATCCATATCATGCTGGCAGAAGACTTGGCGGAAGATTAAAGTCTTGTACAACTACTTCAGCCGTTCTTGATGCAGTAACGCAGTTAAAGAGTGAAGCTAATCCGAAGATTTCAATTCGGATGCCTGACAATACATTCGTCACGAGAACACTGAAAATCTCCGATGACGAGCCAAGAGCTGAAGTCTTTTGGGACGAACCTCTGCCCGAACTTCCCGTTGACTATGCAATTTGGATTATCGAAGAAGAAAATCTCGTACCTCAGATTGCACGTGTCGTAAACATCGCTCAGGGCGAAGACAAGGGCACCTTCAACATTGATTGTATTAGCTACAACAAAGGCAAGTACGATCTGATTGAGAAGGGTTGGGAGATTCAGCTTCCCAATACCTCTGAAATTGACCCGTATGATGTTGGCAAGCCAAATAACCTCAACATCTCGGTTTCCATTTCTAAGTCTGCTACAGGTATTAGAACAGGTAATCTTGAGCTTTCTTGGACGGCTGGTAAGAACAATGCTTCTTGGGTTGTCGAGTATCGAACGGAAGACAAGGACGGCAACGGTGACGAATGGACTTCTGTTGAAGTTAACTCTCCGTACTACACAATCTCTAACGCTCAGAACGGTCTTTATCACATCAAGATTTATGCCAAGGGTGTGCTTGGTACGCTTTCTACCGAACTTGAGACTTATTACGACGCTGAAGATTCTTTACCGTCTCCTGACGATATTCAGGACTTTACGATTACTAAGCGCTCGACTTACTTACAGCTTGACTGGACACCCGTTGAAGGTGCTCTCGGTTATGAAATCAGAATCGGCGATTCTTGGGATGCTGGCGAAGCAATTATTACGAACTTCGCAGGTAACTCGTTTGTTCACTATCAGGATAAAGCGGGTATCTATTACTACCATATTCGAGCGATTAACTCCGACGGCAGTCTCTCTAAGCACGTCACAACAACAAGATTAGACCTGCATGCTCCGATTACACCTGAAAACTTCCAAGTCGTGCGTTCTAATGAGCGTCTTGAGCTGAAGTGGGACAGCAACCCCGAAACCGATATTACTTTCTATGAAATCCGAGAAGGTATTAACTGGACGGCTTCTACGCTTGTTTGTCAGTCAAAACTCAATCATGCGACTATTCCGGTTGGCGCACAGACAAGAAGAAAATTCTGGATTAAAGCAGTTTGTATGCCGGGAATTTATTCTGAGTCTGCTGACTGGTATGAAATCGGTGTAACCAACGATAAAGATAAGAACATCATCATCGAAATGCACGAGCGTGGATTGGGTTTCTCTAACCACAGAGTGTATATGTCTGATCGAGGTGACGATCTTGTCATGGATGATGATAGAAAGCGTTCGGAATACATCATTCCAGTTGATCTCTTCAAGAAGCATTATGCACACAACTCTTTCTCAACCTCTGTCACAACGATTGCTTGCACAGGTGAAGATACAACTACTTGGGAAGATTTAACGTGCGACTTTGAAGCTCCTGGCGCAGAACGGGCTTGGAACTTAGAAGGAGATCAAGACGGTATCGTTGCTTATAAGCAGATTGCTCTTGAGTATCCGTTAGGCTCTTCGGATATTGAAGGAATTTCCCTTGAAAACACAACCGATACGCTTTCGGGCAAACAGGCAATATCAGCTCAAGCGCACTATGAACCTGCCCGATACGCTCTTGGAATGACAATGAACTTGATCACAAGCGCTCAGTGGCAGTTAGTTGATATGCCAGAGCACTTCAAGTTCAGTTTTTGGTTTAAGGCCAAAGATCAGGGTCGGAATAAGTGCGCTGAGATTCTGATGATGCAGACTCAAGACGGCACTGGCTGGTACAAGATTTACTACAACACGGAAGAAAAGACATTAAATCTTGCTTGCAGTGACGGCAAAGACATCTCTTTTGAAACTGAGTTTCTTGCAGATGATTACTTCTGTATTGCTTTCTATCAAACAAACGTCACTCGTGGCTTTGGTTACGGCATTCTTGGCAAGCAAGTTGAGTTCAAAACGACACCCGCATTTCCACAGGGTCAAATAAAACTATTGTCAGTGGGGAATTCTTAATTAACCTATTGACAAATTAGTTAAATTTTGCTAGACTTTTCGAGTTAAAGAATAATAATAAAATGAAAAGATCAGACACCTTCAAATTAGTAGGCTCTCTCACAGCCGAACTTCACAAAGCAGACGGTTCCTACGAAGTTGTTCATAAGCACAATGCCATTCTTGATGTCGGTTTTGACTTCATTGCTGACGCTATTGGTAACGCTTCTGCCCGTCCTGCTGTTATGAGCTACATCGCTGTAGGTACAAGCACTACTGCCGTTTCTGTTGATCAGACAGCTCTTCAAACTCAGCTAATGGCAAAAGCAGCCACATACGCTCATACCGCTGGCACAAAAACGTTTACTTTTGAGACGACATTCAACAAGGGCGAAGCCACAGGCGCATTGACCGAAGCAAGTGTGCAGAATGCGGAAACTGACGGCATCTTAATTGACCGAGTTGTGTTCCCTGTTATCAATAAGGGTGATGACGATACCCTTAAGATGACATTTACTTTCACAATGTCTCAGCCTTCTAGCTAATGACAACCATTGTTGTATCTCCTGCTTCGACAAGATACAGAACATGGATTAGCGAGAATTCGGGCTTAGGGACTTGGGATGATCAGCGAGACTGGCTCTGGCACCATCCCACAAACTATACTGCATCAATAGATGAAGCCCTTGCGGTAAGCAAAACGTTTCGTTTTGACATTGAAAGCAATCTCAAAGAACTGCTGACTTTCTTAGAAGTTAAATCAGCACAAATTCATGTTCCGTTTAGCGAAGCAATCGAGTTTGAAGATACTCTGAACACTCTTTTAGTTCTGGTAAAAGAGTTTGAGGAGTTTTTTGTCGTTGAAGAGACGAAAACTGAGAAAGACATCAATAAAAATGTCGAAGATAAAATCTTTTTTGCTGAACATTTGGCAAAAGATGCGGAGCACATGGTCTTTGAGGCATTGCAACTGCTCGATCAATGTGATCGACAGATCGCTTGGATTAGAAATTACTCAGAGAACTACACGGTTGCAGAGACAACGGTCGAAAAAGACATTGATGTCTATAAGTCACAGACACTCAATTTCTATGATGCGATTAAGGAAGTAGCACGTGGCGTTATTTCAGATTTGTTTTTTCAAGAAGGGATTTGGACGAAAGAAAGTCTTGACAAGTTCATGCGCAACGGCGGACGGCACGTCGGATATACGACCTTTAGAGAATTCATCACTGGTGACTACGAGTATCAAAAAGCGCTCTTCAGACTGGCTTTAGAAGCTACAACAGCCGATCGAGCATTAGTTGAGCAAATTGACGTTGCAATTGATGTTGACGACGTTTATGACCGAGGCTCCACGAGCGTTACAGATAAAAACTATGGAGCAACTGTTCACTTCTCAAGAGAATTCAGCATTGCTCCTGAAGTGACGGTAACAATGAGAGGTGGAAATGCTTTAGAAGCAATTCGTCCGATTGTAAGTAATGTCAGTACAACTGGCTTTACCGTGATGCTCTACGATGTTGAAGGAAACAAAACTACAGGCACGTTCACTTGGACTGCGGCAGGATACTAAATGGCGGCACAAGGTTATAAAGAAATTCAATTAACGACACCGTTAAAAGACTCGTTGCCGTTAATTTTGCACAATGACGAAGCAAGCATTACGTGCAGTGCGGGAATTGTTTTCCCCGAAGAAAATCTGAAAGAGGGAATGCTTTGTTTCAGATCAGACTTACAACGGCTTTTTCAGCGCAGAAAGGGCGTTTGGGTCGATATTCTCGAAAGTCTTGATAACGACATCATCGAACTCGGTGAAGCGATTGTAGAAGCGTTTGATGAGGTTAATGAGGTTGTTCTTCAAACGAAAGCTGATGAAAGCGAATTTCAAGCATTGAAAACAGCTTTTGAGGCTTTTAAAGCGGATGTTGAAGCTAACTATGTGAAGAAGACAGAAGCAACTTCTACTTACTTGACTAAGAACGACTTCCAGACTCAGATTGACGAGGCTTACGCAAGTCTTGAATCTGCTTTAGGCGAAGAAACTGGTGCCGAAACTGAAACAGAAGCAGGTAGCTAAATGGCAACGATCAAAGAGTTAATTGAAAAAGCAGGTCAGGTCGCAGTGTTAAAAGCACATCCAGTAGGGAGTTACTTCATTACCGAAGAAGATAGAAACCCCGCTGAAATTCTTGGACTGGGGGGGGGTAAGTACTTGGGTGAAACTTGAAGGTAGAGTTTTACTCGGAGCAAGCTCGGCTTATCCAGTAGGTAGTGAGGGCGGAGAAGCAACACACACATTAACCGTTACCGAAATGCCCTCACATAGTCATAGCTTACCTTCTAATCACTTTGCGGGATGTTGGGGAACGGGTTCGGCGAGCGCTCAAGGATTTTTGGTCACTTCTGACACGTGGGGTACCGCAAAGGGCTATACAAAAGAAACTTTTGGAGCACAGGGGCCGAACGTAACAAACCAATTATTTTTCGACCAAGCCCAAGTTGCTATGACTGCTAATGGAGGAATAGAGGCTCATAACAACCTACAGCCTTACAGAAGTGCATACATTTGGCGAAGAACAGCGTAAATGAACTTAGAACAACTATTAGAAAAAGCAATTCAGAAAGCAAAATTAGAAGCCCATCCAGTGGGAAGTTACTACTTTTCTGATGTATCTACCCCCCCCCCAGTGAGATTTTCGGCGGAACATGGGTACAAATAAAAGACAGATTTATTTTGACCGCAGGTGATACTTACCAACAAGGTCAAACAGGCGGTGAAGCAAGTCATACGTTGACCGAAGCAGAAATGCCTCAACATTGCCACGCTTTTAGATTTAAAAACAATTGGTCTTGGAACTCGGGCACGGGAACAGGCGATTTTGTTGACCCAAGTATCTATAAATGGACAAGCGAAGAAACCGCTTATAACTTTATCAACATGAGTAAGCAAGTGGGCGGTAATCAACCTCATAACAACCTTCCACCTTATGTAGTTACTTACTGTTGGAAACGAACAGCCTAAATGAAAAATTTAGAAGAATTAATAAATAAAAGCGTCGAAAAAGCTATCTCCGAAGCAGTAAAACAAGCTATTTTAGATTGTCATCCTGTAGGTAGTTACTTTATTACTGACGACGAAAGAAACCCCTCTATTATCCTCGGGGGGGGTATGGCAAAGGTTAAACGGTAGATTTTTGTGGGGAAAGAATGAAGACCCATCTTCAGAACAAGAGGTTGGCATGACTGGTGGTGAGCATATGCACACGCTCACTGAAGCTGAAATGCCCCAACACTACCATGATTCTTTGCGATACCAAAGTCCCACTGCCAGTAAATTTGGCTGCAACGCAGGAAGTTTGCCAGATACAACTTGGCAGATACCTTGGGCGCAAGGTCAAGCAAGAGAATATTACGTTACGGGTTATACAGGCGGCTCTCAACCTCACAATAATATGCCCCCTTACTACATTACAAACATTTGGAAAAGAACTGCATAAATGAATTTAGAAGAACTCTTAAACAAAGCAGTTGAAAAAGCAGTAAAACAAGCAAAACTTGAACTGTATCCCGTCGGTTCCTACTGGTTAACAGAAGGCTCTCAGAATCCCGCCGATGTAATTGGGGGGGGTATGGGAAAAAATTTATAATCGGTTTTTGTTAGGGGCTGATAGCGAACATCCCGCAGGTTCAACGGGTGGAGAAGAAAAGCACACGTTAACAGTGAGCGAAATGCCGAGCCATAACCATCAGGTTTCAAAAAACGTATTCATGATTTCTAACCCGTCAGGTGCGTTCGCTATCAATGATAAAAGTTTTGATGCTTTGGCGGCTACAGATAACGCAAGCACTTCTTACGGAACCTCTTGTACGAGTGATCAGAAGTTATCAATTCTGGCTAACAACGGAAGCTCTCAAGCTCACAACAATGTTCCTCAATACCGAGCGGTCAATATTTGGCGAAGAACAAGTTAAATGAATTTAGAAGAAGTAATCAATAAAGCAGTAGAAAAATCGGTCAGAGAAGCAATTCTTAAAGCTCATCCTATTGGGAGTTATTACTTTAGCGATGATGACACCGATCCATCCCTTATATTGGGGGGGGTGGAGACGTATAAAAGGCTTCTTTCTTTGGGGTAGAAACACTGACGACTCGACACAAACGGTTGGATTGACGGGCGGGGAATATGTCCACACCTTAACCGCTGACGAAATGCCCGCTCACAGACATAGACAGTACGTTGACTTTCAAAATGTCGCTTATGCCGCTCTTAGAGACGACGCAGGCAATACTTGGTCAACCCCCTTGGTTAATAAGACTTATAACGGCAATGCAAATTATTCCAATGGCAATCAATGGACTATGAACCCTAACGGCGGAAATCAGCCTCATAACAATATGCCACCTTTTCTTGCGACCAACCTTTGGCAACGAATTTCTTAAATGACAGAACAAAAAGATTTAAAAGAACTAATTAGAGAAGTTTTGCTTGCGGTACATCCCGTTGGCTCGCTTTTCTTCACTAGTGATGACCGCAACCCCGATGTAATTCTATTCGGGGGGGTATTCTAAATGGAAGCGAATTGAAGGAAGATTTATTTACGGAGCTTCTGAGAATCGTCCCATCGGTCAAACTGGCGGTGAAGAGAGTCATACCCTTACAGTGCAAGAAATGCCGAGACACAACCACAAAGGTATTTATTGGTCTTACGAACATGAAGGTGGTTGGCAGGTTGACCTGAACGTCGGCACAATCGGATATGGTCTGTCTTGGAAAGGTTTAGGAGGTTCAACCACTGGTGGCGGTGGTGCTGGTGACCCAAACAAAGACTTGCAAACTGCTTCAACAGGTAACTCTCAAGCTCATAACAATCTTCCTCCATTCGCAGTTTATGCGATATGGGAAAGAATTGAATGACAGAAAAGACATTAAAAGATTGTATTGATGTAATTAAAACTTCTCTTGAAGAACAAAACGCCCAATTCATTCAAGAGTTGGCAAAGAAGTTAGACATTGCTGGCGGAAGTATCACGGGTAATTTAACTGTACAAGGCGATACTAATTTAAACGGCACAGCCCGCTATCACAATGCTGAAATTGGTTATAGAGCCGATACTCTTCCAAACAGAATTACTAACCCAACTACTGCTTCAACTGATACTCCTGAATTTTGGAGAACCCAATCTAAAGGTCTTTATTGGTATTCGCAAACGGGCAAACTCAAGAATCAGCCAGGACAATATGGTTGGTTAGTGCATTTAACAGGCCAGCATACTGAAATTCAACAGCTTTTCATTGTGGCCGCTAATGGGATTATTTATTCAAGAGGCGCGAATGGTAATGGCTGGGCAACTGGGAATGATACGGTAGCTTGGAATAAAGCTACAAACTAAAAAGAGAAGGGTTTTAATTCCCTTCTCTGATGAAGTTCAAATAAGTTGAAGACGGACTTTTTAAACTTCGGGGCAGAATTATAAAAGAATTGCCCCGACTGCAATACCGAGTTTCGAAACAAACGAACTACGAGAGTTCACGATATTAGCAATCGGGGCAATAACTTTTTCAAAATTGTCGTCTTCGGATTCAGACAGGTAATCTTCAGAACAAGATTATTGTACAAGCATTTTCAATAAATGGGTTTAGGCAAAGTATAGGCAGTTTTAAATTGCCAGAAAATAATAAGAATTAGAAATGCCAAAGAAAACAAAAACAGAAATTAAAACCGCTATTAAGAACGTACTGAATAAAGTAACAATAGGTTCTGAAGGTGGGAGCATTAACGGCTCGATTGTGATTACGGGCGAAAATAATTTTATAAAAGCGCCCGCTTTCAAAATTGGCGATACTGATTTAAGCACATTTATTGAAGAAGCGGGAAAGGTAAAAACTGTCAACAATCAACAGCCTGATTCAACGGGAAATATCAGCATTCCTATTGATGTAACGGTTAACGGCGTTACAACTGATGAAAATCAATCAATTACATTAACTCCTGCTGATATTGGGGCTTCTGCCTCAGACCACACTCATGCATATCTGCCGTTAGCTGGCGGAACAATGACGGGACAAATAGTCAGAGGAGTAAAACAATCTTCTTGGTATAACGGCAGAGATAATGCATTTTTAAGATCGACCGACGGAACGAATTATTCGCCAGCTATTTCCATGAAATGTAATACAGGTTCTTGGGAAATTGGTTCGTCTGGCTCAAACAACAGTTCTTTTTTAGCCATCAGTTACATTACCGATGCAAATTATTCGGCAGGAACCAACACAACTACTTTTCAGCATAAGTTTGATGCAAACGGCGACTTTATCGCTCACCGAGATTTACGAGCCACATCTTGGGTTTATGCCACAAACTTCAGAGTAAGTTCTGACAGACGCTTAAAAACCGACATTAAAAAAGCTGAGTATTCCCTCCCTGAAGTTGAATTAAAGACTTTCCGATTTAAAGCAGACGAACGAAAAGCCAAACACATTGGCTTTATTGCCCAAGACATTCAAGAACAAGTTCCTGACATTGTTAATGAAGACGAAACAACTAAACGATTAACTATTGATGAATCGGCATTATTAGCAATCGCGGTTGATGAAATCAACAAACTGAAAAAGCGTGTAGCTGAATTGGAGAAGAGATGACTTGCGGTTTTATAAATAGCGCGGGAACCGATTTAGATTCAATCTTCGCAGTCAAAAACAGTAATGCAGGAGCACTCGGTTTTCAATGTAGCAACGGACAAGATTTAGGAAACCGCTATAGCAATTTAAATACATTGGGATATGCGGTCGGTTTTCAAAATTCCGCAGGGACTGACATAGGTTATTTGAGAGGAAATCAATCGAGTCTTACTAAAACAATAACCATTCCCTGCATCATGCTATACGATACATTTAATCCAAATTTTATTGGATTCTGTTATTTTGACGAATCTCGATATTCTTCGGCGCTTCCGCTTCAAGACCCATTGTATGTTGAAGGAAAGTGGTCTTCGATGACAATTCCAACAACAAGTTTTGGCACGCATAGAAAGGGTCTTGTTCTGTCGGGCAAATTATGCACTACTAAATATGACGCTTCAGCTCAGGGTTCTACGGCGCTAGATGAATTATCTAATATTACCGCCACATTAACCGAAGGTTCAAGAGAGACAAGAAGAAGTCCTGGAATTATTGGTGGATATACAGATAACACTGTCATTCTTAATAGCACCCTTACGTACACAATAACTTAGCAATAAATCACAAGAGTATGAAAAAGATTCTTTTAAATGATGAGCGGAAAAATGACAAATATCTACGCTGGGGGGGGGTAATATATAAGGAGGCATCTAAATGACTTGCGGATTTATGAATTCCGCAGGGACGGATTTAGATAGTTTATTCCTTATTAACAATTCAAACGGCGGAGCATTGGGTTTTCAATGTTCCAACGGTCAAGACCTCGGTAACCGTTTCTCGGCTTCCAGCAAACTTAACTATGCAGTAGGCTTCCAAAATTCAGCAGGTACCGATATAGGTTATTTGAGAGGTGCTGGGTCAACTCCTGTTTTTACTGCTTATAACGCAACGCTTAACAATTTGTACAACTCAGGTAAAACATCCTGTAATCATGGTAGCGGAGAAGACTCTTACAGCCACAAGCAACGTTATATGCGTGGTTATTTATACGTAACGGGTTCTTGTAGCGGATTTGGAAATGTCGCTCCCACTTGGCAAGTCTGTATTTGTCATTACCACACAGAAAATGGTTACGAGCATGAATATAGATTGGCGGTTCAAGCAGATTCAACCGCAAATATTGCACCTTCTCCTTGCTTGGATTATGCCCCGCATCTGTATTTGACGCCCAATACTGAGTCACCTTGGCAAACAGTTAAAAACAATGCTAGCGGCGCAAGCAGAGCGATGAATGTGGCCTTTGGACTTTATTCAAATGACGGTAGAGGGGGCAATTCTTATGGCGAATGCATTCGTGTTTATCAAAGGTTTTACAACTCCATTGGTTCAACACCTTGGGTTCAAAATTCATTTGGCTTAGGTTCGTAATGAAAAATAGATACACAATTCAAATTCTCGGTAACTTCGATACCGATGACAAATTCTCCATGCAGGGGAAAATCTTTAAAGCCTTAGACACAATCGAAGGTCTGACGGTAAAAGCAATTTCCACTGACCTTTGGTGTGACTACAACGGCACTGTCAGAAAGTGGGACGACGAAGGAAGAGAGGTAACTGACGGCTATGTAATGACGCCTGTCCAACCGACACAAGTTGTCACTCCCGAAACTTCGGAAACTGTCGAGAAGACAGAAGATTTAGAAATCGAAGAAGTCACGGACGCAACCTCAAACTAAAACAAAAATGGCATACAAATACAACGTTATTATTCAAGGCATCATCGTTGACGAGAACTCTCTTTCGGCGCAGAAAAACATCGAAGCTCAACTGAAAGCGATGAACGTCCCGTTCACTGTTAAAAGTGTAAATCTGGAACAAGTTTTCGGTTACGACGACAAGCCCGTTGAAGTTGAACTCGCTCCTCAAACTCAAGAACAAATTGTCAAGGGCTTTGTTGAAGCAGTACAGAATTTCATGGACTCAAAAGCTCAAGAGCTAAATTACGACTCTATCTTCACGGCGATTACTTACGAAAACGATACAAACGTCAAATTCGCAAAAGAGGCTGAAGCGTTCAAAGCATGGCGCTCTCAAGTCTGGACAATCTGCTATGCCGTATTGGATGACGTATTAGCGGGTAATAGAACAATGCCGACTAAAGAAGAGTTAATCGCCGAACTTCCTGAGCTTGTAATCGTATATGACTAGAGAATTATTCTCAGCAAGAAGAATCTTTGTAAATGACTATTCTGACCCACTGTCCGTAATGAACAGACTCTTTGCGGGCTGGTGGTGCAGAGACCGATTTTGTTTTTTAAACAAGTTCAGTCCATTAAGAATTTGCAATGAACTTGACGCTGATGCCAAAGCTCTGCTTGAAGTAAAAGAGCTTCCAAGAGAAATAAAAATTAACGATGTCATTGACACTCAAGCACAAAGAATACTGGCTTTTAATCAGCCTATTGCGGTGTCTTGGTCTGGCGGCGTTGATTCAACTTGCGTAATTGTTGCACTTCTTAGAAATGGATTAGAGCCTCAAGATTTAACTGTTATCCATGCAGAAAGTTCTAAAGAAGAATATCCGTTCTTTTATAGATGGATGCTGAATCACAAAGTTAATCTGATTGAAGATAATCAAGTTCGCAAACAATATTCAAGGTTCGAAGGGAAGATCGTTACGGGCTGGTGCGCCGATCAGCTTTTTGGTTCAGACATTCATTTAAGAAACGTTTCTCTTTACAACGAACCGTGGATTGACGCTTTGAAAATAGCGATGACGGAGAGAAACATTCATCTAACAGATAAAAGTTTCGATGTTATCGAGAGCGTTTATCAAGAATACGCAAGCGTACTCGGCTTAAAGCTCGAACAGTTTTGCGAGTTTGCGTGGCTTTATAACTTCGGTTGCAAATGGACTTACGTCATTGATGAATCTCAGCTTGCTTGCGAAACGCAAGCAATGAGAGATAAGTTTGTTCCGTTTTTCGCTCACCTTGATTTTCAGCGCTATTCATTAAGACGCTTTTCCCGATTGAGAGAAGTGAACGTTAATCAAGTCAACAAGTTCTACAAGCGTCCGTTAAAGAAGTACATCTATGAATACCTAAACGACGCTAATTATCTAAATAACAAAGGGAAAAAGAACTCTTGGGCTTTAACCGAAGATATTGATACAAGGGTCGGAATTCACGATACAGAAGGTTACCGTCAGTTCAAATTCAAAGGTATGAGCGAAACTCACGGTGTCAATTACTTCCATCTTTATAACAAAGTAAGAGACCTTTATTTAAAGGATGAGTACAAATAAATATTTAGTTGCGAGAGGCTTAAACTCGGCCTCTTATGCTAAGTCTATTGCTTCTACTTGGATTTGGGCGCCAGCGTTATTTGTCTCAAGTCAGATCGCTTATCAATACGGACTTTCGGGATTTTTAATGTTCCTAATCCCGAACGTTCTGACTTTACTGATCTTTGGCTTTGTTTGTGACAAATTCGACATTGATTTTTCAACAGCAGTAGAGACAGTTAAGAAGGTTGGAAAAGTTCAAGAAGCAGAACATCTAACAATCACAAGCGCTCTTCTTATCGGTTCAACGTTTGTACAAATTCTTGGCATTCACGCTCTGCTTTCTCAGTGGTTCGGAGTACCTAGACTTGTCAGTGCATTCGCCATTCTCGGATTATCTCTTTTGATTATTTGGGGAAAGGGCTTAAAAGCCTGCATTAAAACAGACGCTTTTAAGTATGAAGTTATCTTTCTCTGCGGTTTAGTCTTGATTCTTTGCGCAGACAATAATTCAGTTATGCACTTCGGAGGACATGTTCCGTTTGATGCCTTCTCTCTGTTTCTAAGTTTTGGGCTTCCGACAGCGATTGGTCTTTTATCTGCTCCTTATGCGGACACAACTTTTTGGCAAAGAGCCAATAGCATCGAAAAAGGGAACAGGTTTAAAACGTTCTGTTTTGCAGGGTTGTTTTTCGCAACCATCCCGTTACTTTTCTCAATTATCGGTTTTAGCGCCCCGACAACTGAAAATTGGCAACTACAAAACTTCGCAAATTCTTTCTTCCCGATGATGCTTCTAGCGGTTGCGGTTCTGTCAGCCCTAATCGCAACTGTTGATTCCAATCTTTGCGCAATCGGAGCGTTGGCGAAAAAGGGCAAAGAAAATGTCACGATAATCGGCTTTTGCGCTCTTCTGACGGTTTTATTTTGTTGGTTAGATAACCTGACTATCGTTGATCTGTTCTTGCTCTACGGGACGCTAAGAACGGTTGCAAGCGTACCCACAATTCTTTCTTTAGCTAATCGCTTTGATGTTAAACGACTTCAAATTGCAACGGGAGTTGCAATGATTGTTTGCCCAATCGGTTTTGCTCTTGCCCAACCTTACGGCAATGGTTGGATATTCACAGTATTAGCGCTTTTAATTCCATTGTTAGGGTATAAAAATAATGAGACATCCCGACACATTCCAAGTGCTTATTGCATTCGATCAATTGATTAACACTTTACTCGGCGGTATGGCTGACGAAACGCTGTCCGCCCGCGCTTATCGTCACTCCGTTGACGGTACAAGAAAGTGGCCGCGTTGGATAATCGATCACATCTTCTTCTGGCAACCCAATCATTGCATGGAAGCCTTTCTGAGCGAAAAGAAAAAGGCTCATTTACCCAAAGATTATCAATAACAATTCCCTCAGAGAACTGGGCAATAACAACAATTACAAGGACTAAAAATGCCCGATAAAGACCCTGAAAACTGGGGACTTGCGTTTTGGGCCTTTCTGACTGGTCTCGGTTTTGCGGGCGGAATTATTCGCTACATCGAAGACTACAGAAAAGAGCTTCAGCGCAACCCTCGTACTCGAAGAAAATTTACTCTGCTAGAACTGCTTGCAAAGGCTTTCTCTTCAGCTTTCGCTTGCATTGTTATTTATTTCATCTGCAAAGGACTCAATATTGACGATCTTGTAGCGCTCGGCTTGGCCGGTGTCGCTTCTTATTTCGGCACTGAGTCTCTTGGCGTCGTCTTTCAACACTTTAATAAAACAACTACAAAAGATGATAATTAAACCTTTTTCAGCTTGGTCTCCAGAGCTGGCCGCAGACTTTATTGAAGAGTTTGAAGGCAGAAAGCTCGAAGCCTATAAATGTTCCGCTGGCGTCTTCACAATCGGAGTAGGCCATACAAAAGACGTGAAGAAGGGCGATGTTATTACTAATGAAGAAGCCACACGTCTTTTTCACCTTGACCTTCATTCTCATGCTCGCGGTTTAGCGCCCGCAATCAAAGTTCCAGTAACCAAAAATCAGTTTATCGCTTTGCTTTCATTAGCTTTCAACATCGGGGTGGCAAACGCACGAAACTCCGACACGGTAGCTTTTTTAAACAAACATGAATATCAAAACTCAGCCGACGCTTTTATGAACTGGAGAAAAGCGGGCGGTAAGGTCTCGAATGGTCTTATCAGACGGAGAAGTGCGGAAAGAGAACTGTTTCTAAAGGAGGACTAATATGAATAGCCCTAGATTTATTGAACGTCTTATTGAGTGGTATCAGTCTGATGATTTCAGAAAAGATGTTGCAGACCGAACGTTAAAAATCATTCAGATTTTTATTTTTGTTGGGTTCGGTTATCTGCTTGGCTGGTACTCGGTTGCTCTTGAAGTTTCAAAATGCGAAGTTGATCTAGAAAAGATTTCCCACGAGAACACCCGCATGATGCTTCAAATTGCCGAGGAGCATAAAAGTTCGCTTGAAAATCAAAGAAACTCTTATCAAAACTTAATCAAAAACGAACTTAAAGAGCTTGCTCAAAAGGTTGAAGTCAATAAAAACTTGATTGAAACCAATCATCAAAAAATCGATCAAAACGGCAAGCTGATTCACGAAAACAAAGAGAAGATTACAAATGCAGTGGGTATCGGCAATTCTCGTTAGTTTAGTTACTTGGTTTGCGACGTGTTCCTACTATCAGGCTCAAATAGCTGATCTTCAAAAAGAACACGCAACCGAACTTCAGATTCAGGCGCAAACCAACGCTAAAAAGTTTTATGAAGACTTCACAAAAGAAAAAGAACGATATGAAGCGCTCAACAAAGAATTGGCTCAAGCTCGGCGTGATGTCGCTGACATTACTTCCGCTAATGACAGGATGCGTAACCAACTGTCCGCCTTGTCCGGACTGCAATCAAATAAAGATCGAGAAACCTGCCTTAGAGACCTTGGTGAATGTCGAGAAGTGGCAGTCGGATTATCTGAACTTGCAGGACAGGCTTATGAAGCATTTGAACTTCAAAAACGAGCCGACAAAATTAAGTAAGTAACGATACTCATAATTCAATAAAATCCATTGACCTATGGAGTTTATTGTTTATAATATTAAGTAGTTACTTACTTATAAATAAAGATGCTTTTCAAAATAATCAGCCAATCGGTTGTCGATAAAGAAGATGTCGTCCATTACTACAACAACGAAACAAACGAAATTTTTGACGCCGAGAACCGTCTGATTGATATAGCGGAACCCTTAGACATACCGCAAAAGCAGTTTAAGCCATTTACAGGCTTTCCAGTTTCAAAGACAAGAGTCTTATCAAAGCTCAAAGTCCAGTTGGGTTTGAAATGCAACCTTAATTGTTCTTATTGCTCCCAAGCTGAGTCTAGGAGTCTATCTAAGGACGATTCTTTGGGCGATGTTGAATCGTTCATTGCTTCTCTCCGTCGAGAAGAACTTTCAATTAAACCCAATGGACGCATTGAGTTTTGGGGCGGTGAGCCTCTTGTCTATATCAAGACATTAAGAAAGCTCGTTCCTGAGCTGAGAAAACTTTATCCAACGCAAGAGTTTCACATGATCTCTAACGGCACTTTGCTGACCAAAGAGATCGTTGACTGGCTCGTTGAGAATAAAGTTTCTTTCATTATCTCTCACGACGCTCAGGGATATGCTCTTCGGGATGATCTTGACCCGCTTTACAAGACAGAAACAAAACTTATTTGGTTGTATGCCAAGGAACAACTGCACAAAGCAGGTCTGAAATTCGGTTTCAATGTTGTGATTACTCGTGCTAACTGCGATATATCCAACATTCCCGAATTTTTTCAACGGCATTTTTCAGCCAAAGCCTCTTTCGGCTTTGAAGGCATTGTTCAGCCAAGCCGAGAAGAGGATATATTCAGAAAAGAAGACATCGACGTTCTTGAGAACGACATGAAGTACGTCCTTGTCCATAATCAAGAAGATTTCGGAAATCTTGTCAACGAAGCTCAGAAGGTTCTCAACGCCTTAGCTCAAAGAAGACCGCTATCTGCTATTCGAGCAAAGTGCGAAGCGCCCAACTCTGATGTTTTGGTCGTTGATCTCAAGGGAAACGTTATCTCCTGTCAGAACTTCACGCATATCTCTCAGAAGATCGGCGAATTGAACGATTACGACAACATCAAGTCAGTGAATTTTGTTCATTGGACTAAAAAATTCAACAAAAAAGACTGTCAGTCTTGTCCAGTTGTTCAGTTTTGTAAGGGCGGATGTCCCTTAAACCTCTGTATTTTCTGTCATAACGATTACGTTTACCACATGGCTTTGTTCAAAGCCGTTTGGTTTTTACTCTTCCAAGCAGACATTAAAATAATCACACCTATTCAATGATCACCTCAATTATCAAAAGAGACGGCAGTATTGAGCCGTTTAATCCCGAGAAAATTGTCATAGCAATATCAAAAGCAGGGTCTGCAACAGGTGAATTTGATACTCAGGTATCAAAAGAGCTTGTTCGATCTATGGTTCTTCCTCGTGTCAATGCGAAAAAGGGCAGAGCCGTTTCTGTCGAAGACGTGCAGGATATTGTTGAAAACGTCTTATTCGATACAGCTTTTGAAAAGAGCTACAAAGCCTATACGCTTTATCGAGAAGACAGACGCAAAAGCCGAGAAACCAAAAAGGCACTTATCGACGTTGAAAAGTCGATGAATGAATATCTCCGACAAGATGACTGGCGTGTAAAAGCCAATGCCAATCAAGGATATTCTCTTGGCGGAATGATTCTCAACATCAGCGGAAAGATCACAGCCAACTATTGGCTCAACAACGTCTATCCTGAAGAAGTCGGAGTTGCTCATAGAAACGGCGATTACCATATTCACGACTTGGATATGCTCTCTGGCTATTGTGCTGGCTGGTCTCTGAGATCGTTGCTTAATGAAGGTTTCAACGGTGTCGCAAACAAAGTTGAAAGCAATCCTCCGAAGCACGTTTCTTCTGCTCTTTTGCAAATGGTTAACTTCTTAGGAAGTCTTCAGAACGAATGGGCTGGCGCTCAAGCCTTTAGCTCTTTCGATACTTATTTAGCACCGTTTGTACGTGTCGATAAGCTCTCTTACGAAGAACTCAAACAGCGTATTCAGGAATTCATCTATAACCTGAATGTTCCAAGCAGATGGGGTTGCGTCTTGCCAAGCACCAAAGTGCTGACTACAGAAAACAAATGGAAAGGTTTCGACGAACTCACTACTAAAGATAAAGTTTGGTCTATAAATCAACAGGGATATCTTTGCCAGTCAGCAATTAAGGTCGTCATTAAAAAACCTTATGATGGCTTGATTTACGAACTGCCTAATGACGCTTTTAACTATAGACAAACTGTTACAGCGGAACACCGAGTCTATGTTAAGAATGACCATTCGGGTCAAACAGTCAATCCAGCCCCCTACATTGTCAAAACGGCTCAAAAAATAGCCGAAGAAGAAAAAGAAGTTTGGGTTCCGTATTCAATTGGAGCAAGCGGAGAAGAAAGTTGGGAGGATTGGACTTCTGTTAATGAAGCCCTTGCAGGAGCAAAACCTCATCCGCCGATAAATATTCAAATTAACAAAATTTCTTGCCGTCATTACCAAGGTGACGTCTGGTGTCCTTCTGTTACGGAAGGAAATGTCATCTTCAAAGATGAAGAAGGCCATGTCTTTTTATCTGGTCAAACTCAAACTCCGTTTACCAACTTAACGTTTGACATTCATTGTCCCGAAGACATTCGTGACGATATTCCTCTGATTGGCGGAAAAGAAGTCGATTTCAAATATGGCGACCTTCAGAAAGAAATGGACATGATTAACAAAGCCTACATGGAAGTAATGATTGCAGGCGATGCTCATGGACGTATCTTCACATTCCCCATTCCCACTTACAACATCAGCAAAGACTTCGACTGGGATTCCGCCAATTCAGAGCTTCTTTTCGAGATGACTGCCAAGTACGGTTTGCCTTACTTCCAGAACTTCATCAATTCCGAACTTAAACCTAATCAGATTCGCTCTATGTGCTGTAGGCTTCAGTTGGACTTGAGAGAACTTCTTAAGCGTGGCAATGGACTCTTCGGCTCTGCCGAACAGACTGGCTCAGTTGGCGTTGTCACAATCAATTGCGCTCGACTTGGATATGTCTTTAAGGGCGACAAAGAAGGTCTCTATAAGCGTCTTGATTACCTTATGGGTCTTGCTAAAACAAGTCTTGAGATTAAGCGCAAAGAAGTGCAGAAGCACATGGATCAAGGTCTTTTTCCCTTCACTAAGCGCTATCTCGGCACGCTGAGAAACCACTTCTCGACCATCGGTGTTAATGGCATCAACGAGATGATTAGAAACTTCACAAACGATAAATTCGATATTACAAGTGAAGAAGGTCATGCGTTTGCTATTGAGTTCTTAGATCACGTTCGAGCCAAGATGGTTGAATATCAGGAAGAAACGGGCAATCTGTACAACCTTGAAGCAACGCCTGCTGAAGGCACAACTTATCGCTTTGCTAAGGAAGATAAGAAGCGTTGGCCTGACATTATTCAAGCTGGAACAACGAAGAACAACTATTACACCAACAGCTCTCAGCTCCCTGTCGGCTTTACGGATGACCCGTTTGAAGCGCTTGAAATGCAGGACGATCTTCAGAGAAAGTACACGGGCGGTACGGTTCTTCATCTTTACATGGGCGAAAGAATCTCTACTTCTCACGCATGTAAGGAACTTGTGAAACGTGCGCTGACACACTTCAAACTGCCGTACATCACGATCACTCCGACATTCTCTATCTGCCCAAAACACGGATACATTGCTGGCGAACACAAGTTCTGCCCGCTTTGTGATGATGAATTAGTAGCTAAAAAGAAAAGGGCACTGTTGAAATGTCAGAAGGCTGGGACTGGTAAATAGCAATAAACCCAAGGAGAAAAAACTAAATGGAAAACCAAAAAGAACAAGAAATCGAATTGAAAGACGAAGAACGTCAGCCTTGTGAAGTATGGAGTCGAGTGATGGGTTACCACCGTCCCGTCTCTTCTTACAACATCGGCAAACAGGGTGAGTTTGAAGAAAGAAAATACTTCGATGAAAAGAAGTGCCACTTAGACGAAGAAGAGTCTAAATAATCAAGAAGGGGCGTTTACGCCCCGTCCGTTTACCGACAATAAGGATAACAATGGTACAACGATATACAGAGATACCGAGCACACAAAAGATTCGGGATTCTCTTCAGCCGATTCTAAACAACGACAAGACGGCTCTTTCTTGTAGCGCAGGTACGTCTTTTCCTTCTGCAAACATCGTTGAGGGAATGCTTTGTTATCGCACAGACGAGAAAAAGCTCTATCAGTTGATTGATGTCAACAACCCAAAGACTGGCTGGGTTCTGATCGCCGATCTTAATGGCGAATTCCGACACATCGAGGGCGGAGAGGGCAATGCAATCGACTACACGGCCAAAGACTTAAATCTCTGGAATAAGATGCCGACTGGTTTCTACGAAGGAACCAATATGCTCAATGCGCCTGAAGGTGATACTCAATGGCGCGTTATTCAATTCAGACATGGTAACTCCGACGGCTTTGCAACTCAGATTGCTTTCGGCTTTACAAGCGGTTTGATGATGATTCGTCATCAAGCTGGCGGTGACTGGTCTGCATGGAACAGAGTTTTCGCAGGTTCTCCGACCGGCGCAGTTATTGAGGGCATGAACGCCGAGAAGGTTGGAGGCTATAAGTCCGGTAATGAATCAGGTCGGGTTCCCATCAGCAACGGTACAGTCAACACCGATCTCAATGCGGATATGGTCGATGGTTACCATGCAGGTAACGGCGCGAATCAAGTTCCTGTTAGCAACGGCACGGTGAATACGTCCTTGAACGCCGATCAGCTTGACGGCTATCACGCTGGCAACGGTGCTAATCAAATTCCTATCAGCAATGGCACTTTAAACAAGGGCTTGAATGCAGAAATGATCGGCGGATTTGCCGCAAAGGAATTTGTGAAGATCGCTGGAGACGGAAAAGTCAATGTCATTAACGCTAACTCTACAAACTCTCAAAGCGCCACAATTCAAAACGTGGATGGGTTTAATTACAACATCAACGTAACTCCAAGACAAACAACCACGAAAGATCACCTCTTAGGCGGAGTCAGTAGCGATACCTACGATTACTACAGAAACGCTGGCGGTAGCGGAGATTACGCAAGCACAAGAACGAGAATTTACATAAATACCGTTCCAGAGCTTGGTGGAAACGGTAACTACAGTATCAACACGATTCTTAAAGCGCTGGTAAAAGTTGCTCATTCTCACTCCGTCGTTAAAGAAGACTACCGCTACAACTGCAAATGCCAGTGCAATTGCGATTGCGACTGCAATGATGACAACTGCTCAGAATAATATGCAAGAAAGACCTAGAAGACACATAATTTCAAAGATTTTTCCCTTCGATGTCACAAACTATGCGGCAGACAAAACGCGTCTTGCTATGAGAGTTTTAGAGCCAATTACTAAGCTCCCCGAAGAGATGCAGAAAGTCTTAGTAAAGAAACCCGCTCACAACATCAACCTTCTTCACTCTACTTTGCAGTTAGCAAGCAACAAGGCGCAACAAAATCTACAAGAGGTGAATTTCACTTTCGAGATTGATGGCGTGCGTTATTTCATTCTGTTGGAAGAAGTGTTTGATAAGAACACTCACTTGCTTCGCAAATCTTGGCTGCCGATGGGCAATCTCGCTTTCGTCGTTAAAAAAGATGAAGGAGTATTGACTGTCGTGGACACTCAGAAAGAGTCTTATATTTCTCGGTTCAGAACAGCTTATCAGGCTCAATTCATGGGCAGAACAACTCTCGGACAGGTCTTTTGTCGAGACAAGAAAGATAATGTCGATGAATGCGCTATGAGCTTTGCTACAAAACCGAACGGCAAGATCATCACTAAGCTGAGAATCGACAAAGAGACAACCCCCGCTGGTTTTGTCAACGATAAAGTTGGAGCGTCACGTTATCTCAACATTCTCCCGAGAATGACGGCTCCTGATCACTGCAAGCCTAATGAGTTAGTCACAATTCACGTCCAGTTCTATCAAGGCAACACAGACAACAAGATTACGGGTGTTAATTGGGATGGACTGGTTGTCGAAGCAGTTGATGGCTACGCACCTCATAAGAGAGTCAAGATTCGCGATGGTAAGGGTTCTTTCAAGGTTCGCGCGTTAGACCTTGAAGACGGCGACATTATGCGCATTAAGCTCAACACCAAGTGGTACACGGATAAGGCCGAATGTCAGATCAAAGTTCTTTCCAACCCTTAAACATTCTTTTTGGTTCGGCTTGTAATCTCAAGTGCGATTACTGTCTGCAACAAGACGGCGCCCACAAAGTAAATAAAAAAGCTGACTTGAGCGACTTCATTCTGAAGTTTTGGGATTACTTAGACCGAACTAACAAGAAATTCTCTTCCGTGCATTATTGGGGCGGAGAACCCATGCTGTATTGGAAGAGAATCAGAGAGGTCTATAAGCTCATTGCCCCCTTTGTTGGCGCGAAAAGACATCGCATTACGACAAACGGAACTCTGATAACCAAAGAGTACGTCGACTTTTGCAACAATCATCCTGATATTTTCACGGTAGTTTCTTTCCATGACGGAAGAATAACCGATGATAAATGGAGACTCATTGGCAAACTTAATCACTTCTCTATTGAAGCTCTGATTCACCACAAAAGAGTCAGTCCGCTTGCACTAAGGGACGATTACGAAAGAATCTGTGACTTAATGGGTAAAAGACCGCCAATTGGTTTTGACATGATCAAAGCCAACGACGGCTGTCACTCTGACTATTGGATGACGGGAGAAGACCTTTGCGATTACTTTGCGTCAATGGTTCTTATCTATGAATTGGCAAACATCAAGAAAGACCCGTTTTGTCAGGCAGTCATTGCTCAGTTTCTTTACCGTTATCGTAAAGACCTAAAGTACAAGGGGATTAAGCCCAATCCTTGCGTTAATAGTCACATTCTTTCAATTGACCTCTTTGGCAATACCTACAACTGTCATCATAACAATAGCCCCGAAAACATAACGGGCAATATCTTCAACCCCGACTTCATCCCACCAAAGCCAATTAGTTTCAATTTAAGTCGATTTTCAAGCACAACAAACTGCCGAAACTGCAAGACTTACCCCTCTTGCGGTGGCGGTTGCTATACCTCTAATACACATGAAATCGACTGCTTCTATTACAAAACAAGAGAAGAATTAGCAAAACTTTGGCTTGAAGAATTAGAAAAACATGAACGAGAAACTTCAAGAATTTGCGAAGGTTTACAACGACCTTAAGAAATTTCCCAGAAACATTGACGTTGCCAACCACTTTGGTATTAACGAACGAACAGTTAGAAAAAGAGCCAAGAAAGCTCGCGAAGAAGGAATTGAGCTTATCAATCGAGGCAAAGTTCCCTTAACTGAAGAAGAAACAATCTTCAGAGAGAATTACACAAAAGAAGACTGCATCGCAGAACTTCAAAAACTCCAAGAAGAAAACTACGGCAAATTCATTACCCGCACTTTCTATCGCAACGAGACCTACACTTCGGACTCTACTTGGAATCGCTACTTCGGCACCTTTGATGAATTCAAGCGTCAAGCAAGACTGACTCTGACACGCGCACAACAGCAGTTAGAAAAAGACATTGCTAAACACGCTTCAAGAGACTCATACGGCGTTTTTAACGACGAAAGAAAGAGCTATGAAGGGAAGTACCTCAAGCCCAATAACAATCGCTTTAAAACGATTCTCGTGGGTTCTGATTTTCACGATATTGAGTGTGACAAGTTTTTCTTAAGAACATTTTTAGATGTTGCTCAAAGAGCACAGCCTGATGTTATCTGTCTTGCGGGAGACCTCTTTGATCTTCCAGAGTTTGGTAAATACACAATTGACCCAAGAGAATGGAATGTAGTCAGCAGAATTGAATTCGTGCATAAGAACATTCTTGAGCCGATGCGAAAGGTTGCTCCGAACTCTCAGATCGACTTAATTGAAGGAAATCACGAATGTGTTTCTCTCGATACTGAGGTTCTGACTGATCACGGCTGGGTCAAGGCTCCTGATCTTCGCTATGACATGAAGGTGGCAAGTTTCGTTCATTCTGAAGAAACAGATCAGCTTCATTTTGATCATCCGAAAGCATTAGCGGGAATGAAACTTGTGCAGTGTGTTCACGTCACAGGAACTCTGGCCAATGAGCTGATTTCAAAATCTCATAACATCTATATTGACGGCAAACTTCAGCCAGTTAAGAACTTCATTTCAAAGAATGTTCTTCAGAACCGTAAAACAAATTCTCTGAATTTGTCCTTTAATGAGTTGGTTTCTGACGAAGCCATCATTGCTATGGTCACTGGCAAAAGAAAGGTTGACTTCTTGATTCTGTCCAAACTCACTCCGAGACAGTTAAAACTTGCAGAAGAACAACTTGAAGAAAGACCCTCTAAACACGGAAGACGTTTGATTGTTAATGACCCTAAGATTGCCGAAGCTCTTCAGTTGTCCTACATCTTCAATGGCGTTCCTTGTGTTTACAAAGAAGTTTGGGAAAGCAAAGGCTTTATAAAGAATTGGTGTTTGGTTCTTTTTACAAACACAAGAACTTCCAAAGCGACAGTCAACATCGAAGAAGCCGACAGACAGACCGTTGTGGCCGTTCAGACTATCGACGGTACTTTGATTACACGACGTAACGGAGTAGTGAATTTCACGGGTAACTGCCGTTTAATTAAACACTTGGCAGAAGCAACACCTGCATTAAGAGCGGTGTTGTCTGATCTTCACGGTTTTACCATTCCGAAACTTCTCGGACTGGATAAGTACGAAGTCAATTACATTGCAAAAGCGGATTTACGGGCTTGGAGCAAGCGTGATGAAGAAAAAGAGATTGCAAATAACTACAAGGTTTATTACGACAGTTTCTTAGTACATCATCTTCCTCAAGCTCGGAATATGGGAATGCCGGGATGTCACGGGCATCACCATAAACACATAGTTTGGAGTTCATTTTCTCCGACCTATGGCACATTCGAGTGGCATCAACTTGGTTGTGGACACAAACGAAGCGCAAGCTATTGTGAAGGAGAACGCTGGGGATTGGGTTTTGGCTTAGTGCATATCGACACTCAGACCAAAGCCACAAACTTTGAGTACATCCCTGTCACTGACTTTGCTATGGCTGGCGGTAAGTTTTATCAGCGTGATTTTGCAACCGAACCTCAATACTAATAATGACAAGAAGAAAAGAACAACCGTCGATAGAAGACCTTGGCAGACCCGACGTTAAACCGATCGAAGGTAAAACCGAGACTCAAAAGCGTTACATCAACGCCATTAAAAACTTCAAGCTGATTTTTGCAACGGGTTCTGCTGGCACGGGGAAAACTTGGCTGGCTACAGCTTTGGCCGCTCAAGCATTGTTAAACGACAGAACAGAGGGGATTATTCTTACACGACCCGCAGTTGAAGCGGGTGAGAGCTTAGGCTTTCTTCCAGGCGAAATTGAAGAGAAGTTTGAACCTTATCTTCAGCCCTTTAAGCAGGTTCTCTATGAACGTCTTGGTAAAGGTAAAGCCGAGTACATGATTAAAGCGGGCAAGATCAAAGCGATACCGCTGGCGTATCTTCGTGGTCTGACATTCAAAAATTGCTTTGTAATTTTGGATGAAGCTCAGAACACTTCTCCGACACAGATGAAGATGTTTTTGACTCGTATTGGCGAAAACTGCACGGTAGTAGTTAATGGCGATACGTCTCAGCAGGACATTAGAGGTGAGTCGGGCTTAACCGATGCTATTGAACGACTAAGCTACATTCCGAGCGTCAAGATCATTGAGTTCAAAAAAGAAGACATTGTTCGGTCAGGTTTGGTGCAGGAAATTGTGGAGGCTTATGAACAGCCAAAGAAGGATAATCGGCCTTTAAAAGAGTACAAACGCTTCTACGAACGTAAGGAATATCCAGCTACTCCATATATCCCTAATATCTCGCCAAATCCTTACGACCCTCCGTTGGGCGGTTGGACGTGCGAAGCAATAGCGAAAGAAACGATAAAGAAAGAGGTTAAAACAGCCGAAGATCGGCTTAATGACAGCGAAAGCCCGTTCAGTCGGTTCTTTCAAAATCACATCAAAAATCTAAGTCTGTAAACCGAAACTTGATTCATCACCCCGCCAGCATTCAGCTTGGCGGGTTTCTTTTTCTCAAACTCTCAACGAAGCTCTCACCCTTATAATATATATAAATAAGAAATTACTTAATTTAAAGAAACATAAATAGGTGAGAGCAGGAGCGAAAACAATGATTCAAACGTTACTTCCTACTTGGTTGCAGACTACCTTCGGAGTGGACAAGTCCCTCGAAGAATGTGAGATTTTAATGATCTCTTCTTTTACGCCCCTTCAAAGGGCGAATGAAGCAGGGCTGTTCCGCTCGAAGTGGTTTGACTACCGTCGGCTCCATCCGATTCAAGCCGATTATTACTTTGCGGGTCAGTACAGAGAGCTTGCGGTTCGTTGGTTAGAGTTTACCGAAGGGAAGGCCTCAAGTCGCTATAGAAAGGGCGCAAGAACCGACTTTCTTGCGTCTAGGGAGAAGGTTTGCGTTAATCAGCTAAGAAGATGCGCTGATTCGATTGGATGCGAATACAGAGCGTTTTTAGAGGTTTTAGAAGGGTGTCTTAAAGAACTGCACAAACTCGAAGGAAAGTATTACCCAAGACCCGCTCAGTTTCTACAGTTGGCAAAAGATAAAGAACTGATGAATGCGATCAAAAGGGATTTTTGGCTGGGCGATGAAACGTTCTATGCAAAAGACCCGTTCTTTTCTCCTGCAAGATTCGTCGGAACCGCCGATCAAATTGCTTATGAAAATTATCTTGTTTCTCGGGTCAAACGTACCGTTTCTAACTTTCAAAGAGAACTGCTTCTTGGAACGATGATGTACAAACACAATGCGCTGAGAATCGAAAAAGCATTGCAAGAATTCGGGTTAACGATAGTACAAAACGCACAACGAACCTTTGTTTAAATAATAAGTAGGTAACTACTTAAGATATAATGTCTGTCATCAAAAAATGAGAAGAATAAATGACTGAAGAGGTAATCCCTACAACAACAGCAGACGGTACACCCATCAAGTACGAATTCGATGAAAAGTTTCAGAGAGCTTTGGTGGTGCTGGCGTTGCGCGACATCAATTTCATGCGTCGAGCAGACAGTCTGTTGTACCCACAGCACTTCGATTCCAATGCGAACGCAGTGCTGTGCAAGATGGCTAAGGATTACTACAGCAAATACAAAGCCCCGTTAGACGGCTCAATGCTCAAAGAAGTATTGAACGACTACAAAAAAGCGAAAATCTTAAAAGAGTCGGATTTACGAGAGATCATTCCCGTTCTTAAGGAAGTCTATACAAATTCGACACCTCTTCCTCCTTCAGAGCCGATCATTGACAAACTCGGAGAGTTTGCTCGAAGCAGTGCGGTTACCTGCGCCATTATGAAATCGGTCGATCTCATTGAAAAAAGAGATTGGGGAAAGATTGAAAAGAGCTTAAGAGACTCTCTTTCTGTTGGGGCTGAAGACGATACTTCTACTTACGACTATTTCGCTGAAATCGACAAACGTACAAAAATCAGAGAAAACGAATTAGCGGGTCTCATGCCTCCTAGAGGTATAACGACAGGCTGTAAACAGCTTGATGACGTTTTGTATCGAAAAGGTTGGGGGAGAAAAGAGCTTTCATTGATTATGGCTCCAGCTAAGGGCGGTAAATCGATGGCGTGCATTTACTTTGCTAAGGGAGCTTGTATTCATGGTCACAATGTGTTGTATGTAACGCTTGAAGTTGCGACTGATATTGTTTCGGCCCGTTTAGACGCTTGCGTTACTGATACTGAAATGCGGGAGTTGACAAATAAGTCTAGCGAAGTTAAAAGACGTGTCGAAGGAGTGAAGTCTCTTAAAAACAGAGGGCTGTTACATATCAAAGAATACCCTTCAGGTTCTTTGAAAGTCTCAAACTTAAGACGTTATCTTGAGTCAGCAAGAAATAAGGGCGTTCAATATGACTTGATCTGCGTTGACTACGCTGATTTGATGGCGCCCGAAGTTAAGTCGCCCAATCAAATTGAAAACTTCAGACAAATTTACGTTGATCTGAGAGCTTTAGCTTTTGAGTACAACTGCGCGATTTTGACCGCAACTCAGACGAACCGAGAGGGCGCAAAAGCAAAAGTTGCTGAGATGACACACGTTGCGGAAGACTTCAACAAGATCAGAACCGCTGACATTGTGATTTCAATTAACACAACAAAAGAAGAAAGATTAAAAGGTGAAGCTCGGTTGTATTTCGTTGCCAGCCGAAACCAAGAGTCTGGAATCACGTTAAAGATCAAACAAGACATTCCCAAGATGCAATTTATTTCGGGTTTTATTGGGTTTGAGGGCGAAACTGCTTCAACTTCTACAGACCCTACAACGGGAGTAGCTGGAATGCCCGAAGACGAAGAACATTAACCGTCATAAGGAGACGACTATGTTTCATAAATGGAGATCAATTGAGAACTATGAGCGTATCGATAAAGAGCTTTTAGAAGACTCTCAGTGTGATTTTTTTTACGTGACTGAGAAATTGGACGGCTGTAACGTCTGTATTTGCAATAAACGTGAAGTCATTGACGAACTTAATTGGCACGAAAGCTGGGTTGTTCGTTCAAGAAACGGAGGAGATTTTTCTGAAAACGCTGATGTTAAAGTTGCGATGAAGAAGATCGAGCCGTTTTTGGATTTCATTAGAGATACTCTTCGGTATGATTGGAATAGAGATTTTCGTGAGATCGTCATCTACGGTGAGCTAATCAACAGTAAACTTCTTCACCGAATTTGGTACGGAGATAAAACTCCTCAGATCAGACTTTTCGGACTTAGCTATCTTTATCCGACATTAGAACGCTGGATTGACAGCACAATTGAAGGCCTTTTCAGGTACGCTCGTTGGTACGAAAGTACAACCAATCTCGATACTCAGCAGTATTTTGTACCAATCATTGGTGAAAAGAATCCGTTTTGCGGCAATCGAGCAATAAGTCGTCTTTATGAAATCGACATTGACAAATTGCCAAAGAAAAGCAAGCTGTCAGTTGACGGGTCTCTCGAAGGTTACGTTCTTCATAACATTGATTGGAAAGGTTGCAAGACCCTCCCGTTTATCAAATGGAAAACTAAAGAGTTCTCTGAGTGTATCGAAGGTTATTCTTCAAGAAGAAGCGCTGAAGTTACTGATCAAGAACGTGAGATCGGAAGAATTCAAAAAGACTTTGCACGCTACTTTACATTGAATCGAGCTTACTCAGTTCTCTCTAAACACTCTGATGTTTCTATAAAAGATTTGTCCGCATTGTGCAGAGAGTTTTTCGATGACGCAAAAGAAGATTATCTGAAAGATCATCCTGAATTAGTCGGTCATCCAGACGAAAAGAAAATGTTCAAGGGTTCGTCTTCGGCGTTCTTGCTTCTAAAAGAGGCGATGAAAAATGTACAACAGTGACTTAGCCGACGCTATTGAATCCCTTGATATTGAGTATTGGCTTGATAGAGAAGGGATTCAATACCGCAAAACAACGGGTTCTCATGGCGTTCAGTTAAACGTTAAGACTTGCCCTGTCTGCGGTGGTGGAAACTGGAAAGTTTATTTGAACGCCGAAACGGGTCTTGGCAACTGCTTTCATGGTGATTGTCAAGCTAAGTTCAATAAGTGGAAATTCATCAGTGCTTATTTAGGCAATCTTTCTAAGAGACAGGTTGTTGATCACATCAAAGCTGTCTCTGAAGAAACAGGTTGGAGACCTAAGAAAGAAGTTAATCACGCTCAAGAGAATGCATTTGAAAACACTCGGTTCTTTATGCCCGAGATGATTGACATTGCAGATGCTATAAGAAAGCACGGCAGTGGTTTTAGAAGCGCCAAATATCTCTATGACCGAAACATCGCTTTTGAGTCAATTGAATATTTCAAACTCGGAGACTGTCTAACAGGTTACTTTCAATACCGCAAAGCTGACGGCAATATCGGTTATCAAGACTATTCGGGAAGAATCATTATTCCGATCTTTGACATTGACGGAAAGACGGTGACTTTTCAGGGAAGAGACTATACGGGAGAAAGTCCGAAACGTTATTTGTTCCCGCCTGGACTAAATGCGACGGGAACTCTCTTCTATAACGGTTGGAACTTTGATGGTCATGATCAGATCGTGATCGGCGAAGGAGTTTTCGATTGCATTGCAATCAGACAGGCTTTCAAGAAAGAAACTGCACTGAACAAAGTTCTTCCAGTCGCTTCATTCGGAAAGCACATCTCGTTGAGTAGCGGAGGGCAGATTGATTACCTCAAAAAACTGCGTGATAAAGGGCTTAAAGTCTGCACATTCATGTGGGACGGAGAAGTTGAGGCTTTAAAAGACGCCGTGAAAGCCGCTTTAGAGGTCGCAAAGCTAGGATTGACGGTGCGTGTCGCTACTTTGCCGAAAGATCGAGACCCTAACGAATGCACACCCGAAGAAGTTATCAAAGCATTTTGGGAGGCAGTACCTATCAACAGATTGTCAGCAATCAAATTCCTGCTTTCTTTAAATTAAAATATAAGTAGTTAACTACTTATGAAGGTAATTATGAATTTCGACAACATCAAATTTGACGGTGAGTCGATAAATCAGAAGATAGATCGAGAATTTAACGACCACACCCCAAGTGAATACGGCATCATTTCCTACTGCGGTTTTGACAGATCAAGCTGGGAATCAAGAATGATGTTTCAAGAATTGAGAAAAGCAGAAAAAAGGGAGAAAAAAGAAAATGGAAAACGTCACTAAGATTACAGACAGCGATGTTTTGAAAATCAATCAGATTTTTGATTCATTAGCAGAAAACGGCTCAAGAAAAGTTAAAGAAGAGATTCTGAAAAACAACTACAGCTATTTACCGTTGTGGCAAGTTTTTAATCTGTCTTTAAATCCGTTCTTCAACTATTACAACGTCTCTGAACATTTAATTCCTGAAGAAGAGTCAGACAAGATTCATGGTTATTCTATTGACGATATTTGTTCAAGAATTAACAACGGTGAAATCAATCTGAACACCGATGACGGAGTAAAACTTTTCTCTGCTCTTTATTGGGGTAGTTCGAAAGAAGCTCAGAGAATCTTAAAAGGAATTGTCGATAAAGACTTGCGTGTCGGAGTTGGAGCGAAAACTCTGAATAAAGTGAAAGCTCACGCAGTTTCAATTATTCCTTATATGCGTTGCAGTCTTCCGTCTCAAGTTCCTTTTGAAAAGATCAATTGGGGTCAGGGCGTCATTGCTCAAGAAAAATGCGACGGTATGTTTATTAACGTGAACAACACCGACAAGGGTCTTGAGATGTATTCCCGCACTGGCAATAGATTCAAGTACGAGCTTTTATTCCCTGATGTCCCTCAAGAAGTTCTGATTCTCGGTCTTGTTAAAGACTCTCAGTCTCATGGAGAGTTGCTTGTCTTCAATGAAAAAGACGATACGGTTCTGCCAAGAGAAGAAGGTAACGGCATTTTGAATTCTGTTCTCTCTGGAACTGCAATGCCGAAAGAGTATTACGCTCGTATTGTCATTTGGGATTCTGTTCCGCTTGATTATGCTCTCGAAGGTATTGAGTGCAAGATTGGCTATAAAGATCGTTTTTTGAAGATGACTGCCGAATATAAGGCGGCTCTTGCTTATCTTACCGAATTGCCATTCGAGCATGACTCTGAAGATAAAGCTAATCACTTTGTAAGACATCTTCAGATTGTATCTACTAAGAAAGTTCATAACTTCGCTGAAGCTCAAGAGTTCTATTCCAGTATGCTCAAGCAAGGAAAAGAAGGTGCAATTCTCAAGACTTTTGACGGCACTTGGAAAGACGGCACTTCTAAATGTCAGATCAAAATGAAGCTCGTTGTTGACTGCGACTTAAAGATCGTCGGTTACGAAGAAGGAAAGGGCAAGTACGAAGATTCAGTCGGTTCAGTAGTAGCTGAAACAAGCGATGAATTGCTTCAGGTTTCCGTCTCGGGTTTTGATGACGCAACACGACAGCTCATTCACGAAAACCGAGAAGGTTTAATTGGAAACGTCATTACCGTTCGGTTCAACAACATCATGGAGCCGAAAGAAGAGGGCGAAAAATACTCTCTGTTCTTACCGAGATTTGTTGAATTCAGAACCGATAAAACAGAAGCCGATTCTTTAGAGCGTGTAAAAGAACAACTTCAATCAGCTATTAAGAATGCTTAAAACAGGAAAAGATATGAATAAAGATACAGAAAAAGATATGGTTCTTTCCATTAACGCATCTGCCGAATTTCTTGGCATGAGTCGCTCCACTTTTTGGCGAAAAGCTAAATCTAAAGGTTTTCCTTCAAAAGTGGTAATTAACGGTAAAGCTGGTTATTTGCCTGAAGACTTAGTTCAATGGCGTTACAAGTATAAAGTAAGCCCAAAAATTAGCGAGTTGGGCGAACATAGCCTTGATTATCTTGGTAAGGCTCTTTTTTTGTTTGAAGGGTACAAGATTGGTCGTGCTTGTGTTGCAAACCAAGCCCACGCAAAAGGGAAAAGTACGCTAAAAGCAGAAAAACAGTTTGATACAGCATTTAAGAAACTAAAAGAGTCTTATTTGAAGGTTGCTCCAAAGGGATTAGATGACGACAGCGTTGATCGTAGTAGTAGCGCATGGAAAGACTTCGTTGAAGCTAAAAAGGAAATCATCAATATCGTGTGGCCTGAAATCGGTGTCGATGATTTTACGGAAGAAGAAATTTTAAACTTTTAACTAGCAATCAGCGATTAAGAGCGCTTAATGGAAAAAGAAGAAAAGAAAGAACCCGAAGAGAAGAAAGAATTTAGCGACGAAGTTCAAGCACTTCTTGCAATTGATAGAAACTTAAAAATCAGCAAAAGAATGCTTTTGATATTTATAATTTCCTCGCTTATATTTTGCGGTGAAATTAAATATTGGAGCTTCGTCGTTTTATTTAACTTAGCTTTGTATTTGCTGGTAGAAAACTTTAAAGCAAGGGTTAAAGAAGAAATGTATTCTTCGGTCAGATTTCAGTACGAAGTCAATAATCGAATTTGCGTTTCTAAAGAGACTTTAAATAATGCCTTTAGAGTTGAAGTTTCTCATTATTACCGAGACTTGGTTAAACAGAATGAAGAGCTTTTGAAGTTTAAAAAACAGTCTCAAAAAACAATGATGAATTTGAATTTAGAAAATCAGGCATTGTTTGAAGAACTAAGTAAAAACAACTAAAGGAAACGGGGCGAAGGCCCCGTTAATTTTATTTACTGTATTTAGAAAATACTTCTTTTCGTTTTCTTTTGTGAAAAGAAGTATTTTTTAGTATTGGAATATCTAGATTAAAATCTATCTTCTTAATCCATTCATACATCTTATCTAATTGTGTTTTCTCGCCATAAACATCAATCGTAATAACTCCAGAAGAATGACCGACAATTGATTGTCTTATTTCAAGGGGCGTATCTAATCGTTGTAATTCTGTAATAAATGTGTGTCTAAAGCTATGTAGAACTTTTCTTCGTGTACCATCAGGGGAAATGTTTAACTTTCTTAAAAATTTCCCAAACCAAACACTAATATTATTGGATGGTCGATTTATATATAAAGAAGAATTATCAGGAAATAAGTTTTCGTATCCTTCTGATTTAACTTGTTCATAAAATTGTTTAAATCCGAGTTCTAAGATTTTGGGATGAATTGGTATCTTTCTAATAGATGATTTGTTCTTGATAAGTTTGTCGTCTAAGTTATTGATATTGATATAAGAAATATTTTCATTGAAAACGACATCATTTAGATGAAGCTGAAGAATTTCAGCGATTCTGGCGCCTGTATATAAGGCCAAAACACATGACCAATAATGATAGCTTAAAAACTTAGAACCTTCGATAATTTCATTTGAAAATATTTTTTGTAGATCACCTCTTGTGAAATTTGCGTAATTATTAGAGTTCATTGATCTCGGTGGCTGAGGATATAAATCTGAAGTTATAGGATTTCTATCAAGTAAATCTTGATTGACAAGATAACTAAAATATCCTTTTAGTCGTGCAATGAGATTTTTAGAAGTATTATAACTTCTAGGCTGTTTACCTTCTTTTAAGATCGTCTGAATGGTTTGTTTATTGTCATAACTATTAGGAAGAGCAAATATAATCCTTACTACTTGTTTAATGAATTTTTGGTTAATATCTGAGAGACGATTTTCTCCCATAATTATAGAAAATTCATTAAAAGAATAATCAATTGACATTATTGTTTGCGGGGAATAATTCATTTTTTTTAAATGCTTTAAATAGTCATTTTTTCTTGAAAGAATTAGTTCAGAATCAAAGATTTCAATTGTTTGTGTTGATGATTTGGAATTAGATTCCCGTTTAAGCTCCTTGATAGCGCCGACAACTTCTTGAGTTTCGCCCTCAAAAGTCATTTTCATATCGCCGATCGTTACACTTGCCATAAAGTTCAGACATAAGTCAGTTGTTTTGGCTGATGTTTGTCGAAACATAATTTTTTTGTTTTCCTGTCTAGCATTCATAACTAAGTAACTACTTAATTGTATCAGAGGAGAGGCTTTAATAATTGCCTCTGTCACTGACTTAGTTCCGAGCGAAACTAGAAAATCTCTGGCCGAGTTTTCGGCTTTTACGTCCTTCGGTATAGTTTTACGGAAGTAGAAGTAACCGTTCTTTCTTTTAACAACGCTTCTCATAATTTTCGTGGCAATGTTCGTGGCAATTCAAAAACTGAAGAACTAAATTTGAGAATTATTTAATTAAAACAAAGAGATACCGTTTTCATTTAGCAATTGAGTTGAGATTACGTTCTGCCGAGCAAGTCGGCCGTAATTTCAAATTTAGATTGGAGCGCTCGGGATTGATTCTTCGAGCGCCTTTTTTTGTCTGAGGTGCCTTAAACCAGTCGGCATTTTTTCCGCACAAAATAAAACCTCTGCAACGAAATCGAAGCAGAGGTCCTTGGGATTATTTTGGTTTGTTAAGGAGATTGTATTAGTACGTAAAAGCTTTGACTAGAGTAATAACACCTAGAGGAGTGAACTATTTTAGGCAAATAGCTGAAAAATTATTCTTATATAGGGTTTTTATCTAGTACCTTGTAACAATAATATTTTCGCTTAAAGCTCCGGGTATAAGTGTC